>Ga0116143_10000233_pt1 | contig 76807 bp, 48 predicted proteins | sample AD_UKC034_MetaG_FD_89745 | JGI IMG/M metagenome (GOLD analysis project Ga0116143, IMG submission 89745) | Active sludge microbial communities of municipal wastewater-treating anaerobic digesters from USA - AD_UKC034_MetaG | ecosystem: Engineered > Bioreactor > Anaerobic > Digestate | place: USA... | reverse complement strand
GCCGGCGGTGCCTTCGAGGCTGCAGGTGCCGGGGCCGGCGAGGGAACCGCCGTGGCCGAAGTCGGATCGGGCGGGGAGGCTCAAGGTGCCGGTCTGGAGGTCGACGATGGCGCGGTTGGTGAAGGTGATGCCGCCATTGTCGGCACGGAAGGTGGTGGTGCCGCTCGAGGCGCTCTTGCGGAGGGTGCCGGCGTTTTCGAACACGGGCGCGGGCGTGCCACCGGTGTATGGGAAGAGGATCTGGTTGTTGGTGATCAGGAAAGTGCCGGCGTTGCGCAGGGCCGAGCCGTGGCCAAAGTGCAGTGGGCCGTCGGACCATGCGATTTCGCCGTTGTTATGGAGCGTTGTCGAGGGGCTGAACACATGCGAGTTCGAGCCGGCAAAGTGGGCTCGGACGCCTCCCTGGATCTGGAACGTGCCTGAGATGGTGCCTCCGTCCCAAGTCCAGGCGTCGATTGCATTGCCGGAGAATTGGACTGTCCCGCCAAGCAGGTTCCCGTTCGCAAGGGTCAGGGTGTCCACGGTAAGGGAAGTGACTGTGACAGTGGCACCACCTTGCACGGTGAGGTTGGCCAGGGTCAGATTGCCGACCGGGTCCGGATTGCCGTAGGCGGTCGAGCCGACCGAGGCGGTGTCGCCGGCGCCGGGGACGCCATGGGGCGACCAGTTTGCGGGGTTAGACCAGAGGTTGTTGTCGTTCGAGCCATTCGCGTCATAGCGCGAGCCGGCGGTCCAGGTGTAGCTGTCTGCCGATCCCTCGAAGAAGCCTGCGGCCAGGGTGACGACGGCGGCCCAGCAGAGGAATCGGAAGGGTCTGACCGCGGTATGGGTAGGCGCCGGTGTTATCAGGCGACCGGCGTGGGCGAAATCGGGTTGCATGGAGAGCATGATATCCGCTCTTGGTGGGTCAAGTGAAGTCGACCGCATGGTAGTTTGCGGTTTCGGAGGTTACCGTGGCAGACTACCACGACGGACGATGGTGGGTCAACGGATTCCCGACTGAGCGACGACGCAGTGGGCCGGGTGCCATCCTGCCCGGCAGAGCTGGGGGGCATGGGCTTGCTGGCTTCGTTGTTCGTCGGTCGCAGACCGCTTCGGGTATGCTCCCCTCATGCGCGGCTCGACCGAGCTCGCCGTGGTCCTTGCCAGCGAGCCTAATCCGCTCCAGCAAGACCGGGGTTCATCCTTGCACAGACCCTGAATCGGTGAAGGTGAAACCCGCACTGATTCGGGTCGGATCACCGATTGAGGGCGAGGATCCGCCGCGGTCAGCGCCTCAGGCGGGATCGAATTGCGTATCCGGTTCGAAGGGGAAGACGGATTTCCGGCGGCGCGTGTAGGTGAGCCGCTCGATTCGCATGTCGCCTGCGCCCGGCGTGAGCAAGAGGATGTAGCGCGGAGCGATGCGGCTGAGGCCGGGATAGAGGTAGCCCTCCTTGACGACGACGAGTTTTCGGCTGAGGGGATCGATGCCGCAGGGTTCGAACTGGCGCGGGTCCGTGAACGCTGTCGGACCATCGGCCAGGATCACCTCGATCCGGCCGATGCGGCCGACCACCATCCGCGGTTGCTGGACCAGGCGCAGGATTCCGAGGTCGGCCTCGAGGGGCGGGCCGCACCGCTTCTCGATGGTCGCGCCGAGGGACAACCGCAGGGTCCGGCCCTGACCGGCCTCGAAGCATCGGCGGGTGGCTTCCGGATCGTTAAGGCCGGCGACGACGGCACTTGGGACCTTTCGTTCCACGAGGTGCCGCAGCACGACCGGCAGATCACCGGGCGTGCTGGCCGTCACATTGTCGCCACTGTCGGTGAGGAACACGGTGGATTCCCGGGCTTCGAGGGCGCGGGTGACGCCCTCTTCGAGCTCGGCGGTCTCGCAACCGAAGGCGAACTGCCGGCGCGCGTCCCAGATCTGGCGTGCGAGGTGGATGGCGGCGGCTCGGGCGGTGGCTCTCGAGCCGTCGGCAGTGACCATCACCGACATGCCGGTGTCAGGGGAGTCAGTCCAGGCGCACCCGACGAAGAGGGTGGCGGCGAGGATCTTCGCCTCGTGGCCCGGGAGTCCTTCGTGTTCGAGCCGGCGCGCCTCCTCGACGAGAGATCGGAACGGCTCTGCGGTTGTCATTGCCTTCTCGCCCTGGAGGATCATGGGTATGGGCAAGACGCAGGCGACAGGCCGCGCGGTTCCCGCCAGGGTGTCCAGCAGGATGCGCTCGGCGAGCTCGGCGGTTTGGGGGCCGTCGGTGTGCGGTGCGGTTTTGAGGCCGACCAGGATATCGCCGGCCTCGGCCAGCCGGGACGGGATATTGCCATGCAGATCGAAGGTGCAAGCGATCGGCACGCCGGGTCCGACGATGGTTCGCGCCTGCCGCACGAGTTCGGTCTCGGCGGGGCCCACGCCATCGGCGTACATGGCCCCGTGCAAGCGCAGAAAGACCGCATTGACGGGCATAGCGGCGCGCAAGGACTCGAGCACGCGATCGACGGCTTCGCGGCAGGCTGCCTCGGACACGGTGCCGCCGCCGGCGGGCCGGGCGGCGACGCCACGAAGGATCGTCCACGCGGGCTCTTTCCAAACCGGAAGACGCAAATCGGTTGCGGTAGCATAAGTGAACGCCGCGGTCGGAACCGGATGGAACGTGTTGGTCTCGTGGGCGAAGAGCCCGACGAAGACACGGCGTGGGTCGCGGTCGGACGCGTGGAGGACGCGGCCCGTGGGGCTGACTGCCAGCGCGACGGTGCCGGCGGTTTGCCGGAGGAAGGCGCGGCGGGGGATAAGGCCCTTCACGGCGTGGGGAGCGGTTCGAGGGTGATCTTGCGGTACCAGGCCTCGCTGGGCGGTCCGCCGTGGATCTGGAGACCGATGGTGCCGGCCTGCTCGATGGTGTCATCGGCCTCGGTGTAGTCGACGGTCCGCACGCCATTGATCCAGAGTTGGATCCGCCGGCCTTCGCATCGGATGCGGTACTGGTTCCAGTCGCCGCGGCGGAGGATCCTGTTGACTGCGGCGGCGTCCGATTTTGCCAGGACACGGTTCCGGCGGGACTCGTCGTAGAGACAGCCCCACCATTCGGGGTCGCCGAGGTCGGCCTGGTAACCGATCATCTCGTGGTGGTTGGGAATCCGGCGCGATCGGATCTGGATGCCGGCGTTGGCGTTGGTGCCGAGGATCTTGAATTCGAGTTCGAGGACGAAGTTGGTATAGGCGCGTTGGGTGACGAGGAACTCGTTGCGGGGGACCGGCGCTGTGAGCGAGCCGCCCACAAAGGCGCCGTCGACGATCCGCCACGTCCGGTTCGTGTCGCCTTCCCAGCCCGCGAAGGACCGGCCGTCGGCAAGGCGGATTGCGGAGGCGGTGTCGGCCGCCATGCCGCAGGCGAGCGTTCCGAGGATCCAGGCGGTGAGAAAGAAGAAACGTGGGTTCATGGTTGTGGGATGTGGCAGCACTCCAGCAGGCCACGCATCGGATGGATCCGGTATGGTCCAAGCTCTGAGTCCGCCGACATGGTGTGTACTATGCGAGTCAGGGCCCGGTTGACAAGCTGACAGTAGCGAGGCGCGCCTTCAGACCGATGAAACATGCAGTCCCAAGGAACCATGGGGGCAGCGGGGCTCCCTGCCTCCGCGCCTCGCTAATGGAGAGTCCTCGACGGAAGGTGGGGAGGTCTGGAACGGCAGGGGCCAAACTTGACCTGTTGACCAGACAGTCCACAAGTCGAGGACTCTAGTGCAGGGCGAGTTCCGCCAGGTAGATGGCGGTGATGATCGTGCCGGCGGCGTCCTTCTCGTGGCTCGAATAGTAGGAGATGAGGGCGCGGTCTGGACCTAGCTCGACAAAGCCGGGGTAGGAGGTATCGCCTCCGCTGGGGAGCTCGGCGGCTTCGTGCAAGCGGTTGCCGACCAGCCACCAGAAGGCTGTCTTGGGGCCGCGGTCCGGGGTCGAGTGACGGCCGCCGACGAGGTAGCGGCTGCCCCATTGCACGAGCAAGGGGCCGCCGACGGATCGGTCCAGGTCGAGCCGATCCCATGCCGTGTAAGGGGGCGGGGACCGGAGCAGTTGGGCGGTGCCGCTTCGCCGGCCGACCCCCAGGACCCGGCCATCGGGTTCGAACAGGAAGGCGGTTTCGTCCCCGGCCACCTCCTGAAACACGGCCTTCTTGTGCCAGATCAAGCCATCGTCGCTTTCGAGCATCAAGGATTCGACCTGCCGTCCCTCGCCCTTGGGTCCGACCGCGAAGCCAGTCTTGCGTCGGGCGCACAGGTAGGCCTTGCCGCCGAACGCGGAAGCGCGCCAGATGTAGTGGCCGAAGGTCCCTTCGAGCAGGATGGGGCCATGCCATGTTGTGCCGTCGTCGGACCAGGCGGCGTAGCCGAGGTGCTGGTTGAGGTCCCACTCCTTGGGGGGCAGCGACGTGGGCCCGCTGTACCACGTGCCCGTGTAAACGAAGAGCTTGCCCTGGAACGCCAGGAAATGTGGATCGCGGGTATCGCGGTGGGTGACGGCGAACCGATGGACGGGGCGCCACTCCTGGGCGTCGTCGCTGACGAGGATCAGGATCGACGCCGTGGGATGGACGGCGTGTCCATCGGGGCAACTGCGGAAGGTGAGATAGAACCGGCCGCGGAACCGGATCAGGTCGGTGAACGCGTTGTGCTCGCCGTTGTGGAAGGCGCGGCGGACGGCGGAGACCTCGATTCGAGGCGGGGTCGTCGGACCCGCAGGGTCGAACGGCCCGTTGCTATCGGCGCCGAGGGCGACGAGGGCCACGGGGAGAACGGCAATCCAGCGGGCGCAGCCGTGGCGGCGCAGTTGCATCATGGCGTGCATTCTGCCCCAGGGTCGGCGGCAGCGTGAAGCGGATTCGACCGGCGCACCCCGCTGCGCTTCCGCCTCCCAATCTGTTCTCCGCCCTGAATCGGCGAGGAACTGCCCCGCGCAGATTCGGGACGGATCGCCGATTGACCCACGCGCTCATTCGCGCCGACGTGGCCGGCTGCTGGCAGAATGACAGGATTGTCATTGGGGTGATCAGCGAGGGGTCATCCTGATGTGCAAGGATTCTGCTGCATGGATACGACCAGCAATGCTGAGAGCCTCTCCGAAGCGTGGAGGCCGGCGGGAGCAGCGAACCGGGAGCGGCGGCATGGCGCGGGCCCATGCTTGGTGGACGCAGGGGATTCGAGTGGGGAGGAGGACTCCGCGGCACGGACGCGGCGGCGATTCGCCAGCGAGGCTGCAGCGCGGAAGTACGCCGGTTCGCTGGGAGGCACGGCAACGCACTGGCGTGAAGTGTCCTGCATTCGGGCGGGGCTCAGTGGGGTGTCGGCCGGATCGAGGGTCCTGGACCTCCCTTCGGGCACGGGGCGGCTGTTGCCGCTTCTTGTGGCGATGGGCTTTCGAGTCACCGAAGCCGATTCATCCCCGCACATGGTCGAGTTGGCACGGGCTCATGCTGAGGCCCAGGGCCTCGGCCAGGGTACCGAGTTTCGGGTGGCGGACGCCTTTGCCACAGGTTTCCCGGATGGGGCTTTCGATGCGATTCTCTCGAATCGTCTCTTTCATCATTTCAGCGAAGCGGCCGTGCGCCGTCGCTGCCTGAGCGAGTTGAGCCGGATTTGCCGGGGACCGATCGTGGTGTCGTTCTTCTGCACCGCTTCTCTGGATGCCGTGATGTTTCGGTTCCGGCACTGGCTGAGCCGCAGGACGCCGAGCGACCGGATCCCGATCCCGCTCGACCGCTTTGGCGCGGATGCGAGGGCCTGCGGGTTGCGGGTCGTGCGGATCCTGCCGACGCGGGGTGGAGTGTCGAAGCAGTGGTATGGGGTCCTGGAGAGAGCGGAGGCGAAGGCAGGTCCGTTTCCGGCCTGAGAGTGGATACCGCCCAGCCAGTCCTTCATGGAGACACGACGATACAGTGTTGAGCATGCGGGCGCCTTGCTGGCTGGAGCGGTTTGTCTCTGCCGGGATGCCCATGGGGAGAAGGTGTTCGAGTTGCCGGGCGGCCGGATCGCGAAGCTCTTTCGTCGGAAGCGGTGGCTTTCGTCCAACACGTTCCTTCCCTATGCGAAGCGCTTCGCCCATGTGGCGGAGGAGATGGCGCGGCGAGGCATTGCGACCGTCGATGTGTTGGGAGTGTATCAGCTTCCCGAGATTGCACGGCAAGCGGTTGTGTACCGCAAGGTCGAGGGCGACACACTGCGCGAAGCGCTGACCCGGCCCGGCGCCGCCGGTCTCCTTGTCGGACAACTGGCGGATCTTCTGGCGATGCTCCATGACCGGGGCGTGTACTTCCGGTCGCTGCACTTCAGCAATCTGGTGTGCAGCCCATCCGGGCTGGTGTTGATCGACATTCTGGACACGACCTTTCGTCGCGGGCCCCTGCGTTCGGGCTTGCGGGTGCGCAATTTCCGCCATCTGCTGCGGTACGACGCCGACCGGCGAGCCCTGGCGGTCTATGGTGCGAACGCGTTCGTCGAGCGCTACGGGGCGGCGACGGGCTGGTCGGCGCGGGCTCAGTCGCGGTTCGTAGAGCGTCTGGTGCGTATCGAGGACTTCTGGGCCGGGCGCGGGTCTGGCGTGTCGCAGCCCTCCGGCGTGTTCAAGGTGTTTTCGCAACATCCGGTGCCACGGCGAGCGGCAGGCGGACGGTGACGGTGGTCACGATGCCCGGTTGGGAGGCGAGGTGGATTTCGCCGCCATGCGCCCGGACAATCCACTGGGCGATGCTCAATCCGAGGCCGCTGCCCTCGATCGTGCCGCTGTGGGCAGGATCGCCGCGGAAGAAGCGGTCGAAGATCCGGGTGAGGTGCTCGCGGGCGATGCCGGGGCCGCCGTTGGCGATTCGCAACTCGGCCAGACCGCCGTCACGCCGGAGAGCGAACTTCACAAAGCCGCGGGGTGCATTGTACTTGATGGCGTTGTCGGTGAGGTTGAGAAGGAGTTGACGCAACCGGTGACAATCACCCTGGACGACGGCTTCGTCGCAGGCTTCGAGTTCGACGGTGATCTGACCGGGGCCGGCGAGTAGTTGGGCATCGGCGACACTGTCGCGCACGAGATCATCGAGGCGGACCGGCGCCTGCGCGAGCGTGAGTTGGCCGGCATCAGCTTTGGCGAGCAACGTCAGCGAGTCCACGATCTTGGCGACGTGGGCCACTTGCTCGAGTTGATCCGCAAAGACCTCGCGCTGGGCGGGGGGGGTGGCGGGGTCGCGGAGCGCGGTTTCGATCTCGAGTCGCATGACGGTGAGGGGCGTCTTGAGCTCATGCGAGGCGCCGAGGGTGAATTCGCGGATGTGAGTGAACGACTCCTCGAGTCGGGCCACCATCGAGTTGAAGACCACGGTGAGCCGATCGAGTTCATCGCCCGTGCCCCGCATTGGGAGTCGCTCATGGAGATTGTGGATGTGAATGCGTTCTGCCGCGCGGGTCAGGGAGGTGATCGGCGCGAGGGATTGGCCCAGCAGCCACCACGTGCCGACGAGCAACAGGACCGTGGTAGGAAGCCCGTAGAAGAGGATGATCTCCCCCACTTCCTCCCAAGCCGGCATGGGTTGGTTGCGGGGGTCCTTCAACAACCGCTGTTGTTCGACCCACTCGTAGTGAATGACGCCCGATAACACGACGAGCGACGCGAGCAGAATGCCGCCGATCCACAGTGCGAGCCTGTTGCGGATCGTCACGGCGACTCCTTCAGCACGTAGCCGACCCCGCGCACGGTATGGAGCAGCTTGGGCTCGAACCCCGCGTCGATCTTCTCGCGCAGGCGCATGATGTAGACGTCCACAAGGTTGGTACCGGGATCGAAATCGTAATCCCAGACCTTCTCGACAATCGCCATCCGACTGCAGATGCGGCCGGCGGAGCGCATCAGGAACTCGAGCAGGAGATACTCGCGGCGGGCGAGGTCAATCGGGGTGGCGCCACGCGTCACAGTGCGGCTCACGGAGTCGAGGGTGAGGTCGCCGACGCGCAGGACGGGCGACTTGGTTTCACCGTGACGGCGTCCCAGCGCCCGGACCCGGGCGATCAGTTCCTCGAGGGCAAACGGTTTGGGCAGGTAGTCGTCCGCCCCGGCGTTCAAGCCTTCGACGCGCTCTCCGATCTCTCCGCGTGCGCTGAGCAGCAGGACGGGCGTGGTGATCTTCCGCTCCCGCATCTGGCGCACGACGCTGAGGCCGTCGCGGCCGGGCAACATGATGTCGAGCACGATGACGTCGAAGGGCGTGGCACCCACGGCGGCGAGCGCCTCGGAGCCGTCGTGCAGCAGGTCGACCGCGTGGCCCTCCGCCCGGAGTGCTTTCCGGATGAAGGAACCGGTCTTCTTCTGGTCCTCGACAACGAGCACGCGCATTACCCCGAGGTTACCGGGCCCTGCGGGGGGTGGCAATGCGGGAGTGGGCCCGGGTGTCGGAGGATTCACAAGCGCGTAGCGTTCCGACCGGACTCAAGAGTATCCCGGGCGGCTTCGCCCGTCGGGAGTGTGGCGCTCATGGGGACACTTTCCGCAACCCACGGTGGCGCCACGATGAACGGGCGATGACAGAATTGTCATTCGGCCGTCATCAGGCGGCCATGTCGCGTGGCCAGAATGCGCGGATGAATGCATCGGGAGTTCTTGGCGGCGCGGCTGGCAATTGCCAACCGCGGAACCGGTCCTGCAAATGAACGACGTCTTGCTCAGAGTCGAGCTGCGGGACTGGATGCTGGTGGTGACGCCCTGGAAGTTGATCGGTTATGGCGGAGTGGTCGTTTTTACGGGGCGCTGGTTGGTTCAGGTCATCGCGTCGCACCAGGAGCGTCGATCTCACTTTCCACGGTTGTTCTGGTATATGTCGCTTCTGGGCAGCTTGCTGTTGCTCTCGTATTTCAGCCTGAGTGACAAGAGTGATTCCGTGGGCGTGCTCTCCAATCTGTTTCCGGTCGCCATTGCTGGGTACAACCTGTTCTTGGAAGCACAACACGACGGACGCAGGGCGGGCTTGGGCGAATCCAAGACAGGCGTTTCACGCCCAAGGGATGAGGTGGGCCCTGTGGACGAGATGCCACCGGAACCCAGCGCGAGCGATCCTCGGCGCAGAGTTGCGGGGTCGGCACGATGACCGCGCCACTCCCCGAACGCCGTCCCGTCCGCAGCGCTGCTGTCGTTGGCGTGCTGATCCTGTTGCTGCTCGGGGCCTATCCGGGTTGGCTGTTGTGGACCGACAACTTTCACGAGGTGCTACCAGGAGCGCTGTACCGGGCCGGCCAGTTGGATCGTGACGAGCTGACGACGGCGATCCGACGCCACCGGATTCGTGCCGTGTTAAACCTGCGCGGGCCGAACGGAGGCAAGCGGTGGTACGACGACGAAACGAGGGCGTGTCGTGATCTTGCCGTCGAGCACGTTGATTTCCGGATGTCGGCACGGAGCGAATTGACGTCGGAACAAGTCCGTGATCTCGATGAACTGCTTTGCGGTTTGCCTCAACCCGTGCTGATCCACTGCAACGGGGGCAGCGACCGCACCGGTCTGGCTGCCGCGCTCCACGTGTTACGAAGGAAGGGCGGCACGCCGGAGGAAGCACGGCGACAGTTGTCGTGGCGCTATGGCCATGTTCCAATCCTCTGGTGGTCTTCCACCGCGGCGATGGATCGTTCCCTCACCCGCATTGTGGAGGAAGCGGAGGCGCGGATCAATACGGTGTGCAAGTGAAGATGACTCCTGCTGCCCGAAGAGGAGGTCAGCCACGGTCACAAGGCGCCCTCACTCACCAGACCAACATCACATCCGACTGGAAACATAGGCAAGACGTCGGACAATCGCCGTTCAGGTGTCAAACGGTGAACTTCGGCGGACGCCAGCGTTGGTCGTGGCTTGTGTTGGCCGCGTTGGTCCTGCTGAGCAGCTTTGCGTTACTCGGTTCCCGGGGGCTGAACGAGCCGGACGAGGGGCGCTACGCAGAGATCAGCCGGGAGATGCTGGCGAGCGGGGAGTGGATGATCCCGACGCTTCACGGGTTTCCCCATCTCCAGAAGCCCCCGGTCATCTACTGGCTTGTCGCCGGGGCCTACGGCCTGTGGGGGCGGACGGAATGGGCTGCGCGATTCCCTTGTGCTCTGGCTGCGCTGGGGACCGCCTGGCTGACGTTCCTGATGGGGCGATGGGCATTCGGGCGGCGTGCGGCCGTCGCGGCGACCGTGTGCTTGGCAACATCTCTCGGGTTCTTCGCCCTCGCTCGAACGCTGACACCCGATATGGTGTTCACCTTTTGGATTACAGCGGCGATGGCCGCGTTTGTACGATGGACCCGGCGCCCGCAGGCCAGGGGCTGGATCTGGTTGTTCTTTGTCACCCTTGGGGTGGGCTTCATGACCAAGGGGCCGCTGGTCGTGCTTTCGTTGAGCGGTTCCAAGCTGGTGACGTACGTGCTGCCCCTCTTTCCCGCTCTGGCCTTGGCGGTCGGAGCCTGGTGGGATCAGGTCGGAAGCCGAAGGGACCTCACGGGGCATGCGGTGGCCATCGTTGGCCTGTTCGGGGGGTTGGCCATGGCGCTGCTGTCCGCGATGCGGTTTGGCCCGGAGACCCTGCCGGCAGTGCCGGTCTGGGTTTGGGGACTCTTGATGGGGATATGGGGTCAACGTCCTCGGCATCGAGTGGTACCTCGCCCGTCTTGTCCCTGTTTCGAAGGGCCAAGCCGACGAGATACTGCCGGGGGCCGCTGCCCCCGAGGCGCGGCTGCTTGCGTCGCCGGAGCAGTGCACTGAGCTTGCACCGCCGGGGCAGTCCGTGTATGGCGTGGTCAAGTCGAAGCGGGTGGGGTTCGACTGGCCTACCAATCGGTGGCATTGTGTTGCAACCACAGGATCGTTTGCGTTGATTCAGCGCAGGGACGAATGACAGTCCCGACGCCAGCCCGGAATGAAACCTGCTCTTGATCGAATCCTTATATGCTGAGCTGTTCTCGACGGTGTCTTCTCTTCCTGCTGCTCTCACTCTCTGTGTCCAGCGTGTCGTTACGCGGGGCGGGGGTGATCGTGAACGAGATCATGTATCATCCGGCCAGCACGAATCGTCTCGAGGAATGGTTCGAGCTGCACAATGCCAGTGCGGAGTCCGTCGACCTGTCCGGCTGGAGGACGAGCCAGGGCGTGACGTTCACTTTCCCGGCGGGCACCCGGTTGGCGGCGGGCGGCTACCTGGTCGTGGCGGCCGACGTCCCCACGTTTGCGGCCGGGCATCCGGGAATTGGCAACGTGGTCGGCGGCTGGACCGGGGTGCTGAGTCATGACGGGGAGGACCTGGAGATCGAGGACGCGGAAGGCAACGCCGCGGATCATGTTGCCTACGCGCCGGAGGGGGAGTGGGCGGTGCGTCGTCTGGGGCCCGTGGACCGGCTGAACCGGCGGGGGTGGGAATGGTATGCCGAACACGGCGGCCTGGGGAAATCGCTCGAGCTGGTGAATTCGGAGTTGCCGAATGAACTCGGCCAGAACTGGGGTTCGAGCAGCGTGGCGGGCGGGACGCCGGGCGGGCCGAACTCGATTGCGAGCGACAACATGGCTCCGTTGATTCTCGACGTGGCGCACGCCCCGGTGGTGCCGCGCTCCTCCGACCCGGTGACCGTCACGGCGCGGCTGATGGACGAGCAGACGGGCGGCCGGGAAGTGATGGTGCACTGGCGGTTGGATGGGGCCCCAGAGTTTGCCGTGGCGCCCATGGTCGATGACGGGGCGCATGGCGACGGGCTCGAGGGCGACGGCCTGTATGGGGCGATCCTGCCGCCACAGGCCAGCCGGACGATCGTCGAGTTTTACCTCACCGCCCGGGATGCGGAGGGTCATGCGCGGCGGTACCCGAACGTCGAGCCGTCCGGCGGGGCGCGGACGGCGGATCTCGCCTACCAGGTCGACGACTCCGTGTATGCGGGGGATCAGGCGTTGTTCCGGCTCATCATGACGGCGGCGGAGTATGACTATCTCTCGAGCGAGATTTGGGGCGGCGAACCCCGGAGCGACGCGGCGGTCAACGGCACGTTCATCAGCACCGACGGCATCCTGGACGGCGGCAGCACGACGCATCTGCGATACCAGTGCGACTTTCGGAACCGCGGGCATGGGACGCGCACGACGGTTCCCCACAATTTCCACGTGGGCTTTGCGGAGGACCGGGCCTGGAAAGGCCGTTTCGGGATCAACCTGAACACGCACTACACGCACTCGCAGCACCTGGGGAGCGCCGTCTTCCGGCGTGCCGGGGTCGCCGCAGCGGACTCGCGGCCGGTGCAGGTGCGGGTCAACGGGGCGCAGCTCGCGAAGCCGGGCCAGGCACAGTTCGGGTCGTATGTGGCGAACGAGGTGGTGGACGATCTGCTGGTGCAGCGCCAGTTCCCGACGGATCCGGGAGGCAACCTGTATCGCGGCGTGCGCGACATGATTCCGGGCATCAGTTCCGAGGCCGACCTGCTGTGGCGGGGGGCGTCCTATTCGAGCTACACCAATGCCTATGCCAAGGAGAACCATAGGGCGGCGAACGACTGGTCGGACTTCATCCGTCTGCTGAACGTGCTCAACTGGGAGCCCGACAGCACGTATGTGGCCGCCATGACACACACGGTCAATGTGGAGGAATGGATGCGGTATTTCGCGGTCAACACCCTCCTCGACAACCAGGAGAACAGCCTGGGCATTGGCGAAGGGGATGACTTCGCGCTGTACCGGGGCGAGCACGACCGGCGGTTCGTGCTGTTGGCCTACGACCTGGATGCGGTGATGGGCCGCGGGTTGCGGACCGCGAGCTATGCGGACGGCATCTGGCGGATGAACGATCTGGCGGTGATCAGCCGGTTCATGAAGCGCCCGGAGTTCGCGCCGGTCTACTTCAAGCAGCTCGAGCAGCTGGCGGCGACGATCTTCGCGCCGGCGCAGATGAACCCGATGCTCGATCATCTCCTGGGGAGTTACGTCGAGGCTGCGACGATCGCCAACTACAAGGCGTTCAACTCGAATCATGTCGCCCATGTGCTCTCGCAGTTCCCGCGGGCGCTGACCGTGGCGCACGATTTGCCCATGGTCAGCGGGTATCCGTGGGCCACCACCGGGACGATCGCCCTGTCGGGCCTTGGGAACGCGATCGAGACCCGCCGGGTCCTCGTCAATGGCGAGGAGGCCGAGTGGACCGCATGGCAGGCCTCGTGGACGAGCCCGGCGGTTTCACTCGAACCGGGGCTCAACCGGGTGCTGGTGCGGGCGTTGGGCGAGGAGGACCGCGACGTCGGGCGCACGACGCTCGAAGTGTGGTATGATGACGGTTCGATCCAGACCGTGAGCGGCGCGATCACGGCCGACGCGCTCTGGACGGCGTCAGGCGGCCCCTATCACGTCACGGGAGATCTCACGATCCACGCCGGCGCAACGCTGACGATCGAGCCGGGCACGTCCGTGGTGCTGGGTTCGGGGGTGGACGTGACCGTCGCCCACGGCGGGCGGTTGGTTGCCGAGGGGACGGCCGCGGCGCCGATCTCTTTCGGCGTCCTGCCGGGCGTGACGGCAAGCTGGGGCGGCCTGATCATCGAGGGCGCCGGCGATTCGCCGGAGACGCGGATTGCCTACGCGCATTTTGAAGGCAACGGGAGCACGTGCATCGAGGTCGAGGGCGGCACGCTGCGGCTCGATCACGCCACGTTCGGGACCCTGTCGGAGCGATACGTCTCGCTGGACGACAGCTCGTTTGTGATCAGCCATTGTCATTTCCCGGCAACGACGGCGGCGATCGAACCGCTGCACGGGACCGGGGGCATCAAGGCCGGGGGGCGCGGCGTGATCCGCGACAGTTACTTCGGATCAAGCACGGGCTACAGCGACATCCTGGATTTCACCGGCGGAAACCGCCCCGGCGGCCCCATCATCGAGCTTTACAACAACGTGTTTGCCGGGTCGACGGACGACATCTTGGATTTCGACGGCACGGATGCGTGGATCGAAGGGAACGTGTTCCTGCATGTCCACCGGAACGGCGCGCCAGACAGCTCGGCGGCTGTCTCGGGCGGCAGCAGCGGATCGGCAACGTCGGAGATCACGCTGATCCGGAACCTGTTCTTCGACTGCGACAGCGCGGTGACGGCCAAGCAGGGCAATTTCTACACCCTGCTCCACAACACGATCGTTCACACGACCAGGATCGGCGGCGAGGATTTCGGTTCCGGAGTCGTCAACCTCCGCGATACCACGCCGGATATCACGACCTTCGGCCGCGGGGTCTATCTCGAAGGCAACATTGTCATCGATGCGGAGGCCCTGGTCCGGAACTATGAGGCCGGGCAGAGCACGGTGACGTGGGTGAACAATCTGCTGCCGGTCTCCTGGACCGGGCCGGGGGCGGGGAACTCGACGGCGGACCCGCTGCTGGTGCGCCTGCCGGAGGTTGCGGAAGCCACGTTCAGCACGTGGGAGGAAGCGCAGGTGATGTGGCAGTGGTTCAGCCTCCAGCCGGGATCCCCGGCGCGCGGAGCCGGATCTGGCGGACGCGACCTGGGTGGGGTGATCCCGGCGGGCGTGAGCCTGTCAGGCGAGCCCGCGGGAACGACCCGTCGGACGTCGGCGCTGCTGTCCGTGGGGATCAACCGCACCGGCGCGGGAATGCCGGCCTCAGGGTTTCCGGACGGCTCGGGCTACACGCATTACCGGTGGCGGTTGGATGGCGGCGCGTGGAGTGCGGAGACGCCGATGGCGGAGCCGCTGGCGCTCGACGGTCTCGCCGAGGGTCCGCACCAGGTGGCCGTGGTGGGGAACAGCGACGCCGGCGTCTACCAGGACGATCCGGAATTGGGCACCAACGCTGTGGTTACGCTCTCCCGCGTCTGGACCGTCGACTCGGCCTACGTGGAACCGCCGGCCCCCCCTACGATCCGGCTCAACGAGATCCTCGCGGGCAACAACGGCATCGTGACCGCGCTGGGCACGACGCCGGACATGATAGAACTGCACAACTATGGGGCGGAACCGGTGGACCTGATGGGCATGGGACTCTCGGACAACGCGGATGAACCGTACAAGTTCACCTTCGGTGTCCCGACCGTGGTGCCGGCGGGGGGCTTGCTGGTTCTTTGGGCGGACGATCCGGTGCCGGGGCCGGTGCTGTGCACCGGGTTCAAGCTCAAGCAAGCCGGGGACGACCTGGTCCTGACCGACAGCGCGGCGCGGGGCGGCGGCGTGCTGGACGCGGTTCAGTTTGGGGTGCAGGTGGCCGATCTCTCCCTGGGGCGTCTGGCGGAGGACGTTTGGGGGCTGTGTTCGCCGACGTTTGGCGCTGCCAACCGGCCGCAGCGCACGGGCGACCCTCGAGCCCTGCGCATCAACGAGTGGCTTGCCGACGCTCAGTTCTCAGCCCGGAGTGATTTCGTCGAGCTCTACAATGCCGACGTGCTGCCGGTGGCGCTCGGGGGTCTCCATTGGTCCGACGCCGCCGGGGCTCTGGCGCGGCATCAGATCGCTCCGCTCAGCTTTGTTGCGGGCAAGGGCTGCGTCCCGTTCATCGCCGACGCCGATCCGGAGCAGGGGCCGGATCACCTGAGTTTCAAGCTGGCGCCGGACGTCGGGCTGATCCTGCTGCTCTCGGCCGACCTGGAGTTGATCGATGCGGTCAATTACGGCGCGCAGCGGACGGACGTGTCCGAGGGCCGATCGCCCAACGGCGGGACGGCCTTCACGGCGTTCGAGCAACCCTCGCCCGGCGGCGGCAATCCCGGAGTCTCGCCGGGTGACTGCACCCTGGGGACGACGACCATGAGCCTGCTGTCGCTCGGGGCGTCCTGGAAGTACAACCAGACCGACAACCTGGACGGCACCGGCTGGCATCAGCCGGCCTACGATGACAGCGCGTGGCCGTCCGGGCCGGCCCTGCTCGCCGTCGAGACCAGCGCGTTGCCGTCGCCCGGCAAGGTCACCTCCCTCACCCTGGGTCGCCGCACGTATTACTTCCGGGCCCAGTTCACGGTGGACACCAACCTGGACGGTTTCAATCTCAACCTGAAGGTTGCGGTGGACGACGGCGTGCTGGTGTACTTGAACGGCAGGCCGCTGTTGACGAACGGCCTGAGCACGGGCACGCCCAGCTACTCGACCTTTGCGTCTCGCACGGTGGGCAACGCCGCGCTCGAGTACTTCACCGTGCCGGGTACGGCGCTGGTGCCGGGCACCAACGTCATTGCCGCCGAGGTGCACCAAATCAACGCGGACAGCACTGACATTGTCTGGGGTCTCGAGATGGACGCGTCGTCAACCGCCACGAATTGCGCCCCGGGCGCCCTCGCGACCCTGATGTTGAACGAGGTCCTGGCCGCAAGCCGGTCTTTCGCCCTGTCCGAAGAGACGGTCCCGGATTTCATCGAGCTCTACAACACCGGAACCGGGGTCGTGAGCCTCGCGGGGCTCACGCTCACCGACGATTTGTTGTTCCCGGCAAAATGGGCATTTCCGGACGGGGCGACGCTCGAGGCGGGGGCGGCCTGCGCGGTGCGCTGCGATTCGGGGCAGCCGGCTTCCGCCGACAACACGGGCTTTGGTCTCAGTGCGCGGGGGGGCGGCGTGTTTCTGTTCAATGCCGCCGCGCGCGGGGGCAATTTGATCGATGCGGTGCGCTACGGCCTGCAGACGCCCGGCTTCTCGATCGGGCGGCTGCCGGCGGGGACGGGGGTGTGGAATCTGGCGGTGCCGACCCCGGGCGCGGCCAACGAGGCGGCCGGCCTTGCCAGCATCTCTGCGTTGCGCATCAACGAGTGGATGTCGAATCCGGCCGGCGGCAGCGACTGGCTCGAGCTGCACAATCGCGCCGATCAACCGGTGGCGCTCGGGGGGCTTTGCCTCACCGACGACCTGGCGGACCGGACGCGCTCGCCGGTTGCGCCGCTCTCGTTCGTCGGGGCCGGCGGCAACGGCTTCGTGCGGTTCATCGCCGACGGCGACCGTGGGGCGGGGGCGGATCACGTGGCATTCTCGCTGAGCAAGGGAGGGGAGGACCTGGGCTTGTTTTCCGCCAGTGGCATGATGCTGGACGGGCTCACCTTCAGCGCGCAACTCGAAGGCGTGTCGCAGGGACGCTTCCCGGATGGAGCGGCTGCGTTCGCGAGTTTCATGGAAACGGCATCGCCGGGCGGATCGAACTACCTTCCGCTGTCAGGGGTGGTGATCAACGAAGTGCTGACGGCGGCGGGTCCGCGGGTCGAAGACGCCGTGGAACTCCACAACCGCAACGCGGTGCCAGTTGAGATCGGCGGGTGGTACCTGAGCAATTCCCGGGAGAACCTCAGGAAGTTCCGGATCCCCGCCGGGACGGAGATCCCGGCGAACGGATTTGTGGTGTTCTATGAGGCCGATTTCAACCGCGGGCCGACGGCTTTCAGCTTCAACGCCGTCCGGGGGGATGCTGCGATCCTCTCGGAGGCGGATGCGCAGGGGACGCTGACAGGGTATCGCGATGAGGTGACCTTGGGCGCGGCGGAGGACGGGGTTTCTTTGGGCCGGGTGACCACCAGCGTGGGATCGGACTTCGCGGCGCTCAGCCGCCGCACCTTCGGCGAGGACAATCCCCAGAGCGTCGAGCAGTTCCGGTTAGGGACCGGCCTGCCCAATGCCGGGGCGAAGATCGGTCCGCTGATTCTGAGCGAGATCCTGTATGCCCCTGCGGCCGGCGGTGTCGAATCGGCCGAGGATGAATTCCTCGAGTTGGAGAACATCAGTGGCGGCCCGGTGACGCTCCACGATCCGGCGCACCCCGAGAACCGCTGGAGCGTGCGCGAAGCCGTCGATTACGCATTCTCCCAGGACCTGACGATTCCGGCCGGCGGCCGTGTGTTGCTGGTGGGTTTTTCCACATCCGACGGGGAACGGCTTGCGGCATTTCGCGCGTGGTTTGACGTCCCGGCGGACGTGCCGGTGCTGGGGCCATGGACGGGTCGTTTGTCCAACGAACAGGATCGTATCGAGTTGGTGAGGCCGGGGGTGGTGCCAGTGCCGCCGGATCCGGACGCCGGTTGGGTGCCGCAGGTGCTCGTCGATGCGGTCCGCTACCGAGCGTCGGCCCCCTGGCCCGCGCTGCCGGCAGCGGCCGGCTATTCGCTTCAACGGATTGCACCCACGGCCTACGGCAATGATCCCGCCCATTGGCGCGCGGCGCCCCCTACGGCGGGCCGGGCGAACGCCAGCGAGGTGGGGGATGGCGATGGTGACGGCATCGAGGACGCCTGGGAGCTGGCGTGGTTTGGGACATTGACGCGAGATGGCACGGGAGACTATGACGGGGACAGCATGAGCGATCGGGATGAGTTCGCTGCCGGCACGAACCCGGCGCTGGCCACGGATCGGCTCGCGTTCCTGCCCATGGCGTCGGAACAGCCCAACACCCTCCGATTCCAGGGGGTTGCGGGGAAGAGCTATACTGTTCTTTACTGCGATGGCCTGGACACAGGTTTTTGGTACAAGCTTGCCGACGTACCGGCGCTCTCCGAGACCGGGGTCGTCGCCGTGGTCGATCCCGCACCCGCCGCGGCCTCGAGATTCTACCAGGTGGTCACACCCGCTTTGGCTCCGTGATGCGGGGTATGAACTCACGTCTAAGACTCGGAATCGCGGCGATAGGGATTGGCTGCTGGTTGGGGGTGCTCCCCCTCGGGGCTGCGTCGCTGGTCAGCCACGATGCGCTCTGGCGATACCAGAGAGGCACCGGCGCTCCGCAGGCCAACTGGAAGACCGCGGCCGATTCGGACCTGGACGACTCGTGGCTCGAGGGTCCCGGGGGATTCGGGTATGCGGACTCGAGTCCCGAGACGGTTCACTGCCGGACCCTGCTCGAGGACATGAAGGGTCTCTACACGACCGTGTATTTCCGAAAGGTCTTCACCGTCGATGCCCCGTCGGATCCCGACCATCATCTGTTTCTGACTATGGACTGGGACGACGGATTCGTGGCGTGGCTGGATGGCCGTTATGTGGCTGGGGCCAACAACCCCGACGGCACCAATGAACCGCCCGTTACGGCCACCGCCTCCCGGACCCATGAACACTCCGCCAGCACGGATGCCCCGCCGAACCCGCCGGTGACCTACGATCTCGGTCCTGCCCGCCTCGGTCCCGGCGATCACGTCCTGGCGGTGATGGGCCTCAATGGATCCAGGAGCAGCCGGGATTTCGTCATGGTCGCCGACCTGACGCAGGGGCGGCCGCCGACGCCGTTGACCATCGAGGGGGTCGAGGATCGCCGCTACGGCGCTTACACGGATCAAGTCTCGTTTCGCGTGCCCGCGGCGCGCGGGTACACCTACCAGGTGCAGCTGGACGGTGAGCCGGTTCCGGCCGACGTGACCCACGTCGTGAGCGCGGTGGACTATCACGAGCTCGATGTTTCGCGAACGAATGTGGCCACGGGCGACGTCACCAACAGACTGGTGCGATTCATCGTTCGCTCCTCGGAACGGAGCGCCAAACAGAGCGTCGAGGATGGTCTTCCGCCCTGGACACCGTGGCCGGTGATCCCCTCCTCGTCCGCCGAACTCGAGGGGGCCAGCCTGCAGTTGCTGGTGCCGTCGGCGTTTCCGTCCGGCCACCCCATCCCGGTGGTGGTGCGGGTGGTCAACGACCAGGGAAGCATGGTCCGGGCCAACGGGTGGATCGAGGCCGGCGGCCAGGAGCCAATCCTGATCAAGCGCGGCGTGGGCTCGGGTTTCCTGAGGGCCGGCGGCTCTCCCGGGCCGGTGGCCTACATCCCGAGGCTGCGGCAGGTGTCGGGCAGCGCTGTCATCACCATCGAAGGTGCGACCGACTGGCGCTCGGTTTCGGGCACGCTCGATGTCAACACGGCATGGCCGGCCGGGTCCCGAATCGCGGTGACAGGGGACCTGACGCTGCCAGCAGCGGGCGTGCTGACGATAGGGGAGGGTACCGTCGTGCGGCTCGATCCCGGGGTGAACCTCCACCTGGACGGCCGGATCGAGGCGAACGGCACGGTCCAGCAACCCATCGTGTTCATGCCGAGTCAATCCTCGCAGCCGTGGGGCGGTTTCTTCCTGCGGACAGCGGCCTCCGAGATCCGTGCCACCGGCACCCTGTTCACGGGGAGCGGCGCCGATCCAGCGGGAACACCGGACAGCCATCGGAGGGAACAGAGCCTGTTCCATTGCAGCAACGGGGGTCGTGTAACGTTGACCGACTGCGCGGCGATCGCGTTGAAGGGGCAGCTGGGGCACTCCGTCGGCGTGGATGGCGCGGCCCGGTACTTCTTCACGTTCGAGCGGTTTCTGATGCAGGGCGGCTGCACGGGAGGCGAATACGAGGATGCAGTGTTCGCCGTGAACGACAGCGCGTTTGTGGACTGTCACCTGGCTGCCCCGCCGTTTCCGCAATTCAGCGACAATGATGAGGATGGACTGTACCTGAAGAACATCCCGGCCGGGTACACCAGCGGCTTCACCAACACGTTGATCGGGTGGGTCCGGGACGATGGCGTCGATTCGGGCGCGAGCGGCGGCGGCGAACTGCATTTCCAGAACTGCTGGTTCGAGGCGGTGTATCACGAGGCCAACTCGCTGTCCGGCACGGGCAAGAACGTGCGGCACTCCGACGGCGTGTTTCTGGGATGCGGACAGGCTCTCGAGACCGGCTACGGATCGCCCAGAGGCACGGTCGAAGGCTGTCTGGTGGCCGGCGGTGTGGTTGGTGTCCGGTTCGGTGACAATTACGATTGGAGCTATGACGGACGGGCCATTGTGACGAACTCGATCCTCATCCACAACCATCGGGACGTCTGGGGGATGAACTGGCAGGATTGGACCTATCGGGTGAGCGCCATGGACATCCGCAGCAATTGGCTCAGCGCTCCGAATCCGCTGCATCCGGCCAACCGGGTCTGGGATCCGGCGAGGGAGGGATGGCGTCTGGCATCGTTCATGGGGACAAGAGCCGGTGCCGATGTGGGCCTGGGGTTCGCGGTGTGGACCACCCGCCTGGCGATGCCTGCGTTGTTCGAAGGGGTCCCGGTCGGGCTGAGCACGTTCACGACGAACGCCGTCAGCGTCGGCTACGCCTTCGTCTCTGCCGCGGAGGAGATCGTCGCGACGGGGACGCTTGTCTTTGCGCCCGGAGAGATCGTGAAACGCATCCCCTTGCCCCCGGCGGGTCTGGGGGCGGGGGAACGGGTGCGAGTGGTCCTGCGCGATCCAGTCGGCGCCGAGCTCACGGGCGAGACTGTCGTGGACTGCGCAGGGACGCTCGCGCCGGTCGAGGTGTCCCTGGCCGTCGCCCGGGGGCAGTTGCCGGCCTACCGGTCGGTCGAGGGCTTGGCGATCCGGCTGAGCGGACCGAGCACGCAGCCGGTGAGCGTGAAGTATCAGATTGACTCCTCGGACGGCGTTCTGGTCCGTGGGACAGCAGTGTTCCTGCCGGGCGAGCTGATGCAGCACGTGGAGATTCCGGCACCGGAACCGGGTTCGGCGGCGGTGCTTCGCGTGACACTTCTGGAAGCGACGCACGCAGTTGTCGGGGGCTTCGGGGGCGTCTACTACCTGCCGGACTCCGGCGACCAACGGCTGATCGCGTGGCGTGGCGTGAGTGGCGGACTGCAGGTCGGTTGGTGGGAGAGCGGGGGCGTCCTGGAGCGGGCGACGGATGTCCTCGGTCCGTGGGAGGGCATGGCGGACACAGGCGCGGGGCCGGTGGCGGTTCCCGCAACTGCGGCATGCGAGTTCTTCCGGTTGCGCATTCCTTGAACTCGCGCGGTCCGCGAGGGGATGGTTTGCGATTGCAGAGGGGTGGGATCGACGGAACACTACCGGGCCATGGGGCGAAGTGGTCGGGTGGCCTTCCTGATGGGCGTGGTGCTCGAGATGATCCTCCGGGTCTCGGCGCAGATTGACCCGACGGCGCGGGAGCTGATTCAGATGGGTTACACCCAGCCCTTCGAAGGTCGGGGGCCGCTTGCCGCTTACGGCTACTACTACCGCAACAAGCCGGACTGGCTCGACCACACGAACCTGACACTGCGCCTGGTGGTGGCCCCTGTGTACCTGGACTCGGAGCTGGGGTTCAAAGGTCTGCTGGGGCCGGGCACGGATGTTGGAGTGGGCGTGGCGGGGGGCGGGTTTGCGGACAGCTACTCGGAGGTCCGGCATGGAAAGTACCACCGAGACGAGTCCTTCTTGGGCCACGGCGGCGAGTTGTCCGCGAGCGTCTATCACCTCCTCAACCCGACCGCGCGCATTCCCCTGTGCGCCATGCTCCGGGGGTCCGCCCACGGCAGCGTCTTCACGGACGATGAGAAGACCGCCGATGACTTTGAACTGCCGGACGACCAATTCAGTTTCAGGGTGAGGACGGGACTGCGCTGGGGGGGACGCGAGCCCGTCTTGACACCCGAGCTGGCGATGGAGGTGTCCGTCTGGTACGAGGGCTTCTTCCGTCTGCAGCCGGGTCGGTACGGATACAACGGCGACCGGGAGCTGCAGTCGAGGTCTCATTGGGTCTGGGGGCGCGCACTGCTCGACTATACGCTACCGGAGCTGAAGCACGGCTTCGGCGTGGCCGTGACCGGCGGCACGGGTTTCGACCTCGACCGCCTGAGCGCCCACCGACTGGGCGGCGATCTGCCGCTGTGCTCGGAGTTTCCGCTCATGCTGCCGGGGTACTACTTCGAGGAACTCAGCGCCGAGTCCTTCGTGTTGTTCGGGGGCAACTACCATTTGCCCCTTGATTCCCGCCAGTGCTGGCAGGTCGGTGCCAGTGCGGCGACGGCCTGGACGGACTACCTGGCGGGCTTCGAGCTCTCGAACCGATGGAACACGGGGGTCGGCGGCGGCCTCCTTTACCGTTCGCCGACGGGTTCGTGGCAACTGGCCCTGCAATACGGCTACGCATTCAACGCCGTTCGGGATCACAGTCGGGGAGCGCAGAGTCTCACATTCCTGCTCCAGTTCGACCTGGGCCGCACTCGCGAGCGATTCTTCGCCCCCAACATCGACCTGAACCGCGCGCGCGGGCTTCAGTCGATCCTCAAGACGATCTTCCAATAGTCCGGGTTCGCGTTTCCGTCTTTACATTTGTCACCTCTCACGGTTCGAATCGGGCTGTGAACACTCTTGGCAACCTCGGCAAGGGGGCTTTGGCATCATCGGGCTCGGATGTGGTTTCTCGGATGGCCTGGAACCGACGGAGCTTCTTGCTGCGCTCGGCGACGGTCGCCGGAGGGTGTGCCTGTTGCGGGGGCGGCTTGTCGGTGCTGGGGGGCCGCACCCCGCTCAAGGGCTCGCCGCTGGTCAGCCCTGGTTGCCGGCGTTCCCCGGTGAAAGTCGCGCGGGTCTATCTGGGCAAGCCGGATGCCCACTGGCCAACGCCGAAGCTGGACCTCGGAGCGGAGCGCGGAACGTACGAGGCGGAGTTCGTGAAAGAACCGGGCGCGTTTTCGGATGTCGCCTTCACGGTGGACGAACTGGTCAGCGACCCGAAGCAGGTCGAGGGCTTGAAGGATCGGTTGAGCGCCGCGGACGGCATTCTGCTGATCCATCTTTCGATGGGGATGCGGGAGACGATCGAGGCGATCCTGGCCTGTGGCCGGCCGACGGCGTTGTTCGCCGCGCCCTACTCGGGACACGAGTGGTCCCAGTTCGGCGCCATTCGGCAGAAGCCGGTGGGTGCGCATCTCGAGTGTTTCCTGACGAGCGACCGCTCTCAGCTTGCCGCAGCGGTTCGTCCGTTCCGGGCGATCCACCATCTCCGCGAGGCGAAGATCCTCAATATCAACGCGCGGGCCCGGCAGGACGAGACGATCCCGGCCTGGCAGGCGAAGTTCGGCACGGAGTTCAAGACCGTGGATCGCGAGCGGGTGCTGGCGGCCTACGAAGCGGTGAGCGTGAGGGACGCCGAAGCCGAGGCCCGGCGGTGGATTGCGGACGCGGCGAAGGTCGTGGAACCGTCCCGGGACGAGATTGTGCGGTCGTGTCGGCTGGCGTTGGCGTTCGAGACGCTGTTGGCGGAGGAGGACGCGACTGTCATCACGGCGGACTGTTACGGCACCATGTATGGGAAGCTGCCGGCGTTTCCGTGCGTGGGCTTCGTGCGGTTGAACGACATGGGCCTGGGCGGGATCTGCGAATCCGATCTCAAGAGCGCGATGACCTACATCCTGTTGCAGGGACTCAGCGGCCGCCCGGGGTTCATCAGCGATCCGACCGTGGACGAATCGGCGCGCAGCATCATTCTGGCGCACTGTCTGGGCACGCGGAAGATGGACGGGCCCGAAGGCAGGGCGGCGAAGTACCGTCTCCGGTCGATCATGGAACGACAGGAAGGCTGCGTGCCGCAGGTGTTCATGCGGCGGGGTCAGAAGGTGACCCAGGCCTTGCTCGCCACGCCGGATTCAATCCTCTATTTCACCGGGGACATCATCGGCGTCCCCGACTCGGATCGGGGCTGTCGCACCCAGATCCAGGTCCGGGTGGACGGGGACATCGGGAAGGTCTGGCAACATTGGGCGCACGGCCTGCATCGGGTGACGTGCTACGGCGATCTTGCGGACGATCTTCAGCGGTTCTGCCGCTACAAGGATCTGACATGGGTCAACGAGGCGTAGATCGCAGAGAAGTCGGCTGTTCCGGTCTTGCGCGACGTCCGTCGCGGCGGCTGACGGTCTGAGCTCAGGGCCCGTGTCACGGCCGGCCCAATTCGAGCCGGTACCGGGTGAGACTGAAGGGGCCGAATTCGAGATCGAACCTCCGCGACCGGATCCGGGCCGGACTGACGATCACGCGCACACGCTCGGGGTCGTCGCGATGGTTCATGACCTCGGCGGTGCCGCTGCCTTGGGTGTCCTGCAACACGGCCTTCTCGGCGGATTTGACGCCCCGGCCGAATCCGGCCAGCTCGGTTGTGACCGCGATGGGTTGGGCGGTCGAGTTGACGCCGTAGATGCGCAGCACCCGCCCGTCGGGACTGAGCACCGCGCTGAGGTCGGGTTCTTCCAGCACCCAGGGAACTGGTGCCGCGGGGCTGGAGTCCTCGGGCTCGATGCACAGCGGGTGGGATCCGGCGGCCTCAGCGTAGAGGCGCTGCGCATGGTAGGTGGGGGCAAGGTAGAGCCAGCCCAGTCCGGTCTGGATGACGCCCGAGCCGAACGAATCAATCAGGTTCGAGCGGATCGCGATCTCGACGGCATCGGCGTGTCGGTGCATCAGGTGATGGTAGCGGGCGCAGGCGAGTGCGTTCGCGAGAGTCTGAAGGGTGGCCCGTCCCAGCCCCCAATCGCCGGCGGTCGTGTTCCATTCGGTGACGGCGATGCGGACGTCACGGGTCCCGCCCAGCCGGCGGATCTGGTCTTCGAGGGCCAGGAAATCACGATCCACGGCTTCGAGATCGGCGCAGCCGTAGTGATGCGGGCACAGGTAATCGACCTGCCCCGCCGCGGCGGACAACGTCGCCGCGGAAGGGAATGCAGAGAGGATCTTGATTGAAGGATCGACCTGGCGCATCGCCGCCGCGAACGCCGGCAGGGAACGTTCGTAGTCAGCGCCCCCCACTTCATTGCCGATCTGCCAGTATTTGATGGCCCACGGTTGGGGGTGCCCGTTCTGCGCGCGTCGCCGGCCCTGCGGCGTCGAGGCAGGGCCGTTGAAGTACTCGACCTGCGCGGCGGCGTCCTCCGGGCGCTTGCCCGTCCAGCGCAGGCAGACGAGGGGCTCGGCGCCGACTTCCCGGCACAGGGCGGCGAATTCCTCGAGGCCGACGAAGTTCTCTTCGAGGCCGCCCCAATAGCGGACGGGAAAGGGGGCCCGTGAGTCCCACGGTCCCACCGACTGGTCCCATTCGTAGTCCTCGGTGGTCGAACCACCAAAGCGGATCACGGCCGGCTTGAGCGCGCGCAAGGCCTCGACCACATCCGGTCGCCACAAGCCGAGGACAGCGTCGTCGGCCATGGCCGTCACGCGATCGAGCCATAGGGTACCGGGTCCCTCGAAATCAAAGGTGAGCGTGGCGTTGTCGAGGGTGGTGTCGGGGGTGACGCGGCCTTCGAGAGTTCGCCATTGTGGTCCGACGGTTCCCAAGTCGAGGGGCAGGGCGATCCGCCGGCCGCCGCCGTGCAGCGTGGCGCGGATGCGGGGGGGGCCATGGCCGCGCGCGTGGAGCCGCACACGAAAGGCACGCCTGGCTTGAACATGAAAGCCCTCCTGTGAGATGCCGGCTCGGGCGGACTGGGCCGGGAGCTCAATGCGCAGAGCGCGGGCGCCGTTGAACGGCTGGTTGGTGTCGAACTCATAGCGGGCAAGATGCACAGCCCCGTCGGGGTACCATGGACGGTTCGGCCGGTCCGTTTCCCGGCGGAAGGCCACTTTCCAGGCGGGGTCCAGCTCGAAGCTGGTATTAGCGACTTGCTGGGCGAGCATGCTGGGGATGAGGCCGCACAACAACTCGATGAACTGCCCTCCCTGTTTCGCGTCCACGGCGCGCCGGGTCAGGCGTTCGTTGGCGACACGGACCCTCCGCCCGCCGGGGGTGTCGATCGGCTCGAGTCGCAGGGCGTCGAAGCCGACAGAACCCGTGCCCTTGCCGTAGCCGATCGAAAACAGCACGATCTTGACCCGGCCGTTGATTGGCACGCGGAAGGGAACCGCCAGTTCGTGCCAGGGGGACGTGCCGAACGTGCTGGGGCCGCGCGCCAGCGTGGTTCCCTCGGGGGCTTGCACGTGGATGGACCCCCCGGTCTCCGTTCGATCGCGGGCCACGAGGTTTGTGGTCCGCACCCAACCGCGCACCCGCCAGATCGAGCCGGCGGGCAGGGACACTTCCTGGCCGAGAGCAACATCCGCCGGGTCCTCGGCATGGATCAGGAGCGACTGTCGTCCCTCATGCGGTTCCTGCGGGTCGGTCCGGATCGTTGGCTCCTTTCCCTCGGCGTAGACCCACGTTCTCCACGCGGTCAGGGGATCCCGATCCTCAAAGCCGGGATTCCGCAGGTCCGGCGGTGGGCCGGCGGGGGCGGCGTGCAGAGGGGCAACCGGGAGTAAGGTCACCAAAGCGGCGAGCAGAAGTCTGCCCAACAGCGTCCTTCGCAGCGCAGCATGCATCCTGAACCACCGGAATGCTCCTGTCCTCGGGCGGGGATCGTGTGTGGTTTGCAGGATGGCCAGCTCCGGCATCTGCGATGGTGAAGGAGAGCGCAGGTTGAGCACGCCGACAGCGTGGTCAGGCGGTGCTTCTTGCGCAAGCCGCTTCTGTCAGGCGGGGGGGCCGCCGGCGGGTCGTCCCGTCAAGGGGTAGCGGTCAGGACGACGCGGAATCCGACATGGCTGATTCTGAACTCCGGCCAGTACCCATAGCGGCTTGCGGACCGGAGGTCCCGTCCGGTGTCGCCCCAACTCCCCCCGCGGTACACATGCCAGGCGCCCGAACTCGGTCCCTGCGGATCGGTCACGCTCCATCCCGGACCGGGGTCGTGGAGGGCAGGCATGGGCCTGGGGCCCGCTCCATCATTCGGAGCGGCATCATCGAAGTCCGACTGCGTTGAACTGAAGCCATCGCCGAAGGACGTTGCCGTCGTCGTGCCCGCCCGAGAGGCGTATTCCCACTGGGCCTCGGTGGGGAGACGGTATTCGTATCCCGTCGGCAACCGGCCGGCCGTGCGCTCCTGGGCCGTCAGTTGTGCGCAGTCATTGATGGCCTCATCCCAGGTCACTTGCTCGACCGGCCGATCGTGGTTTCTCGACAGGACGGCGGTCTGGCTCACTGCCCGGGCTGCCCATGAGGGATCTTCCGGACGGCACCCATACCATGCCCTCGGGCAGGGGCGGTTTGTGCTCGCCCCGAACCAGGTAGAACATGGGCACGGTCACACGGATCATAGCACACGTTCGAGGCGATAGTATTGGCTCGTCTTCTGCGGGGCCAAGGGCTCCTCGAATCGGATCTCGCCTTCGGTCGTTGCGCGGAGGAGGCGGACCGGTGTCCAGTGGAATAGATCGGTCGAGGTCATCAGACGCACCAATTCCCCTGGGATTGCCTGGAATCGTCCCTCGACCCGGTGGCCGGCCACTGCCCGCCACGAGAGCAACGCGAGAGGGACGCGTGCGCCGTCGGCGGTGACGCGGATGTCATCCAAGCGCAGGGCGGCGCGGGCACCGGAGGCGCCGGTGGTGACGTAGTAGTATTTCCAGCGCAACTGGACGAGCGATTGATCGCTGGTTTCGGCGGGCAACCGCGTGGGTCCGACGATCAGGGCATCGCCCACGACCGGGCTGCGCGTGTATTCAACAGGTTGATCTTGGGCGTCGGGCACGTCGCGGAACTCGCCTTTCGGGTCGATGCGGTACTGCAGGCGGAGGGCATAAACGCGGTTGTTGGGCTGGACGGTTCCCGCCGTCCAGGTGACGGTCACATTGGACATGCCCCGGGTTTGGAGGGCGAGGACCGCGGCACCGAGGTGTCCGGCGCCCGGTTCGGGTTGGGGATCACCGGTATTGAGAAAGCACATCCCCCATTCGCCCAGGCCGATGATACGGCTTCGGCTGCCTCGATTGTAGGGGAGGGTCCATTCATTAGTCATCTCGGCGGTCAGGCCGGGGTCCTTGACGCTCGTTTGGAGAAAGAGCATGTGCGGGGGGAAGGAACCGGCCGGGGAATCGGACGGCCAGGCGCTGAGGGCGAAGTCGCCCCGGGCCAGGTCATGGGGCGTGGGTCGGAGATGGGACGGGTCGTAGTCCGGGTCGGGCTCGAACCGTGGGGTCAAGCGCGTATCCAGGCTCGGGGTGAGCAGCAGACTGGGCTCGGTTTCCAGGCGTCCCAACCATCCCTGGAATCGGTAACCGGGGGCCGGGATCGCCTCGACTTGCAGCGGGACAGTCTGGAAGTAGGTGCCCGACCACGGCATTTGCTCCGTCGAGAACGCCAGGGAATTGAGATGAATCCAGCCGCCGACCGGAGTCTCGCTGTCGAGTTCGATACGGACGGTGCCGCCGAGGGAGAACTGATCGACGAGATGCCGGCGGACGGCGTCGGGCCGGGCTCGTGCGAAGGCGCGCATGGACTCGACCAGACCCTCCCATTCCTCGAGGCTCTGGATGGGAGTCCAGGCCAGGTTGGGCACGGCGCGCCAGCGCTGGATTTGTCGGAGCGCCTCGGGCCTCAGGACATCGGCGATGGCATTGATGTGCGCGATGACGGCGTCCGTCGAGAACCGGGTGTTGAGGTAATCGGCGAACCGGTTGATGAACTCGTGGCGGAACGCGGTGTTCGTGAGAAGCTGCCGCAGCAGCAAGCAGTCCAGGGCGCCTCCGACCGGCGGGCAGCTGACGGCTCGGGCGAGCGTGTTGTTTTCCGGGCCGGGACCGCTCATGTCGAACGTCCAATCGACGTCCTTGAGCAGCCAGCGCCAGACCCCACCCTGGTGTTGCGGCCGCCAGTTCATGACGTTGTGGCCGAACCAATCCCGGTTATCGGCAAAGATCTCGATGAGCTGGTAATCGATGAAATTGTCGATGTCCATCCTCTGGGCTGCGCCGGCGTATCCCTCCGGTGTGGTGAGATTGGCCCGCTGGACGTAGTTGTAGAGCTCCCTGAGGCTGCGCGCGTCCCCGTTCTTTGGGTCATGCCCGTCCTCGATCAAGTCCGCGGGATTGGCCTCGGAACCGTGATGCCGGGCGAGGTAGGTCGAGTTGATCTTCTCCTGGAGATAGTACGAGCCCCAGTACTGTCCGTTGAGGTAGAGGTGAGCCGGACGGCCGGCCAGGACGTCGAGCGCGGTGCCCGTCATCAGGCTGTGAACCAGGGGATCATGAAACACGATCCCGCGCTGGCCAAGAACCAGGCAGTCGAAGACGTCCGCCTCGAGGTCCGGGAACACGCGGTGACGCATGTTGCTGCTGCCATACTTGCGCCGGGCCTCGAACTCGACGGATTTCTGGGCGGAAGAACGCGACCAGGCACCGCGGACGAGCAGGCCCACATCCTGACTGAAGCCGCGCTGGCCATCGGGCTCGAAGAACTCGGCCTGGGCGCGGCGTTCCCACGGAGCCCAGAAGTTCGCGCCGTAGTAAGGAGGATGAGGGTAGGCGTTGGTCCCCATGACGAAGATGCCGTCGGTCTGGCTCCACAAGCCCTCGGGTGGCGTCGCCACGGCGACCACGGGGATCGTCGAGGGCGGATCGAACCAGTAATGGCGCGTGACGATGGCGCTGGGCAGGCACTCGGGCCCCGTGGACGTGAATCGGAGAACGACATTCGAGGAAACGGGGAACGGGCCCGTGTAGAGCCGGCTGTCGCCGTCATGGAGTGTCGAGCGCCCGACGCAATCCCACCAGACACGACCCTCGGACAGGACGACGGAGAAACCGGTGACCGACTGGTCCTCGAGATGGACGGCGGCGGCGGGCACCTCGAGTCGGATCCATCGGCCCGCTTCGGGCAGGGGACCGATGCGCCGCCGGCCGGCGGTTTCGCTTGCTCCATAAGGGATCAGGTCCTCCCCCCAGAAGGCGCGATGCTCCCAGTGGCTGGCCTGCCACTGGAACATGATCTCGCGGGGCGGATGCGCCGGATCGAGATAAACGTGGGCGAACAGCCGATCCCCGGTTCGCACGGCGAGCGGGTACTGGCTTCCCTGGATGCTATCCGAGTGGACTCCCGGTCCGAGTGGCGAACGGATCGAGTATCCGCCGGAGGCGGGACTGGGCATGGCCACCCACTCGATCGGGGCAGGCGGTTCTGCGAGATAGGTGGCGCCTTCGGGGAGGCAATCATCCATCCAGACCACATCACGGGGGGACGCGAAGGGCGCGCCGGGTTCACTGCCGTCCTTGGTATAGAAGACCGGGCCCGGCCAGTCATGAGGGGCTATCGCGACCTCGATGGGGGTGTCGTAACGGCCGCTCGGGGGTTCGACGACCGGATCGGGGGCGAGGCGATTCAGGCCGGCGGCGGGATTCGGTCCACCTGGGGAGGGTGCAAGAAATGCGCCCGGCGAGTTCGGGTCTCCGGCGGGCCGCCCGAAGGCCGTGTCCTGGGGCATGGGCGGAAGGGTCAACGCATCCGCCCGGGTGCCGTCAGGCCATGTCAACAGGAGGGTGGGGGAACCCTCATCGAGGGTGAAGCTCGCGTGGAGAAACCGTTGTGGCAGGGCCCACTTTCTCTCGAGATACTCGATCACCGCCGCGATCTCGGTGTCCGTCAGGGTTCGATCGTAGAGGAGCACCTCGGCGAAATCGCCATCCCAGACACCGCCTCGCCGCTGGCGGTCGAAGGAGAGCGTGCTGACCTGGGTTGCGGAGCCCAATCGTGTTGCGAGGGAGACGAGTCGATCGGGGAGGCGAGTGACCAAGGGGTCGACGCGTTGTCCTTCCAGGAAAGTCGCCGAAGGAGCCGATTCTGCAGCGACATTCTGCAAGTACAACAGCCCGTCGGGTCCGCGCCCGAACCCGTTGGCGGTTGTATCAGCCAGCCAGGGCCGCGCGTTCTGGTCGTCCGCACCCGGCCGTTCGCGGAGCACGCCGAAGGCGGTGAGGACGCCGCTCATTCGCGGGAAGGCGAGGTAATCATCGACGCCATCGAAGCGGACGAGGGGCAAGAGGGTGAGTGGATCGGCGATGAGGCGGGGGCGCGACTCGGGGAGGTCTTGGGCAGCCTGCCGGTATCCCTGGCGTGGCGGGCGTGGCGGATTCCATTTCGCGATGAGGTAGGCTTCGATCGCGCCGTATTCGTCCGGACTGAGGACGCGGTCGAACACGATCACCTCGGCGACATTGCCCTGCCAGAACGTGCCATAGGGCCCCCGGGCGGATCCGATCGTGTCAACGGCAACGCGGGTCGACGTGACGGTGGTGACGACGACGGTCTGGCGGGGCAGGGGGGTGAGGACGGGGTCGACCATCTCCCCGTTGTATCGGACCGCCGAGGTCCACGCAGCGACTCCTCCTCCATCGGTGGGCAGGTAGAGGCAGCCCAATCGGCCGCGATCCCAGCGGATGCCTTTGCTATCGCCCACGACGGTGCCGTATCCCAGCGCGGCGGCAGCGTCCTCCGCGCCCACCCAGAGGATCGTCTGTCCCGCCGTGGGAGTGGCCAGCTCGAGTCGATCGTTCGCACCGTCGAAACGGAGCATCGGCAAGCCGGAGCGGGAATCCTGGACCGTGACAGGTCTTCGGGCGGGGGTGTCCTGTTGGGCGTGAGCACCGGAGGCGGAGCGATCGTTCCATTGTTGCACAGCGCCTTGGTTTAGAAGGACATCATCAGCGATCGACGCATCGAGCCATAGAACGAGGTCTGGGAACTGAGATGGGGAAGTGGATGGGGGGTCTGTGAAATCGAAGCGTTGCCCGCTTCGATCCCGCCATTCCGCGACCCACGTTCCATCCAGGACGAAAGTGTTCTGCTGAGCGGCGTCGAGCCAGAGGCCGAGCCCCTCAGTCACGCTCAGCGCGGGCGGATCCTGATCCGGCCGGAGCTGGGGCAGTCCTGCGGGGTCACTCCGGTTCTTACCCGAGGCGAACACGACCAGCCGGCCCCCCGGAGGCAGAGTCAGGTCCGGGAACGTCCACCGGAAGGGTTGCCCCGGATCGTTGCTGAGACCGACGCGGTTCAAGCCGACGGCTTCGGAGCCGGTGTTCTCGATCTCGATCCAGCCCGTGTACTCGGCGTCTTCGTCCGGCAGCAGACCGGTGTCGACAGGCATCACCTCGCTGAGGCGAAGTCCGGCCGCTCGCAGGGGGATGGCCAGAACCACCGCCGCGGCGAAACCGATTAGTGGGAGGAAACGGCGGCGCCCAAGGCTCACCAAGACAACCTAAAAAGCGGCCTGCCGCCGGTCAAGGGAATTGGCCCTCCCGGATCCTCGCCTAACGCGTGTGGCGCGAACGTTCGCCATCGGCTCCGGGTGGGTTTTCGCCTTGAAGGCGCGTGGGGTGTCGGCTCCGGGGCGGCCCGCCCGCTCGCGGGCGGGTTCTCTAGGAGTTGGAGGGAATGGGGCAGCCCTGAGGGCGGGCATCCAAATCCGCGGACACAGGCCCCTCCTCTCCTCCGCCTTCGCCAAGGCTACGGCGGACAGGCCTGCCCTCTCCCCCGAGCGCAGTCGAGGGGGCGAGGGAGAGAACATGTTGGTAGGTATTTTCTGACAAGAGCTTACTCGATGGTGACATCGAGGGTCCCGACGAGGGCTCCGGCGAGCGGGCCGGTCTCCTGGGTCATGGTGACGTGGTAACGGCCGGGTTTTAAGGATGGGTCTCCCCATGAGACCCCGCAGGTGCCGCCTCAGCCATACTCCATCGACTGGGCGAGGAGTTCCTTGCCCTCGGCGTTCGTGATCCGGATCCTGGGTGGAGTGTCCACGGTCCTGCCGTGTTCGCCCTCAAGCCGGCCGAACCGGGAGAGGATCTCCTTCTGGGCGCAAGCGATCTTTGGTTCGAGGTAGATTCGTGTTCCCTTGGAAAATGCGGTCGCGGTCTTGGCGTCGGAGTTGTAGCGATCCTGCTCGCGCACGGCGCGGACTTCGAGTTTGGGCTGGTTAAGAACAACCTCGACGGTTTGGTTTTCGAGGAGCGTTGTCACGGGGCCTTGGGAGAACGAGACAGTCCAGTTGGTTTCGTCTTCCTTTCCGTAAGTAAGGTAGCCGCGGCTGAGGTTGTACCGGGCGACGGGCAACTTGCCGATGGGATCATTGACGGAAAAGAAAACGGTCTTGTTGTCCGCGCCCTGGAGGGAGAGGTTCCGAACGCGGGTCGGCACGGGCTGGGCACACGCGAGTTTCACGGCCAATGTGCCGACCGGAGACGTGTCGGGGATCAGGACGGCGCGGGCGGGATGACCGGTGGCGCGGCGGCCGTCGAGCTTGACCTGATAGAATCGGCCGTTGTAGGGCATCAGGCTGCTCAAGATCTCGCGCGGGATGTACACGGATGGAGGAGGCGTTCCCGGCTGTGGGTCCTTGGGCAGGAGAGCGCATTGCGAGCTGCCGAAACGGTCAAACTGGCCGCCGAAGCCGTCGGCGAAGAGGATGATGCGGACCGGCTTGCCTTCAACGGCCGCGGTGCCCTCGAGCATGGCGGCCGGGCTCCACATGAAGTTGGGTTCATCGCCGTTTCCGTAGAAAGCCACGCGGAGCAACACGCGGAACGTGACCCGTTCGGCGGTCGCGTTGTCAACGGAGACGTTCCCCCGGGTGTACGAATGCTGGAAGTCCGGAGTGATGAACTCGACAGAGCGGTCATCGGCCTTTCGCGTGGGCGGGATGCGCTCGTTGTCCTCGAGTTGGCCGTTGGCATTGAGATCGAAGTAAAGCGCATCGACGTGTCGGCGGTGATGCGCGAGCGCCGACCATTGGCGTCCCTCGAGCATGGCGTGGTGAACGGGAGTTACGAGGGCAGCCTTTTTGCGAACGCTCTGGAGGAAGGAGTTGTCCGCTTCGTTGTTTCGCCCGAAGCCCCAGTAGGAGTGGTATTGGAGGTCGTCCGACTGGCCTGTTTGGGGGCGGTACTTGAGGTCAAAGGCGATGGCGCCGGGGGGGAGCTCGGTGAGCCCTGTCGGAGGCGCGTTGTCCTCGACGGCGGGGGGCGCGGGCACACACGCGGCCATCTCGATCGGCGGTCCCATGGAGACGTCGTGTCCGGGTCGGCGAAGGAGATAGAAGGCCGCAATCAACAGCGCGAGGGAGACCGCCAGAACCAGTCCGGTTTTTCGTTTCATCGGCGTGCGGGGCTCGAGTCTGCGAACGGGGGCGGACATTACCGAGCGTTATGATGGAGGTCAAGGCTTCGGCGTGACAGGCCGACGCACCGCACCGATGCTCCGTTGTCTGTCTCGTGCCGCCCTCGGCGAGGGCGGGTGTACAGGGCGTGATCGCGCACGGCCTCAGCGACCGCGGCCGGTGTTCTTGGCGTCGGCCTCGCGCAGCTCCGAGTAGCGGGTTTGCCATTGGCCGGCGGCGTCGCGCGTCTGGACGGTGACCGTGCCCTGATGGGTCCACCAGACGAGTTCCCGGTCGTCGGTGTATCGCGCCCCGGAGGCGGATACGACTTGAGGCAGGGTGAAGTGGCGTCCGTCGGGCATCTGCACTTTGACAAAGTGCAGGGTGCCATCGGACAGGGATCCGTAGTTGGCGACAAAGCGCGCCCCGTCAGGTCCCTGATAGTGCACGGGGGGGCCGATATGGGTGCCGAGGCGGCTTGGCCGTGAGTTCGTGGTGCAACTGGCGAGGGTGAGTGCGGCGACAACGCTGAGGAGGGAGAGGACAACGGATTGCGGGAGCATGAGGATGTGTATGTTAAGCGGAACGGTTCGTGGTGGGTGAGGCCAACGCTTTGAACGCGCCAGCAGGTTCGTGGAATCCAGGACTTGGCGACGGAATCACCGTCATTAGGGGACTGTAAAGCCAATCGGGTCCGAAGGCAAGGCGTGTGCGGGAGGGGCCAGAAAATTCCGGTTGACACCTCCTCGGCTCCATTGTACATACAATGTAAAGACAATGCATTGGCGATGGCAATACACGAATTGAGTCGTTGAGATGGAATTCGACTGGAACAACCCGGCTTTTGAGATCGACGGGCTGATGACGCAGCGCGACATCGAGGAATCGTTCGAAGATCCTTTTGCTGTGAGACTTATGCCAGACAGCCCGAGGTTTTCCGTGCAGGCACGCTTTTTCAATTTGGGGCGTTCGGCCTCGGGAACGGGGATTATGAGCGTGTATCGAACGAACGGGAAGATGGTGAGGGTCATTCTGGCGCGGGGGTTTACGGCGGAGGAGCAGTTCTTTTACCAACGGAAACTGAATCAGATGTTGGCCCAGTAATTGCCACATGACGGTGGTAAGTCATTGGGAAGAAGTGCCGCTGTTTGACAGCGAGGAAGCGGAGGCGGCGTTCTGGGCGGAGGCGCAGGTGGACCTGCGGTTGATGGACTCGGCGGTGGCGCCGAGCACCGAGGGGGCGGAGTCGGTGACGATCACGCTGCGGATGGATCCGCGGATGTTATCGAAGATCAAGCGGATGGCGCGGTCGCGGTATTTGAACTACCAGAGCATGATCAAGCAGTGGTTGAGCGAGCGATTGGAGCACGAGGTGCGGGAGCGATGACAACGACGATGAACTGGCGAACGAGCAGGGGGCCGGAGGGTGGGCGTGGCTTGCCCTGGCCCGGGTTGGGGGGATTCACGCTGATCGAGGTGCTGACGGTGATCTCGGTGATTGGGCTCCTGGCGGCGGTGGGGGCGGGTCTGGCGGGGGTGGCGAACCGGAAGGCGAAGGAGGCGGCGGTGACTTCCGAGTTGAACAAGCTGGTGACCGCGATCGAGGCGTACCGGGTGGATTTCAACCAGTATCCTCCGGACAATGCGTTGAACGGGGTGAACTCGGACCCGGTATTGAACCCGTTGTACTACGAGCTGATCGGGACGGTTTCGAGCAACCAGGGCCGGCTCTATCACACGTCGGACCGGGAAGAAACACTGAGGACGGAGTCGATCCAGCAGGCGTTCAAGGTGCAGGGGTTTGTGAACTCGGCGGTGCCGCCGGATCGGGCGAAGAACTACCTTCCGAACCTGAAGGGAACACAGCGGGCGGAAGTGAGTCTCGGAGGGACGGCGACCGACATCGAATTGCTGACGGTGCCGGTGGCCTGGCCGGCGAAGTACGCGACGACGGCGCCGATGGCGTCGAGGCTGCCGACGACGGCGCCGCTGCAGCAGCGGCTGGTGAATCCGTGGCAGTATGTGTCGACGCGTCCGACGAACAACGCGACCTCGTTTGATCTGTGGGCGGAGTTCATGATTGGAAAGGAACGGAAGCTGATTGGCAACTGGCGGCCTTGAAAGGCGCAACGCAAGCAACGTATGAAGAATCGATCCAACGACGTCTCCGGCGCGGGCCGGGGTTTCACGCTCATCGAACTCCTGACGGTGATCGCCATCATCGGGGTTCTGGCCGCCATGATACTGCCGGCGGTGACCAAGGTGAAGGAGAAGGCGCAAGTGGGGGTGGCGAAGAAGGACCTGCAGGTGATTTGCGGCGCGGTGAGCTCGTACAACACGACGTACGGGCGGTTTCCGGCGCCGAAGCAGGCGCAGAACGCGGTGAACGACACCTGTCCGGACTTCACGTTTGGGACGTCGGCGGCTGGGGGGGGTACGCTGCTGGACCGGCGTGGGGCGGCGTTGCCGGGCGTCTCGAATGCGGGGGTGAACTTCCAGGCGAACAACTCGGAGCTGGTGGCGATCCTGCGGAACTGGACGACGTTCCGGAGCGGCGCGGTGCCGTTGTACATGCAGGTGCCGCAGCCCGCCTCGCTGAATCCTCAAAAGACGGACTATCTGGATGGGTTTAAGGATGTGGACTGGGTGAAGGTGGGGGTGGGCAAGCCGGGGGGGATCGGGCCTGATGGCGTGCTGCGGGATCCGTGGGGGAATCCGTACATTGTGTCGGTGGACTTGAACTATGACGGCCGTGTGCGGGACGCGTACTACCGGCAGGAGGCGGTGTCGCGGGATGCGGGGACGAGCTCGGCGGATCAGGGGTACAACGGGCTGCGGCGGGTGCCGGCGGTCGGGCCGGGGGACACCACGGCGAACCGGTTCGAGGCGAACAGCGGGGTGATTGCCTGGTCGTTGGGTCCTGACGGTGCGATTGGCAAGGGGCAGGGCGGCACCTACAACCCGGTGGCGCGCGCCAACGAGGGATACAACCGGGACAACGTGTTGAGCTGGAAGTAGGAGGAGGTTGCCATGCCGCCCCATGCGTCGCTCTTGAACCGGCCCGTTGCCGACCGCGGGGGCCGGGCGTTCACGCTGATCGAGTTGCTGGTGGTGATCGCGATCATTGGGATTCTGGCGGTAAGCGCCGTGCCCGCGATCCGCGGGTTGACGTCGGCGAACACGGTGGCTTCCGGGAGCCGGCAGATGCTGGATGATCTGGCCTATGCGCGGCAGTTGGCGATCAGCAGTCGGCGGACGGTGTACATGGTGTTTGTGCCGCCGACGATTCAGAGTCATCAGGCGGAACTGCAGCGGGTCAAGCCGCCCGAGCGCCAGAGGCAGTTGTTGCGGCAGTACACGAATCTGGTCGGGGCGCCCTACACGACGTATGCGCTCTTCAGCTGGCGGACGGTGGGCGACCAGCCGGGGCGCAAGACCCCGCGGTACTTGACGGAGTGGCGGCAATTGCCGGAGGGCATGTTCCTGGCGACGAACCGGTTCGAGGATCTGGGGGATGTCTGGTGGAAGGCGGCGACGAACCAGGCGACGGCGATGACGAACCTGCCGTTGCCGCAGGCCTGGTTCCCGTTCCCGGCCTCGGACGCCCCGCCGTTGCGGATGCCGTACCTGGCGTTTGATCCGGCGGGCCGGGTGACGTACGAGGGGTTCAACCGGCAGGCGGCCTTTCGCATTCCGGAGGCGTCAGTGACGTTGTCCCGGGGGAGCGTGATGCCGATGCGGGACACCCAGGGCAGGCCGCTGCCGCCGGACGTGGTGGCGACGCCGCGGGGCAATCGGACCGACATGGTGATTCATCCGCTGACCGGGCGGGCGCGGGTGGTTGAACTGAAGCTCCCATGAAAACAAGGCGGCAACTGGCTGACGAGCGCGGACGCGGTCGAGGGCGTGACGTCCGGAGGGCGGCGGCGTTCACGATGGTGGAGATCGCGATCTGCATTGCGATCGTCGCGTTTGCGATGGTGGCGATCATCGGGGTGATGCCGACGGGCTTTCAGGTGCAGAAGCAGAACCGCGAGGACACGATCATCAACCAGGAGGGCAACTTCTGGCTGGACACGCTGCGGAGCGGGGCCGTGGGCTTGGACTATCTGACGAACTACGTCGAGATGATCCACAGCGAGACCCTGCACAAGCGGCCTCAGGACACGAAGTTCCGGCAGATGATCGCGGACTTCAGCTATGGGCCGGGGTATCGGAACGGGCGGGACATTGTGGGGCTGCTGAGTCTGCCGCGGTTCTACGAGGTGGGCGGGCACGTGGTGCGGACGCCCTCCTTGTACGCGTATGTGCGGGCCTTGAGCGGATCGGCGGCGGAGAAGACGCCACGGAACGATTTTGCCTTCATGTACCGGCTGACACCGGAGCTGACGCAGTTCAATCCGGCGGCGGGGTTGAACACGAATTTCGCGGAGCGCAACATCGCGGCGGCGGAGGCGGCGGCCCGGTCGAACCTGTTTGTGCGGGCGAATGCGTTGAAGGCGAATCTCTACGAACTGCGGCTGACGCTTGAGTGGCCGGTGTACACGCGGAACGGACGGCTGACGGTGGGGGGCCAGCGGAAGGTGTTTCGGACGCTGGTGGGGGGGAGTTACTGGATGACGAACGTGGATTATCTGGCGAGGCGGGACCTGTTTTTCCTGCAACCCTCCGAGTACGTGGGCGACTGATGAAGACATTTCGAAGCAATCGAAGCCGGGGGCCGGGGATTGGGCGGCGGGCGTTTTCGCTCATGGAGCTGCTCCTGGCGGTGGGGATCATGACGGTGATCGTGGCGGCGCTCTACGGCATGTTTCACCACACCCAGCGCGCGTTGCGGTCGAATGTGACGCAGGTGGATGTGCTCGAGGTGGGTCGGGCGACGATGGACGTGCTGACGCGGGAGCTGGCGCAGATGTGCGCATCGCGGGCGCGTGGGGAGACGAATTTCCACACGGCGCTGAGTCCGCTCCTGGGGTTTGGCGGGCGCAGCGTCGCGGAGGTGGCGGCGATGTACTATGTCACGAATCCGCCGGCGGACCTGTCGCATTACCAACCGGTGGTACAGACGCTGATGACGGGGAGCGACAAGCGGACGAACCGGCTGCAGGAGGTGTATTACCTGTCCCGGTACGGGGAGCGGTTCATCGGGACGAGCTACCGGGTGGTTGGGGCGACCAACGGCGTGGGGACGCTGGCCCGGTTTTCGCGCGAGTTGCCGGTGAAGGAGCTGGTGTACGGCCAGCTGAGCTCGAACGTGCTGGCGGCGGCGGCGGCGAATTACGCCCCGCTGACGGAGGGTGTGATTCACTTTCGGGTGCAGCCGTACGACACGGACGGCTTTCCGCTCGAGTGGCAGACGGCGGACCGGCTGACGAACCGGGTGTTGTATCCGGCGGTCCTGATGCGGACGAATCTGTTCCTGTACCAGGACCGGCTGGCTTCAGAGACCACGAGCGCGTTTCTGAGCAACGCGTTGCCGTCGTACGTCGAGATCGAGTTGGCGGTGGTCGAGCCGAGGACTCTTGACCAATTGCGGGCGTTTGCGCCGGGTTCGGCGATGGCGGAACGGTTTCTGGCCAATCACGCGGCCCAGGTGCATTTGTTCCGGCAGCGGGTTGCGATCCGTCAGGCTCCTCCGATTCAGGCAGTGCAAGCCCTCCCATGAAGCCTCATTCCCAACGCGGCGTTGCTCTTGTCATCACGCTGGTCATGCTGGCGGTGGTGACCTTGATGGCCATCACGTTTCTCGCGGTGAGCCGGCGGGAGCGTTCCTCGGTTTCGGTGACCGAGGAGCAGACGACGGCCCGGCTGATGGCGCAGGCTGCGGTCGAGCGGGCGACCACGGAAACGCTGGCCAGCATGCTGATCAACAACAGCTTTCAAGCCTATGGCATGGCGGTTTCAACGAACTACTCGAATCCCCTGGGGTTCGATCCGAGCCAGCCGCCGGGCACGGTGATTCCGACCAACGTGAATTTCGATTTCGTGCGGGGCAGTGGCCTGGCGATGAGCAACGCCTCGGAGGCGATCCGGTTGCAGAACCTGGCCAACCTGCTGATCAACCCGAGGGCGCCGGTCTACGTGCCTGAGGGCGCCTACCTGGACTTCCGGTTTTACCTGGACCTGAATCGGAACCGCCGGTTTGAGACGAACGGTCTGGCGCTGCCGCTGGCGGGCACGGGGCGTCCGGCGCCGGGGGTGACGAATGCGGTCTGGTTCGTGGGGGATCCGGAGTACATCGGCGTGCTGCAGCAGACGTCGCTGCCGCATTCGTCGACGAACCGGTTTGTGGGGCGCTACGCGTATCTCGTGCTGCCGGCGGGGAAGAGTCTTGACTGGAATTTCATCCACAACAACGCGCGGCTGGGCATCAGCGATCGCGAGCTCGGGGGCCTTGGGTACTATCGGAACCAGGGGGTGGGGTCCTGGGAGCTGAATCTGGGGGCCTTGCTCCACGATTTGAACATCAACGCCTGGCCGCAGCATGCCTATGACGGGCTGAACAACGTGCCGCTGACGGCGGCGGGGGAGGATGCGCTCGGCTTTCTCCGCTACCGCTACGCGACGAACTACGGGCTGTTGGCGCCGGCGACGCGGTGGTTCATCGACACCAACGGTGTGAATCGCGCGGTGGGGCTCGAGCGGGACTACACGGACAGCTACGCCGACGGTCCGGCGTTCAGGGACTGGCTGGCGCTGACGGCGGACAACGACTTGCGGGACCGGCCCTGGCCGGGGAGCGACAATCCGAACACGTATTTCGAGCTGAACGATCTGTTCGACACCAACCGGGTGCCGGCGGGCTGGCTGACACGGCTGCGCACGGTCCAGCAGGGTGAGGCGAGCTACGATCGGTACACGTACTATCGGATGCTGGACCAAATCGGGACGGACTCGAGCCCGACGTCGGCGGGCCGGATCCATTTGAACTACGACAACCAGTGGCCCTATCACGAGACGAACATGGTGGCCTGGACGCCCGAGCGGTTTTTCGTGGCGACGGCCAGCCGGCTGATCGAGGCGTCGCGCCTGACGAACATCCAGCTGCGGGCGAACGGGCAGCGGTACACGAATTTCTACCTGGGCGAGCATCTGATCCGGAACACGCTGTCGGTGACGAACATCCGGATCTACCCGTACAACGAGTACTCGCCGGTGCTGCATCGTCTGCTGCAGTTGGCGGTGAACCTGTACGACGCGACGACCAACCGGCCGGCGACGGCCTATCCGCAACTGCCGACCGTCTTTCGTCCGACATTTGCGGCATCCGGGACGAACCTGTTCATCAGCGGGTTTGTGCAGGTGACGAACACGGCGTTCCTGAACAGCCTGGCGCCGCTTGATTTGAATGTGCCGGCGGACCGGGCACGGCTGGCGACGCATCCCAACCCGGTGGTGTACAACGTGCCGTTCCTGATCGGGGCGAAGAAGGGCTTTCCGAACTTCAACGAGGTGGCGTTGCAGAACGTGGCGCAGGTGACGCGCAAGGTGCAGGTCCGGAAGCGGCTCCCGACGGAGACGCGGCCGACGCAGACGAACCTGATGTACATGCTGAGCGTGTCGAACCAGTTCGGGATCGAGACGTGGAACTCGTACACGCAGGACTATCGCCGTCCGTTCCGGGTGACGGCGGCGGGTCTGCTGACGGTGGCGCTGACGAACACGGCCCAGGCGAACTCGATGCTGCGGCTGACCAACGTGTTTTACGGGATCAACTTCACGAACAACCTCTGGCCGGCCGGCCAGTTCCGGCTCCCCATCTTCCGGTCGGCGGTGGTGGTCTCGAACGAGGTGTACCAGCCGCTGCCGGTGCCGCACTTCATCCGGGGCGGGACGAACGTGAACTTCACGCCCGGGCTGGGCTTTCCCGTGCCGCAATGGGGCATGATGGTGACGAACCGCTTCTACTATGCGCTCACGGATCCGGACGCGGACCGCGTCATTGATTTTGTCTGTCTGGGGAACATGACAGCGTCGCTGGACATCAGCCGCGAGATCGCGGGGGTGTTGCAGGCGCCGGCGGTGGCGGGGGCGGTCTCGGAGCCGGCGAACGTCTGGGTGACGAATCGTGTGGACGGCAGCACCAACGTCCAGATGGCGACCTGGGGTGTCGTGAACCAGATGGACATCTCGCTGGGCAACGCGTCGATCAGCGACCAGCAGTGGCGCAGCTGGAGCGCGGACGCCGCGTCGGGCCGGGACAAGGACAAGGCGATCGATCTGTTCCGGCAGTTCTGCGGTCTGACGCCCTTGGTCTACGTGACGCCGAACGATCTGCGGCGGTTGCAGAGCGAGCTGGCGGGCAAGGTGGCGTACCAGGCGCCCTATTCGCCCACGCGGAAGATCTACATGGACTTGAGCTGGCAGGCCAACGATCCGCTCGTTCATTACATCCTGGGCGACCTGCTGGATCCGTACAACCGGCCGAACGATCCGAACCGGACCAACGCGGTGCGGTTTGCGGTCCCGCCGCAGATCCAGCTCACGAACGTGAACCTGGGTCGGCTCAACGAGCGGTACCGCCCGTGGGGGGGCAACCCGAACCAGTCGTCGGACAGCCTGGCGAGAGACCTGAGGGTCAAGGATCCGATGATCGAGAAATCGGACGACTGGGAGTTTCCGACCAACAAGTTCCCGTCCCTGGGCTGGATAGGCCGGGTGCACCGGGGGACGCCGTGGCAGACGGTCTACTTGAAGGCGGACATGGCGGAGACCAACGCCTGGTACAACTGGGCGGGGAACCACGGGACGCATCCGACGAACGACTGGCACCTGGTGGATCTGTTTACGACGGCGCCGACGGAGAACGCGGCGCGGGGGTTGCTCTCGGTGAACCAGACCAACACGGCGGCCTGGGCGGCGGTGCTCAGCGGGGTGACGGTGCTGGTGCCCACCAACACACCGGCCGGGTATCGGCTCGAGTATCTCGAGAACGTGGACCCGGCCTTGTTCGGGCCGAACGCGGCGGGGACGACGATCGAGCGGATTGTGGACGGGATCAACCGGACGCGGCAATGGGAGACGAACCGCGTCGCGGGGGGTCTGGGGGTACCGTATTTCAGCCGGATGGGACGTTTGCTGGCGACGCCGGAGCTGACCTACGGGTTCCCGCTCACCGCGCCCCGGACCGACCGGTCGTACGACCGGCTGGTCGAGCTGCGCCGCGACGAGGTGATCGAGCGGATCCCGCAGCAGATCCTGTCGCTGGTGCGCGAGGACACGCCGCGGTTTGTGGTCTATGCCTTCGGGCAGGCGCTGAAGGAGGCGCCGAGTTCGGTCTATCTGGGGGCGGGCCCTTTCAACCGAATGTGCACGAACTACCAGGTCAAGAGCGAGTTCATCTCGAAATCGGTCATCCGGATCGAAGGCACCCTCGCGCAGCCGCGGGCGGTGGTCGAGAGCTACAACGAACTGTTCTCCGAATGACGATCGACTTTGCTGGCCTATGAAGACGCGAACATGGACGTTGATCAGCCTGGCCTGCGCTTTGGGGGCGATCCTCTGTTGGCTGCTGGGGAACGAGCGCGCAGCCCGGCAGTCCGGGTCGGCGGCGACGAATGCCGCCGGGGCGACCTCGCGTGCGGACCGGCTGGCGCCTCCGGTTCGCCTGCTGACGCGGGTGCCGGCCGCGGCGCCGGATACCGCGGGAGGAGCTTCGGCGGGGGTGTCGTCGGCTGGATTGGCCCGGGTGGAGCCGGTGGATCCGGTGCGGCCGCTGCGGTTGCGCAACACGGCGGCGCGGCTTGACGCGCTGGTGCGGAGTGAGACGGCGGTTCTGTTGGAGAACGCGCTGATCGACACCGCGGCGGGGCCGGCGCCGGCGGTTCCGGAGCCTCTGCGGTCGGCGGGCGATCCGGGCAGCTACGTGGTGCAGTCGCGGGGGATGATCACGCCGGCGTTTCGCGCCCTGCTGGCGGCGCAGGGGGCGGCTATCGTGTCGTACCTGCCGAACAACGCGTTTCTGGTGCGGGCGGGTGCGGCGGAGGCGGCGATGCTGGCGTCGTCGCCGTTGACGGCTGCGGTGCTGCCGTTCGAGCCGTACTACAAGCTGCAGGGGGAGTTGTTGTCGCTGGCGGTGGAGCAGCAACCGCTCGAGGCGGGGGCGCGGCTGATGGTGACGGCTTTTCCGGGCGAGGGGGAGCGGGTGGCGGCGGCGGTGGGGGCATTGGGGGGTCGCGTGTGCGGCCAGGGCCGGAGTCCGTTTGGGCCGCAGTACGTGGTGGAACCGGGGACGGCGGATTGGGTGGCGCTGGCGCTGTTGCCCGAGGTGCAGTTGGTCGAGGCGCACGCGGATCGGGTGATGGCGAACGACCTGACCCGGGTGCGGGTGGGGGTGGCGGAGGACGCGACGAACACGGCGAATTACTTTGGGCTCACGGGCAGCAACGTCTGGGTGAACGTGAACGACACCGGGATTGACGCTCAGCATCCGGACCTGCTGGGGCGGGTGTTCGGGGATACGCCGCTGACGCTGACCGACACGAACGGCCACGGCACGCACGTGGCGGGGACCATCGCGGGCAGCGGCGAGCACAGCCCAACTGTGACCAACGTGGTCGGGAGCCCGACGAACGCGAATTTCCGGGGGATCGCCCCGGCGGCGCAGTTGTTCGCGCTGCCGGTGGATCTCGTCCTGGGGCCGCTGCAATCGGATGCGTACCTGCAGGAGACGGCGGCGCGGACGAACTACGGGGTGTTGGGCCGGACCAACGCCTTGATTTCGAACAACAGCTGGGGGTATTTGCGGCAGTTCGACTACACCTCGGCGGCGGCGAGCTATGACGCGGCGGTGCGGGATGCGGTTCCCGAGATGCAGGGGCCCCAGGCGATGGCTTACGTCTTTGCCGCGGGCAACCACGGCGCCGGCAATGACATCGGCACGGGGGGCGAGCCCGGCAGCATTGTGTCGCCGGCCACCGCAAAGAACGTGATCACCGTCGGGGCGATCGACAGTCCGCGGGCCATCGCCTACGACATCGTCCTCACCAACCAGGTGACGAACATTGTCGAGGACGAGTTTGTGGTGACCAACGTCACGGAGACGAACAAGGTCTACCTGGGCGAGGCCGACAGCTCGGACGAGGTCACGGCCTTCTCGAGCCGCGGCAACGTCGGGATCGGCCAGGAGAGCGAGACCGGCCGGTTCAAGCCGGACGTGGTGGCGCCGGGGGCCTTTGTGATTTCGACGCGATCGACCGGCTGGGACGTAAGCCGGCTGCTGACCAACGCGGTGGTCGAGGTTTACCCGGAACAACTGGTGTCGCCCGACGAATGGAACCGGTACTCGATCACGGTGCCGACGAACGCAATCCGGCTGGTGATCGAGACCCTGCCGGACGCGGCGTCGCCGTCGCCGTTCCCGCCGCTGGCGATCTACGCCCGGCTCGGGGACTTTCCGGCCGCGGCGGATTTCGTGGCGGAGACGAATGCGGTGGTGACGACGAACGGCGTGCCGGCGCTCGAACCGGGGACGTGGTATTACAGCGTGGGGAATCCGACGAACCTGCCGGTGAGCTACACGCTGCGGACGACGCTCGAGGTTTCGGTGGGGCTGGACAGCCTGATGGCGACGCTGACGAACATCAACGAGGCATTGGCGCCGGACTACCGGTATGACTCGGGCACGAGCGCCTCGGCGGCGGCGGTTTCGGGCTTGCTGGCGCTGGTGCAGGAGTATTTCGAGCAGCAGCTGCAGCGGCCATACAGTCCGGCGCTGCTGAAGGCGTTGCTGATCAGCGGGGCGCGGTCGTTGGGGCCCCAATACAACTACCAGGTGCAGAACCACATCAATTACCAGGGCTGGGGGCTGGCGCAGCTGCCGACGATGCTGCCCGGGTCGCTGACGAACTCGACGGACGAAGCGACCTGGCCGATCCGGTGGATTGACCAGAGCCCGACCAACGCCCTGGCGACGGGGGAGAGCCATCGTTACGAGCTGGGGCTGCCGGAGGACGTGGGCTTGGCGGATCTGCGGGTCACGCTGGTCTGGACCGATCCGCCGGGGAATCCGGCGGCGTCGGTGAAGCTCGTGAACGACCTGGACCTGGTGGTGTCGAACGCGGTCACCGGCGAGGTCTACGCCGGGAACCAATTCCCGGCGGGCAGCGACTACACGGAGCTGACCGGCACGAACGCGGCGCCGGACTTCGACCGGGTGAACAACGTCGAGAACGTGATTCTGCGGCAGCCGGCGGCCACGAACTACGTGATCGAGGTGATGGGGCGCCGGGTGAACGTGAACGCGGTGACGGCGCACACCAACGGCATTGTGCAGGACTACGCGCTGGTGGTCTCGCTGGGGTCGACGAATGCCATCAGCCTGCGGCAGGTGGCGGCCACGAACGCGCTGCCCGTGGTCCCGGACAACGTGACCAACGGGGTGCCGATGTTGCAGCAGCGGGTGGGGGCGAACTCGCCGCTCCAGGCCTACCCGGTGGGCACGACCAACCAGTGGCATTTCTACGTCTTCACCAACATTCAGCAGCCGGAGGTCACGCTGCTGACCAACGGGCAGTACGTGTTCTTTGCCACGTTCGTCCCGCCGAACCTCTCCGTGCCGCGCAATGAGGAATCGGACATCGACCTCTACGTGGCGCGGAACGACGATCGGTTGCTGCAGTTGGACCCGGCGGCACTGGCCGGCGCGTACCGGTCGGTCTTGCGCGGGGGAACCGAGGTCGTGTCCTTCACCAACAGCACCCTCGGCGAGGTCTTCTACATCGGCGTCAAGTCCGAAGACCAGATGGCGGCCGAGTACGGATTCGTCGGGATCTCGACCGACACGCCGTTCGAGACGATCGATCCGTACGGGAACCACCTGCTCCAGGGTCTGCCGCCGCGGGTGCCGATTCCGGACGGGTCGCCGGTGACGCCGGGCCATGTGCTGCAGTTTGCGGTGGGCATCACGCCGATCGAGGTGGGCCGGGCGGTGGTGGCGACGGGGATTGCGCACGAGCGGCCGGGGGATGTGTGGGTCAATCTGGATCACTACAGCGACTGGGCGGTGTTGTTGAACCACAACGACGGCGACGGCGAGCCGCCGGGGTGGGTCGGGGGGCTGTTCGATGACACCGGCGGGGGCCGCAACATCGACTCGGTGCCGACAGACGGGCCGGGCAGTCTCAACAACTTCATCGGGAATGAGGGCGCCGGCCTCTGGATGATGACCACGGTGGACAACACCCTGGGCCATACGGGGTACGTCGAGAACCTGGTGATCCGTCTTGAGCTGAATCCGGATCTGCTCATGGGCGTGGCGGGCACGGTGTTGGCGAACCAGTTCAACTACTACTTCTTCGACGTGCCGGCGGATGCGAGCCGGTTCACGGTGGTGTTGTCCTCGATGACCGGACCGCTGAACCTGTATCTGCGGTGGGAGGCGCTTCCGACCCTGACCGAGTACGACCACTACCGCGCGATCGCGGCGCCGGGCGGGTCGCTGAGCATCACGCCGACCAGCACGCCGCCGCTGACGCCGGGCCGGTATTACATCGGGCTGTACAATCCGACCGCCAACCCGGTGGATTACTTCCTTCAGGTCCGGCTGGAACGGGACTTGTCGGCCGCCTATCGGCGGAGTTACACGACCACGAATGTGACGGTGATTGGCGATGACGTCCTCACCCTGTCCACGAACGCGGTCGACGAGACCCGGACGATCACGGATGCGCGCGTCGGGTTGCGGATCGGCCACGAGCGGCTGTCGGATCTGGACGTTTACGTGGTCAATCCGCAGGGGGAACGGGTGCTCGTGAACGAGAGCCGCGGGGGGACCAACCGGACGCAGTACGGCTTTGACCAGCGGTTCACGAATTATCATCACGTCGCGCTCACGTACGCGACGAACAGCGGTGTTGCCGCCCTCTATCTGGACGGCAACCTCCTGATCGAGCGGGATGTCGGACGATCGGTCTGGCAGACGGCCTACGATCTATTCCTCGGCTACAAGCCGGCGACAAACGGAACGGCGACCCAGTATCTCGGTGGCCTGGACGAGGTCGAGGTTTATGGGCGGGCGCTGGCGGCGTCGGAGATTCGGGCGCTCTACAAGTACGGCGGGGCGGGAAGGCCGACCAACGATTTGATCAGCCTCTGGCCCTTCGAGGGCAGCGGAGAGGATGTCCTGAGCAACCATGTCGCCTGGGTGGACGGCCCGGCGTATGAGGCGGGGCGGTTTGGCCAGGGCCTGCAATTCGTGAATCCGGGAAGCCGGGTGCAGGTGACGAACAGCCCGCTGCTGGATCTGGGGCGGACGCCCGGGTTTACCCTGGACGCCTGGATCAACCCGGCGGATCTGACCGTCGAACGGCCGCTGGCAGTCTGGAGCGACGGCACGAACGCCGCGGGCCTCGAGTGGTATCTCCAGCCGGGGTCGGATACGAATCGGGCGTGGGGCTTGTTAAGCGCCCGGTTTGTCAGCGTCGCGGGTGTCACCAACGAACTCGTCGGCCAGCCCCAGGGCCTGATCCAAACCAACGGGATCCTGACCAACGTCATGTACACCACGTTCACCGAGGACACGAATCTGGCCTTTGTGCCGATCAAGTTCGGAGATCCGGCCACGAACCTGAGTCTTACGGCGACGAACCGGTTGGTGAGCGGGTTCGAGCCGATGCTGGCGCTGCCGCGCACCAATCTGACGGCGGGCCAGGCGATCGAGGGGTGGCAGGTGTTGACGGGTCAGGTGACCGTATTGTGGGCGCCGCCGATCGCGCACACGGGAACGAACCTGCTGGTGCTCGGGGACGGTCGGATGGAGATGACGCTGCCGACGGTGGCGGGCCGGATCTACCGGTTGCAGTTTGTCAGCCGCACCCAGCCGCAGCCTGGCGAGATGGTGAGCTGGTGGGCGGCGGAGCGGGACACGCAGGATCTGATGGGCACGAATCACGGGAGCGAGGTGGGCAGCGTGGCGTACGGCGGCGGCTGGGTGGGCGACGCCTTCCAATTCGCGGCCGGCGGCGGCTACGTCGAGGTGCCCGCCAGCGGCACCCTGGATTTCACGAACGAAGCCACGGTCGAGTTTTGGTTCCGGCCGTGGACCGTTGGCGGTGCGCCGCTGGGTGTTCTGAGCCGGGGCACGGCGGGAGGGGCGGCAAACTACGGGGTGAGCGTGTCGGCACAGGGTCTGTCGTGGTGGTTCAACGACCCGACGACGTCGAGCCCGCTTTCGGATGATGGTTCGGGTCTGGAGTTGGCAAGGCTCGCGGAGGTTCCCGCGCTCGGGCGCTTCCATCATTTTGCCGGCACGCTGAAGCAGGTGAGCGACACGCAGGTCGAGCTCCAGATGTACCTCGATGGTGTGCTGCGGCGGTCGAAGGTGCTGCCGGGGGTGTTGAGCAACGCCGTCACCGGAGAACCGCTCCTGCTCGGGCGGTTGGCGCCCGGGGATCCGGCGTTCGAGGGCGATCTCGACGAGGTCAGCGTTTACCGGCGCGTGCTCACGGGCGGTGAGATTGGAGAACTTTATTGGATGAATACCGTGGGGAAGGCCCGGCCGCCGCGACTGGCCCAGAGCCGGGTCGTGATCGACAACGTCAGCTCGAACACGTTCACCGCCGGAGCGGAATGGGCGACCAACTCGATCCTGTTCCAGGCGGCGACCGATGGCACGCCGCTGCGTCTCGAGTCGGTGGCGCGGGGCGCGCTGTTCGATTCGTTCGAGCTGCAGGAGCAGGCGGCGACCTACTTCCTGGCCGAGGAATCGCTCAAGCCGTTGATCGGCCAGAGCGGGATCGGGGAGTGGCGGCTCGAAGTCGTGGACCGCCGGACGGGAGCGACGAATGCGATCGATCCGGAGCTGCTGAGCTGGCAGCTCGAACTGACATTCGCGCCGCTGCGGATTCCCTTTGTCCGCCTCACGAACGGGGTGCCCTACGCGAGCCGGTTGCCCAATGGCCAGGCCCGGTATTTTGCCGTGGACGTTCCGCGGATTGCGACCCAGGCGACGAACACGCTCTTGAGCGCGGCCGGGCTCGACCTGTGGTACAACGCCGCGACGCTGCCCGGCGTGCATCCCGGGGTGGGCAGTGACGAGTGGCTGCTGGCCAACGCCACGGCGATGGCGGCGGTGGTGGCAACCAATGGCACCACGCAGGTCGACACGAACGGTGTGGCGCAGACGCCGCTGTCCCTGGTGCCGCAGCTGCAGCCGGGCCAGACGTACTATCTCATGGTGACGAACCCGGGTCCGATCCAGGATTTCAGCCTGCAAGTGGATTTCGATGCGCTGGACACCAACGTGACGGGGCTGACGCTGCTTGGTTTCGGAGAGACGGTGACGACCAATCTTGTGGTCACCAACGCCCTCCAGTACTACCGCTATGACGTGACCACCAACGCCGTCGCGGCGACCTTCGAAGTGCACCCGGCGGATGGCAACGTGCAGCTTTACATCCGCAAGGCGCAGCCGGTGCCGGCTCCGCTCCCCACGCCCTGGGTCTACGATTACGCGAGCGAGAACCCGGGCACCAACGCCGAGATCATCCTTGTCACCCAGGATTCCCTGGTGCCGCTGGGATCAGGTCCGTGGTACCTCGGCGTGCTGAACGTGGACACCAACGACGTCGATTACGCCATCCGCGTCGTCGAGTACACGGACCCGCTGGCCGGCGTGATCCGCCTGGCCGAGGGAGTGGCCGTTGCGGGCCAGGTGGGTGCGGGAGGCCTTGCGGATGATTATGTATTCACATGCTCGAATGATCCGCCGGCTGTGCAGTTCGACCTGTTCAACCTCTCTGCCAATGCGTCGCTGGCCGTCCAGCTCAATCGTCGCGCGGTTCCGGACGACGCCCTCGTCTGGGATCCGGGCACGCCCGAGGCGCCTGCGCGTATCACGTTGCGCACCAACGACGCGCTGCCCAGCCTGAATGGCGACTGGTTCCTTGCGGTCGCGAGCGACGAACCGGCTGGCTCCCCGGACGTCACCTACAGCGTCCGCGCAGTGTATCCGCCGGCAACGGTGCCGGTGATCGACCTCGCCGCAGGCGTGGCTGTGACGGGAACGCTGGCAGCCGACACCTTCGGAGCCGCGCGGGTCCCGGATTATTATCGGTTCCCAGTCGGGGACACCGTGACGAATCTCGAAGTCGTGTTGACGCCCGTGGATGGAAACGTCGACCTCGTGTTGCGGCGTTTGTTGCCGCTCCCGGATTGGTACCAGTTTGACTACCTGGGGGTGAATCCGGATCTCACGCCGGAGTACCTGTACCTCGACGCCTCGAGTGCGCCAGTGCCGCTTGCTCCCGGTGATTGGTACCTCGGCATCTACAACCAGACCATGAACTCGGCAACCTACCGGCTGCGCGTGCGTGCGGCGGGTTCGGGGGGCGCGGGAGGCTGGGTGATCAATCCTGCCGTGGTCGCGAGCGACGGCGCCGTGACATTCACGTGGGACGCGGCTCCGGGCGAGATGTTCCAGGTCCAGTACGCCACGTCCATTCCCGCGGAAGGGGCGATCCTCTGGGAGACCGTGCCTGGCGTGGTCGGGTCCGGAAGCGGCCGGTTCAGTTTCGTGGACGACGGCACGCAGACGGGAGGCATCACACCGTTCAAGATCTACCGGTTGGTGGCCATCCGGCCCTAGAGTCCTCGACTTGTGGGATGTGTGGTCAACAGGTCAAATTGGGTCCCTGTCGTTCCAACCCCACCCCCCTGCCTTCGAGAACTCTACCTGCAGAGCCAGGCCTGTCCTGCCCCGGAAGAACCGCCGCGGTCACCGTCGGCGGCTACAGGGCCACCGCCCGCGGGCACGGGCGAGGCTCCGAGCCCGGCCTCAGACACTGAGATTACGAAGTCTAATACACAGTATCGTAAGGCTTCGGATTTCACTGGAGTTCAGATCCCGGGAGCGGGAACATGAGTCAGGGCGGGCTGAGGCTTGCCACAAGCGATGAAAGTCATTGAGCGTTTGTTTGAGCTGCAGGAACTGGAACTCGGAGCCGCGGCTGGATCGGCGGAAGGAAAGAAGGCCGCGGAAGCGCTGAAAAAGGAGATCCCGGAGCCGATTCTGGGACACTATCGTCGGTTGATGGATCGGGGCAAGAAGGGGGTTGCGCTGGTGCGGCACGGCGTTTGCAGCGGCTGCATGATGCGATTGGCGACGGGGATCCACGCGGCCCTGCGTCGGGACGAGGATATCGCGATGTGCGACACTTGCGCGCGGTATCTTCTGTTGGCCCCGGAGGAGGCGCATGGGGCGGCGGAGGCGCCGGCCCCGGCGGGTTTCGCGGCGAAGGTTCCCAAGACCTCGGTGCGCCGCGGACGGCGCAAGAATCCGCCGGCGGCTGGGACCGGAGCGTAGCCTGGATTCCGCGACGGGTGGGGCTTGGGTCCGACGGGCCGGTGGCGCTCCCGCCGAAATCGGAAGTAATAATTGCACAGACCCTTAACGGGCCGATCGGTTCACATCGGCGGGAGCCGTTGGCGGCCAATCGGGCGAGTCCCGATGGGACCGGGTCATGAGTCGGGCCAGTTTGCGGGCGACGGTCGGGTGGGTACTGGCGAGGTCGCGAGTTTCTCCGGGGTCCTCTTCGAGGTCATACAGCTCGAGGGGCCGGCTGGGAGCGAGCCGCACGGCCTTCCATCGGTCGAGCCGGACCGCCTGTTTGAAGCCGCCCTCATGGAATTCCCAGTAAAAGGGCGGGTGGGGTTGGTGTTGGCGTTGGCCGAGGAGGACGGGCAGCATCGAGATGCCGTCGATGGCCTTCGGGGTTGGGGCGTCGGCCAGTTGGGCGACGGTGGGGAGGAGATCCCAGAAGGCCCAGGGCTGGTTGTTCACCGCGCCGGCGGGGACGTGTCCGGGCCAGCGGACGATCATGGGCACGCGGATTCCGCCTTCGTACAAGTCGCGTTTGATGCCGCGCAGGGGGCCGTTCGAGTCATTGAACTCCGGGTTATTGCCGCCTTCCCGATGCGGGCCGTTGTCGGAGGTGAAGAAGACGAGGGTATGGCGGTCGAGGTCGAGTTCCTCGAGGAGATCGAGCAGGGAGCGGACGTCGCGATCGAGGCGGGTGATCATGGCGGCGTGGCCTTTTTGTGGAGCGGGCCAGTCGAGGGCGGCGTAGGGGCCGGTGTCGGGGATTTCCATTCCGGCCTTGCCGGCCTCGTTGTTGGCGTGGGGGAGTGTCGAGGCGAAGAAGAGGAAGAAGGGGCGATCGCGGGTCCGGCGGATGAAATCGAGGGCTTCGCGGAGGATGAGGTCGGGGCTGTAGTCGAGGCGGTTGGTCGAGACGCCGCCGCCTTGGGGGTCCTCGTTGGGAACGATGTTGCGGAGGGCGACCTTTGTTTCGTTGCGCCAGAGAAAGGTGGGATAGTAATTGTGGGCGTGGCGCTGGTTGAGGTAGCCAAAGAAGAAATCGAAGCCCTGTCGCCGGGGCAGACCGACGTCGGCGGCTCCGGCGTCGCCGAGGCCCCACTTGCCCGTGAGCGCGGTGGTGTAGCCGGCGTTTTGGAGGATGCGGGCGACGGTGAGATCCTCGGGGCGGAGGGCTTGGGCGAGGGGATTGGCGCGGCCGGCATTGCCGCGGACGCGCGCGTGGCCCATGTGATACCCGGTCATCAGGGCGCAGCGTGACGGGGCGCAGACGGTGGATCCGGCGTAGAACTGGGTGAAGCGGGTGCCTTCCGCCGCGAGCCGGTCGATGTGGGGTGTTTGAATTCGCTTTTGGCCCTGACAGCCGAGGTCGCCGTAGCCGAGGTCATCGGCGACGATCAGGATGATGTTGGGAGGTTGTGATGCCGGGGTGCGGGGCGAGGCGCCGAGGGCGACGCACGACAGCGTGAGGATCGAGAGCGCGAGGCGAAGTTCGCGTGTCAGTGCCGGCATGGGACCGCGTTCGGGGGTGCATCCGGTGGGTTGCATGGCCTTCATGGAAGCCTGAGAGCTGGTCGTGTTTCAACGGGAATCTGACAGGCGAGTGCAGGCTGCGGGGGGCGTGGATAACTCTCGATTACGCTCGAAATAAATGACTTGTGTTTGGGCGAGCGGTTTCCTACCATCGGTCTTCGCACAGAAGACTCCTTGGCTTACATGAGCACACGGTACCTGCCGGCGTCTGGAACATCGTCGGGCACGAAGAGCCGGGTATTGGTTGTTGACGACGATCCGGACACGTTGGACCTTCTCAGCGAGTTGCTTTGCGGGGAGGGTTACGAGTTGTGTTTGGCGATGAGCGCCAAGGACTTACGTTCCTACTTCAAGGCCCCCGAGCCGGATGTTGTCCTGCTCGACCTGCGATTGCCGGATGCCAACGGACTGGACCTGATTGCCGACATCAAGACGCAGTGGCCGGCCTGTGAAGTGGTCGTACTAACGAATTACGGATCGATTGACTTGGCGGTGGAGGCTGTGAAGCGCGGGGCGTTTCACTTCCAGTCGAAGCCGTTCCGGATCGAGTCCTTGTTGCTTCTGGTGCAGCGGGCGGCGGAGCACAAGCACCTTTCGGCCCGGACGGAGACGCTTCAGCAGGCGGTGACGGCGCTGAGCCAGGGCGCGTCGCCGGTGTTTCGCAGTCCGGCGATCAAGGCGGTGCTGCGGGTTGTGGAGAGGGTGGCGCCGAGCGATGCCGCCGTGTTTCTGACCGGGGAGAGTGGGACGGGCAAGGAAGTGTTGGCGGACCTGATCCATTCTCTGAGCCAGCGTGGTCGGGGGCCGTTGGTGAAGGTGAACTGCGCGGCTTTGCCTCGGGAATTAATTGAGAGCGAACTGTTTGGGGCGGTGAAGGGCGCTTACACGGGGGCGCACAGCGACCGCGAGGGCCTGTTTGGGCAGGCTGAAGACGGCAGCATTCTCCTGGACGAGATCACGGAGATGCCCCTGGAGACCCAATCGAAGCTCCTTCGAGTTCTCCAAGACAAGCAATATCGGCCCGTGGGCGGCAAGGCCACGTGTCAGGCGAACTGCCGGATCATCGCCTCGACGAACCACCACACGGAGGACGCCCTGCGCCAAGGCAAACTGCGGGCCGACCTGTACTATCGTATCAGCACGGTCACCATTCATTTGCCGCCCTTGCGGGATCGGCGCGAGGACATCATGCCGTTGGCGTCGAGTTTTCTGAAGCGCTTTGCGGCCCAAGCGGATCGGCCGATCGCTGGATTCAGCGAGGCCGCTGCGGGCATGCTTCAGGCTTTCGATTGGCCGGGGAACGTCAGGCAGCTTGAGAACGAGATTCAGCGGGCGGTTTTGATCGCCGAGGGGAGTACCATCGATCTCACGGACTTGTCGATTGGGGATGGTGGCGGTGGTGGGCGCGAGTGTGGCTTTGAAGTCCCGGTTGTGGGTCTGCAGGGGCTGCAGGGGGTCGAGCGGGATGCGATTGTCAAGGCGCTTGCCCGTGCTGGGGGCAACAAGACTATTGCGGCCCGCGAGCTCGGGGTGACCCGGCAGACGCTCTACAACAAGATCCGGCATTTCGGATTGGTCGACTAGCGAGGCGCGCCTCAGACCCAACCAAGTCCGCGACCCCATGAAGCCTTCCTGCCCTTCTGAACCCTCTGTTCCGCGCCTCGCTAATGGAGAGTCCTCGACGGAAGGAGGGAAGGCGTGGAACAGCAGGCACCAAGCATGACCTGTTGACCACGAGTTCTGGAGGTCGAGGACTCTAGCGAGGCGAATGTCGAAACCGAACGTGACAGAAAAAGAGCGGGCGAGATTGGAATGGGCGAGGGGCGGGCGGTTGCCGTGTTGGCTGGCGTTGGGGCTGGGGATTGTCTTTGGGGTCTTAATGGCCCGGGGCGTCCTGGCGGCAGTGGGCGGGTCCACGCCGCCGGTCAAGCGCTACACCGTGGCCGTGATCCCGAAGGGAGCCACGCACAGTTTCTGGAAGTCGATCCACGCCGGCGCGCGCAAGGCGGCTCTGGAACTGGGCAATGTGGACATTGTCTGGAAAAGCGGTCTCAAGGAGGACGATCGCGACTCGCAGATCAAGGTGGTCGAAGACATGGTGATTCGCAAGGTGTCGGGCATCGTGTTGGCGCCGTTGGACGACGTGGCGCTCCGGCCGCCCGTCAACGATGCAGTCCGGCGGGGCATTCCGGTGGTGATCATTGACTCGGATCTTAAGAGCGACAAGTACACGAGCTTTGTCGCGACGGACAACTACCAGGGGGGGGTGAAGGCGGGGGAGCATCTTGGCCGCCTGTTGGGAGGGCGGGGGCGGGTGGTGATGCTCCGGTGCATGGAGGGATCGGCGAGCACGATGCAGCGGGAGCGTGGTTTTCTGGATGCGATGGCCCGGCAAGCGGGGATTCAGGTGCTGAGCTCGAATCGGTTTGGCGGGGCCACCGCCGAGGAGGCGTACAAGGTGAGCGAGAATCTCTTGGCCCCTCATCGGCGTCCTGATGGTTCCCTGGCCTTGGACGGCATTTTCAGCTCGAACGAATCGACGACCTTCGGGATGCTGCGGGCTCTCCAGGACAGCCAGTGGGCGGGCACGGTGAAGTTCGTCGGCTTCGACAGTTCGCCGGTGCTTGTGCGGGCGCTCGAGAATGGCGAGTTGCAGGGATTGGTCCTGCAGGATCCGATGGCCATGGGGTATTTGGGGGTCAAGACGCTGGTCGCGCATCTTCGGGGAGAGCCGGTGGTGCGGCGCATCGACACCGGTTCAGCCCTGGCGACGCCCGAGAACCGGGACGATCCGGCGATCCGCAAGTTACTGGAGCCTGACCTCCGGCAGTGGCTTCAGGAATGAGCGAAGCGCCCTCGAACGTCCGCCTCGAGATGTGCGGCATCTCGAAGCGGTTCGGGGCCACGGTGGCCCTGGCCGGTGTGGATCTCCGGGTGCGTTCCGGCGAAGTGGTGGCGTTGGTGGGCGAGAACGGGGCGGGCAAGAGCACGCTGATGAAGGTCCTGTCGGGGGCGCACCGGCCGGATGCGGGTCGGATGTGGGTGGATGGGAGGCCGTTTGCGCCGACGCATCCCATCGAGGCCCGCCGGCGGGGCGTGGCGATGATCTATCAGGAGCTCTCCTTGAGCCCGCATCTGACGGTTCAGGAGAACATCCTGCTCGGCCTCGAACCAACGATCTGGGGGTGGATTGACCGACGGGAGTCGCGTCGGCGTGTCCGACGGGCGCTCGAGCCGTTCGAGCATGCGGGGATTGATTCTGACCGGCGGGTGGGGGAGCTGACGGTGGCCTGTCAGCAGATGGTCGAGATTGCGCGGGCCCTGGCGGTTGGCTGTCGGATCCTGGTGTTGGACGAGCCGACGAGCACTCTGACGCAGCCGGATGTGGATCGCCTGTTCGCGTTGGTCCGGCGTTTACGCAGCGAGGGCCTTGCGGTGGTGTACATCTCGCATTTCCTCGAGGAGGTGAAGGCGGTGGCGGACAGGATTGTGGTGTTGCGGGATGGGCAGGTGGCGGGGGAAGGAGCGGCGGCGGACCTGACGGCGGCGGCGATGGTCTCGCTGATGGTGGGCCGGGAGGTGCGCAGTTTGTACCCCCGATCCTTGCGATCTCCGGGGGAGGTGGTCCTTGAAGTCAGCGGCCTTGGGGGTCTGGTCAAGCCGGTGAGCGCGACCCTCGAGCTGCGTCGGGGCGAAGTGTTTGGCGTGGCGGGGTTGCTGGGTGCGGGCCGGACGGAGTTCCTGCGGTGCCTTTTTGGTTTGGATCCGGTCCGATGCGGCACGGTACGGATCGGGGTGTATTCGGGTCCGGCTTCTCCGCGGCGTCGGTGGCGGCAGGGGGTGGGCTATTTGAGTGAGGACCGGAAGCGGGAAGGGTTAGCCGGGGCGCTCAGTCTGGCGGACAATCTGACGCTGAGCCATTTGGAGGACCTGGGGCCCTGGGGGATGGTTTTGCCGGGCCGACAGCGGGCTGCGGCCCGGAACTGGATCGAGCGCCTTCATCTGCGGTGCCAGAGCGCCGACCAGCCGGCGGCGAGTCTTTCGGGCGGGAACCAGCAGAAGGTCGCGCTGGCGCGGTTGCTGCATCACGGCGCCGACGTTCTCTTGCTTGACGAACCGACCCGCGGGATTGATGTGGCGTCGAAGGCGGCGTTGTACGCGGTGATTGACGAATTGGCAGTGGGTTCTCCGTCCGAGGGCCGGCCCCCGAAGGCGGTGGTGATGGTGAGCAGCCACCTGCCGGAGCTGTTGGGTGTGTGCGACCGGGTGGCGGTGATGTGCCGGGGCCGGCTTGGCATGCCGCGGCCGGTGGCGGAGTGGGATGAGCACGCGTTGTTGCTTGCCGCCACCGGGCAGGCCGCGGCGGAAGAGGGGAAGGGCTCGAACGGTGGGGCGGAAGATTCAACATGATCACCACGTCGCACCCGGGTCGAGGAGTCCGGTGATGAGCCTCCTTATTCGAACATCAAGACTGGGGGCCTCGTTACGCGAGTCGCTGGCGCGGTCTTTGGGTTGGCTGGGGCCGATTGCGGGGCTGTGCGTGGTGTTCGGGTTGTTCGCGTTGCTGGCGCCGGAGAGTTTTCGGTCGGGGCGGAATCTCGAGACGATCGCGCGGCAGACGACGATTGTGGGGTTGGGCGCATTGGGGATGACGCTGGTGATCATCCTTGGGGGGATAGACCTATCGATCGGCTCGATGGTGGCGTTGGCGACGGTGGTGATTGCGTGGTCGATGCAGGTGGAACCGCTGGGTTGGGGGCCATGGGCGGCGGCGGCGCTGGCGGTTGCGGTGTGCGGGGGGTGTGGTTTTGCGAACGGGCTGTTGATCACGCGGCTGCATGTGGTTCCGTTCATTGTGACGCTGGGCATGATGCTGGTGGTGCGGGGTGCTGCGAAGGGGTTGTCCCGCGAGCAGAAGATTGACGCGCCCGAGACATGGCTGAACGACCTGTTGGCGTCGCTGGGGCCGGATGACCGGGGGTGGCTGATGCCGCCTGGGGTATGGTTGTTGGTGGGGATGGCGGTGCTGGTGGCGGGGGTATTGCGGTACACCCGTTTCGGACGGCACACGGTGGCCATTGGGTCGAATGAACTGACCGCCCGGCTCTGCGGAGTGGCGGTCGATCGCGTGAAAGTGTTCGTGTACACGCTGGGCGGGTTGTTTGGCGGGCTGGGGGGGGTGATGCAGTTTTCGAGGCTGACGGTGGGGGACCCGACGGTGGCCGTGGGCCTCGAACTCGACGTGATTGCGGCGGTGGTCATTGGCGGGGGGAGTCTGTCCGGCGGGGAGGGGTCGGTGCTTGGGACGCTGGTGGGGGCGTTGATCATGTCGGTCATCCGGTCCGGCTGTTCCCAGATGGGGTTGTCCAACTGGGTGCAGGAGATCATCACCGGCTCCATCATCATCGTGGCGGTCGCCCTGGACCGGTTGCGCCATCGGCGCCTCTGGACAGGGTCGCCCGGCACGGTTTAGCATCCCCCGATGCTGGACATCCGACGGATCCGGGAACATCCGGAAGAGGCCCGCGAGCGGTTGGCGGCGCGCGGGGCGGGGGACGAGGCGAAGATCGCTGACGTGCTCGCGCTGGACGAGCAGCGGCGCCGGATGCTGGGCGAGGCGGAATCGCTGAAGGCGCAACGGAACCGGGTTTCGAAGGAGATCGGGGCTCTCATGGCTCAGAAGCGAGCCGACGAAGCCGCGTCGCGCAGGGCGGAGATGCGGGAGATCGGCGACCGGATCAGTGCCCTGGACCGTGAGGCCACCGAGGCGGAAGCGTCGCGGGACCAGCTGTTGCTGAGGATTCCGAACTTGCCGCATGCGACCGTGCCGGCGGGGCGGACGGCGACGGAGAATCCCGTGGTGCGGACGTGGGGGGAGATGCCGTCGTTCTCGTTCGAGCCCAAGGATCACGTGGCGCTCTGCGAGGCGGGGCGCTGGATCGACTTCGCGCGCGGCGCGAAGCTGTCGGGCAGCGGCTTTCTGTTATACACGGCGTGGGGGGCGCGGCTTGAGCGGGGGCTGATCCAATTCCTGCTGGATCTGCACGTGCGAGAGCACGGTTACACGGAAGTATCGCCTCCGTTCATCATCAGCCGCGACTGCATGATCGGGGTGGGCCAGTTCCCGAAGTTCGAGGATCAGGCGTATGCGGTCCAGGAGGGATTGGATGCCGCGACGCTGGGGAAGCTCTTTCTGTTGCCGACTGCCGAGGCGCCGGTGGCGAACATCCACCGGGACGAGGTCCTGCGGGAGTGCCAATTGCCGATCCGGTACGTGGCGTACAGCCCGTGTTTCCGGGCGGAAGCCGGCGCGGCGGGTGTTGGGACTCGAGGGATGATCCGGGTTCACCAGTTTGACAAGGTCGAGTTGATCAGCGTGGTGCAGCCGGAGCAGGGTTATCTCGAGCACGAGAAGCTGGTGGGGGACGCGGAGCGGGTGCTGCAGAAGCTGGGACTGCACTATCGCGTCGTGCTGCTCTGCACTGGGGACATGGGGTTCACGAGCGCCAAGACATACGACATCGAGGTGTGGGCGCCGGGACAACGGCAGTACCTCGAGGTCTCGAGTTGTTCGAATTGTGAGGACTATCAGGCCCGCCGCATGAACTGCCGGTACAAGGCCGAGACGGGAGAGAACCGGTTCCCGCACATACTCAACGGCAGTGGCACGGCGCTGGCGCGGTTGTTTGTGGCCTTGGTCGAGCGATATCAGCAGGCGGACGGTTCCGTGGTCTTGCCGGAAGCGCTGCGGCCGTACGTGGGGGCGGACCGGTTGCCGCCGGTGGCGTCGTGAACCGTCGTTGGAGTCATGAGGATCCTCCTGGCCAGCAGCGAAGTCTACCCCTACTCGAAGAGCGGGGGACTGGCGGACATGGTGGCGGCACTGGGCAAGTTCCTGGCGCGCGCGGGCCATGATGTGGGGTTGGTGACGCCGCTCTACCGGGGCATTCGCGAGCGATTCCGATTGCTTCAGCCGTTTCGGTACCGGCTCGAGGTGCCCTTGGGCCATGCGACGGTCAGCGCCACGCTCTGGACGACGGCGGCTCCCGACGGGCTCCGGCTGTATTTCGTCGATCAACCGGCGTTTTTCCAGCGGCGCGGTCTTTATGGGGAAGACGACGTCGCGTACGCGGACAACGCGGCGCGTTTCATTTTCCTGTCGAAAGCGGTGGCGCATTTGGCGCGGCACCTGACCCCGCCGCCCGAGGTGGTTCATGTGCACGACTGGCATGTGGGCCTGGTCCCGCTCCTGATCCGGGATGCGGCGGTCCGGGGCGGCTGGCGGGAAGCGCCCGGCACGTGTCTGACCATTCACAACCTGGCGTACCAGGGTGTTTACCCGCGGGCGATCTACGAGGCCACCAACCTGCCGTGGTCGTACTTCACGCACGAGGGCCTCGAGTTCCATGGCCACGTGAGCCTGCTGAAAGCCGGCGTTGCCTATGCCGACGCGCTGACTGCCGTAAGTCCCCAATACGCGCAGGAGATCCAGACCCCCGAACAGGGGTGCGGGCTCGATGGGCTGCTCCGTGCGCGGGCGGGTCGGCTGTCAGGGATCCTCAATGGCGTGGACTACGAGGAATGGCGGACCCGGAACAACCCGAGTCTGGTCCACGGGTACGACTTGGCGGACCCGGACGGCAAGGCGGCCAACAAGGCGGCGTTGCAGCACGAGTTGGGGTTGCCGGCCCGGCCGGAGGTGCCGCTTTTTGGCATCGTGTCGCGGTTGGTTGATCAGAAGGGGATTGACATCGAGCTGACGGCCCTGACCGAACTGCTGGCATCGGACATTCAGGTGGCGGTGCTCGGGGCGGGTCAACCGGAGTTCGAGGAGGGGTTCCTGAGGCTGGCGGATCTGCATCCGGAGAAGGTGGGCGTGCGGCTGGGGTACAACCACGGGCTCGCCCACCGGATTGAAGCCGGCAGTGATTTCTTCCTGATGCCGTCGAAGTTCGAGCCGTGCGGGCTGAACCAGATGTACAGCCTGCGCTACGGGACGATCCCCGTCGTGCGGGCAACGGGTGGTCTTGACGACAGCGTGATCGACATCCGCGAAGACCCGGCTCGCGCCAATGGGATCAAGTTCCATGAGTACTCGAGCGCCGCGCTCGCCAAAGCGATCCGGAAAGCCCTGGCGCTGCATGGGGACCCCGAGCTGGTCGCCCACTACCGCTTCAACGGGATGACGGCTGATTTCTCCTGGGACCGGACGGCGGCCGAGTACGTGGCGGTGTACGAGAGGATCCGGCGGGCGGCCCGGGAAGCGGTTCCCGGCGCCACGCGATGAGGGGGGACTGTGATCCTGCCGATTAGCGACACGCCGAACCCGCGCGGGTTTCCGGCGGTGACCTACCTGTTGATCGCGCTCAATGTGGCGGTCTATCTCGGCATCACCCTGCCGCTGAGCGGGCGCCCGCCGGATTACGAAGACCCGGCACTTCGGGAGTACCTCCAGGTGGTGCGGCAGAGCGCGCCGCCGGGCGTGTCGCTGCGCGCCCTCGTCAGCCAGGTCTCCGCCTACGACCTCGTGGTGTTCAAGCACGGGTATCAGCCGGGGCAACCCCGTGTCGTCGACCTGTTCACTTCCATCTTCCTGCATGGGGGCTTCATGCACCTGTTCGGGAACATGCTGTTCCTTTGGATCTACGGCGACAACGTCGAGCACCGTTTGGGTCGGGTGCGGTATCTTCTGTACTACCTCCTCACGGGCGTGGCGGCGACGCTGGCCTTCAGCCTCTTTGCCCGGGGTTCCCGGGTGCCGCTCGTGGGCGCGTCCGGCGCGATCTCGGGGGTTCTGGGTTTCTATTTCCTCTGGTTCCCGCGCAACAAGGTCCGGCTGCTCGTGCTGTTCTTCCCGTTCTTCATGAACGTGGTGGCGATTTCGGCGCGGCTGGTCTTGGGGTTCTACCTGGTGATTGACAACCTGCTGCCGTTCGTCCTTAGCCGGGGCGGGGCGGCGGGGGGTGTTGCCCACGGCGCGCACTTGGGCGGGTTCCTTGCCGGTCTGCTCGTCGCCTGGCTCGAGGACCGCCGGGAATATGCGCCGGTCGAGGCGACGTTCCGGGACGCGGCACAGGCGCCCGCGCGCCCCGATACGCCGGCGGCGGCGATTTCAAGGGCGCTCGAGGCCGGCGACATGCCTGAAGCTGCCCGGCGGTATTTCGCGGTCGAGGGTGAGGCGTCGCGGCGCCTGCTGGCGCCGGGCCAACTGCTGGCGCTGGGGAACTGGCTGGCCGGACAGCGGCATGCGCACGCCGCCCTGGCGGTTTACCGGCGGCACCTGAGGGACTATCCCACCGGACCCGGGCTTGCCGAGGCGCACCTTGGCGCGGGCCGTGTCCAGCTCGAACAGCTCGATCAGCCCGCCGCGGCGTACCAGCATTTCCTCGAAGCCATCGAGCTGGCGACGTCCGAAGCGGTTGCGCGCGAGGCACGGGTTGGCCTCGATCAAATCGCCCAAAGGCAGAAGTACGCGCTGCGGCGGCTTTCGAAACCGGGTCCGTCCCGATGAGGCAGCGACCCGCGGGGTTGGGGTGGGAGTCAGGAACGCCAGGGGCTGCGGCGTGCTGAACCCGCGACCCCCCGCTCACGATCTGAGGTGGCGACAGACGCCGAAGTGCAGCAGGGTGTCAACAAGGTGACAGGCTAATAGTCTCTCACTGCGGGGCGAGGATCGAAGGGGCACAAATCACCGTGTATTTAGACAAGAGCGCGGGTAGCGTTCGCTATATTCTGTGAAGGTGAAGGCACCGATCATGGCTTCGGCGGAGCCGGGGCAGGACGAGTGGCGGGACCTGTGGCGTGACTACGGGTCGAGACTCCTGCTCTTTGCGCGCCAGCAGACCCGGGGGCGGAGTGACGCCGAGGATGTGGTTCAGGAAGCGTTTGTCCGGTATTGGCGGGCGCGGCAGTCGGATCCGGGGCTTTCACCGACTTTGATGTACACCATGGTGCGGAGGATAGCCATAGACCATGCGCGCAGGGCGGAGGGGCGTTTGGCGACCGAAGCCCGGGCGGCGGCGCTGGCGGAACGGGATGCGGGCTGGTTCGCGGATCCCGTGGAAACGCAGGAGCGCAAGGACCGTCTTGAGGAAGCCCTGCGGGGACTTCCGGTTGTGCAGCGCGAGGTCATGGTTCTGAAGGTTTGGGGTGGCCTGACGTTTGAACAGATCGGCGAGACCCTGGACGTGTCGCCGAACACGGCGGCGTCGCGGTATCGCTATGCGCTCGAGGCCTTGCGTCACACGTTGACTCCGGCTGTGTTATGAACGATCCCCTGAACGATATCGCGGCGGAGCTGGAGCGATTGCGGCCGAGCGACCCCGGCGAGGGGTTGACCCGGCGGATTGAAGCCGCGCTCGAGGCGCGGTCCCAGCGAGCCCGAGGGACTGTGGTGCTGTGGCCGTGGGCGTTTCGCTGGGCGGCGTTGGCCGCTGCGTTGGCGGTGATTGTCGCCGTGGCCGTGATGGTGAGCCGAAAGCCGGCCTCGGATGCGGGCGCGCGGGGTCCGGCGATGGCGTCGATGGCGGAGCAGTCGGACCGAATGCCGCCCGAGCCGGCGCCGCCGTTTCGTCGCGTGAACCGGGGGGATTACCTGCTCGATGCGGAGGATGGAGGTTTGATCTACACGTCGGCGGGCACGCCTTGGCGCAAAGTCACGTGCGAGTACGTTTCCGCGTCGGAATGGCGGGATGAACGCGCCCGGATGACTTTTCAGGTCCTGGTGCCCCGCCGGGAGACCGTCGTGATACCTGTTCCGATTGATTAGCGAGGCGCGCCTCACAGGATTTCTGCAGAATCACAATGCCACCGGAAACGAAGTCCGAGACACTTATGCGAAACAACACTCTGTCATGGTCCAGTGCGATCGCCCTCGCTGCATGGGCGACGGCGATAGGCGTTCCCAACTCAGCCGCGGCGGGCCCGATCCCGGAGAAGGTCGCCCATCTTGGGATTGCGGTCGGGCCGTTGGACGACACGCTGCGGGAGCAGCTCAAGCTCGGCCGTGGGATGGGTCTCCGGGTCGAGCGGGTGCTTGATGACAGCCCTGCCGGCAAGGCGGGCGTGAAGATCCACGATGTGCTGCAGAAACTCGAGGATCAGATCCTATTCAATGCGGCTCAACTCACAGCGCTGGTTCGGAGCCATGAGCCCGGGGACAAAGTCGCCCTGGGTCTTATCCGCCAAGGGGAACCGTGCACGCTGGAGGTGACGCTGGGCGAGACTGAAGCGAGGGATTCTCTCTTGCCGGAAGGCTGGGATCCGTTTTCGAACCCGCAGCTGAGGAACCTGCTCGGGCGGAACCTCGACCGGGCGCGGGACGTTTACGAGGAGGCGCTGGGTCGCGGGAAGCCGGTGGCGTTTCTTGGGGTCGAGTTGGCGCCTGTTGAAGCGGCGTTGACGGCGCAATTGGGTCTCGAGAGGGAGGCGGGCGCCCTGATTGAGACGGTGGCGGAGGAGAGCCCGGCGGCCAAGGCGGGTTTGCAGCGGCACGACGTGGTGGTCGGGATCGACGGACAACGGGTCAAGAGTCCTGCCGACCTCAGCGAGCGGATCCGGGGGCACCAGAAGGGCGACCAGGTCGTGCTCGAAATTCTGCGCGGCGGCAAGGCGCAGAAGACGGAGGTCGTGCTATCGGAGAAGGGGGCGACGGACCCGTTGAAACTGAGGTCGTTGTTCAAGGACTACCGGGTGCTGCCGGAGATCAAGATTGTGAAGCCGGCACCGGGTGTGGGTGGCGTCATTGTGGATCTCCGGTCCGATCGGGAGGGCGACGCTTTAGGGCGCGAACATCGTGTCATCATCCGGGAGGAAGGTCCGAAGAAAGGTGGGGCGGTGCGGATCGAGGCAGCGCCGGATCAGCCGCGAGTGCGCTCGACCGAGCGCAGGGTCATTGTGATCAAGACGGACGAGGGCACGACCACCACGGTGACTGAGAAGGACGGGCAGCGGTCGGTGGTGGTCAAGGATGCCAAGGACAAGGTTGTGTTCGAGGGACCGGCGAATTCGGACGAAGAACGGCAGAAGCTGCCGCGGGACGCGCGCGAAGCGATCGAGAGACTCGAGCAGCGTCTCGAGAAGCTCCCGGAGGCCGGCGGCGGGGATGTGCTGCGGGAGCTGCGGATTCCGCCTCCGCCGTCGGCTCCGGACGTGGTGTATCGGGCCGGGGGGCTGGTCGGGTTCGGCGGGCGTTCGCCGTTGGCTGCCGGTGCGGGGGAGGGTCAGGCGTCATTCTGCACTTAGGGTCTGTGCAAGAACTGATTCCGGTTTTGCCGGAGGGGATTGGGCTCGCTAGTGATCCAGGTGCTGACGGGCGGCCTGCACGTCGCGGGCGATCTGTGCCTTCAGTTCCTCGATGGAGGCGAACCGGCGTTCCTCCCGGAGGCGGGCGGCGACGGTGAACTCGAGCTCCTCGCCGTACAGGTCGCCGGTGAAGTCCAGGAGATGGACTTCGAGTTGCAGCGCGGGATTGACGTTGGCGAGAGTGGGTTGAATCCCGAGGTTGGCCACGGCCGGGTATGAGGCGTCGGCCCGCCGGGCGCGTCCGGCGTAGACCCCCAGCGGAGGCAGAGCGCGGCCGGTGACGTCCAGGTTGGCAGTGGGGTATCCGAAGGTGCGCCCCCGGCGGCGTCCGACCACGACGGTGCCGGCGATGGCGAAGGGTCGGCCCAGGAGCGCCTCGGCGGCGCGGAGGTCCCCTTGGCTGATGGCGTTTCGGATTCGAGTGCTGCTGATGGGGGCGCCGTGCCACGCGACGGGCGGTGCGGCATCCGCGACGAACCCTAGCGCCCCGGCCAAGTGTCGGAGCAGGGTGATGTTGCCGGTGCGCCGATGGCCGAAGTGGAACGACTCGCCCACGTGGATGCTGCGGATGGAGCCGAAGCCGCGGGCGCACTGGCGCACGAACTCCTCGCCGGTGAGCCGGCTGAGAGTTTCGTCGAAGTGAATGAGCCAGAGGGCATCGGGTTGGAGGGATTGGAGGGTGCGGAGGCGCTGGTTGAGTGTCTGGAGGAGCTTGGGGGCGCGTCTGGGGTTGATCACGGCGGCCGGGTGCGGGTCGAAGGTGGCGACGATGGCCGAGGTGTTGGACGCGCGGGCCTGATCGAGGAGGCGTCGGATGACCTCCTGGTGGCCGCGGTGGACGCCGTCGAAGACGCCGAGGGCCAAGCTGACCGGGCCTCCGCCGGCGGCGGTCCACTCCTCCGGGTGGCGCAAGATTCTCACGGACCCGTCAGGAGAGGGCGGTCAGCTTCAGGAACGGGATCACGCGCCGCTGAAGTTCGGTCGGCGCAAGATCCAGGGCGGCGTCCAGCGGGAGGGCATCGCTGACGGAGAACCGGCCGATATCGGTGCGGCGGAGGGTGGCGAGGTGGGCGCCGCAGCCGATTTTCTGGCCCAGTTCGTGGGCGATGCTCCGGACGTAGGTGCCTTTGGTGCAGGCAATCCGGAATTGGCCCAGGGGCGGTTCGTAGTGGGTAAACCGGAAGTTGTAGATGTGGACGAGGCGGGGTTTACGTTCGACCTCGACGCCTTTGCGGGCGAGCTTGTAGAGGGGCACGCCTCCGATCTTGGCGGCGGAGACCATGGGCGGTGTTTGGAGGAGATCGCCAACGAAGGCCTGGGCTTCGTCGTTGAGCTGGTCCAGGGTGAGCGGCGGCACGGGGAGGGAGCCGGTGATTTCGCCGTCGGCGTCGTAGCTGTTGGTGGATTCGCCGAGCCGGAGGGTGCCTTCGTAGACCTTGTCCGCCGCCATGAGTTTTTCGGAGAGCTTGGTTGCGCGTCCCAGGAGGAGGATCAGGAGGCCGGTGGCGTTGGGATCGAGGGTTCCGCTGTGGCCCACCTTGCGGAAGTCGAATCGTCGGCGGATGGCGTCGACGACGTCATGGGAAGTCGGGCCGGCCGGCTTGTCGATGAGCAAGGCGCCATCCCAGGGATCGAGCGTTGGCAGCATGATCAGGCAGCGGCGTTGAGGGCGTGCTTGAGGGCGGCGATGATCCGGCGTTGGACGGCAAGGGGGCGGCCGGCGATGCGGGCGCCGGCGGCGCCGGGGTGGCCGCCGCCGCCGAACTGCACTGCGACTTGGTTCACATCGACGTCTCCGCGTTTGGATCGGAGACTGACGCGGATGAGGTCGGGGGCGACTTCCTCGAAGAGGCAGGCGATGACCACCGGCTCCATGGAGCGGAGGTGATCGATGAGGCCTTCGGCGTCGGCAGTCTCGGCTCCGGTGCGGCTGAAGTCGGCCGGCTTGAGCCAGAGGTAGGCGATCTGGTTGTTATGGGTCAGCCGGAAGTGGTTGTAGACATGTCGGACCAGACGAACGCGGGAGAGGGAGAAGGACTGGTAGACCTCGTGGCAGATGCGGGCGAGATTGGCCCCGCGCTTGACCAGTTCGCCGGCCACCGAGAACGTCGCGGGGCGGGTAGTCGCGTATTGGAACGAACCGGTATCGGTCGACACCGCAGTGAAGAGGCAATCGGCGATACGGGGTGTGATGGGCCAGCCGGCCCATTTCAGCAGGCGGAAGACCAATTCGCCGGTCGAGGGCTCGCGGGCGCCGATCCAATTCACGTCGCCGAAGCGGGTGTTACTGGCGTGGTGGTCGATATTGATGAGCCACCGTCGCTCCTGGATATGATCGGCGACGTGTCCGAGGCGTTCGACGTTGGCGACGTCGACGGCGATGACGGCGTCGAAGGCACGGCCGGGCGAGGGACGCTCGAGCGAGTGATCCGGGTCGAGAAAGGCCAGTTTGTCGGGGGCCCGATCTTCATTCCAGACGGTGACCTCCTTGCCGGCCTGGCGGAGGGCGAGCGCCAGACCGAGCTGGGAGCCCACGCAATCGCCATCGGGCCGGACATGTCCGACGATGCAGAGCGTCCGGCATTCCTCGAGGGTCTTGAGGATTCGGTCGACGACTTTGGGACGGGGTTTCATGGGCGCAGGCGGCGGGCGCAGGGCGCCACGCGAGGAGTCAGGGAGCGGGGGCTTCGCCCGGCGGCTGGGTCCGTTCGAGTTCGTCGAGGATTTGCAGGACGCGGTTGCCGCGGGCCACGGAATCGTCGGCGACGAACCGCAGGGTGGGCGTGTATCGGAGGACGACGGCGGCGCCGACGAGGTTCTGGATGCGGACGCGTTCCTGTTCGAGCTTTTCGAGGCCGCGGCGCTGCTGGTCGGGAGATCCCATCAGGCCGACGAAGACCGTGGCGGAGTGTAGGTCACCGGACACGACGACATCGTTGACGGTGACGAGGCCGGCCTCCGTGGATGGGCACTCGCGCTGGAGGATGACGCTGAGCTCCCGCTTCAGGAGTTCGCGGACGCGTTCGTGGCGGCGGTTCTGCATTCTCCGGTCTAGAGTCCTCGACTCTTGAAAGTCGATGCGATTAGGTCAAGTTTGGGTCTCTGCGGTTCCAGGCCTCCCCTTCCTCCATCGAGGACTCCAGATGAGCGAGGCGCGGAGGCCGGGTGCCCCGCTGCCCCCCCACGGTTCCTTTGGACTGCATGTTTCATCGGTCTGTGGCGCGCCTCGCTAGAGCTTCTGGGGCACGCGATCGATCCGATAGCACTCGATGAGGTCGCCTTCCTGGAAGTCGTCGAACCCGTCGAGGCGGATGCCGCATTCCATGCCAGCGCGGACCTCGTTCACTTCGTCCTGGAAGCGGCGGAGGGTATGGATGATGCCTTCGAAGATGAGGTTGCGATGGCGCATGACGCGCGCCTTGCCTTTGACGATCCGGCCGTTGGTGACGGTGCAACCGGCGACGTTGCCGCCCTTCGAGAGGGCGAAGATGCGCCGCACTTCCGCGCTGCCGAACACGACTTCTTCGAGCAACGGATCGAGCAGGCCGGCCATGGCTTCCTTCACCTGGTCGATCAGCTCGTAGATGATGGCATAGAGTTTAATCTGGACGCCTTCGCGGCGGGCCAGGTCGGGCACCGTGCTGTCGATCCGGGTATGGAACCCGAGGATGATCGCCTTCGAGGCCGACGCCAGGAGGACATCGGACTCGGTGACGGTTCCGACGGCGCTGTGGATGATCTCGAGGGCGACCTTGGTGGACTCGAGTTTCTTCAAGGCTTCCACGATCGCCTCGACGGAGCCCTGGGTGTCGCCCTTCACGACGACGCGCAGGATCTTGGCCTGTTCCTCGGCGAGGGTGTCGAACAGGGTTTCGAGGGTGACCTTGGGCCGGCGTTCTGCCGTTTCGTGCAACCGCGCCGCCTGGGACCGCTGCTCACAGTCCTCGCGGGCGGACCTCTCGTTTTCCACCACCAGGAACTCGGCGCCTGCCTCGGGAACGCCATTGAGACCGAGGAGCTTCACCGCGTCCGAGGGGCCGGCGTCCTTGAGTCGTTTGTTGCTCTCGCTGATCAGGGCGCGGACACGACCGTAATAATGGCCGCACAGGACGATGTCGCCCACGCGGAGCGTGCCCTTGCGGACCAGGACGGTGGCGGTGGGACCACCCGGTTCCAGACCGGACTCGATGACGTTCCCCTTGGCCGAGCGATCGGGGTTCGCCTTGAGTTCGAGGATCTCAGCCTGGAGAAGCAACATCTCGAGGAGCTTGTCCACGCCCTGCCGGGTGAGCGCCGACACGTCGACGAAAATGGTCTCCCCGCCCCATTCGTCAGGGGTCAGGCCCTTCTCCTGAAGCTGCTGCCGGACGCGCAGAGGGTTGGCGTTGGGATGGTCCGACTTGTTGACCGCGACGATGATGGGGACGTGGGCTGCCTGGGCGTGGTTGAGGGCCTCGATCGTCTGCGGCATGACGCCGTCGTTCGCGGCCACGACGAGGATGACGAGGTCGGTGACATTAGCGCCGCGGGCGCGCATCGAGCTGAAGGCAGCGTGTCCGGGCGTGTCGAGGAAAGTGATGCGCGCCAGGGCCTTGGGGTCATCCGGGCGGGGCACGGCGATGGTGTAGGCCCCGATGTGCTGCGTGATGCCGCCGGCCTCGCCGGCCGCGACGTTCGACTTGCGGATCACATCCAGCAAGGTCGTCTTGCCATGGTCGACATGACCCATGATCGTGACCACCGGCGCCCGCGGTTTGAGCGAGGCGGGCGGGTCCTCGTCGTGCTCTTCGTCGCGAGCCCGGCCTGCGTGGACCGGTGCCGGCGGCTTTGCGCCGCGGCGCTCAAGTCTGAAACTATAATTGTACTTTGCGCAGACGCGCTTGGCGATCTCGGGCTCGATCGCCTGGTTGACCGTCGCGAACACGCCCATCTCCATGAGATCGGCGATGAGCTGGAACGGCTTCTTATGGAGATGCTCGGCCAGGTCGCGGACGATGATCGGCGGCTTGAGGGTGATCTCACCTCCGGTGGGCACTGCGGTTGTCAGTGGCGCCGGCCGACCCGGCTCGCGGGCCGATGTTGCCGGAGTTGCGGACGCGCGCGGCGCCATTCCGGGCGCTCGTGCCATGGGCGGAGCCACCCGGCCATCGGCCCGGCCTCGGGGAGGCTCCGGCTTGCCGGGGACAGGCCGCGGGGGCGGCTTCTGTGCAAGTCGTTCCCCCGGTCGAGGGCGCGGGGGCGGCAGGACGATGAAGCCCACCTTGTCTCCCACTTTGGGCGGTGGCGGCACGAGGGGTTCAGGAGGAGTTGGCGGTGGGGGTGCTGCCGGGGGTACGGGCGGCGGCGGCGGGGCGGGAGTGGTCGTCGGTGTGACGATGGCCGACTGGGCGGCAACGACCGGAGAGTCGACCGGCGGTGTCGATTCCATCGCGGCGACGGCCGGTTCCTGGGGCACCGGTGTCGGCGTCGGGTCCTGAGGCGCAGCGGGAATCGGTTCGGGTTCGGGCGCGGGGATCTCTTCGGGCGCCTGATGGGCAGCGGGTTGGAGAGGGGCTGGGGCGGGTGCGGCCGGCGCCTCGGGGTGGGGCACCGTGGCGGGCGCCGGTTCAGACTGCGGGACGGCTTCGATGGTGACCGTGCCGGGCTGGGGTTCTGAGGCGGTTGGCGGCGGTGCGGCGGCGGGTTCGGCGTCAGGTGGCGGCGGCGGCGGCTCGGGGGTTGGGGGGGCAACGATCTCGACGGGAGGCGGGGGGGGCGGGGCGGGTGCTGCCGGAGGGGCCGGCTTATAGCCCATTTGTTCCAAGAGGTACTCGGCGGTGATTTTGTCGAGCGTGCTCGAGGGCACGCGGGCGCCGGTGATGCCCAGCTCCTTCGCCCGGGCAAGAACCACCTTGCTCTCGACACCGACCTTCTTGGCTATTTCGTAAATGCGAACGGGCATACGTGCTAAACTCCAACGCCCGGGCCATGCCCGGGTTCGCGATCAACGCCAACGACGCGTCTATGCGGTCGGCTGTGGGCCGATGTTCAAAACCCGCCGTTGGGTCTCGGCTTTCGCGGCTTCCAACACTGTCTGGGCCTGCTCCCCGATCTCCGGGATTTCGGCGAGATCCGCCAGTTCGGCGGTCATCAAGTCTTCGAGGCTCAGGAATCCGTGATGAACCAGGGCATCGGCCTGGGCGGGCGTGAGGCCTGGGACTTCGGCCAGGCCTTTGACGGCCTGTGCCACCTTCTCTTCAAAGCCGAGCTTGGTCGTGGCTTCCGCCTCGATGTCGACCTGCCAGCCGGTCAGCTTTGAAGTGAGCCGGGCGTTTTGGCCCCGCTTGCCGATGGCAAGCGACAGCTGATCGGCGCTCACGAGAATCCGAACGCGCTGATTCGGCTCATCGATGTCAAAGGCCTTGAGCTTCGCCGGCGCGAGGGCATTGGTCAGGAACACGCGGATATTCGGGTCCCACTTGATGATGTCGACCTTCTCGTTATTGAGTTCGCGGACGATGTTCTTCACGCGCTGGCCGCGGAGCCCGACGCAGGCGCCGACCGGGTCGACCTTCTCGTCCCGGGACCAGACGGCCATTTTGGTTCTAAAGCCCGGTTCCCGGGCGATGGCCTTGATTTCGATGGTGCCGTCGGCGATTTCGGACACCTCGAGCTGGAACAACTTGATGACGAACTGCGGATCGGCTCTCGAGAGGATGATCTCGGGTCCGTAGGGCGTGTTTTCGACCGCCTTGACGAAGCAGCGGAGCCGTTCGCCGACCTGGTACTCCTCGGTGGGCACCCGCTCGCGGTTGGGGAGCAGCGCCTCGTAGCGTCCCAGATCGATTGTCACGTCGGATCGCTCGAAGCGGCGCACCACGCCACTGACGATATCCCCCGTGCGATCCTTGAATTCGGCAAAGATCAGCGCTTTCTCGGCCCGCCGGAGGTGTTGCATCAGGGACTGCTTGGCATACTGCGACGCGATCCGGCCAAAGCCGGTCGGGGTCACTTCGACCTCGATTTCCTCCCCCAGCTGCGCGTCCGGCTTGATCCGGCGGGCGTCGAACACGGTGATCTGGTCGTGTTTCGAGATGACGCGTTCGGAGACGACCAATTTGGCCCAGGCCCGGATATCACCTGATTTGGGGTCGATCGTGCACCGCAGTTCGCGGGCGGGTCCGACCGCCTTTTTGGCGGCCGAAAGCAGAGCATCCTGGACTGCGGCAAGAAGGATATCCTTACTGATTCCCTTCTCCCGCTCCCAGTACTCGAGAACGGCAAGCAATTCGTTGTTCATAGCCACTTCCCCATCCGGGGAACAAAAAAGTCGGCAGATGAGACCTCTCCGACTTCGCGCGCTGGCACGCCAGCAAAACAACTCGTTAGTCGGGGTACTTTAGGCCTTGCGGATGCCATGCGTCAAGACGGAATTCCGCGTCGAACGGGCTGTTCGCGCGCGGTGTTCCTGCTTCGCCGACAGGAACTTAGAGTGCGCTCCGGCCGTCTGAGCCGGGTGTCATCCGCAAATGGACCGCTGCCTGCGCCACGTCCTTGTCGCCCCGCCCGGAGAGATTGACGATCAGAAGGCCGTTGTTACCGGCGCGGGGGGCTTCTTTGATGGCGGCGGCCACGGCGTGTGCGGACTCCAACGCCGGGATGATCCCCTCGAGCCGGGAGAGCCGTTGAAAGGCCTCGAGCGCCTCATCGTCGGTGGCGTACGTGTAAGCGACTCGTCCCTGATCGCGGAGCCAGGCGTGCTCCGGGCCCACCGCCGCGTAGTCGAGCCCTGCAGAAACGCTATGGGTCGCCTGGATCTGGCCTTGGGCGTCCTGGAGGATGTAACTGCGGGTGCCCTGGAGGACTCCCAGCGATCCGCCTTGGAACCGGGCGGCGTGGCGCTCCGGCAGGATGCCCTGGCCGCCGGCCTCGACGCCGAGCATGGCGACGGTGGAATCCTCGAGGAAGGGATGGAAGAGCCCGATGGCGTTCGAGCCGCCGCCAACGCACGCGATCAGGAGGTCTGGCAGGCGGCCCTCCTTTTCAAGGATCTGGCGCCGGGTTTCCTCGCCGATGACCCGCTGGAAATCCCTGACCATCATGGGATAAGGATGGGCGCCGTAGGCCGTCCCGAGAATGTAGTGGGTGGTCCGGACGTTGGTCACCCAATCGCGCATCGCCTCGTTGACCGCCTCTTTGAGGGTCTTTTGACCCGCGTGGACCGGCACGACTGTGGCTCCGAGCATTTGCATCCGGTAGACATTCAGCGCCTGGCGCTCGCAATCCGTCAGGCCCATGTAAATCACGCACTCGAGTCCGAACATGGCCGCGACGGTTGCGGTGGCCACCCCGTGCTGGCCAGCTCCGGTTTCGGCGATCACGCGAGTCTTGTTCATCCGGCGCGCCAGGAGGACTTGGCCGATGGCGTTGTTGATCTTGTGGGCGCCGGTGTGGAGCAGGTCCTCACGTTTCAAGTAGATCCGTGCCCCGCCGACGTCCCGCGTCAGGCGGGACGCCAGGTAAAGCGGGGTCGGGCGCCCGCAGAATTCGCCGAGGTAGTACGCCAGTTCACTCTGGAAAGCCGGGTCCTGGCGTGCGCGCTCATACTCGGCCTCGAGTTCCATCAGCGGGTGCATGAGGGTCTCGGGCACATAGCGCCCCCCATAGGGGCCGAAATGTCCCCATTCATCCGGAGCCTTCATGCCGGGATCCAACTGCATTCCGGTAACCGTAGCGATATCTGCGGGTCGTTGTCAGCCTCAAATCGTCGCAGGGCGAGGACTCTCCATTAGCGAGGCGTGGAAGAGAGGGTGGGCAGGCACAGCAGGGTCTTCATGAACCTGAGGACTCGACTGGGTCTGAGGCGACGCCTCGCTAGACCTCTCGACCACGCTTTCAACAAGCCGAAGACTTCAGGGGTCGGCCTTTGCAGTGCCGTTGTCCGGGCGCGGGGCGGTTCAGGGCCAGCGCAAGCGGTACCAGGCGGGCGGATTAGCAATGTCTCGAGTGACCCGAAGCCGGCCGTCGCCGGCTGTGGGCGTGTTGGTGACATCCATCCAGTCGAGGGTCTGCAACGCACCGTTGACTTGCAGTTGAAATGCCGCCGCCCAGTCCGCCCACGACAGGACCACCTGGTCCCCAGCAGACTCGATGGCGAGCACGGGGCGGGCGGGCAGGCTGACGCTGTCCAGGCCCACCGTTTCCTGGACAGCAGCTCCATACTCGCCATTGATGCGCAAAGCGGTGACATTGGTGATGACCTGCTGGAAATCCTGAGCCGTGACGAAGGCGCCGTTCCGGTTGTCGTAGCGGAACTGCCCGGCGGCCAGCTCGATGGTGTAGAAAGACCATTGGGTGCCGGGCTGGGGAACGATGGGACTGACGATGGCTCGCGGACTGCCGTTGATCACGCCGACCACCATCACGGCGCTGTCATCGGTCCAGTTCTGATGACTGGACCGCAGGCTGAACCCCAGTCGCGCGCCGGCGAACGCCGACCAGTCTCCGAGGAACTTGGCGGGTGCATCGAACGCGAAGCTGTTGTTGGAGGGATCGTGGACTGAGAGGCAGCCGCCGGGATCACCGTCCGCGTCGAGCCAGGTGACGTCATAGTATCTCAGCGGGGTGACGTACGGGCCGCCTGTGCGCAGATCGGCAATCCGCCAATCCTCTGGTCCGAGGTCAAATCGGCTCTCTGCGCCCTGTGTGGAGCCGGCTGCGATCAGGGTGAGAGCCGCCAAGGAGGAGAACGTCGGTAGGTACATGGCAGGAGTCTGGCATGACGGGGCACATGGCTTCAATGCGGGAGTGCTTTCCCGGATCCTCTGCACCGCGCTTCGCTAGAGTCCTCGACTTGGGTCTGAGGCGCGCCTCGCTAGGGTCCTCCGACGTCGAGGCAGACGAGGCGGGTGAGGTCACGGGCCAGGAGGCGGGATCCGGCGAGGGCCATGGGTCCCCAGCACTCGCGGCCGTCGAGGATCTGGGCGCGTCCGAGCAACGTG
>Ga0116143_10000227_pt1 | contig 78913 bp, 62 predicted proteins | sample AD_UKC034_MetaG_FD_89745 | JGI IMG/M metagenome (GOLD analysis project Ga0116143, IMG submission 89745) | Active sludge microbial communities of municipal wastewater-treating anaerobic digesters from USA - AD_UKC034_MetaG | ecosystem: Engineered > Bioreactor > Anaerobic > Digestate | place: USA... | reverse complement strand
TGCCAGATACGTTTTTTGCCGATAAAGACCAGCTTGTGATCTCGGCTTTGCAGGGCTCTGGCCTCGACCGGCTGGTGGCAGAATTGCGCAAGGTCATAGAAGCAAGCGGGCTGGGGGAGTATGATGAGCTGGTGCTGCTCGGTGCTCAGCAGTCGGCTGCTCTTGAAAAAGCACTTGTCGCATTGGAGAGAGCCTGTGCCGGTGCCGGTCGGATGTATCAGGATATGCTGGCTATCGATCTCGAAGAAGTCGTTCGCGAACTTGGCCGGGTAAACGGCGAAACCGTCGACGTCAACACGCTTGATCTCATTTTTGAGCGATTCTGTATCGGAAAATAGATGAAAGAAACCAGAAATTATCAGGTAATAGTTGTCGGTGCCGGGCATGCCGGTTGCGAAGCTGCGCTTGCCAGTGCGCGACTTGGCGCTGATACACTGTTACTGACCATGAATCTGTCGACTATTGCTCTGATGCCCTGTAACCCCAGTATCGGCGGGCCCGGCAAAGGTCATCTCGTCAGAGAAATCGGCGCGCTTGGTGGTGAAATGGCTGCATGCATAGATGAGACCTGCGTGCAGATGAAATGGCTGAATACTTCGAAGGGGCCGGCTGTGCGCTCCCGCCGTGCTCAGGCCGACAAGTATCTTTATCGTCAGCATATGACTCAGACACTTTTCAACACGCCAAAACTGACATTGCGCCAGGGACATGTCACCGAAATACTGGTCAGAGAAGGGCGAGTCGCTGGTGTGAAGCTGGAAACCGGACTTCAGTTCGCATGTGATTGCCTGATCGTCACTTCTGGCACCTATCTGAACAGCCGCATTATTCTTGGTCGCGCCAGCTGGCCTGGCGGGCCTCAGAACCAGAGCCCCGCTCTTGGCCTTTCAGAATCACTGCTTGCGTGCGGTGTGCCGTTGCGCCGCCTGCAAACCGCTACTCCTCCGCGTATTCTCAAGAGTTCGGTAGATTTTTCCAGGCTGGGTGAATTGCCAGGCGACCCAGACGCCGGCGGGTTTTTATGGGAAAACCGTTTGCGCAGGTATGAACGGCAGATTTCGTGCTTTCTCGCTTTCACCGATGAAAATTCTGTTGCCGCAGTGCGCCGCAATCTCAGTGAAAGCCCGCTGATGCTTGAGAATATCACCAATGTCGGGCCCAAACATTGTCCTTCGATCGACCGTAAGATCATGCGTTTTCCCGATCAGATCAAACATCAGATTTTTGTCGAACCCGAAGGCTGGGACTCACAGGAACTCTATCTGCAGGGCCTCACCACCGGCATGCCGCCCGGCGCGCAAAAAGAGATCGTCAGAAGCGTCAAAGGCCTCGAAAATGCGATTATAATGCGTTATGGTTACGCCATCGAATACGACGCGCTGGCACCCGGGCTGATTCGCAAAACCATGGAAAGTCGCGCTTTAAAAGGGCTTTACACCGCCGGTCAGATCAACGGCACTTCAGGCTATGAAGAGGCGGCCGCGCAGGGGCTTATCGCCGGCATCAATGCGGCGCTGGTCATAAATGGCCGGCCGCCATACTGGCCTTCGCGCACCAGCAGTTATATGGGGGTGTTAGTCGACGACCTTTCGATCTGGCACAAGCCGGAGCCTTATCGAATTACGCCGGGCCATGCCGAGTTCAGGCTGACTTTGCGCGATGATTCGGCTGAACGCCGCCTTACCCGTGAAGGTTATGCTATCGGGCTGGTAAGTGCAGAACGCTATGCGCAAATCAATGAATGGACGACACGGATCGAAGACGAACTTGCCCGTCTTGAAACCCTGAGTCTGTTTCCGAGTGAAGAAATGCGTGAGAAGCTGGTTTCTTCGGGCACCGGCGATCTGAAGAAGCGCGTTTCGGGCTGTGAAATACTGCAGAGACCGGGAATTTCGTATAATGATGTTCGCAATCTGCTGGCAGAAGCCACATCAGATTGGCTTTCGGCACCAGATGAGATATACAGCCTCGAAACCGAAATCAAATATCAGGGCTATTTTGAACGCGAGTCAGAAAAAATAACCCAGACAAGGTTTCTCGAAAGTATCAGGCTGCCGCTTGCAAGCGTTGACGAGCGTATTGCTTCGCTGTCGCCGCAAGTGGCAGAGCTGTTGTTGTCAGACCAGTTTGACGATCTCAATCAGCTGGTAAGAAAAAATTGCCTTTCTCGCTCAGAACTTGCTATTCTGTTGACAGTGCTTCGTCAAGATTCAGATGAGGTGGTCGGCGACCCCGAGGTGTTAAATGATTAACAAGAAAAGGCAGGAGCTGATAATTCAGAATCTGCGTTCGATTTCTTCAGAAGTTCGCATGAAGTCGATCGAGCAGCTTCTGCAGATTCCCAGTATGCCTGCACAGGAAAAGATCAAGCATCTTCAGGTCGTAGTCAACGATCCTGAACCAGAAGTCAGCGATATGGCCGCTCAGGCTGTCGCAAGCCTCGAACGCCAGGCGATTCCTGCATCTGCGGGCAGTGAACCTGCTGCTTCGCAGGAATTTTCGCTGCTTCCGGCAGATGCAGTCGAGCCAGTTGCCCCGGACATCGAAGAGCCTTCTACAGCCCAGACTTTCTCTGAACCTGGTTTGCCACCGATTGATTTCGCAGCGCCAGATCAGCCAGACACTTTGCCTCCATTGCCTTCGCCAGCTGATCAGCCGGAATCTCCAGCGGCACCTCCTTCCGCCATACCGGCTTTTGCTCCACCTCCGCCTCCGCCTCCACCTCCGCCTCCACCTCCACCTCCACCTCCGACACCTTTGCCGCCTTCTGCCGTTGGTGATGACGTTTTTGTTGATGATCCGCCTGACCCGTCTTTGCCGAATCTGGCAAAAATCACCCATATTCCCGATATGCTTGCGCATATTCAGGATCTTGCCGGAAATCGGCCTTCAGGCTATGCCACGCAACTTCTTGCCATGGCGCGCAGTGGAATCGAAGAGGTTGCTCTGACTGCTTTACAGGCATTGTTCAATCTCAAGGATTATCGCATTGCACCTGAAATACTCAAGATGCTCGGAGAAGATCAATATTCATCGCAGAGGCGTTTTTTGATGCTCAAAATCATCATGGAAAGCAACCGCCCGATGCATGTGCTTTCTCTCGAACAAGTGCTGATGCGGGAAAAAGATGTAATTGTTAAATCCGGTCTGGTAAAGGTCTTTGCCAGAAGCAGCGGAGAAGCTGGTGTTGCAACTCTTATCGCCTGTCTTCAAGATCAGGATGCCAGAGTTCGCGCCAATACGGTTGAAGTCATCGAAGAGCAGAACCTGAGAGGTTGTGAGCAGAAAATCATCGAACTGCTGCAGGATCCGGAAAACCGTGTCAAGGTCAATGCCGCGAAATATCTGGTAAAGAACGGTTATCAGCAGGCTTTTCTGACTCTGCGCAGCATGCTTGTCTCTTCAGAAGTCTGGCTGCGGGACAGCGTAATTTTCGCTCTTGGCGAAATTGGAGATCAGGCCTCGTTGACTCTCCTCAAGGCTGCACTTAAAGATCCTAATCAGGGCATCAGATTGAGCGTTCTCAAAGCTCTGGCAAAAATCAACAACAATACGGCCCGGCAGGTTCTCAAGGCCGCTACTGGTGACCCAGACCCCGTTGTTGCACAGGTTGCCAACACTCTTTTTGAAAAAATTAAAAATACGCCAATGCGCGAAGATATTCGTTATGCACCGAACGCTGCTCTTGGTAGTGCGCAGCCACAGTCACAGCCGCAGCCGCAGCGGCCGCAACCACCGGCACCACCCTTGGCGTCTCAGCCGCCAGTCACACCGCCTCCGGCTATGCCGACCATGCCGCCGCCCGAGCCGGTTCAGCCAGCTCAACCGGCATTTGCCGCACCCGAACCCCCTTCGCCGCCCGCGAAGCCAAAGCCAGTTGCTCCAGCGTCAATGCCCAATATTTCCATACCGCCATCGCCGCCGCCACAGCCAACTGCTGTTCCGACGCAGCCGGCCACCGCTCCCATTTCACCGCAGCCACCATCTCGACCGGCTCCGCCGCCTCAGCCGTCTCTGGCTCCTGAGACTCCGGCTACGCAGCCGAACCAGCCAGAAGCGCCAGTTTTGCCGTCCGCCCTGCCACCAGTTCCACCACCGCCGCCGCCGCGTCCGCGTCCATCTGTGCCCGGAATGCCGGATTTCGCAAAGCCGCGTTCAGCCGAATTATATGTAAAATTGTGTTCTGACAACGTTGAAGAACAGAGAGCGGGTTCGCGTGACATCGCCTTCATTCTTGGCGATGACCAGATGATTCTGCTCAACAAGGCCGCTGCATTGGCAGACGAAGGCATCAGAATCAACGCTGTCAAAATTCTTTCGAGAAAGAAGACCCCGGATGCGAGAGCGCTCCTGGAAAAGCTGACCTCAGACCCGAACGAAACCGTTCGCTCGATGGCTGAAAAGGCTCTGGTCATGTTGAAGTGACACCAGATTTTCAGGTTATAGTTGTCGGAGCCTGTCATGCCGGCTGTGAAGCCGCGCTTGCCTGTGCCCGCGCCGGAGTTGCCACACTGCTGCTCACCATTAACCTCGATACTGTTGCCGCCATGCCCTGCAATCCCTCTATTGGCGGGCAGGGAAAAGGCCAGCTGGTACGCGAGATCGATGCGCTTGGCGGCGAAATGTCGATTGCCGCCGACGAAACCAGCATACAGCGTCGCCGGTTGAACACGCGCAAGGGTATTGCTGTGCAGGCCAATCGCTTTCAGTCAGACAAGGAAGCATACAGTCGGCGCATGCTGCAGTCGGTGTTGGCTCAGCCCAATCTTGCCATACTGCAGGCAATGGTTGCCGAACTGTATTTTGAGGATGACCGCCTGGCTGGAGTCAGAACCATTGCCGGCGAAATCTGGCGGGCAAAGGCTGTTATTCTTACTCCTGGCACTTTTTTGCGCGGCCTGATTCATATTGGTGAAGTGCATTTCAGTGCCGGCCGCGCCGGAGAGCCGGCTGCTGTCGAACTCGGTCAGGCGCTCAGTCAGATCGGACTGCCGATCATGCGCTTTAAAACCGGCACTCCACCTCGTGTTGATGCTGCCACCATAGATTTTTCAAATCTCGAAAGGCAGGAACACGAAGACGACACGCCACCTTTTTCGCTGTGGTCTGATGCAAAGAAGAGCCTGCCCAGCCGGCCCTGCTTTATTACCAGAACGACGGCCGATACTCATCGGGTAATAAAAGAAAATTTCGGCCGGTCGGCGCTGATCGCAGGTCGCATAACCGGCACCGGCGCGCGCTACTGTCCTTCGATCGAAGACAAGCTCAACAAGTTTCCCGATAAGGAGACGCACAAAGTATTTCTCGAACCCGAAGGCGTGTATTCGCGGGAATATTACCTGCAGGGGCTTTCTACCAGTCTTCCTGAAGAAGTTCAGGAAATATATGTCAGAACGCTTCCCGGTCTCGAAAATGCCCGCATCACCAGGCCAGGATACGGTATCGAATACGATATCGTCGATCCGCTCGACCTCTACCCGACTCTGATGTCGAAGTCGATCGAAAACCTGTTTCTTGCCGGCCAGATCAACGGCACCTCGGGCTATGAAGAAGCAGCCGCTCAGGGTATTCTGGCCGGAGTAAACGCCGCCGCCGCCGTGCGCAATCTGTCGCCGCTTACTCTCGATGCCAACGGTTCCTATCTTGGGCTGATGGTTCAGGAGATAACTACGCTTGGTATTACCGAACCTTATCGGGTGTTTACCTCGCGTTCGCCGTTCCGGCTCAATTTGCGCATGAGTAACGCCGAAGAGCGGCTTGCCGAAACAGCGTTTCGACACGGCGTTCTTGCGTCAGACCGCTATGCTCTGGTTGACGCAAGACAAAGGCGTATGGCCGCTGTCGAGCACAAGCTGCAGACGTATTCTGCGACAGCAGCCAGTTATCACGAAAAGCTGCCTCAATGTAACCTGCCGATCTCGTCAGGCAGCATCACGGCCGCGCAACTGTTGCGGCATCCGGAGGCAGAACTGGCGATGTTTGAACCCCTCTTTCCAGAAGTGACCGAACTTGACCGCCTCGCCGTTCTCGAAGTCGAGGCCAGAATAAAATACGCTGGATATTTCGCTCAACAGCACAAAGAATTCGAACTTATCGAGTCGATGCGCGCCATTCGCATCGACGAGGGCTTTTTCGATGAACTGCCTGAAGCTGTCTGCAAAGAGGCGAAAATGAAAATACTCGCAGTAAGACCGTCAACTGTCGAAGCGCTTGCTTCGATACCCGGTGTGCGCGCTTCTGATCTGACATTGATTCTATTGACGTTGCGGCGCCGGCAGCGTGACAGGGGACTCGATCGATGAATGACCAGAGTATCATAAGAATAGTTGGGCTCTATTTAGAAAAGCTTCATCTGCCGCTTGATCGGCAGCAGCTTGAGCAGTTGCAGCTGCTGTCTGATCTGATGCTGCAGGATCCTTTGTATAAAAGTGTTTCCAAGATATCTGATCCAGAAGAAATTGCGGTAAAACACTTTCTCGACAGCCTTATTCCGCTCGGGCTTGCCGCAAAAGTCTGGCAGGCCAGAAACATACTAGATCTCGGCACTGGTGGGGGGTTCCCATGTCTGCCGCTGGCGGTGGCGTTGCCGAAAAGCAGCTTTGTTGCTGTCGATTCGCGCCTGAAATCTGTTGATTTCGTGGCGAGAATGGCCGAGAAGGCCGGTATAAAAAATGTTAAGACGCAACATGCGCGCATCGAAGACCTTGGACGCGACAAAGCATTCAGAGAACGTTATGATCTGGTTGTCTGCCGCGCTCTTTCTGCGGTGCGCATTCTGGTCGAGTATACTCTGCCGCTGCTGAAAAACGGTGGCCAGGCATTTTTCTACAAGGGTCCAAAACTCGAACAGGAAATGTTGGAGGCGGCCAGGGTTTTTTCGCTGTTCGGGGTTGCCGCTGCAGACATAGAACAACTTTCTCTGCTACCTCCAGCAGTTCCCTATGAGCGCAATTTTGTAAGAATTCTCAAGCGGAATCCAGTTCCGGCTGCTTATCCGCGTAAAGCCGGTCTGCCTGCTTCCCGACCTCTTTGAATGAATGCGTATTCATATCAGAGGGTTCTGCTAAAAAAATGCGGGGCAGGTGTACGCTGCGTTGGCAGGCAAATTGTTTATAAATATTGACTCAGACCGGTATATCTGCTATACTCGTCAAACTTATTTCAATCCCGGAGGAAGTCAAAATGGGTGCCTGTCCGAAAAATCGAGTTTCCAAACTCAGAGGTCGCAAAAGAAGAACGCATTATAAAGCAGCTCCGGTCGCTCTGGCCAAGTGCGCACAGTGCTTCGAAACCAAGCGCCCTCATCACGTATGCCCGTCATGTGGCTATTACGGCAAAAAGGTTAAAGTTCTCGACGTCGAAAAAGATTGATACCGGAAACAAAGTAGCGAATGAAAATCGCCGTTGATGTCATGGGCGGAGATTACGCCCCCCAGGAACTGGTATCAGGAGCACGATCGTATCTGGAGTCTGGCGGCAGCGCCGAACTGATATTGGTCGGAAGAGAGTCCGCCATTCGCGAAATAATGCCGCAACTCCCGAAAGGCTGCGAAATCTACGACACACCAGATTTTGTAGAAATGGGAGAAGCTCCCATGCAGGCTCTTCGCAAAAAGAAGAACGCCTCTATCGCGGTGGCGGCTCGTCTTGTACGCGAAGGCAAGGCCGATGCGCTTCTGTCTGCCGGCAGTACCGGCGCCCAGATGGCTGCTTCATTCCTCGAAATCGGAAGGATTCCCGGTGTCGAGCGTCCTGCTATCGCTGTCATGCTGCCCTCGGCCGAAGATTATGGCGTGCTGCTTCTTGATGTTGGCGCCAATGTAGATTGCCGTGCCAACCATCTTTTCCAGTTCGCTCAGATGGGCTCGACTTATTATGAGCGTGTCTGCGGCATCAAACGGCCAAAGGTCGGCATATTGAGTATTGGTGAAGAAGCATCGAAGGGCAATGAGCTGACCAAGCTGGTATATGACTCTCTCAAAGAGAGTTCACTGAATTTTATTGGAAATGTTGAGGCCGACCACCTTTATTATGGCAAGGCGCACGTGGTTGTCTGCGACGGATTCGTTGGCAACGTGCTGCTAAAGGCAAGCGAAAGCTTGTCTGAGCTGATTCAGGGTCAGCTGTTCAAGGCTGCCAAAGCGGCATCTGTCGCGCCAGAACAGTTAATGCAGCTCAAGGCCGGGCTTAAAAAGTTCAGTCCCGATGCTCCTGAATACAGTGCTGCTCCGCTGCTGGGCATAGATGGCGTTTCTGTTGTCTGCCACGGCAAGTCGAAGGCGCCGGTGATTGCCAACGCTTTGACTCTGGCGGCCAGCTATGCCTCCACCGGTGTTGTCGGAATTATTCACAGTCAGGTAGAAAAAGAAGGCATGTCAGGCGATGATGTGCCGCAGAAGACTGCTGGCTGAGGCCTGGCTGCAAATTTTAGCCGGCCGATCATCTCTAGGAGACCCCCTGCGTCATGATAGAAACCAGAATCACCAAGCTTTTAGGAATAAAATATCCGATTTTTCAGGGCGGTATGGCCTGGGTGAGTTCTGCCAGCCTGGTTGCAGCGGTCAGCAATGCTGGTGGTCTTGGTGTTCTCGGCGCCGGCTCAATGGAACCGGAGATGGTTCGCAAAGAAATTCAGAAGATCAGGGAACTTACCAGCAAGCCTTTTGGTGTTAATATCATGTTGATGGCACCCACCGCACCTGGCGTGGTAGAGGTCTGCATTGAAGAAAAAATATCAGTGGTCACAACCGGCGCCGGCAATCCCGGACCACTTGTTAAACGATTTAAAGATGCTGGCATCAAAGTTATTCCGGTGGTTTCTTCGGTTGCTCTCGCCAGGCGCCTTGAACGCTCTGGCGTCGATGCTCTCATAGCCGAAGGCCATGAAGCCGGCGGTCATATCGGTGAAATTACCACTATGGTGCTTATCCCGCAGATCGTTGATGCCGTATCAGTTCCGGTTATCGCAGCCGGCGGTATTGCCGATAGCCGTGGCGTCGCTGCGGTTTTTGCGCTTGGCGCCGAAGCTGTTCAGATGGGTACTCGATTTATCGTTGCCAAAGAATGTCATGCTCATCAGAACTACAAAGAGTCTGTTCTCAAAGCTCGTGACCGCGATACAGTGATGACTGGTATCACTACCGGTCACCCGGTCAGGGTAATTCGCAACCGTCTTACCAAAGAGTATCTTGAACGCGAATACAAGGGGGCCACCCCTGAAGAACTCGAAGAAATGGGGCGTGGCAAGCTTAAAGCTGCCGTCATCGATGGCAACACTGCTGAAGGTTCGATTATGGCCGGCCAGATCAGCGGCATGCTCGAACGCGAAGAAACCTGCGAAGAAATTTTCAAGAGCATCGAAGCCGATTACTGTAAAGTTTTCGAGCGCCTCGATAAGTTCCGGCCACAGAAGGCCGTTTGAGCAGGAGGTAAGAGTTATGAGGGCACTGGTGTTTCCTGGGCAGGGGTCACAAAAAGTTGGCATGGCAAAGGCCATGGTCGAAAAATATCTGTGGGCAGCTGAAATGGCAGAAAGGGCCGATTCCCTGCTTGGCCGCCCGATCTCTCAGATATGTTTCTCTGGCCCCGAAGAAGAGCTGAAAAAGACGGTTAATACTCAGCCTGCCATTTTTCTGGCTTCGGCGATACTTACCGAATGGCTTCGTCTTAACGGTTATGAATATGCGGTAACCGCCGGTCACAGCCTGGGCGAATACAACGCTTTGTTTGCTGCTGGCGTCGCTTCTTTTGACGATCTGATAAAAGTTGTCGATGTTCGTGCCCGTGCTATGGAAAAGGCTTGCCCGGCTGGCACCGGTGCCATGAGCGCTATTTTGATGCTCGACCGCGCTGAGGTCGAACGCGTCTGTCAGGAAGCTTCGACTGAAGGAGTCTGCGTCGTTGCCAATTTCAATTGTCCCGGTCAGGTCGTAATTTCTGGTCTGGCTTCAGCTGTAAAAAAGGCTGGCGAACTGGCTGTCGCGAAGGGTGCCCGCAAGGTAACGCCTCTCGAAGTCTCGGGCCCGTTCCATTCGCCTCTCATGCAGAGCGCGCGCGATGAGCTGGCAGCTGCACTGACAATGGTTAAGTTCAGTGATGCCAGGGTGCCGGTTTATTGTAATATCGATGCCATGCCGACTACTTCTGCGGCTGAGCTTAAAAATAAGCTTCTGCTGCAAATTACCGGGTCAGTTCGCTATGAAGATACTGTTTCGAATATGATCAGGCATGGAGTTGACGAGTTTGTCGAAATCGGCCCGGGCAAGGTTCTGTCTGGTCTCAACAAGAAGATCGTGGCCAGCATTCAGACACTGTTTGCATCAGATTCAGAAAGCCTGAGCGCGTTACTGCAGACTACGCCGGCCGGCGAATTAAAAGCTTGACAAAAGCTGTTAAAAGCTGTAAAAAATAGGCTCCTGCATTAAATAAACACACAATGAGGTAGGCATGAACAGTCCAGTAATTAACACCAGCGAAATGCCGTCAGCTGTTGTAACAGGCTCTGCGCGTGGAATTGGCCTTGAAATCGCCCGCGTCCTGGGAGAAAACGGCTACCGCGTAATGCTTTCAGATATCAATGAAGCTGGCCTCGAAGCTGCAAGCAAAGAATTAACCGGCGCCGGCATGACAGTCGCGACCTGCGTCGCTGACGTATCGAAGGCCGAAGACGCCGAAAAGCTTACCGAAGCTGCTCTTGCCGCTTTCGGGCGCATCGACCTTCTTGTCAACAACGCCGGCATCACCCGTGATGGCCTGATAATGCGCATGGATGAAGCCGCATGGGATCTCGTGCTCAAGATCAATCTCAAGGGCGCTTTTCTAATGTCTAAGGCTGTTGTCCGACCGATGCTCAAGCAGAAACAGGGCGCAGTCGTCAATATTTCTTCGGTGATCGGTCTGATGGGCAACGCCGGTCAGGCTAATTATGCGGCTAGTAAAGCTGGTCTTATCGGTTTTACCAAGAGCTTCGCCAAGGAATTCGGCCGCAAAGGCATCCGGGCAAATGCAATCGCTCCAGGCTTTATCAATTCTGATATGACTGCCGTTCTGCCTGATAAAGTAAAAGAGCAGATGCTGGCCCAGATTCCGATGAACACTTTCGGAAATCCCCGCGACGTCGCCAACGCCGTGGTTTTTCTCGCCTCAGACAAGGCATCGTATATTACGGGACAGGTGCTGACCGTTGATGGCGGCATGGTAATGTCCTAACCGGTTTTTAAATTCTCAGGAGGAATTTTATAATGAGTAACTATTTTGAAGAAATCAAAAGAATCGTAGTAGACAAGCTCCAGGTCGATGAAAAACAGGTTGTTCTCGAAGCCAGCTTTATCGAAGATCTCGGCGCTGACAGCCTTGACACCGTTGAACTGGTCATGGATCTCGAAGAACATTTCGAAATCGAAATTCCCGATGAAGATGCCGAAAAGCTCAGAACTGTAAAGGACGCAGTCGACTACATTACCGCTAAAAAAGGCGCTTGATAACAGTTTGAGAAACCTGTTTGGTCTGACCAGACAGGTTTTGTTCGCTTTTGGAGCCTTCTGGTGAAAATACTCCCACACCTAAAAATTGGCCATCTCCAGCCTAAATATCCTCTGATCCAGGGGGGCATGGCCATCAGGGTTTCTACCGGCAAACTGGCAGGATCTGTTGCCCGCGAAGGTGGCATAGGTCTGATCGCCGGCTCCGGTATGGAACTCGATGAATTACGCAACGAGATAGCAATCGCCAGAAGTATTGCCAACGGCGGTATTGTCGGCATCAATACCATGGTGGCGGCCTCGAAGTTTCGTGATGTCATGGAGACTGCTGCCAAAGCTGGCATAGACATGCTGGTCGCCGGTGCCGGATTTTCGCGAGATATCTTCGATATCGGCAAGGATTATGGTATTCCCGTCGTTCCCATTGTATCAGGCGATCGTGTCGCTGTTCTGGCCGAAAAGCTGGGCGCCTCGGCTGTTGTCGTTGAAGGTTGCGAAGCCGGCGGTCACCTTGGAACTGACCGCCTGGCCAGAGACATCTACCCGGAAGTTAAGGCTGCAGTAAAGATTCCGGTTCTGCTTGCTGGTGGTGTGATAGACCGGCAGGATATCGTCGAGGCCTTTACCACGATGAATGCCGATGGCGTGCAGGTCGGAACCAGGTTTGCAGCCAGTTTTGAGGCGAATGTCGCTAAAGCTTTTCATGATACTTATCTGAAAGCTGAAAAAGGCGATGTTTTCAGAATCATGAGTCCGGTTGGTCTCTGGGGAAATGCCCTTGCTACGCCTTTCAGCGACAAGGTTCAACGCGACGAGATGAAACCGCCAGGCTGTATTAACTGTCTTAAAAAGTGCTCACGGCGTTTCTGCATTATTCAGGCATTGATCGAGGCCCGCGTCGGCAACCTCGAACAAGGTCTGGTTTTTGCCGGTGAACATGTTTATCGAATAAAGGAAATAATGTCGGTAAAAGATATTTTTGCGATGTTTTTTTCCGGTCTCGATTATCGCGACTAACAGCGGGTTGTTGCCAGGATTCGCCGCCAGGTGAATTTTCTATTGACCTTGGGCAGCAAATACTGGTACAACCCTTATAATTTATCAGATCACTTTTCACAGTCTCAGGAGGACCATATAAATGAAACGCGTTTTTGTCACAGGGCTGGGGGTTGTTTCCCCGATCGGAATCGGTGTTGACAACTTCACAGAAGGCCTCAGGCAGGGTAAAAACGGAATAGGTCCAATTGCAGGGTTCGATGCTTCGAAACACAGCGTGCAGATTGCAGGTGAAATCAAGAATTTCGACCCCGAGGTCTACATGCAGAACAAAAAAGAGATTCGTCGCCACGACCGCTATTCACAATTTGCCATGTCGGCAGCAGCCATGGCAGTCGAGCAGGCCGGCCTCAAGGAAAAGAACTACGATCCATTCCGGGTTGGTGTGACCGTTTCTACTGGTATTGGCGGCATTCACACCTTCGAGGGTGAATATGATACCTGTCTGGCAAGTGGACCGGGGCGGGTAAGTCCGTTTCTTGTGCCGATGATGATCTGCAACATCTCAGCTGGTTGCATAGCCATGGAATATGGCTTCCACGGTCCGAATTACTGCGTTGTGTCGGCCTGTGCCTCTGGTTTGCATGGAATCGGTGAAGCATTTCTCAAAATAGTTCACGACGAGTGCGACATCATGGTTTGTGGCGGCGCTGAATCGGCGATTACCCCGCTCACAGTAGCCGGGTTCGCTAAAATGAAAGCGTTGTCAACTCGAAATGATGCACCAGAAAAGGCTTCGCGCCCGTTCGACAAAGATCGCGACGGCTTCGTCATGGGCGAAGGTGCCGGCGTTCTGGTTATCGAGAGTGAAGAGAGTGCCCGCCGCCGCGGTGCCACGATTCTCGCTGAAATCAAGGGATATGGCGCGACTGCAGATGCGCACCATCTTACTGCCCCGCACCCCGAAGGCGAAGGCGGTTTCCGCGCCATGATGAAAGCGGTCAATTTCAGTAATTTCCCGATCGAAAGAGTAAATTACGTTAATGCGCATGGCACAAGCACTCCGATCGGTGACGGCGCCGAGATGAAAGCCGTCAGAAGAGTCTTTGGTGACAAGATCGGTAATGTAACCATCAATGCAACAAAGTCGATGATCGGACATCTGCTTGGTGCTGCCGGTGCTGTTGGTTCGGTAGCTACAATAGTTCAAATGCGCAATGGATTCATTCATCCGACGTTGAATCTTGAGAATCCCGATGAAGAATTGAAAGATCTCGACTTTGCGCCACTGGTTGCCAGAAACAAACAGATAGATGGTGGCCTGGTCAATTCATTTGGCTTTGGTGGTCAGAATGCCAGCGTGTTGTTCTGCCGACCCGAATAAGATAGAGTGCACAAAAAAAGACTGCCGAACCAGTGGCAGTCTTTTTTTTGTGTGTTTTTGTAATATTTGCAGATTTTCATGAGTGTACTGTTAAAGCGTTTGCATAAACTACTTCATTGCTTGTATAATTTTAGTGTGAAGGGGTTGTGGGTTATTTCAGATTAAGGAGAGGCTCAAAATGGAAATACTAAGAGTCGCATCATCGTCGAATCCCAAATCAGTAGCAGGAGCCATTGCCGCGGTCCTTGAACAGGACAAGCAGGTTGAACTGCTCGCCGTCGGAGCTGGTGCAGTAAACCAGGCGGTAAAGTCGATCGCCGTCACCAGAGGGTACGTTGCCCCTAAAGGAATTGAGCTGCTGACGATGATAGCTTTTGCCAAAATCGAGATTGATGGAAACGAAAAAACTGCTATCAAATTTCTTGTCGAAGCTCGTTGAATCTGACTTCGCCCTGAACTGGAGTTCTCTTTGCTACACTGGCAGCAGAGTTTTGCTGGCGGTGGTTTTTTTGTTTCTGTTGAGTGCTCCAATTCTGGCGGCTGATGAGGCTGCTGCCGCGAGAGTTTATAAGTTACAGCAGCGCCTGATTGATAACCCGCGCGATATCGAAGCCCATCTTCAGCTGGCAATGGAATACAGTCTGGCCAACAATTTCGTCAAGGCTGTCGAAACCTACTTTGTGCTTTTGCGCATCGATCCTGATAACTTTCATGCCTATAACAATCTGGGCATTTTATACCGCAAAAGTGGTCAGTTTCGTGACAGCATTCACTGCTACCAGCAGGCAGCTCGAATCAATCCTGATTCTTACTGGGTGCCTTATAACATGGGTCTGTGTTATGAAGCCATGGGGCGCATGCAGGAAGCGCGCGAAAGCTATGGACGTGCCCTTTCATTGAATCCGTCTTTTACCCAGGCGCTCGAACGTTTGCGGGTTCTTTCGGGCAGCAGCGCTGAGGCTGCTGTTCCTGCATTGCCCGGTCTTGCTGATTCGCAGATTTACCTGGTTGATTCAGAGACCGGTCAGCCGCGTATTTATTCGCAGCCTGATTCGCAGCCTGCCGTCACTGCCAAAGCCGAGCCGGCCAGGCCAGCCACTTCCCCAAAGCCTGCCCCGGAGCCGGTAAAGTTTTCTGAAAAAGTTGAAGAGCGCATAAATAAAGAAAAAGAGGTGCGTCGACAATATCGCACTACGCGAAAAGGTCCGGCCGCAGCTATTTTTAATCAGGCCATGGATGCGCTTGATTCAGGCAATATCGAGAAAGCGATTGAGTATTATGCAGACTGCATAATCAGCGAACGCGACCTGCTGGCTGAGCCAGACAACGGGCTGATCCGCCGTGGTCTCGAGCATCTCAAGGAACGTCCGAACCGCATGCCCGACGGAATTTTTTATCGTGGTCTGCTGATTTTCATCTCGGGTAATCTGGAGCTTGCTGTGCCTGATATGCAGACGTTTCTCGAATCAAGCCGCAATCGCAAAGATGCCAACCAGCTCTACGTCGCCGAAGCCACCAGAATCATCGAGCGTTTTGAGGCCGAAAAGGCTGAGCGTGAAGCCAGAGAAAAAGAACGCGAAGAAATGTTGCTGGCCGTTCAGACTGCCTCTGCCAGCGAGATTCCTGAGCCAGAACAACCGCGTGCCAGTGACTTCGTTCTCAAACGCATGAGTGTCGAACAGATAATCGATGAGGCTGACCGACTCAGCCGTGAAAGCAGAATTCAGGATGCCGTTGCGGTTCTCGAAACCGGTCTGCAGGGAGCTCCTGACGATCTGCGCCTGCTGATGAAGAGCGCCAACGCTTATACTGATATGCTGCTTCTCAAAGGCGACCAGGAAGCCGGTAAAATGGCTCTGCAACGCTTTGAAAAAGTTTATCAGCTCGCTCCTGAAAATTCGCGAGAATGGGCTATCGCCGGCGAAATGATTCAGGAGCTGAAGGGGCGAGTTCGCTGATTACCAGCGCAGTGTGTAGCCGGCCTGCAGTTGCTCGTCCCAGCCGTAATCGCGATAGGTGCGAAGATTCTTGTAATAGACGAATTCAAGCGTCCAGGTGCTGGTTGGCTGCACCCTGAAACCCATGACAAGATCCATGGTGTCCTTATCGTCGCCGCCGAGCACTTCTCCGACCAGTTCACCGATCAGCGAAACGTGGGTAAGCGCTTCGTAACTCATGCCCATGCGATAAAGAAATCTGTCGTCATCGCTTTCTGAATCGATAATCGCACCCAGCTCAAGATTGGCAGTGGCACGATCGGTTTCGCTGGTGGTCACGCACCCGAAAAGTTTGAGTTCATCGCTGTTTTTTGAACCGGCAGGCAGCATATTTGCAGGATTGCCGGTGGTTATCGCCATCATTGCGCCATAAGCGAAACGATAATAGCTTTTGTCTGGCAGATAGGTGGCTTTCCAGCCCAGGCGCATATTGCCGATCCCTGTATTGCTGCGGGCATAACCACCAAAGGTTCTTGTCGCGTTGAGATCCCAGTCGTGTATCGGCACGGTAACCGCCCATTCAGCCCATTTGCCGATCCAGGTGAGAGATGACTCGAAAGTCGATACCGAGCCGCTTTCGTTTGAGTGCATGCTGATGCCGCGACTTGAAGTCAGCTCGTGATACTTGTAGCGCGAGCTCAGAATGATCTGCTCGGGTTCGAAGAGGTCGGCGGTATTGGCGACGAAAAAGCCACCCATACCTTCGCTGTTGATTGCGTTGCGTGGAGAAGGCTTGAGAAGAGTTCTCGCTCTGGTGACTACCGGCGGGCTGTAATCAGCCATCGAGTAGATTTCGTAGCCGGCCGGATCGAAAGTGACTGCAGCGTGTGTCGGCAGCGACAGCAGAACTCCCAGCAGCAACAATAGTATTGTGCGGTTAATCCTGCATGTAATTTTGTTATCACAGAGTCTTAACAAAATTCTTTAACCTTTCAGCATGCGGAAATGGTTCAGCACCCTCGCTCAGTCCGGCAAGAATCTTGTCGGCTTCGCTGCGATGACTGCGGTTGCTTCGGTTCAGATAAAGCAGAACCAGAACCTGGGCCTGATAAAACTCGTGTTCGCGGCGGCTTGCATCGATCTGAGTGACCGCCTGAAATTCGGCCAGAGCCTTGTTCAGCTCACCAGAAAAGAGATAGACCAGTCCGAGATTCGAGTGAGCATCGGGGTCGACCGGGTCGATTTCGAGCATTCGCTGCCAGATCACTTCTGAACGCGTCAGAATGTTGAGTTCTGAATCGGGCTTGAACCGACCCTTGATCAGTTTCCACTGCTCGACAGCCTTCTCAGCTTGTCCGCCTAGCCAGTAGAGATTACCAAGAGCCAGATGGGCGAGCGGTTCGCGCGGATGATGCAGAGTCGCCTGAGCGTAAATATCGAATGCAGATTTAAAATTACCCTGGATGGTGTGAATGAAACCAAGATTCAGGAGGGCTTCTAGGTTCTCAGGTGACATGCTGCGCGCCTTTTCGAATTCTTCGACGGCTTCTGTGATGAACCCCTTTTCGGCCAGAGTCAGAGCTGATCTGATCAGATCGTCGGCCTTGTCGGCCGGGCGCGAAGGTGCTTTTTCTGTAGTTTTCAATGAGTATTTCTGCGCTTTCATTTCAGGCGGCAGCGAATATTTGTTGCTGTGCGAACCAAAGCCCTGCAGTCTTCTGACCATCCACTGCTTTTCCCGGCTTGTCATGGTTTCGGCGGTAACTTCACGGCGAAGCGGTGCAACCGGTGTTGGCGTCGAGATTTTGCCGAACTTCTCGAGCTGGCTCAAAACCCACGCTTTGTCATCGACAGTCATGGTGCTCTTACCATATTCTGCCAGGGCTGCGGCATCGGCTTCCAGCGGCTTCAATTCTGGTTTTTCGTCGCCGCCCCGGGCTTTTTTGACCATCTGCTCCTTGACTTCGAGAGCATCTTCGACTGATGGGAACTGCGCTGGCGCCATCATGCGGGTAATTTCCCAGATTTTTTTGCGGGCATGCCGTCTGATTGAAGAATCAGCAGGTGCTTTTGCATAAAGGGTTTCGTAGATATCGCGGGCCGGTCTGAGGCGATTGAGGCGTATTCTGGCCATTCCGAGCAGCGCCATGCTTTTGTAATAATCGGGTTTAAGGCGTAATGCTGCGAGCGCATGGCTTTCGGCCGATTCAAACTTCTGTTCTTCATAGGCAATGAGACCAAGATAATATCTGGGTTCGGCATCTTTCTCGCGCAGTGCCTGGGCTCTGGACAGGTATTCCCGAGCTCTGGCCGGTCTGCCAAGTTTATGATGCATCTTGCCGATGTTGAGCTGCAGCTCGAAATGGTCAGGGTTGAGCTTTTCAGCGCGTTCCCACGAACTGAGTGCCGGCACGTTGAGGCCTGATGCGGCATACATTTCGCCCAGCTCAAAATGCGGTTCAAAGCGCTCAGGGGCCAGGCGCTGGCATTCAAGATATTTTTCCTTGGCGCGGGTAACCAGGCCCTTTGCCCGAAACTCGGCTGCTTCGGCCATCAGACGCTCTATTGGTGCCGGCGATTTGATTTGCGGTACCGGCAGTACATCATTGCGCTCATGCGCGAGTTTGAGACGGGCATGCAGGTCGGTGACGACCCTTCCCAGAACTGATTTGCCGTCGAGTTTGCCACGCAGAGCTTCGAGCGTCGAAATTGCCTCTTCAGCCTGGCTGATTCTGGTCAGGCTTATCGCCTTGAACAGCATGGCCTTGTGATGTGCCGTATCCACAGCAAGAACACTGTTGAACGCATCGAGGGCAGCAGGGAAATTTTGTGCGATGTAATTGGCCAGACCAAGATTGTAACGGGCCAGAATGTAATCGGGTTTGAGTTCGAGAGCTTTGCTGAAAGCAAGAATCGACTGTGCAACTTCGCCGGTTTTGAAGAGCACCCAGCCTCTGGTATGATGAAATTCTGCCCGCAGGCTGTCTTCTGCCAGTGCCCGATTGGCATATTCGAGCGCCTTGTCGAGCTTCTCTACCTTGGTGGCCAGAACATACGCAAGGTTGTTCAAGGCTTCACTGTGGCGCGGATTAAGGCTCACGGCCTGCTCGAAGCATGGTTCGGCATCGTTGATGCGGCCCATCTCCATATAGCAATGCCCAAGAATGGCGTGTATGTCTGCAATGTCAGGATACTGGGTGCGCAAATACAGAAGTCGCCGCACCGCTTCAGCATAGTTACGCACGTTGACCAGGCGCTTTACTTCGCGCATTCTCTCAAATACCTGTTCAAGGTTGACCTCGCTCTTTTTGCCACCAAGACCAGGCATGTCTTTAACATACTGATCGACTTCAACGGCTTTGGCCGGTGCTCTTGCCGCTTCAAATTCCTGCGGATTGTCGCGTCTGGCAATCAGATCCATGAACAGTGTAATTGTATTGATGGCCTTCTTGGCCTGAGCGCTTTTGGGCGGACTGTCCTTGAGAACGCGCCGCATCTGTTCGAGGGCTTCTTCAAGATGATTTTTTTCAGCAAGCAGAACAGCGCGGGTATAGCGCCCTTCAATAAAGTCAGGTTTAAGCTCGAGTGCACGATCGATATTGCTGATCGCCTCATTGGTCTCTTTTTTCTTGCCGTTGGCGAGTGCCAGCAGATATAGCATTCTGGCAATTTCTTCCTTGAGTTTCCGGGTCTCAAGCTCGGCAGCTACTGCTTCGTCACTTTTCCCGGCATCGAGCAATTTTCCGGCATTGGTTGCCAGATCGCGCAGCCGGGTTTCTTTCATCAACACAGCCTGTTCGAGAGCCAGTGTTGCCTGATGAAAAACTTTCAGGTGCAGAAAGCTGCTGCCGAGATAAAACCAGTTTTCGGCCAGGGCCGGATTGAGTTTGGTCGCGTTTTCGAATGATTTTGCCGCGCTTCGGTAATCTTTGCGTTTGTGCGTCAGAACCCCGTGCATGTGATACGCCTGTGCCAGATTGTTACGTAATGCCGCGGTGCGTCTGGCTGTGGCCATGGCCTTATCGTTGAGGCCTTCACTGCGTTGCGCGATGAAAACGTCTTTGAGCTCTTCGAGCTTTTTTTCAATTGTGTCGATCAATTTTGCCGAATATTCTTCTGCTTCTTTGCCCTGGTTGAGTTCATAACTCAAGCCGGCGATGTGAAACAAAGCCCGTTCGTGGCTGGGGTTAAGTGTCAGACACTTCTGCAGGGCGCTGTAGGCTTCGCGCTTTTTGTCGCTTTTGAGACTGGCGTAACCATAAAGAAAATGCGCTTGTGCATCTCCACCATTGAGCTGGGCTGCTCTGCCGAGTTTCTGCGCAGCCCCTGAATAATTCTTGTCTGCGAGCAGCTTGCTGCCTTCGCTGATCAGTTGCTGTGCTGAGTCAAGATTTTTTTTCTGCTTTTCGCGCTTTTCATTGGCCAGCAGCTCGTTGTTTCTTCCATCCAGAGACAGAATTATCAGATCCTGCGCCCGCCGGGCAGCAGGGTGTTCTCTGGGTGCATCTTTGATTATGCCGCGCCCGACATGCATGGCTTCATCCCACTTGCCTGAAGAGTAAAGGGTTTCCATGCGGGCAAGCGACTGTGAAAGACTTTCTTCGAAGATAAAGTCCATGGTCGCCGGCAGAGTTGCCGGAAACAGCATGATGAGCAGAATTGTTGCCTTCAGTATTCTCTTTAACATAATTCAGAAAATACATCGGCAGATGAGTTAGCTTAGCTGAGCATAAAAAAACGGCGCCCTGCGGCGCCGTCAGATTCAATACAGTCTCAGATGTGTCAGCCCTGTGTCGAGTCCTCAAGGTTGATGACCGGCGCTGATTCTGATGCCGGCGCCGATTCGGGTTTCGGCTCCGAACCTGAAGCTGGAGACACATCTGGCGAAACATCGGGCAACGTTTCGGTGACCGCCGGAGTTCCGCTTGCCAGGCCGGTAGTGTTGTCTATCTTTGGTTCGGTCTTTTCGAGGATGATCCACTGATTGGCGAGTTCGCTCATGGTTAGAATACACTGGCGGTAATTCTGATAAGCTGAGTCATCGATGAATTCATCTTTGTGTATGGTGAAGCGATCAGCGTAGATCAGTTTGTTTTCGTTCTGTGAGATGTTGGAAAAGAAGGTTATGTCAGCCGACGTATGCTGATACTGGCGACCCCAGTTCACCCAGTTAAAATTTTCAGGCAGTTCGAACACTATCGTCTGCTGATTTTCTTCGCTGGCCCAATACTGCATTGGAAACGTACGACTGGCAAGACTTGCCGAGCTCGACTGGTAATTCACCCAGAAATTGGTAAAGGTCATGATTCGATCAGAGGCAAGCTGGGCGGCCTCAGGAATAGTGTAATTGAGGGTCATGACTGCCGGGCCGTTGAGATCGTTGAGGTCTGAAAGACCGAAACCAGTCAGCAGTGCCCGCGGATGCACCCGTTTTACCCTGCGTTCTGCGTAAATTCGCTTTTCTTTATCCTTGATCGATTTGAGCTCTCGAATTCCGGCCTCGTATGGGCCTCGATACAACAGCGATTCCTTCACTTCCATCGAGCCGTCGAGCAGTATTTTTACGAATACCGAGCGGTCGAATCTGTTCCAGTCGAGAGTTTGCCGGGGCAGTTCTTCGAAGGTGAAGCCGCCATTGTCGAGAAATGCTGCGACCGCTCCCTGAAACGAGGTCGAGTAAGTCGAAAATGGCAGATATATTGATCCGCCGTCGGTATAAAAGCTTTTACCGTCAATCAGTATTTTTAATATTGCAAAATTGGCAAGCCCCAGGGTGGGGTGCTCCCTCGGGATCACATTTTCCCGGCGGCTGGAGATGAAGCCGGGGTATGACTTTATGCCGATTTTTTCAAGCGCGAAGTGAAGCAAAGCCAGGTTGGCCTGGGCATTGCCGTATTTTTTCGTGAGAGTGACATTTGCAGAGACTGGTATGTGCGATCCCATCTGGGCAGCGCCGATTCCAAGATCTCTGATGTCTTTATTGATGGTCTCATAAAGGCGTGCGACTTTTGCATAGTTGCCGGCTGCTTCATTTACTTTTGCCTTGTTGAGCAACTCAGCGAGCAGTGCTTCATCAGGTTTTGCCTTCTGATACTCTTCGCTCAGACTGGCGGCGACCAGGCTCCAGTCATAAGGCTGATAAATTACGCAGCGCGGAAAAATACGTCCGGTCGGCAGCATATTCTGTTCGGGTATGTAGCCTTTGGGGTTAGAATAAATCCATTTCCAGACCGTTTTTCCGCCTTCATTCTTTTCGATGAATTTCGGGCCGCCGTCAGCCGGCCACTGCATGAGTACTTTGTTGATTTTGACACTTTCGGGAAAGCTCACCGCAATTTCTTCGTGCAGAACTGGTTCGCGTTCACCAAAAACGTTCTGAATGACAAAAGGCTTCAATGGGCCGATATCCTTGAGCCTCTTAGTGTATGCATAGTCGATTATGCTGCCGATATCAACCTTTTTCATGGCGATCTTCAGGCGCTTGAGCTTCGCGTATTCAGGCGTCGATGAGCGCATGCTTTCATCAGATACGGCATCATCGGTAATGTGAAATACTTTGCCATTGGCCGAGTAGGTATGAGCGTATTCGAGGTCGAGCTCTTCGCGGTCGGTATAGTAGTAGATACTCTGATTTGCCGCGTCAAGGCCGGGCTCTTTGAGAATCTGCACGATTTCGCGTGTTTTCATCAGCACTTCGTTGTCGCTGACGTATTCGTAATCATAAAGTCTATAGAGAGTCACGTAATCGGCTTCAGGAAACTGCGCCGAATCTGGCAGATTATTGAGAATTCCTGCCGCGATCGGGTCGCTGATGCTTGCTACATCATTGATTTCATCGCCTTTGCGTATTTTTGAGATAAGAATATGCGCGATTTCAGAAACATCGATGGTTCGCGAGGCATTCTGCAGATCGACCAGAGTTACCTTGTCGTCTGTTATGCTGTGCAGTTTGCCGATTATTTCCTCGCCTTCGTTGAGATAAATGACGTCAGCCGAAACGACCGAAACGCAGCATAAAAGGAGAAACGTGAGCAGTTTGACTGTTTTGTTCATGGCTTAACCTCTTCTGATGCCTTTTCTTCGAGGAATATTTTCTGTTTCGATGCGTGTGCGATCTTCTCCAGATCCTGTTTATAAGTCAGATAGTCAGCAACCGGTACGATTCGGCGCGGAAAGGCAAGCTTGCGCCTGATATTAATACTGTCACCCTGTTGATCGTAAATGACTTCGAATTCAACATAAGGGCTCTGAATGCGCAAAGCCGGTGGCAGATATTTTACATTGAAATTTTCCGGAATTTTTATTTCGACCTTGTCGGTGCGCAGACGCGAAGTGTTGTACTCAATGTTATAATGTCGTTTTTCGAGACTGACTTCAGGAAAGCTCATCTCAAAGAATGGAATCGCAAAAATCATGTAGCGGCCAGATTTGGTTGCGAAGCGATTGAGCTTATACACCGACCGTGCCTTGAACTGTGTGTTGAAATCGAGCGGGTCAGTGTGAGTCGCCAGTTCCAGCTCATAGTCGGCAGTCAGTGCGGCAACCTGTTCGCGTATCTGTTTTTCATATTCTTCGGCCTTCAGCGTTCGCGCTGAACCTCTGAAACTGGCTTCTGAAGAACCGTTCTGCGTGCTTTCGAAATCGATTCTGGTGGTTCCGTCGGCAGCCAGTTCAATTTTGCGGGTAATGTGAACGGCATTGTCTTCTGGTGGTGGCAGTGGCACTGGCTTGAGTGTGCCGAGCATGGTATTGTCGGCCACCGCCTCATGGTTATCAGAGCGGAAGTAGGGATAGCGATAGTCGGTAGCAGTCGAATCGAGGTAAAAGACGCGGCCGTCAAGATGAACTTCGGTGATGCAGTGATTATCGTCGAAGATCGCGATTTCTCTTACCGCCCGACCGGTATCATTGGTTCTTACGCCGACCGGATAGGCCTCTACTCCTATGTGTTTAAGCATCGTCGCCAGCAGCATGCCTTTATCGGTGCAGTCACCATAACGGTTCTTGAGAGTTTCTTCGGCTGGATGCCCGACCTGATTGCTGGCCAGATTCCCTTTTATCGATATGTATCTGATTTCCTTCTGGCAGAACTGATAAAGGCGCGCAATTTTTTCGTGAACTGTGGTCGCGCCCTCGATCAGCTGGTCAACAGCCTGTTTAACCGGTTCCGTTAGTTGAAAGCGCTTTTCGAACATTGGCCGCAGTTTGTTGTGAACATAGGTGAAGTCTTTATGCAGACTGTAATAAACGGCTGGTACTATGTTCCGGTAGGCGGGCATGTAGGGTTCTGAGATAACCGGTGGCAGGTCACTGAACTTCCAGGTGTAGATCACCGAGTCTACCGCTTCGGTTTTTTCGGGCTCTGTGCTGCCTGAAGCCAGGTTGCTGGTTATGTATTGCAGTGGTTTGTCGTGTGGAACGCTGACGCGCAGCACCGACTCGCCAACCGGCTGGCTGCCCTGAAAATAGAATCTGCCCTGAAAAAGATTTCAATCGAACGGATTGAATTCTTCGATTTCGTAGCAGTAGTCGATGAGGCCGCCAACAGTTGCTTCAGGAATAGTAAAGCTGAGATCCTGATACTGATCGAAATAAACGCTGCCGGAAGTGCCTTTTGAAATTTTGATCTGATCAGGAGACAGTGTGTGAACAGAACCATCGGGGCTGTAAGAACGGGCATGCAGAATTTTTATGGTTTCCCGGTTCGGGTCGAAACTGAGCGATATCTGGGCTTCCCACAGTGATTCATCTTGTGCAAGATAGGTGACGCAGCGGTAGCGCGAAAGGTTGGTGCCGTCCTTGCGATGCTGATAGTTGCCTTCTTCAGTCACCAGCAAAGATTGTGCGTCTGGGTATTTTTCCAGCATCAACTGCGCCTTTGTCAGAATCTGAGCGAGATCGGCGCTGTCGGTGGCAAATTCCTCGGTTGCTCTTTTCTGGGCTGTGAAGCTGATATTCCTGACTCTGCTGCGGTCGAGACTGGTGGTTTCTGATCCAGAGGTTATGGTCAGAGTGTCATCGGCATACTCGATACGCTCGGCAGAAATGGTCGCATCATCGTTTGTCGTGATAATTGCGGCATTTCCAGTCGCGATCAACAGTGTGAGGATGCACAATAGGGCGGATCCGGTAAATTTGTTCAAAGTGTGCCTCCGGCTATGTGTATTGTGTTCAGATAAGCAATTATATGGTTAAACAGCAAATTTTAAAAGCAAAATCTGTTGTTTTGCGCCATTCAGTGAGTCATGACCGGAACTGCTTCAAGTCTGCCATACAAAAAAAGCGGGCGACCATTACAGTCGCCCGCTTTTGTCGCGATTTTTCTTATTTGACCGATTTGACCGGGTTGCCGGCTTCGACCCAACCCTGAATTCCTTCAGGATATTCGAGCAGGTTAGAATAGCCCAGAGTTTTGAGATGCTTGTACAGCATGTCACTGGCAGGGCACTTGAGGTTAGCGCAGTAAGTTACGATCAGAGCCTGTTTGTTCGGCAGAACTTTGGCAACCTCTTCCGGTTTTGATTCTGCGTTTAGAGAAAGAGCGCCAGGAATGCGCTTGCCATCATCAAACTGACCTGAGCGGGCATCGAGAATGATCAGAGGGACTCCGCTGTCGATCAGGGTTTTAAGGCCAGAAGTATTTACTTCAGCAGGCTTTTCAGTTTTTTCCACCGCAGCTTTCTCTTCATTTTTGTGTTCATGTCCGGTATCACCACACGTGTCATCCGTGCAGGCCTTCTCGGTATAGGCGTCTGAGCAGGATTCGACGCTTGAGCAGCTGCTGCAGCCGGTTTCGGCGACGACGTTGCCGGCAAAAAGGCTGATCATGAGGACAGAAAGTAAGAGTATCAGATGTTTCATATTGACTCCTTATGAAGTTATTGCAATCTTCTATTCACATTTTAATTGATATTGTTTTAATGTCAAATTATTTTTTTGCCGAGCAGGAATTTGAGTGCCAGATGCAGTCTGCCAGCCCATCTGGTTTCGCAATGTGTGGCGCCTTCTTCATAATAGCCCATGAGATTGTGACCTTCGATAAAGCCGGTTTCTTTAAGGAGTTTCATCATGTCAAAATAGGCGCGTGCAATTGGTGGTTCGAATTCGCCGGCGTCGAGATAGAGTTTCGCCTCAAGTGGCCTGAAATGGTTGTGCGCAAACTTATTGAATATCTGACCATTGGTTTTCTGAAAAGCGCTGGAAAGGCAGCCCGCGAGCGAAAAACTCCTGTCATAGGCGTAAAGCATCTGAAATGATATCAAACCACCCATCGAAGAGCCGATCAGGGCATTGTCGCAGGGGCTGTGAGAAACATTGAAGTTCTTCTCGACCCAGGGTTTGACTTCTTTGGCGATGAATTCGGCATAGGCTTTCCCTTCCTTCGTGTAGAGATTAAGCTCTTTCATGCGATCTGGGGAATTCGGTATGCCGACGACTATGCATTCTCGCAGCTCTTCTGCCTTGATCAGGCGGGTGATGGTTTCGTCAACCTGCCAGTCGACTCCGGCAAATGCGCTGGCGGGATCGAAAAGGTTCTGCCCGTCATGCATGTAGATAGCAGCGCAGGGTTTGCCATGTTCATCATAACTTTCAGGCAGCCATACCTGTACCTTTCTTTTATGGTTGAGACCGTGGCAGGAAAAAACATCGCTGTCGATCAGTCTGCCCTCTACCGGGTCAGATTCAACATTTCGCTGGTCAAGCCAGCCAATGATGTCGGTATGGGTTTTCAGATCTTTGCTGGCTTTAACTACCAGGTTGTCTGGTGGAACAGTTCTGGAGTCGTAAATCCCCTGGGTTTTCCAGCTGCCGCGGGTGATTTTGTATTCAACGATGCTGCCTTTGCGCACAGGGACTTCAAAAGAGCAGGTACCATCTGCCCTGAGATCGAGCTTGCGTCCAACCGGGTTCCAGCTGCCCAGTTCCGGCAGATTGCCTGTGATGTAGACGCTTTCGCCGGCAGGAACATCGGTTTTGATACTAAAATTCAGGCTGATGCTGTAGAACAGGTCTGATTGTGATTGTGTGTTCATGCTGTGATTCCTAAATTGACTTCTGTTCTCCGATGATTCAGAAAATAGCAGAAGGCCGGCGAACCCTCTGGCGCGCCGGCCCTTGAGGTTACAGAGCGTTGGCCATCAGTTCGGCAACTTTGCGATTGAAGCCTGATGGATCGGGCAGCTGACCGCCTTCGGCCAGAAGAGCCTGGCCATAGAGAAGGTCAGCGTATTCAGAGATCTTCGGATTCTCTCTGTCTTTGATGAAAAGTTCGTGCATTTTGCCGAGAAGCGGGTGCCCGGGGTTCAGCTCAAGGGTTCTTTTAACTGGTGGCACTTCCTTGCCGGAGGCGCGCAGCAGAGCTTCAAGATGCGGGGTCATTTCGCCCTCTTCGCTGACCAGACAGGCTGCCGAAGAACTCATGCGGCCAGACAGTCTGACGGCTTTGATATGCTTGTCAAGCTTGCTCTGAATCAGTTCGAGCAGCGATTTCCACTCCTGCTCCTTGCTCTTGAGAGTTTCTTCGGTTTTCTTGCGTTCTTCTTCAGAACCCAGTTCAAGACTGCCGCGGGCGGCCGACTTGATTTTCTTTTCCTTGTATTCTGAAGTGTATTGCACCCAGACTTCATCGACCGGGTCGGTCATCAGCAGAACTTCATAACCTTTGTCTCTAAAGGCTTCGAGATGCGGGCTGTTTTCGATGACTTCGCGAGATTCTCCGGTCAGATAATAGATTTTATCCTGTCCTTCTTTCATGCGTTCAACGTATTCACCCATGGTGAACCAGTCAGAACTTGAAGCAGTGCTCTGGAACAGGCAGCAGTCAAAGAGTTTGTCGCTGGTGCCGGGTTCTTTGAACAGGCCTTCTTTGATGACGGCCCCGAAATGCTTCCAGAATGCGATATATTTTTCTCGGTCTTCGTTGAGCATTTTCTTGAGGGTATCGAGCACCTTGCGGGTGAGGCTTTTGCGGATAGTCTGAATAAGGCGGTCGTGCTGCAGAATTTCGCGAGAGATGTTGAGTGAGAGGTTTTCCGAGTCGACGACGCCCTTAACGAACCGCAGATAGTCAGGTATCAGATCTTCGCAGTCATTCATGATAAATACACGTTTGACGTATAGATTTATCCCTCGTTTTGAATTGGGCATGAACAGATCGAATCCTGGCTTTTCGGGCAGGAACAGCAAAGAGGTGAATTCGTTGGAAGTGCCCTCAGCCTTGAAGTTGATCCATTTCAGCGGAGCGTTCCAGTCGTGGCTGATGTGCTTGTAGAACTCGCGATATTCTTCTTCGCTGACTTCCTTCTCGGGTCGCAGCCAGATTGCCTTCATCGAATTGAGTACTTCATCTTCGATAAGGGTTTCTTCTTTGGCACCTTCTTTGGGCTTGCCATTTTCGTCACGTTCGATGTGGGTTCTTTCGACCTTCATCCGGATCGGGTACCCTACGAAATCTGAGTATTTCTTGACTACCTGCCGCAGCACCCACTCCTGCGTAAAATCCTGAAAATCTTCGTCTTCACTGTCTTCGGCTTTGAGATGCAGGGTTACACAGGTTCCCTGAGTGTCGCGACTTGCTTCTTCCAGAGTATAACTGCCTTCGCCGCTGCTTGCCCACTTCCAGGCCTTTTCTTCGCCAGCTTTTCGGCTTATCAGCTCAACCCGGTCGGCGACCATGAAACTCGAATAAAAACCGACACCGAACTGTCCGATCAGCTCAGGCAGGCCTTCCTTCTTTTCATTGGCTTTTTTGAGCAGATCGGCAAATTCACCGGTGCCGGATTTTGCTATAGTGCCGATGTAATCTATGATTTCATCGTGCGTCATGCCGATGCCGTTGTCTGAGATAGTAAGCGTGCGGTCTTTGCTGTCTGTAGTCAGCCTGATATGCAGATCTTCAGCCATTGCTCGCAGGTTTTCATTAGTCAGAGAACTGAATTTCAGCTTGTCGAGGGCATCTGATGCATTCGAAATCAGCTCACGCAAAAAGATTTCCTTGTGAGAGTAAACTGAATGAATCATCAGATCAAGAAGTTGCCGTGCCTCGGTTTTGAATTCGTAGGTTGTTGCCATATTTTTTTAACTCCTTATGACTTGTGATTTACAGTTTTTAAGAACTTTTTCAGAGAAAAATAAACAACATTTTGGCTAAAAGAGCAACTGTAATTTGTCTGCAGTCGATCAGATGCCGACAAAATGCTGTTTAAAGGCTGTTTTATCTTCTTTTGCCGCGCGAAAACCCGCCGCGTCGGGGTGGCCGGTCTTTTGGCTGAGCGGTTCTGTTGGCAGCCGGTTTTGCCGGTTCCGCGTTTTCGATACCGCGCCCGGCCCTTATCAGCTGCTGGTGAAAAGAGTCGAGCAGTAGCAGAAAAAGGTCTTCGCCATGCTCATGCTCGACAAGTTGACGGTAAAGTCCCTGGTAACGCTTCATGCGCTCTTTTACAGCAGTCGAAGCATCTCTGAAGCTTGCTTCAAGATGGGCGACAAGTTTTTCAGAAAGTCGCTCCCGTACCTGTTCTTCGGTTGGAACAGTTTTTTCCAGCAGTGAGATGCCAGCCCGTCGAGCGAACTTTTTGAGATCTGCCGCTTCGAGAGTCGAGACCATGCTGATGGCAATGCCGCGATTGCCGGCGCGAGCGGTGCGGCCAGCTCGATGAATGTACTGGTCGGTGTCTTTGTGCATGTCGTAGATAAAAACGTATTCGAGATTGCTGACATCGATGCCGCGGGCAGCAATATCGGTGGCCACAAGAAACCGCAGCTGCTTGTTCTTGAGCTTGCTCATTACTGTCTCGCGGGCTCCCTGACTGAGATCTCCGCTGATCTGGTCTGCATCGTAGCCGAAACGCTTCAACAATGCCGCTACGTATTCGACTTCGTTTCTGGTGTTGCAGAAGATAATCGCATTGTCAGGGTCTTCGACTTCGAAAACCCGCATCATTGCGCGGTCTTTCTGCATCGGATCAACAGTGTAGAATATGTGGTCCATTTCCGAGACGTGTACGCCATCACCTGAATATGTGAGGAAATCAGGCTCATGCAGAAACTGACCGGCCAGGCGTTTAACGCTGTCGGGCATGGTAGCCGAAAACATCGCGGCAACCTTGCTTTTAGGCATGAATTCGCCGATGCGTATCATGTCGCGATAGAAGCCCATCGACAGCATTTCGTCGGCTTCGTCAAATATCAGATACTTGAGGGTTTTGAGTGAAAGCGTGCCTCTGATCAGATGATCGAGAAGGCGACCGGGGGTGGCGATTACTATTTGTGCGCCATTTTTGAATGCTTCGAGCTGTGGGCGGTAGGAAGTGCCGCCGTAAACAGCCACAGCCGTTACGTCGAGATTTTCGGCGAGAAGTTTGAATTCATTGTAAACCTGAACCGCCAGTTCGCGGGTAGGTATCAATATTACCGCCTGGCATACCTTGCCGCCGTCTTTGATTCTCTCTAACAGCGGCAGCAGAAATGCCGCGGTTTTGCCGCTGCCGGTGCGCGACTGGACAATGACGTCATGACGGGCAAGCAGATAGGGCGCGACCCCGGCCTGAACCGGCATCAATTCTTTCCAGCCTCTTTTTGCTACTGAATTCTGCAGTTCCATGCAGAAATCTTCGATCTTCGTTGGCGGTAATACCTCCATGAAGGCTTTCGGCGTTTCGTGTTGTAATTCCTGTGATTCTTCCATCTTTTATAAATATACCTTTCGCAGGCCGGTTCATCAGATAAACTCAATGGTTTTCTGTCTCTGGCCATAAGTTTCGGGAAAATAATGGCTGTCGGGTACCTGTCTGGCTGATAAATCAGTTCTGGCCCCATGAGCTGGTAATTCTATGATCAGACGCATATTATATACCTTTGCACGGTATAATGAAACACAAAAATTCGCATGAGGCAAAATAGCCGCGGCTGTTGTCGTTCTGTTGATGGCGTGTGGTTTTTGTGCCGCATTTTTCTGCGGGTGTTCACCTGAAAAATTTTGATCTTGTCTTGTGCTGATCGTGCTGTCAGTTATTGCCTGCTGATGGCACAATTATTGCATGATATTTTCAGATGTATGAATTCTCTGCTCAGCTCACTGTTTTAAACTTCTCACAAGCTTAAACAGCTTTGAATCGGGTTCCCAGAAGGTTGGTTGGAAATCAGGAGCTGATGATCCCTGACTTAGAGTCAGGGTTCTTTTTTTATCTGTCGCTCTGCGAGAGTTCTTCCGGGTCGGCGAGTTCGCTCTCGGCAACGGAATGTGTTGTGTCCTCATCGTTGTCGCCGTCGCTGATCAGCATCTTTTCAAGAGGATTTGGAGCGTCTTCTTCTGGGTCGGTGCTCTCGTCATCCCATTCGTCCTGGCCATGTGGAGACGGCTTGAAGAAAAAGAGAAACACCAGAAAAAGTATCAGAAAAAACAGGTCACCGGCATATTTTACCCAGACCGGAGTTTCGATGCCGCTCATGGTCGAAGTCCTCCCTGTAGTCTGCCGATTGACGTCATCCAGTGCTGCAGGCTGGTGATAAGGTCCTGCAGTAACAGTTTTACGAAATCGGCTGCTCTGCCGCAATCGAATACTGGTTGTCCCTTGCCGGTCTGGCGTAACAGCACCTCACCGGGCGGCGGATAGAGCCACATCCCTTCTTCTGGAACGTTGTCATCATTATCGGGTTCATAGTTGTCGGGGTCGACCAGAGTCGGGCAGAAATGAAGCATTGCCGAAGTCTCTTCTACTGCGGCATGCCCGCCGGGGCTGGTATTGAAAACTGGTTCGACGAACTTTTCGGCAACCATCCACCAGTTGATTACCGAGATGGCGATCGGCTGACGGCGAGTAATGCGCCTTACCAGGCGCTTGAGCGCGTCGCGATTGCCGCCGTGTCCGTTGATGATGATGATGGTTTTGAACCCCTGTTTGTAAAAATTTTCGACAATCTGTTCAAAAAATTTTTCAAAGAGGTCTTCTGGAAAAAAGCTGGCCGGGGAAGTCTGAGCCAGCATATTGGTGAGGCCATATTCGAATGAAGGGGCAACCGCACCCTGCAGGTCGATGCTCAGTTCTTCTGCGATCTTTTCGGCGCAGATCGTGTCGGTGCCGACAGGAAGGTGACGGCCATGTGCTTCGATCGTTCCAACCGGCAGAAAAAGCGGAGCTTCTCGGGCCAGCAGAGCTTCGATCTGAACTGTGTTCATGCACTTGATAAAGCTGGCAAGGGGTCTTTGCATTCAGATACCTGTTTCTCTCAAAAATCATGTTTCTACTACATATTAACACACTTTCATTGTTGTGTAGAAAAATCTGACAAAGATTGCAGCAATTTTTGAACAGAGACTGTTGTCTGTGTTTGTAAAAAATCAGAGACATGTTCTGGTGCTGATAGTATAATCAGTGCGCGGTTCGATGGTTCTGCCGACTCTTGCAAGTGTGGTTAACAGATTGGAACACCAGACTACTCCTTATTCCTCTGACCTGGCGACAATACGACTCGCTCCTCTGCCTTTCTGGAAATGGTCGATGGCAATTTTTCTGCTGCTGTTTGTGCCGGTGGCCATTCTTGTTCAGCAGGCCAGCGAGGCTTTCAATTCCAGTGCCGAGATGGCGCGCAGCGATATTGGCCAGCAGCTCGACACTTTGTCATCGCGCATTGCACTCGAACTCGAAACCAACATTCAGTTGCGTGAGATTCTCAATCGCTACAACCTGCCTTTTATAGCGGTTTCGGAACGGCTCTATTATTTGAGTCACTTTCGCAGATTGTGTCAGATTCCTCTGCCGATTGAAGCCGCAATTGCTCTGCAGGGCCTTGAAGCTGCACATGTTCATGCGATAAGCCTCATGGACAGAAAACTTCGCCGGCTTATTCCCGGAATCAAGCTGCTGAAATGGGATTCAGAGTTCAGGTTGCTGCCCGGGAGCGATGAAGTATTGCCACGCTGGGCTTATCAGCGCATTGTAGATACTTTAAAAAAGCGTTTGACCCGGTCAGATGATGTTGAAGACAGGTCTTACCTTGATAATCTGCCGGCTCTTGCCCGCAATTTTCTTGATTCAGACAAGCTGGCCACTTTTGTCAAAAGAGCCTCAGAAGTGCATGAATTCTCTGACGCAGGTGGTCGAAGACTGGCCCTCTACTGGGAAAACAACAAGGTTCACGGTTTCCTGAACGACATTGAATCTGGCGGTGGCTTTCTTGCGGTGGTTGATCTTGAACTGCTGCCGAAAACTTTTGCTTTTGACATGATCAAGCTCAGAAAAGGCAATGAATTTCGCGATGCCAAAGTTGAACCCGGGTGGCTGATTACTCACGAGTCTGGCAAATTTTTCCTGCCATACCCGTTCTCGCCGCTTGATCAGGCTTACTGGGCAAAATGGATTTACAGCCGACCGAATGGAACGCATGAACACAGAGGAATCATTGCCTCAGTCCGGCGGGTCGCCGGCGGTCTGACTCTGGTTGTGGCGAGATCGACCCATGCGATCGACAATGACTACCGCCGCAGCGTTTTCATGCTGCTGATGCTGATATTCATCGCTCTGACCATTCCGGCTCTCGTCGTGTTCAGCTGTCGTCGTAATCAGGGTGTGGCAATGAGCATCCGCTGGCAGATAATTGCTCTGTTTGTTCTGGCAATGGCTTTGCCGACAGTTGTACTGTTTCATCTGGGCAGTGAATTGTTGAAAGACCGGCAGCGTATCTACGAGAACAACGCTCTGAAAATACTTGAGGGTATCAAGAAAAATATCGAGGAAAACACTGATTACGCTTTCAGTTATCTTGAAGGTTTGAGCAATGAACTGGGAACCCGGCTGATGAAGCTTGAATACGATAAAAAGGGTCGTTTGACTGATGCAGCGAAGGCCCGGCAGATTATCGGCGAATACAGTTCCAGCACCAATCTGACTTCAGTATACATGCTGGATTCAGGCGCCGAAATGATTTTCAGCATGGCGCTGGACCGAAGCACCGGCAAGGATATGATTCCTCTCGTGCAGGCCCTGGCAAAGATAAAGCTCAGATATACAGGTAATCTCAAGCTGCGGGGCAAGGCTTCTGACATTGGCATGGTCGATCTCTTTATCGAGGCAAGCGGTGGCATGAATGTTGATGCCATTCAGAACATTCTCAAATATCGCGAAAACAAAGCATTTGAATTCAAATTCACTGGCCGGCGTATCTGTTTTTTTGTAGGAGAATTCTCACCGCCGGGCAGCGATGAATCGTACATCGTCGTCGTTCTCGTTAAAGACGGCGATTTTGAGCGCATGTTCATGCGGCTGATGATTGAAAACCATATCAATGAAACCAGATTCAAAAACCGAGTCCAACTATACTATGGCAGTAATTATACAACTGGTGAAAATTACTTCAGACAGACAGCGGTGCAGAACCCGTGGTTCGACTATCTTGTGTCTGGCGGCGACTCTGCAAAGATTGGCAGAATTACAGAGTCGACAAGATATTCTGGCGTGGCGGTAAAAGATGTGGTGACGCTCAGCAATGCGAGAAAATGCCTGCTCTACAGCTTTCGTCCATCTAATCTCGACCGCCATTCAGTTGTCGCTCTGTTTGATTACTCAGAAATCGATTATTCTCTTGCCCAGTTACGAATTTTTATCATGGTTTCCTTTCTGGTTTCACTTCTGATCGGTTATATTCTTGCTCGAATAATGGCCCGGTCATTGATTGATCCGGTTTCTCTCCTTCAGCAGGGCGTCGAATTCGTTGGCAGGGGCAATTATCGCACCCGCCTCGAAATGCCCGGACAGGATGAGCTTGTAGAACTTTCAGAATCTTTCAATTCGATGAGTCGGGGCCTCGATGAGCGTGAAAGAATGACGCGCTATCTCTCGAGATCGGCGGTTAATGCGGTTAAAAGCGGTGAAGACTCATATATGGGCGGCACCAAGGTCCCGGCGACAATTCTGTTCTCTGACATCCGCAGTTTCACCACCATCTCGGAGTCGAATTCAGCCGAGGCTGTAGTCGCGCTTCTCAATGACTATTTTGCCGTGATGAACAGAGTTGTCGAAGAGCATGGCGGCGATATCGACAAATTCATCGGTGATGCCATAATGGCGCAGTTCATGAGTGTGAGTGATAAACAGGAAAAGCCGGCAGACTCTGCATTGAGCGCGGTAAAATGTGCTCTGGCAATGATGCAGGCGCTTGATGAATTCAACGCCACGCGCGCAGAACTTGGGCTTTTTCCGGTAAAAATTGGCGTTGGCATCAATTCCGGTGACGTTATTGCCGGTAATATCGGGTCGCCCGGCCGCATGGACAGAACCGTGATCGGCGATACAGTCAATGTTGCCTCGCGACTTGAGGGCATGAGCAAGCTTGGCAGGCATACTCACATCATTATCAGCCGGCCGACTCTCGAACTGGTGCGCGATCATGTCGAAGTCGAGCAGCTTGCCGAGACTGCTGTCAAAGGCAAGACATCGGCCGTAGAAATGTTTGAAGTTATCGGCATAAAGAGCTATAATTGACGGCCTCGCAAATTATTCTGGAGTTAATTAATGGCAAATCTGCAGCATAGTGCAATTGCTTCGCACAGAGGTCTGACAGCCTCGCAGGTAATTGAAAATCGTAGTAAATATGGCTCCAACGTTCTCACTCCGGCCGAAAGAGAGCCATGGTGGCGTCTTCTGCTCGAAAAATTCGACGATCCGATTATCAGAATTCTTATGATTGCCGCTTTTATCGCGATCGGAGTAGGTTTCATCAACGGCGAACATTTTGAAGGCATTGGCATAGTCATTGCCATTCTGTTGGCTACAACCCTTGCTTTTCTCAATGAATTCAAGGCCGCCAAAGAGTTCGATATTCTCAATCAGGTCTCTGATGAAGCTCCAATCAAGGTGATTCGTGATGGCGCCTTTACCACTGTTCCGATTCGCGAACTGGTTGTCGGTGACATCGTTCTTCTCGAAGCCGGTGACGAAGTTCCTGCCGATGGCCGGGTGCTCGAAGCGGTTTCTCTGCAGATTGACGAAGCGCGACTCACCGGTGAATCTATGCCGGTCACCAAGCGCCTTGCTGAAGCTGAAGAAACTTCTGGCGGCGAAGATAACGCATATCCCCCTGATGTGGTATTGCGCAGCACTATGGTTTACGATGGGCACGGTGTCATCGAGTTGACCGCTGTTGGCGACACCACCGAGATCGGCAAGGCCGCTCGTGCGGCCAGTGAAGATAGCGATGAACCGACCCCGCTGAATCGACAGCTCGACCGCCTGAGCAAGCTTATCGGAGTCGTCGGATTTTCGATAGCATTTTTGACCTTCATCGCACTGGTTTTGAGAGATTACAACTCTGGCGAACTGGTGCTGACATCGTCGCAATGGGGTTTTTCGCTCGTTCTTTTTATCAGCGCGATGATCGGACTGGCCAAGGTCTGGATCCCGATTCTCGCTGACGGTTTCGAACTTGCCGGTCGCGAACTGCCGGTACCGAAATTTATCGAAGCTGGCGGACTCGGTGCCTGGCTGAAGGTCGGACTGGCCGGCCTGCTGTTTTTCGCTCTCTGCACGGCAACTGGAGTCATGAGCGGATTCCTGCCGGAAAGCCCTTCTGAATGGCTGACCTCGACAGCGGTCAGCGATTTTCTGAAATTTTTCATGATTGCGGTCACCATTATAGTTGTTGCAGTGCCAGAGGGCCTGCCGATGAGTGTCACGCTGAGTCTGGCCTACAGCATGCGCAAGATGACTGCTGCCAACAATCTCGTGCGGCGTATGCATGCCTGCGAAACCATCGGGGCCGCTACCGTAATCTGTTCAGACAAAACCGGCACGCTTACTCAGAATCGCATGGTCATGAATTCAGTTTTCTTCAACGCTCTTGCTTCTGGCTCTTTGAAGCCCGAACTGGCGACCTCGGTCGAAAAAATTGTGGCTGAATCGATGGCTGCCAACAGCACGGCGAATCTGAGCCGGAAAGATGGTCAGGTCAGTGGTGTTCTCGGTAACCCAACCGAAGGAGCTACTCTGATGTGGCTTGAAGAGCAGGGTGTCGACTATCTGCAGCTGCGCCAGGATTTTGCGCTCGAGATGCAGTGGACCTTTTCGACCGAGCGCAAGATGATGGGTTCTTACGGGATGTCTGGCGCCGGCGGCGAAAAAATTCTCTACGTTAAGGGCGCTCCAGAGCTCGTTCTGAGCCGATGCAGCGAGATTTTGACCGACAGAGGTCTGCAGTCGATCAACCATTTCAATGAGAAAATTGCTGGTGAACTTAAACAGAGCCAGGCCCGTGGTATGCGTACACTCGGCTTCGCCTTTCGGCGCGGAATCGAACAGAAGCCTGCTGGCGATATCGACACGGTAGCGCGTAATCTGGTCTGGCTCGGTTTTGTAGCCATAGCTGACCCGATCAGACCCGAGGTGCCGCTGGCTCTCAACCTTTGCCGCCGCGCCGGGGTCAAGGTTAAAATCATTACTGGAGACAATTCGAACACTGCCTGGGAAATCGCGAGACAGGCCGGGCTGGTTGAGCCTGGCGAAAGTGCCGCAAAGATTCACATGACTGGTGCTGAGTTTCAGGCTTTGCCCGATTCAGAAGCAGCGGCAAAAGCTCTCGATATCAAGATTCTTTCGCGTGCCCGCCCGGCAGACAAACTCAAGATGGTAAGACTGCTGCAGCAGAGTGGTGAAGTCGTAGCGGTTACCGGTGATGGGACTAACGATGCGCCGGCACTCAATCATGCCAATGTCGGTCTGGCAATGGGCAAAACCGGCACTTCAGTCGCCAAGGAAGCGAGTGACATCATTCTACTCGATGATTCGTTTCCAAGTGTCGTCAAGGGCATCATGTGGGGGCGTTCGCTCTATGATAACATTCAGCGCTTCATCATGTTTCAGCTGACCATAAACGTGGTCGCTCTGGCAGTTGCGCTGACCGGGCCATTTATCGGTATCAAGATGCCATTGACGGTAGTGCAGATGCTGTGGGTGAACCTGATTATGGACACCTTCGCTGCTCTTGCTCTGGCTACTGAGCCCCCGCACTGGAAAGTTATGGCCCGCCACCCCAGGCGTTCAGAGGATTTTATCGTATCCCGCCCTATGTATCGTCATATTCTGGGTGTCGGTGCCCTGTTTTATCTTTTTCTGATCGCATTTCTCAGATATTTTCAAAGTGATGGAAAGGTCGATGTCAAAGAATTATCGGTGTTTTTTACCACTTTCGTGATGCTGCAGGTCTGGAACATGTTCAACGCACGTGCGCTTGGTTTCAACCACTCAGCTTTCAGACGGCTGGGCGAAAACAAGGGTTTTATGATGATCATGCCGGCCATCGTGATTATTCAGTTTTTTATCGTGCAATATGGCGGAAACATGTTCAGAACCGAACCACTTTCTCTGACAACATGGTTCGCCATTATCGCAGGCACTTCACTGGTATTGTGGGCTGGCGAAGCCTGGCGCCATTTCAGCGCGTCACACGGTCATGGCGAAATCGCCGATGCTTCGCCTTTTGAAGAGCTGTCCGACAGATAGAGAAAACCCCGAAACCGAATCGCGGCTCCGGGGGCCTATCTCAAAACGGGGGAGTTTTGGCTTCTCGATAAAAAGTCAGGCAGCCAGCTGTTCGTTGCTTTCATCGCGGAGCAGATTTATCTCACCGCGGCTGATGTCATACAGGCGCTGCTGAATCTTTGCCTGCACAATGTCAAGCCCATTGGGCAGGTCGAGCAGATTGGCATCTTTGCCGAGAATGTCTTTATACGCTGATTTGATATGCTGAATCATTCTGATGCGGAATTCGGCATCGGTTTTTGCCTGGTAAAGAGGGGTTTTCGGCAGAATCATGTTTGCGCTCCTTGTCGAATTTGTTTTGTTCTTCAGGAGCTATCGACCAGCCGGCCGCTTTATTTGAGTTGTTTTTTTCAGTGCGCTCAGATTTCGAGGCCGACCCGCAGACCGGTGAATGAATACATCTGCGACAGGGCAATGCCGATTCCCGGCATGAAGGAGTCGCGGTTGAGAGAATCATGTTTTATGGTCAAAGTTTGGCCAATATCGCCGAAAATCACAGTCTGGTGCGCGACCAGCCCGGGCAGGCGAACTGAATGTATTGGCACCTGTTCAGCCGAAGATTCATCTTTGATGCCGAGTTCGTCGAGAATGTGCTGGCGGGTTCTGATCGCTGTGCCAGAGGGTTTATCAAGTTTTTGCGGGTGGTGCATCTCGATGATTTCGACATTTTTCATGTATCTGGCGGCCTTGCGCGCGAAATCCATCATCAGAATCGCACCTATGGCAAAGTTTGGCACTATCATTACGGCTGTATTCATTTTGCGGGCCAGATTGTCGAGTTTGATCTGGTCTTCCTGATTGATGCCGGTGGTGCCGATGAGAACCGGAATTTTGGCCTGCAGGCAGATGGCAGTGTTAGCAACGACTGCGTCGGGCACGGTGAAGTCGATGGCGATATCGATTTTTGCATCGGACAGAGTGGTCTGCAGGTTGGCAGAAACCTGAATACCGGTGTTGCCGAGGCCAAGCACCGAGCCGAGATCGTCGCCGCTTCTGGTGCTGTCGACTCCGGCTGCGAGCTCATAATCATTGTGAGAGAGCAGGTAACGACAGACGGCCTGCCCCATTTTGCCGCAACAGCCTATAACCGCAACTTTTTTACGCTTCATGTTATTCCTCGCTTTACCTGGTGCCTGTCGAGCCGAAGCCACCTTCGCCCCGATCAGATGCATCAAGAGAATCTGTTTTAATGAAATCTACTGTGGTTACTCGTGCAAATACCAGCTGTGCGACTCGCATGCCGGGCTCAATCAGAAAATCTTCGTGTCCGTGATTGATCAGAATCGCGCATATTTCGCCGCGATAATCGCTGTCAATGGTGCCGGGCGCATTGAGCACGGTCACACCATGCTTGGCGGCCAGGCCTGATCGTGGTCTGACCTGCGCCTCAAAACCGGCCGGCATGCTTATTCGCACGCCGGTCGGTATCCTGGCGAAACTGCCGGCTTTCAGCCTGATCTGCTGGCTGGCACAGAGGTCATAGCCGGCAGAACCTGCGGTTGCCTGCACCGGCAAGCTTACGCCCGGTCGATCTTCGAGTTGAACGTAAACTGACGGTGTGAGCTGTTTGTCATGCATTGGCTGCTGCAACCTTTTCTTTGCCGCTTTCCTTTTCTTCGATCTTTTTGAACTGGTTTATCGCAACCGCAAGAGCGGTCATCGCCTTTTCGAGCTTGTCTACTTCGAGAACATAGCTGATGCGGATTTCGTTGAGTCCGAGGCCGGGCGTGACATAAAATCCGGCCGCCGGTGCCACAAGTACCGTGCTGTTTTCATGGGTGAAGTCAGTCAGCAGCCATTGGGCAAAGCGTTCGGCGTTCTTGATCGGAAGTTTGGCGATAACATAAAAGGCTCCGGTCGGAACTTCGCAGACGACTCCTGGTGCCTTGGCGAGGCCGGCCATGACGGTGTCGCGGCGGCGCTGGTATTCTTCGAGAATCGGGGCAAAATAAGATGGATCCATGAGCATACCGGCGCGGGCGCCCCACTGCTCGACGGTTGGCGAACTGAGACGGGCCTGGGCAAATTTCATGCAGGCGCCCATAACAGCTTTGTTGCGGCTGGCAATGACGCCGATGCGCGCACCGCAGGCCGAGTAGCGCTTTGAGATGCTGTCGATGAGAATAGCGTGCTGATCCATACCTTCGATCTGCAGAATCGATGTGTGATGCAGCCCGTCATAGGTGAATTCGCGATATACTTCATCGGCGATGATGTAAAGATTGTGTTTCTTTGCGATGAAAGCAAGATCTTCAAGTGCTTTGGCCGAATAAACCGTGCCGGTCGGATTGTTGGGATTGCAGATCAGGATACCGCGTGTTTTTGGCGTGACGGCCTTTTCCATCGTTTCGACCGTTGGCAGCTGAAAGCCATCTTCGGCATAGGTGGTTATTGCCTTGAGAGTTATGCCGGTTTCAAGGGCCATGCCGTTGTAGTTTGTGTAAAATGGTTCAAAAACGATGATTTCATCGCCCGGATCACAGATCGAGAGAAATGCGAAAAAGATCGCTTCGCTGCCGCCAGTGGTAACGATGATATCTTCGGGGGCAAGTTCGATGCGGTTCTGGCGGTAATATCCGGAAAAAGCTTCGACAAGAAAGTCTTCGCCCTGAGATGGACTGTAGGCAAGTACTTCCTGGTCAAAATTTCTTATGGCATCACGTATGGGTTGCGGGGTAGGTATATCAGGCTGCCCGATATTCAGTGGGTAAACAGTTATGCCTTTTTTTCTTGCCGCTACAGCAAAAGGGATAAGTTTGCGGATTGGAGAAGCCTGCATTTCTTCGGCTCTGAGCGAAATCTTTTTCATCTACACTTTCCTTTCCTGAGGTTCCCTCAAGTTCTTTTGTTCACATTAGCCTATTTGCCAGAAAAATGTAACTCCATTTTTGTTTTTCTTTCAACCTTTTGTTTCTAATGATTATGACGATTTTTTCCGAGAACTATGAGTGAATGAAAAAAATCAGACATATACTGACGCTTTTATTGTTTATTGTCGTTCTCGCGCACGCCGGCTGTATGAGCTCAGAATCTACCGGTCGTGGCGGCATTTCGGGCATTGTCACCAACTCATACGGTGAGCCGCTGAGCGGCGTCAAGATCTCGTGCCCGGAAGGGTCGACCATGTCTGATATTTACGGCAAATGGCTGCTTGAATCGTTGCCGGTGCAGACGATCGAATTGACTGCAACCCGGCAGAATTACCAGACGCAGACGCTCAGTGTAGAAATAGTCAACGGCGAGACCGTCGAAAACATCGTTTTCGCCCTCGCTTCTGAAGGCGATATTTTTGATGTGCTGGTTAGTTCGATCACCTCGACGTCTGCATCGGTAATCTTCTATACCCGCGAAAAAGCTGTCGGCTATGTCAGATATGGCCGCAGCGGACTGCTCGAAGAAACTACCTTCAGTGACACTGAAGCCATTTTCACTCATCAGTACAGTCTGACAGGCCTTGTGCCTGCCAGTACCTATCGGTTGAAATGTGTGGCTACCGACGCTAAAGGGCGTCAGCTCGAATCTGATCTGGTAACCTTCAATACACCATATACTTTGCGGCCTGAAGCTCCGACTGGTCTGGTTACAAGCAAAACAGCCAGTTCAAACATCATCAAACTAGACTGGAACGCTGATACCGGTGCTGACTTTGCGGGCTATCAGGTTTATCGTGCCGAATCATCACAGGGTCCTTTCACCCTGGTCGGTTCGGTCAACCAGAGCAGTTACTCAGATAACAATGTTTATCCTGGTCTCAAATACTATTATCGTGTGACCAGACTGGCTGGAACTGGCGAAGAATCCTCACCTTCGACTGTCGAATCATTTCTGCTGCCTGGCGTAATGTCGATAAATGCGGTCTGGAAAACCCAGGATTCTCCCTTTTATCTGACCGGCGATCTCACGGTAGCACCGGGAGTTAGCCTTGTTATCGACAAAGGCGTTACGGTGTATGTATCGCGCGGTGAACAGTGGGATGCCCAGTCGGCTGACGATCTCGTCGAAATGCGCGTGCAGGGAACTCTGATGATCCAGGGAACCGCCGATCAGCCCGTCGTAATTACCTCGGGCAGCGGCTCACCAGCAGCCGGCGACTGGCAGGGAATCGTTTTCGACGTTGCCTCAGACCTTGGCGCCAGCCTGGTCAAAGGCCTGCATCTATCGTTTGCTGAATATGGTTTCGACGGACTTTCGGGTCTGCCGCAGATTACGGCATCGAGACTTATCAACTGCCGCGTTGCCGGTATCAGATGCAGGTCATCGCGTTCTGATCTGTTGTTCGAGAATAATTATTTTGACAGTTGTGCTTCAGGCATGCTGGTGCAGAATAACGACGTCAACGTTACTCTGACCGGTAACCAGGCTGTGCGCTGTGTTTACGGCATTGTCTGTCGCGATAACAAATATGCAAAAATCGAGAAAAACAAGGTTGGTTTCTCTGGCGTCAGCGGCCTCGACGTTGGCAATAACAGCGTCACTTCGATCGTCAGATACAATACCGTCGGCTGGGGTTCGACCGGCACCGGTTTGATCTGCCGCGGCAATGACGAAATCAGGCGTAATACCCTGCACGCCAACGTCGGCATCGAAATCAGAGATACCGCCGAAGCCGTCATCAGAAGCAATCTTATGCTGGTCGACAAGTCACGTAACGGAATCGGCGTTCTCTATACTGGCGCGGTTCCCTATAATTTTGCGACAGCCAGCAGAACTGTAACTATTCAGAACAACGCAATCTGGAACGTGACCACAATGACATCGAAATATGCCAATTCTGATGGGAACTCTCTGGCAGCATCTGCAGATGTCGGCTTTACCCAGGTGAGTGGCCCGGCATTGCAGGGTGGTGACCCGTTCGCAGAATTTCCTAAATTGACTTTCAGTTACGTGCCTTCTTCCGGCAGTCCGCTGTTTGGACAGGGCTACGATGGTGAAACGGTTGGAGCAGAAAATGTTCCTTAGCGGCCGCAAGCGAATATTGCTGACCAGCATTGCAGCAGTAATGCTGGTTCTGTTGTCATTGCTGTCGGGTTGCGGTCTTCGTCAATCGCAGACCGGAAGTTTGAGCAGTCGCTTAATCGATGCCGATGGCAATGCCGTGGTGAATGCCGTTGTATTTTCGATATTTGCCGAGCAGGAGAAGGTTTACAGCGGCCTTGACGGCGGCTTTTATCTGTCTGAACTGCCAGCCGGGCTTAATAATATCGTAGTCATGCACAATGATTACGCTGTTGAAGAGCGCCAGGTCGAGATCAAGTCGGGAGATGCCACCGTCATTGAATCCATCAGACTCGATCGGGCCAATGCGCCGCATCGCATTTTTAACGTTCAGGTTGCAGACGTGGCTTCTACGAGCGCACGCATTACCTGGAGCACTTATCGCAGCGTTGCCTGCAACATAGAATATGGAAAGACCATGAGTTACGGCACCATTTACCGGGAAGAACGCCCGGCTGAGCAGCATGCCGTCATACTTGCCGATCTCGAACCCGAATCGGTTTACCACTTCAGAGTGCAATATATCGATGAAGAGTCGGTCAGCCACTATTCTTACGATTTTCCTTTCAGAACCGAAGGTGCCGACAGGCCGCCCCAGCCTCTGAACGCAAGATTACGCCCGCTCAAATCTCTTGGGGTGGTCGAAGTAGAATGGGATGCTGCCAGCAGCGGAAACTCGGCCAATGGCTACAATATTTACCGCAAGGTTAATGACAACGACTGGCATCGCATCAACGATACAACGGTGAGCCTCAAGGAATTGTCTTTTGCTGATATCAACGCTGAATCAGGCACTTTCTGTCGTTATGCCGTCGCAGCAGTTAACGCTTTTGGCGCCGAGTCAGATAAGGCTGTTTCTGAAACGGTTTTTGTGCCTGGCATCATCAATCGTGATGTCATCATTCGCCTGACCGATTCTCCGGTATCGATCTATTCTGATCTGGTGATAACATCAGGCGTAAGCTTTACGGCGGAAGCCGGTGTCGAGTTTCTGATCGCCGAATCAGACGCATTTTCGTCTGGGCTCGATGAAAGTCGCATCGAAATTCAGGTGAATGGGCGCATTGCGCTGCAGGGAACTGTCGACAGCCCCGTAAAATTTGGCCCTCTGCAGGGAGCGGGCCGTCGTGACCACTGGGCCGGCATAAGAATTCTGTCGAATCAGACAGGAATTTCAGAAATTCTTTACACTCAGATGTTTGGCTGCAATGGCAATGCGGTATCGGTTGCGGCTGACCGCATCAGAATTTCAGGGCTGGCGATTACTTATTCTACCAATGGACTTTATCTGTCGGGCCTGCGCGATGCGCTTGAAATGACAGACTGCGTATTCTCTGAGATTTCAGAGGTGGCACTGAAAATTAACAGGTGCCGGCGTGTGCTTGTCGACAATGCAGATTTCTCAGGTGTTACAACCGCGATCGAAAATTTCACCGATCATGCAGATGATCAGCTGGTGGTTCGCAATACTTCGATCGAGTGTCTGAAAGCTGGTATTGCAGGGACTTTTGGTAAGTCGAGAATTCACAATGTTCTGATCGTTGCTGATTCAGGACTGGGCATGCAGATCGACAACACTCTTAATGGCCGCGAAAACTTTATCGATCACTGTACTGTCGATGCCATAAACGGAATTAAAGTCGTTCAGGGTGATATAACCATCGAAAACAATATTGTTGTAAACCGCTCACAAAAGGGTAATACGGGTATCGAGAACAGCTCTGTTCTGATTCCCGAGTATGCCTATAACAACGTTTATGGCTTCACTACGGCTTATCAGGGCTGTGCCGCCGGTACCGGCGGTCTGCAGACCGATCCCAAATTTGTTGGTGGCAATCCTTACGATTATAATCTGGCACCTGATTCGACCTTGCGTCTGCAGGACCGTTACGGCTCCGAGATGGGCCGTTATGGCAATTCGAGGCTGTAGATCATGAAAAAGATTTCAGAAAAACTGCTACGTTTTGCGCGGTCACGTCATGGAATGCTGACGGCTTTGCTGCTGCTGGCTTCACTGCTGGCTGTCGGTTGCGAAAACAAGATGGGCACGCAGCGTGGAGCGGTGTCAGGTATTATAACCGATCAGAACGGTCATCTTATCGCCGGGGCCGCGGTGACTTCGCACCGTTCGCTTTTCAGTGCCGTGAGTGATGAGAAGGGGCAATACTCATTCACTTCGCTGGATGTCGGAACACATCGTCTGAGCGTCGAAAGAGAAGGTTATTATACCGCTTCGAAAACGATCGAACTTGGTTATGGGCTGGTTCAGGAGGGCATAAACTTCAAGCTCGAACCGCTCGCCGACATGATCAGTTTCGTGGTTGCCCGCCGTGGCAGTTCGGATGCAGTAGTGGATGTCAAATGTCGTGAGCCGATGTCGGTATGGCTGGGCTGGCGCGAGAAGCACAGTGCCAGACTGCAGACACCACCGACGCAGTTTCTGGCGCAGCATCAGATCGTTCTCGCCGGGCTTTTTCCCGGCTCTGAGTATATCTTTGAAGTCGAGGGGCAGACTTCTGACGGCAGAAGGTTCATTTCTGGTCAGGGCTCTTTCAGAACCGTGCCTTATGGCGATCTGGCAGGTGCGCCTGATGTCGTGACCGGTTTCAAGGTGTCACAAGGCACTCTCGGCCCGGTACTGAGCTGGCAGTATGAGGGTGTCGATCCACTCGACGGCTTTCGGGTTTATCGCGCGCTGAATGGCGGTGTCATGTCTCTGCTTCAGGATGAAAACATGCTGTTTGCCTCGGAAAACAGCTTTATCGACGAAGATACCGTGCCCGGAAGGTTTTATAATTATGCCGTGCAGTCAGTAGATCTCGATGGCAATGTTTCGTCGATGTCAGCAACGCTCGGTATTGTACCTGCCGGCAGGATAACCGAAGATCTGGTGTGGCAGGCCAGCTGGAGCCCGATTTCGATCAATGGTGATCTCATTGTTCCGCCTGGAAAAACGCTGACGATAGATCCTGGGGTAACTGTGCGTTTCAGCAGCGTTGATGAAGGAAGAACCGGATATCGTCCTGAGATTTGCGAGCTCATCATAGAAGGCACGCTGCTGGCTGCCGGAACCGAAGATGCACCAATCAGGCTGATTTCTGCAGCGGCTCTTGCCGGCAAAGCCGACTGGGATGGCGTTCGCCTGGTGCCAGCAGACGAGCTGAGTCAGAGTGTTCTGCAGCATCTGGTGATTTCGGGTGCCGATAAGGGCCTTACCATTTACGATGGCACCTATGATGCAGGCAACATAACTGCCCGTTACTGTCGCAACGGAGTTGTATTACAGGGAGCCAGCAGCACCTCACTGTTGAATCTCGATTTTGAAGACTGTGACTATGCATTTGCTGCTGAGAGCACCTGGAACTGCAGTATTGAAAACCTGCGGATTCGCGGCGGCCGGGTCGGGTTGAATCTTGCCGGGAACAGCAATTTTTCGTTGTCTGTTTTCGATGTCAGAAATGTGCGGGAAGTCGCGATCAGAGTCGTTGATCGAGCCGCCCCCAGACTGCGCAACGGTTTGCTGCATTCTTTGCAGACAGGCCTGTCGATCGGCAGCTGCAGCGGCGATTATCAGTATCTGACCATAGACGCTCTGGCGGGAATACTGGTCGATGGCGCTGATGTGCAAACGATCAAAAATTGTATTGTCGTCAATCTGCAGATGCCGGGTAGCGGTTACGGCATTGAAGAGAAAACACTCGGGCGCAGTTATGTCTACAACAATATTTTTGGCTTTCTCCAGGCGACCCGCGATTGCGATCAGCTGGGTGCGACGGTCATCAATGCCGATCCGAGATTTGTCGGTGGCAGTGGCAGCGAATTCGACTATCATCTGAAGTCTGATTCTCCTCTGGTGGCAGCTTCAGACAGTAATGGCCAGCCGGGCGCCTATGGCAGCGACAGATAATTTTCTAAATTCTGTGTTTCTGACTGCCGATAACTCGTGAAAGAGTAACAACTGATCCGGAGGTTAACGATGCGCAGCTACAGTATTCCCATTTTACTGGCCGGTCTGATAATGGCTTCTGCCGGCGACGTCGAAGCACAGAGAACCGGTAACCGGGAAATGCACGAGCGAATAAACGCCCTGCGAAACAGACTACAGAATTACCAGCTCGAACGCGTTCGCGAAGAACCCAGAAAAGCTCTCGTAATCGAAGAAAAAGAAACGGTCGAGGTCAAATATGAGCAGCTGGTTGAAGAATTTGAGGCGCGCAAGGACGTGGCTGTTACCGTTCTCTTCCATGACGAGGATTTTGCAAAAAACCAGATGACCGAAAATACCCCGGCAACAGTTGATGAAGAAACTGTTGCAGTCGTTGCTGCCGTTGCCGACCCCGACATTGATAACTCTGCTGTTGATAAGCCAGCCGCAAAGGCAGCAGTCAGCACGGAAAGGACAACCGTTCTGGCTGATGCAGCCAGACAGCTGGAGCACGAGCGGGCTCAACGTCAGGAAAAATATGAAGCGCTCAGGCGCCGGGTGCAGATGGCAACCCGGCGGGTGCATGACCAGGCGCGCGAGATCAACAGCATGGTTGCGGTTGTTCCCTGATCTGCCGATCTGCCGATAAAAAATGAGCTGCCTTTTTGAGCAGCTCGTAAAGGGATATTGTTGGGTTACTCGACCTTTTGCAAGGTCTACTGAAAAGCGAGCTTTTCAGCGAGGGCCAATGATAACGAGCTGTTGTGCAAAGGTGTCATCCTTGACAGGGACTGCAAAACAGCGCGTATAGAACGGTTTGGTAAAGATCCTCTGAAATCTGTCTTAATTCTAACAAAAAATAACCAATATGCCAACAGGCATTACGGCGTGTTGTTCTTCAGCTGATCAAGCCAGGTTGCGGCAGATGCGTCACTTGGTGCGCGCCAGTCACCGCGCGGCGAAAGGGCGCCGCCAGATCCGACCTTGGGTGCGTCTGGCACACAGCTTCTCTTGAATTGTGACTGACCAAAAAACCTTCGAATGAACACTTCGAGCCATTTTTTGATGGTGGCAAAGTCATAAGAATCTTTGCCGTGAGCCCAGGCGCACCAGCTGAGATAGGCCACTTTCGACGGTCTGAAGCCATAACGCAGCAGATAATAGAGATTGAAATCCTGCAGCTCATAGGGGCCAACTGCTTCTTCTGTAAGCTGTGCCGGCGAGTCTGAGTTCTCACCCGGAACGAGTTCGGGAGAGATCGCACCATCGACAATGCTGCGCAAGGTCTTTGACGCCCTGTCGCCGAATTCGTTGTTGTCGATGAACCAGTTGATCAGGTAGCGCACCAGAGTTTTGGGAACCGAGGCGTTCGGATTGTAATGCGACATGTGGTCGCCGACGCCGTAGGTGCACCAGCCAAGCGCGAGTTCGCTCAAATCACCGGTGCCGACCACCAGTGCGCCATTGGCATTGGCGAGTCTGAAGAGGTGTGAGGTTCGTTCGCCGGCCTGCACGTTTTCGAAAGTTATGTCATAAACCTTTTCGCCCTGGGCGAAAGGGTGCCCGATATCTTTGAACATCTGCATGCACGACGGCTTTATGTCGATTTCGCGGGCACTGACGCCGAGCGCTTTCATCAGTTCGAGTGCACTCGATTTTGTGCTGTCGGAAGTAGCGTAACCAGGCATGGTACAGGCAATCAGGTTGCTGCGTGGCAGACCGAGGCGGTCGAGCGCCTTGCAGGCGACGATCAAAGCCAGGGTCGAATCGAGACCGCCTGAAACCCCGATAACCAGCTTTTGCATGCCGCTGCTCTGCAGCCGCGTAGTCAGGCCCTGGATTTGTATATTAAGCACTTCCTGGCAGCGCTGCAGGCGCAATGTTGCAGCGTCAGGCACGAACGGAAACCTGGCGATACTGCGCAGAATCGCAGTTTCTTTGCTGATATTGGCACAGCTGAATTCCAGCGTTCTGAACTTTTTGCCCTCAACGGTCAGCTCATTGGCGCAGTCTTTGAAGCTGCTGTTACGCATACGTTCGAGCTGCAGTTTCTCGACGTCGATGTCAGTGACGATGAGCGATCCAGAAGCGTTGAAGCGCTCGCTCTCTTCGAGAATGTGGCCGTTTTCGCCGATGAGGGCGTGGCCATCCCAGGCAAGGTCCGTCGTCGACTCGCCTTCGCCGGCGCCGCTGTAAACATAGGCACTGAGCAGGCGGGCTGAAGTCGACTTTAGCATGAGCTGGCGGTATTCTGGTTTGCCAATGATGGCGCTACTGGCCGACGGGTTGCAGATTATGGTGGCGCCGGCCATCGCCAGCCAGCTCGAAGGTGTTACCGGGGCCCAGAGGTCTTCGCAGATTTCGACTCCGATAACGGCGTCGGGGTTTTCGCGGCAGCGAAAAAGCAGGTCACTGCCGATCGCGACTGTTTGATTGCAGATGTTGATGAACTGGTGCTGCAGTTCTTTTGCCGATGAAAACTGGCGTTTTTCGTAAAATTCACCATAGTTGGGCAGATAGGTTTTGGGAACCATCCCGAGCAGGCGACCGCCCTGCAGTAGAGCCGCGCAGTTGAAGAGGCGCCCTGCCAGCATCAGAGGCAGGCCGGTAATTACGAGCGGACTGTATGAGGCACTGGCCTTGACCAGCGAAAGAAGAGCTGATTCACATTCATCGAGCAGGCTCTGCTGGTGAAAGAGGTCCTGCAGTGAGTAGCCGCACAGACTGAGTTCAGGAAAAACCACGACGCCGACCTGCTTTTCGTGACACTGCCTGAGCATGATGATCTGGGCAGAAGCGTTCTGCATGGGACGCGCCAGGCTGACCAGCGGGGTGGCGGCCGCGCATCTGAAAAAGCCATGCGTAAACGGGTTGAAAAAATTATTCTGCATGACCTTATGCTATAGCGTTTTTAACTGTCTGACAAGAAAATCAGCGCAAATTTGCCTGAGTGTCGTCGATCAGGTTCTGCAGGCTTGGTGGAATGTAGTTTCGGGAAGGCCCGGGTGCCGGCAGATTCTGCGGCAGCTGGCCGATTTTCATGATTTTGCCTGCTTTTTCGGGATCCATCAGCCCGAGCACTTTGCCGGAATGCTGAGGATTCAGCCCGGAAAGTATTTCATAAATGAGTTTGTCGTCGGGAACCTCGTCAAAAATGGTCGATAAAGCTTTTGGGTCCATCTGGGCTGCGATTACTCTGACCTGATCGAGGCGATTTTCCTGTTCCATGAAGCGAATCAGGCTTGACTCGAGGTTCAGCGTTTCTGATGCGAGCCGATTGGAAAGTTCGTCTATTGCAGCTTTTCGCTTTTCGAGATCGGCCTTTTCATCAGCTAATTTTTTCTGTTCGAGCACGAGTTCTTCGCGAAGTTTTCGCAGTTCTTCCATTTCGCGGCTGTATTGCTCTCTTTGCGATCTGATCAAGCCGCGATAAGAATCTTCGAGTGACTTGGCGCGGGTTTCGAGATCGCGACTGCCCTGGGTGATCAGGCGGTTGAAACGTTCCTGTTCCTGCAGGATCAGCTGCTGATATCGTTCTTCTTCGGGGAGTTGATGCAGTTGAACGAAATCGAAGTAAGGCTCGAATGGCCATTTTTCACGCCACTGCTCAGGTATGCGGTGGCGGAAGGTATAGATATTGAGAAAATCGAGTGTCAGCGCCGACAAAAATATGGCGACACCGAGTGAAGCCAGCAAAAACCAGTATGTCAGGCGACTCAGCGCCAGAAAAATTCTGGAAGGCTTGCGTTCTTCCTGTTCCTTGTTGTCGCGCGTCGGAGTTTTCGCTGTCTGCGCCGGAATTATCGGCTCTACTGCCGGAACATCGTTTTTTTCTGGCATCGAAAGATTTCCTTAATCATTATTTTTGTCAGTTCCAAGACCGCTCAGAACCTGGCTGACAAAATTCTGTGTCGACTGGAATGGCGGTATGCCGCCGAAGCGTTTAACCGTTGCCGGGTCGCTGCTGTAGGCGGCAAGAGCGTTAGACAGATTGCCGCCGTTGCGCTGCATCATATCGGCAAGATGGATAGTACCTGCTTTGATGTTCTGCTCAGGATCGAATGGATTTTTTAAGCCCATCTGACTGAATATCTCTGGTTTAACCTGCATCAGGCCGAGGTTCCCCTCGTTGCTGACTGCCTGGGGATTGTTGCCTGACGCCACAGCTATCAGCTGTTTTACCAGCTGGGCGCTGAGATTGTGTTCTTTTGAATATTTTTCGACAAGCTTTTCGACGTCAGCTCTGAGATCGTTTGCAATAGCGGTTGTGGCCGGGTCGCTGGCCGGAGAGGTGTTGATGCCCTGAGACACCGGGGTTTTGGTGGCTTCGAGCATGGCGGCTGCAAAAGTCTGCTGCTGCCGGCGCCCGCGCCTCTGTGCCATGCCCTTGAAACTCTGATTGAGACCGTCGATACGTTCAAGTATGCGGTTCATGTTTTCAAGCATCGTCGTAGTCTCCTGCTGCCTTCTTTAACCGGTTACCGTATTCGTCGAGTCGCTTCTGCTCTTTTTTGAGCATTTCCTTTTTATATGCCGCTTCATCTTTTTCGCGCATTTTTTCGTAGGTCATGCGGTTGCGGCGTTTGATCATCAATTCATCGAAGATTTTCTGTCGCTGCTTCTCAAGGCGTTCGAGCTCTTCTTCCTGAAATTCCCATGCCCGTTGCAGTCTGGTCAGATAGGCCGGGTACATCTGCACTCTCATCATTTCGCCGGCCTGCAGGTCTTTGGCCTTATGTTCCAGTGCAACAGCATACTCATCTTTGAATTTTTTGATTTCTGCCTTTACTGCCGCGATCTGACCGTCTTTCTGGGCCAACCTGGTCTTGACCTCATTTTCTTCATGGATGCAGATTTCGAGAACCTGCTGAAAGCGGAAAACAAAAGCCATGCTCAGCCGCCATGACCAACGATTTTACTCAATGCTTCGATACTCTTTTCGTAAGCCACCGATTCATTGATGCCTTGTCGAATCAGAGATTCGATCAGGGGTTCCTTTTGAATAGCTTCGTCGATTTTAGGGTCTGAGCCGGTCTTATAAGCGCCGAGGCTTATTGCATCAGCATTCTTTACATAGGTTGAATAAATATTGCGCAGTTTGCCGGCCATTTCAAAGTGGGCCTTGTTGCAGATTTCAGGCATAAGACGCGAGATGCTGCTGAGAATATCGACGGCCGGGTAGATGTTCTGATGAGCCAGATCGCGGCTGAGAACGAGGTGTCCGTCGAGAATACCACGTACCGCATCGGCAACCGGTTCGTCCATGTCGCCACCTTCGACCAGTACCGTGTAAATACCGGTAATCGAACCTTTTCGCGCGGTGCCCGCCCGTTCGAGAAGCTTTGGCAACAGCGAAAAGACCGAAGGTGTGTAACCTCTGGTGGTCGGCGGTTCGCCAACGGCAAGGCCAATCTCGCGCTGAGCCAGCGCAAAACGGGTTACCGAGTCCATCATCAACATGACTTTCTTGTCACGGTCTCTGAAATATTCTGCGATAGCGGTGGCCGTAAAGGCGGCCTTTACGCGCACCAGTGCAGGTTGCTCAGAGGTGGCGACAACTACGATCGAGCGACGCAGGCCTTCTTCCCCAAGATCTTTTTCGAGAAATTCGCGAACTTCGCGACCTCGTTCGCCGATCAGCGCAACGACATTGATATCGGCCTGTGAGGTGCGGCAGATCATGCCCATCAGAGTACTTTTGCCGACGCCGGAACCGGCGAAAATGCCCATACGCTGACCGCTGCCGATAGTAAGCAGGCTGTCGATGACTCTGACGCCCGTTGGCAGAGCGGTTTGTATGCGCTTGCGTGTCAGCGGGTTGGGGGGTTCTCGATTGATCGGGACTCTGGCGATATCTGCCGTCAGGTCGCCTTTGTCGTCGGTCGGCTGTCCGAGCCCGTTGAGCACGCGACCGAGCAGTTCTTCGCCGGCTGGCGCTGTAAGCGGAGTGCCAGTCGGAATGACTTCGCTGCCCTGTCTGATGCCCTCGGTATGAACCAGCGGCATCAGCAACACGCTGCCGCGGCGAAACCCGACGATTTCGCAGGGCAGGGGACCGGCCGGGGTAATGATATGGCAGAGGTCACCGACCGGGTTCTGTGGGCCAGTTGCCTCGATAAGCAGGCCGACGACCTGGGTGACCTTGCCATTGACTCTTATCGGGTCAGTGTTGAGCAGGGCCGAAGTATAGTCGTTGAAGGATATTTCGCTCATGTGTCAGCGAGTTTCTTTCTGAGTTTGCCGAGCAGTGCGCGCTCGAGCTCGCGAGCCTGTGATTCGATCGTGGCATCGATAGTACCGACGCCGGTCTCGATCTTGATACCGCCAGGTGAAAGGGTGGGGTCTTCGATGATGCGCAGTTCGCTGACCGAACCGAGTCGTGCCAGAAACTGGTCTTTGTGGGCCTGGCACATCGATTTGTCTCTGATGTTGATGCGCAGAACGATCTTGTCGACTTCTGAAACGCGGTTGAGGGCCTGGTCGATATTTTTAAGAATAATCTCGGGCTGCGACATTGGCTCAACCTTGATTACCGTGCGGGCAAACGCGATTACCAGTTTGAGCATTTCTTCTTCGGATGCCTTGAGAATGCCCATCCGGCTGGTCTGCAGCTCGTTGATGAGCGCTTCGCTTTCCTGCATCAGATTCTGCCAGTCGAGAGAGGCTTCGTGCAGCCCCAGCTTTTCGCCGGCAGCGATGCCCTTTTCTTCGCCCATCGCGTAGCCTTCTTTGTAAGCTTTGTCGCGAACTGAATCAACTTCAAGTTTTGCCGCTTTTTTAATCGCTTCTGCCTCGGCTTTGGCGGTTTCGACTATTGTGCTGGCGGTTTCCCGGGCGGTTTTGACCGCTTTGGCCGCCTCGGCATCGGCTTCCTGTCTCTTTTTTAGCGCATTCTGGCTGAATTCCTGCTCCTGGGCAGTCAGGCCGGCCTCTTTTGCCTTGAGTTCTTCTTCCCAGTTCCGCAGTTCTTCTTCCAGTGCTTCAAGCTCGAGTTCCTTAATTTTTATGGCCTCGAGCGCAGCTGCGTGTCGAGCTTTCTTAGCCGCCGGAGACAGAAACGAGGTCGGTTCTATTGCCGGTTTATGTGCGGCAGTCATATCGGCGGAGGTCTCGGCATGTGCTTCTTCTGAGGGTTTCTGTGGTTTCGTTACTATTTTTTCTCCAGAACCGGCCAGATGCTCGGGCGAGAGAGCGCGAAAGGTTTCAACGGCAAAAGCGTCTTCTGCCGGCGCCAGATCTTCTTCCGGTTTGGCGATTTTCTGCTTGTGATCGACAAATACCGGCTTTTCCTTGTCGATTTTTATCTGATTCGCCTTGAAGATTTTACCCATTTTATCAGGTTTCCTTAGTAGACCAGGTCATCGGTTGGCCGGTTGATAAACAGTTCTCTGCTCTTTATCAGCTCGGCTACGACAGCCATGATGCGATCTCTGGCTGCATCGACTTCGCTTTCACGTGCCCGACCCTGCCTGGTGATCTCTTCTTTGAGATCGTTGAGGGCCCGCTGCGACATGTTAGCAGCAATATTCTTGAGAACTGACGCTGGCGCACCCTGCAGAGAAATTGCGAGATCGCGGATTCTGATGATTTTCAGCATGCGCTGCAGACCGCGCGGGTCGGCGTAAGCCAGATCATCGAAGAGAATAATCTGGCGGCGCAGTTTATCGACGACCTGTGGCAGATCTTTCTGCAGGCCGCCGAGAATATGACGATTGGTTTTGGCGTCGCAGTGTCGCAGGATGTTAGCGAGTATTTCCAGACCAGTGCTGGTTCCAAGTTGAGTTTTAGCCAATCAGTTCCTCCTCGCCCGGGCGCGAGATTACCACTTCGCCTCTGGCCTCGAGCTTCTTCACAATAGCGACGATGCGCTGCTGAGCCTGGTCGACGTCGCGCATACGCACCGGACCCATGTATGCCATTTCTTCCTTGAGCATTTCTGCCGCACGTTTCGACATGTTCTTGTAGAATTTTTCTTTGACTTCGTCGGTGACGCCCTTGAGCGAGATCGAGAGGTCTTTCATGTCGATTTCCTTCATCAGACGCTGCAGGCTGCGGTCGTCGATAAGAACAACGTCTTCGAATACGAACATGCGCTTTTTGACTTCTTCGGCAAGGCTCGGTTCCTGCACTTCCATGGTTTCGATGATGTTTTTCTCGACAGCGCGCTCTACCGCGTTCAACACACCGATAAGAGAATCGATACCGCCGACGCTGGTGAAATCCTGGCCGATAATCGATGAGAGACGCTCTTCGAGATAGTTCTCGACTTCGCGTGTGATATCCGGACTGGTGCGATCCATCAATGCCAGGCGCTTGGCGATTTCAACCTGGCTGTCGGGCGTCATTGACTGCAGGATTACTGCAGATTTTTCTGGTTGCAGATACGCGAGAATGAGGGCGACCGTCTGCGGATGCTCGTTCTGAATAAGTGTCGCCAGCTGGGTCGGGTCGGCAGTGCGAGCCGCTTCGAACGGCTGTATCTGCAGCGAAGTCCCCATTTTGGCAAGAATTTCGAGAGCTTTGCCCGGGCCGATAGTCTGTTCGAGCAGGTGCTTAGCATATTCAAGGCCGCCTTCGGCGTAGAACTTGCGGGCCATCATCTGCTGTTCGAATTCGAACAGCACGGCCAGCTTGTCTTCGGTCGAAATCTTTCGCTGTTTGGCGATTTCGATGGTCAACGTCTCTATCTCGGCATCTGAGAGTGACTGCAGAATGGCGCCGCTGGTTTCCGGGCCGAGAAAGATCAGCAGAATCGCGGCCTTGGCGCGGCCGGGAATGTCGAGAATCGGCAGATCCTCGAGCTTGATCGGAGGCAGTTCTTCTTCCTTTTCCTTGTTCACGCTCCGACTCCTGTTACTTGCTCAGCCACAGGCGCAATACCTGCACTGCGTCTTCGGGTTTGCTGCTGACCAGATCTCTGACACGCTTTTCGAGAAGTTCGCGGGCGTTGGCCTGCTCGTTGAGTCTGGCGAGCTCTTCTTCTCTCTGGCGGTCGCGTTCTTTGATGATGGTGTCGAGTCTCTTGAAGCCTTCTTCGAGAGTGCCATTGTCTTTTTTCTGGAAGGCTTCACGATAGATGAACTGCTCTTCAGGAGTCATCTCTTCGAAATCGGGCGGCAGTCCGTCATTGTTCATGGCATACTGATATGCCTGGTGACGCAGATCCTGAACCTTGCGCTTCTTTTCTTCGAGATCGCCGATTTCCGGGAAGAAATTCTTGACGTCCTTGAATCTTCTTTCCCAATCCTGCCATTTCTGCTCGTTCTGGCGCAATGAGGCATTGTCGCGGGCAAGTTTGAGTGCTTCGGCTTCGGCAGCCGCTTCGGCAAGACGCTGCTGTTCCCTGGCCAGTGCCCTGGCTCTCGATACTCTGACAAATATGTATATCAGGCCGAGGAATATCGGGAATGACATTAGTAGGCCAACAACGATCATGAACATCTGTTTCTCCTGCTGTTTCTTCAGCTCAAAGGCAGCCTTGGCACGATCCAGTTCGTCATTGCGGAATGGCAGAACCATCAGCGCCAGTTTGTCGCCGCGCTCCTTGTCGAAACCAACCGTGGTTTTGGCGATTTCGGTGATTTTTTCTTCAAGAGATCCCACGGCAGCCGGGTCGTCGTTAAGAACGACCGATACAGTCAGACGGCGAATGGTGCCCTGCTCTTTAACAAATTTTTCTTTCGATCTGGTAAATTCATAGTTGGTAATTGCAGCGTTGCGCTTGTACTCATTCCATGTCGAGTTCTCGGTGCCCGGATACGCCGGTGCTCCGGGGGGCAGGTTTGAGTTTACGCCGGGTTCGCCATCTTCGACGAGGTCGCGGCCCTTGTATTCTTCTTCTTCAAGTTTTTCAGAGAGTTTGAGGCCTGAATTCATGCCTTCAACCGGCGGAATCACGACGTCGCTGACCGCTTCCTTCTGGTCGAAATCGATATCGAGTCTGACTCTGACAATGGCTTTGCCATATCCGAAAGAGCTTTCGAGCAGGCTCTGCAGTTCTGAGCGCAGATGGTTCTCGCGGTTGCGGGTGTATTTCATCTGCGCGGTCTGAACCTTGTCAAGGGTCATCGCTTCTTCATCTTCAATGATTCTGGTAAGGTCACGGGCTTCGGTGTCGGCAATTCTGATTTTGTCGGGGTTGAGGCCTTCGACGGCAGAGCACACCCAGTCGCGTATGGCGCGTACCTGATCCTGATTAACTTCAGCGCCCGGCCGTAACTTCAAAAGGATGCTGGCAGATGGTTCTCTCTGGTCTTCCTTGAAAACTTCTTTTTTAGGTTTGACAATGCTGACACTGGCTTCTTCGATCGGGCCCATTCGCACAAGCGTCTGTTCGAGTTCTGACTGTAGACCTCGAACATAGTTGAGGTCGAATTCCTGCTGGGTAGTGCCGGTGAACATCGAACGCTGGTCGATAAGGGTCTGCCAGCCGGGCTTTGCCTGTGGCAGGGTTTTTTCCTGGGCAAGCTGCAGCAGTATGTATGACTTGTCGGGCACGGGCACACGAATGTCGGTAGAGTCTACACCGAGTTTGTATTCGATATTGAGCTCCTGAAGCTTGGCGACTACCTTGCCGGCGTCTTCAAGCTTGAGCTTCTCTTCAAAGAGTTGAATGAACTCTTTTTGTGTGCCCCACATCGAGGCGGTTGCGATACCCAGCACGACTATCACTACAATAGCCGCCAGCGCTATCTGCTGGCTTCTGGGCAATTTTGCAATCGGTTCCCATAATTGCCTGAGAAAATCGGTCATCGTCTGCTACTCCCTACTCCCTGGTGTGCCCTGTTTTTGATGTATGCTTTTCTGGCTACGGAAGTTTAATCAAGATTATTTATAGTACGTCAGAAACATTCTGTAAAGACCTAAAATTTAAAAATTCATCCGCATTATTTCTTTGTATGCCTCAAGTACTTTTCCTCTGACTTCAAGCGTCAGATTCATGGCAGTCTTGGCTTTTTCCGCGGCTATCATTACGTCGTGCAGATTGTCTACACGACCGAGAACGGCATCCTGAGTAAGTTTTTCAGATTGCTTGCCGAGGGTGTCGACTTCGTCGATTGCAGTCTGAAACTTGTCGAGAAAAATACCCCATTGCTCTTTGGCATTGGTGTGCGGTCTTTCTGGTTTGCTGTTGATGTCTACCCATGGATTACGTTCTGGAACTCTCATTTATCAGCCTCTGCCTCCTATGTTTAGTGCTGCATTCGTCATGTCTTTAGCCGAATTGATGCAGGTTACGTTGGCTTCGTATGCACGCGTGGCCGTGATCATGTCCACCATTTCGTGCACTATGTTGATGTTCGGTCGGCGAACGTAGCCTTCTGAGTCGGCGTCGGGGTGATTCGGGTCGTATTCCATTTTGAATGGTGCCATATCTTCCATGATGGCATTGACTCTGACGCCGGTGCCTGGCACCTGTGGTTTCTGGCGATCCTGAAACCACCAGCTGCCACGGGGATTGCGCGATTCGAAGATGACCATCTTGCGCCGGAAAGGAGCGCCATCTTCAGTTCTCGTGGTATTGACGTTGGCAATGTTGTTCGAGATGACATCCATGCGCAGACGTTCAGCGGTCAGGCCGGACGCGGAAGTATCAATAGCTCTGAACATACCCATCAGGCTCTACCTCCTCTGGTGATGACATCGTTGAGGCCTGCAAACATGGCGGCCAGTCGGGTGGCGTGAATCTGGTAGGTCATGGTATTCTTCGCCAGATCGCTCATTTCAACATCGATGTCAACGTTGTTCTTGTCGTTGCGCATGACGTGAATGCGGTCTTTGATGGTGGTCGGGCCGACATCGCGGTAGTTGATCTCGCCGATCGGAATATGGCCGTCGTGCTCGCGTTTGCCGACCAGATCGATTTTACCGTCGAATACCTTTGCCATTTCGTCTTCGAAGGTTACGATCTGGCGCTTGAAGAGCGGGGTGTTGACGTTGGCAATGTTGTTTGAAATTACCTTGTGCCGCACCGACGATACTTCAAGCCCTTTGGCGAGAAGATTGAAGGTAGCGGTTCCGGTCAATCTTTCGAACATTTCGAGTCTCCCTGAAAATCAGATTAGAGAATGAATCTTGCCAGGTCGTGGTTCTTGAGCAGTGGTGCAATTGCCTTTTCAACGCGAGTTTCGTCGATTACATACTTGCCGCTGAGCTTTTGCGGAGCGTCAAAAGCCGCTTCCTCCATCAGCTGTTCCATGATGGTGTGCAGGCGTCGGGCACCGATGTTTTCGTGATCGGCGTTGGCCTGAAAAGCGAAACGTGCAATGGCTTCGATGGCTTCTGTCGTGAATTCAACATCGAGGCCATCGACTTCGAGCAGTGCCCGATATTGCCTGGTCAGCGCGTTTTGCGGTTCAACGAGAATGCGTTTGAAATCTTCAACCTTGAGTGCGTCGAATTCGACCCTTACCGGAAAACGGCCCTGCAGCTCGGGAATCAGATCGGAAGGCTTGCTGACGTTGAAGGCGCCGGCGGCGAAGAACAGTATGTGGTCGGTTTTGACTATGCCATACTTGGTCATCACGCTGGTGCCTTCGACCAGCGGCAGCAGGTCGCGCTGCACGCCTTCGCGCGAAACGTCGGGGCCGCTTTTGCTCGTGAATGAAGAAGCGATCTTGTCGATTTCGTCGAGAAAGATCACGCCGCTTTCCTGGGCCAGGCTGAGCGCTTCTTTCTGAAGTTCATCCTGGTCGACGAGGTGGTGCATTTCTTCCTGAAACATGATTTCACGGGCTTCGCTGACTTTGACTCGGCGGCGGCGCTGACGACTGGGCAGCATATTGCCAAGCATGCTCTGCAGGCCCTGCATATTGATGCCCATTTCTTCAAAGCCGGTCTGGGAGGAGAAAACTTCGACCACGGGCGTTGCCTGTTCGTTCACGTCGATTTCTACCTCCTTTTCGTCGAGTTCGCCTTTTCGTAATTCTTCCGACAGCTGCTGGCGTTTTGCCGATACAGAATCAGTCTCTTCAATATCTATCGGCAGATTGCCAGGATCTCCTGAGTTTTTTTCGTAACCGCTGAGAGGGTGATAGCGACGGCCTTCCGGGTAAATGATGTCGAGCAGTTTTTCGTGAGCGCGTTCGCGCGCTTTCGGTCCCATCTGCTCAATTTTCTGAGAACGTAACAGACTCATGCTGACTTCGACGAGGTCGCGAACCATCGAATCGACGTCGCGACCGACATAACCGACTTCAGTAAACTTGGTTGCCTCGACTTTTACAAACGGAATGCCTGAAATATTGGCGATTCGGCGGGCAATTTCGGTTTTGCCGACCCCGGTCGGGCCGATTAACAGGAGATTCTTTGGTCTGATATCTTCGCGCAGTTCACGGCTGAGCTGGCGGCGGCGAAAGCGGTTGCGCAGCGAAATCGCGACCGCGCGTTTGGCTTTGTGCTGGCCGATTACATAGCGATCGAGCTCATCGACGATCTGTTGTGGCGTCAATTCGCGCTGTTGTTCGCTCATTTTTCGAGAACCTCCACGACGATCTGATTGTTGGTGTAGATGCACTGTTCGGCGGTTATCGCCATGGCAGTTCTGACAATCTCGACAGCCGAAAGCTGCGAATGGCGGAAAAGTGCCTTTGCGGCCGCTGTGGCCGAAGCTGCGCCTGAGCCAATCGCCGCGACCGGTTCGTCGGGTTCGAGCACATCGCCCTGGCCCGACAGTACCAGAATCTTGTCAGAGTTGCCGACGAGCAGCATGGCCTGCAGTTGACGCAGAGCCTTGTCGAGGCGCCAGTCGCGGGCAAGCTCAACGGCTGCGCGGGTCATGTTTCCCGAAGCCGAATCGAGTTTGGCTTCGAAACGCTCGAAAAGAGTGAAGGCGTCGGCGGTATGTCCGGCAAAGCCGCCGATGATGGGGTAAGAGCTCAGGCGTCTGATTTTGACCGCCTTTGCTTTGATGATCTGCTCGCCGAGAGTAACCTGGCCATCACCGGCAACGGCCAGAATATTGTCTTTAAGGACTGCCAGAATGGTGGTTCCTCTATATGTCATGCTTGTCTCCTGCTCTGGGGTGCGAGAGCCGATAGGTCTGCATCAGGCGCTCTTTGCTGATTCTCGTGTAAATTTGTGTTGTCGCCAGGCTTTCGTGGCCGAGCATTTCCTGCACGGCCCTGATGTCGGCGCCGTTATTGAGAAGGTGCGTGGCGAAGCTGTGCCTGAACTGATGCGGCGTGATGTTGAGCATCATCGCGAGCTGGCGTGAGTATTTGTCGATCATGCGCGCAATCGAGCGCACGCTTAACGCCGTGCCGAATTTATTGAGAAACAGGCTGCGGTTTAGTTTCTGGTCAGGCATCTGGCCGTTGCGCATCTGAAGATAGGCGTGAACAGCCTGGCATGACAAGGGAGTCAGCGGCACGATGCGTTCTTTGCTGCCTTTGCCGGTTACGCGAGCCTGCTGGTTTTCGAGGTCGAGTGCGTCGATGGTAAGGCCGGCCGCCTCGGAAACGCGCAGGCCGCTGCCATAGAGCACTTCAAGGATGGCGCGGTCTCGCATGCCGTTGAGTGTCTGACCGTCAGGCGCGTTGAGCAGCAGGTTGATGTCTTCCTGGGTCAGGGCGCGTGGCAGTGGCAGCTGGCGCTTGGGTGAATCCATGGTTGCGGCGGTGTTGTTTTCGATCAGTTTCTGGCGGCGGGCGAATTTAAAAAGCCCGCGCAAAGCCGACTGGCCGCGACGCATACTTTGCGCCGAAAGCCCCTTGCCGCGCCGGTCTGCCCAGAATGAACGCAACAGCGTGTGGTTGAGCTTTTCGAGTTCTTCGGCCTGATGCAACCCCTGCTGTTCGAGCCACAGCCGGAAAAATTCGAGGTCGCTGCGATAGCCGCGCACGGTATTGGGCGACATTCTGCGCTCTTTGGCGAGTGACTCGAGATAGCGCTCTATCAGCTCGTTGAGTGGCACCATTTGGCTCCGGGGGTGGGGTGATTTTTGGATGTGCCAAGGTTAGCACAACCCCGCCAAAGGTACAAGCCCTGTAAAATTTTTTTTCAGCAGCTTTCGCTACGGTTGAAATTTTTCATTATAGTCCTCTGTCACATAAGAGTTAAAGAATTCAATCCGTGGCATACCGTTTATGTCGGGCTCCTGGCGGAATCTGGCAGTTCTTACTGCTTAGAACCGGTTTATTCAGTGCCGCCCAGGGATCTGATGTAGTCTGCCATTTCAAGTCTTTTCAATTTCAGGGCCGACGTTAATGGGGTGTTGCCCGATTTATTGCGGGCGTTGATGTTGGCACCATGTCTGAGCAGCCAGTCAAAATCGCTTTTCCAGTCCATTTCGGCGGCCCGGTGCAGAAGAGAGTTGCCTGTATACTCCGGCTCATTTATCTTTGCACCGTATCGTAAAAGAATTTCGGCTATCTCTGTCTTTTTTTCAAAGCCAGGGTTGCATATCAGTCTCCAGATTACACAGTGTCTTTCGCCTCGGTGGTCTGCGGGCTCGATGTTTGCGCCCTTTTTCAGCATGAACTCAATTGTTTCCGGACTGGCCTCAGGCACCAGGCACTCGAGCATGGTCTGGGCAAAGTTCCCGCCCCTGGCTTCAATAGATGCGCCGTTCTCAAGCAATAATTCTGCTGTCTGAAAATGCTCGTTTTCGATAGCCAGCCAGAGAGCGGTCTTTTTATCTTCATTGGCCTGGTCTATTTTCAGGCCCTTTTTCACCAGATAATCGACAATGCTCTCTTTTCCAGTTCTGGCTGCAAGATGAAGAAGGGTATTGCCTTCTTCGTCGGTTAGATCCGCTGGCTTTCCGCTATTAATGGCTTTTCTGAGGCGTTCGACATCATTGTCGAGAATCGCCATGACATAAGATTCTTTTGCTCCATACTTCTGCAAAAGTTCTATGCACTCGTTTTGCCACGAAAACGGAATGAAGCAGGCGTAATCAAGAGCCGTGGCCCCCGAAGCATTTGTCTCATCGGGGTCAGCATTGATTCTTTCCAGAAACTCCAGGTCATTTTTGTAGTATGACCAGCTGCTGTCCTGGACAAAACTTTTAACGGTTATGGCAAACAAGCCTTTTATCCCGGGATCTTTCAGGCTCAGTCCTTTTCGCAGGAACCATTCTATCGATCTAAGTTTGCGCGACTTGATACATTGCTGAAAAGCCGGTATGCCGTCTGTCGCCAGCACGAATTCAGGCATCTGCGCAATTTTCTCCATCGCAGAAAAATTTTCGTTAGCCGCAGCCTCTATCATGGCCTTGATTTGAATTTCTTTGCCCTGCCCGGCTTTTGCCATGATTTTATCAAACAATGGTTGTTTACCCAATCTGGTTGCATACTCGACTACAGATTTTCCTTCAGCATCGACGGCGTTGATATCGGCGCCGGCATTCAACAGAATCTCTGCTGTTTCGATGTGCTCTTCACTTTTTTGATAATCACTGAAATATGCGAACACCTGAATCAATGGAGTTCTGCCGTGCTCACCACGCATGTTTGGGTCGACTCCATGATCCAGCAGCAGCCTTATTACCTCATGATGTGAAGAATTAACCGCTGTCCAGAACGTAGCGTTCTTAACCTCATCTGGAACATCGGCTGCTTCAAGAATTATCTTCAGACACCAGGCGCTGTTATGCTCATCATCAGCCAGATAATCACTTTTACTTTTTTTAGCACCTCCAGCAAGCTTGTTTTCTCTCTCTTTCTCCGCTGCAGTCTGCACGAGTTTTCCCAGTTCGTGAGCACTCAAGTTTTCCAGAAATTGCAGTGAAATGAGATATTTCAGCAGCCGGCCGCGCTTGTAACAAGATGCATTACTCAGCAATGCATAGCTGAGCTTCTGTTTTATCCTGCTGCTTTTCCATGACGGGTCGGCTACGAGTAGACGTTGAACAATTTCCATATGGCCATTGGCGGCAGCGCAGGTTACTGCCCTCCAGTCATCCGGGTGGTAATATTCTTTGCTGCCAGACTTCAAGCCATTACGCAAAAGAAGCTCGACTATATCTTTGTGCCCATACCATGCGGCCAGAGAAAGGGCTTCGTCGGTAAAATCTTTTGCCAGGTCCGGTCTTGCCTTGAGCAGGCTTTCTACAAGGCTTGTGTTTCCCAGTTCAGTTGCCAGGCAGCAGACCGATTCGAGTTGGTTGCTGCTTTTTAAATCCTTGCTGAGAGTGGCGATTAAGCGCTCTGCATCTGTAGTATTCCCAGAATGCAGCAGGGTCACAACTGGATGCAGGAGTTCAGAGTTGGGCATCTTCAGGAAAACAAAGTATTCACTTCTTTTTTTTATGATGTCTGCGATTCGTTGCTGATTATCGATGGCTTTCTGAATTAAGGTCTGCTCTTTTCTCAACAGCTCTTCGAAGCCAATCTGAACTTCTTTGCCGAATTTATCTTTGCATGAAACGATCTTGCCGTCTTTAAAAGCGTAGCGAGTCAGAGAGAATTCATCCAGGCAGGCTCCACCCATGCCGACCCCGCGATTGGCGAAGGTATCGAGCCCCATCGCTCTCTCTACATAGCCAACCAGCCGGTCTTCATCATAGAAAAATTCTGTTCTGTCGCCAATATATACGGGGCTCCCTTCCATCAGGTAGACCAGCTTGCCATGACGTACCTTAGCAATTAAAGACCAGTCTGAGTTACCGACAAACCATTCAGACTTGATTATGTAGTCGGAAACTTCGCCAGGATCTATTTCGTCAGGTTTTTTTATTTTGTTCTGCCATTTGGTTCCGGGTTTGGCACTGGACTCATGCGGCTTTGACGACGAGGCGGAAACATAGGTTAGATAGGCAAGCAGACAGACTGTCAGCAGGCCTGAAATCAGTAATAATTTTGCGTTGACACGATAAAAGGGAGTTTTCAGCAAAACCTCTACTCCTTCACAATTGTTCGAGAAACCAAAGATGCTGATGGTCGCAGAGCATTCTTTTATTTTTCGCGCAGGTTGCGAATGCCCTGCCATTCTGGCGGCGGCGGGTTTTCTTCGTAGTATTTCGCTTTCGCCAGCAGATTTTTAACCGAGTGATCTTCAGGCCGCAGTTGCAAAGCGGTCTGAAGATGCGCCGGAACTTCTCCGAAATTACGGTTAAGAAAGGCGGCGAAAGCTGTCTCATAGCTTTTGGTGAAAGCCAGATCATCGGCTGAAACCTTGCCTTTTTCGCCGAGAGGTTCAAAAATTCTGTCAGGAACTGTTTTGCCCTTGACCGCTACCAGATCGATAAGGCGCCACTCAAAACGATTGCCGGTTCTGCTTTTTACCGCTTCGGTGACGAGAATTCCGGTGCCATACAATTTATTCAGGCCTTCCAGGCGGCTGGAAAGGTTGACTATATCGCCGATTGCCGTGTAGTTCATGCGATAAGGCGCTCCGATGTTCCCCACCATGGCGACTCCGGTCGAGATGCCGAAACCGGTATCCAGTCTCGGAAGCCCTTTCTTTTCGACTTCTGAGTTGAATGCCGTCAGAAACTTCTGGCAGCGAAGGCAGGCATAAACAGCGTTCAGGCACTGTTCAGAATCTTCTTTAGGAGCACCCCAAAGAGTCATGATGGCATCGCCGATCATTTTGTCGATCGTTCCGTGATTATCCATCAGAATCTGCATGAGATTCTCAAAATAAACCGAAAGATGGCTTGATAGCGTCTGAGGATCCATGGTTTCGGATATCGAGGTGAACCCTCGAATGTCGCAGAAAGAGACGGTAATCTCGGTGGACCGACCGCCAAGCCTGGCGGCTTCTCCGCGCTTGAGCAGTTCTCGCACCACATCGGTCGGAATGTAGCGGGAAAATGAATCGAGGGCGGCAATCATGCGTTGCTGGGTTTCGCTCAGGCGAAAAACTTCGAGAATGTGCGATTCTACAGGGTCTTTCTGAGACAAGTCCAGTCGTGTAATGGCTTCGCTGCTTTCGGCTAGATAGACCAGCGGCCTGCTGTACATGCGGGCGAGAAAAAATCCCATGATTATCGCCAGAATGATGGCAAAAACTCCCATGGCCAGAATTCTGGCTCGCTGTCTGTAGACCTCGCCCAAAAAATCTTCTTCAGGAACCGCCATGCCTACCCAGAGTCGGGCATTTTCGCCGAGGTTGTACGGGCGAAAATCAATTCGCCAGTTGCCGTAATCGCCTGAAAAACGCACGGTCGAAGCCTGCTTGTTCCAGGCAGAGAAGGCCGCGTTGAGAACGGGGTTCTTCATATCTTCGACCTTGGGAAGCATGGCGCCAATGCCCTTGAAAAAATCGTGCCTTTCACGGGCGGTCTGGAGGCCGGTGATGCTCGGAACGCCGATTACGTCACCGTTGTGGGTCAGAATGAATGTTTTACCCTGAGGGCTGGGCTGCAGGCTGGAAGTAAAATCAGAGAGCTTTTCGAGCATGAGATTGAAGGTCAGAATGAACATCGAGCCATTCGCGCTTTCCAGTGGCAGGGAAGCTGCTATTCCTGGCTGTTTGCTGGTATGCAGTATAAAGGGGTCGTTCCAGAAAATCGGGCAGGACGCAACTGTGGTCGCTTTGTCGGCAAAGCTTTTTGCGCCAAGATACCAGTCGCGCGTTCGGGCATCGAAATCGTCTGCGTCTTCCCATTCTCTGAGAATTTCGCCAGAGGCGCTCAAAAACGCAAACTTCGCGTATCCTGGTTTGGCAGAAAGGCCAACAATTCTTGAGAGAAACCCGTCGTTTTCAGCTCCAATTCGATTGGAAAACCCTTTTTTATTGCCGGTGCAAAGCGAAGTGATCTGCGGATAACCTTGAAGAATAGGCAGCACCAGCGCACGAAAGCGATCGATTTCTTCGGGCACCATTACCCCTGATTTTGCCCATTTCTGGGTTTGTCTGAGCGTGTTTGCGATCGGATGAAAGAAAGAATCGAGTTTCTCTTCGATGACCTCGCCAGTTTTTTCGAAATAGCTTTTCTCAAGATCGCGAGCCACAATGGTACTTGCTGCGATAGAGACAACGAGAACCACCGCTGAAATAATGACTGTCAGACATATCAGATTAATGAGCAGACTTGTCAGAATGGCAATGTGAAACTGTTTTGCAGATTTCTTCTCCTGGTTGTCCATGACTCCCTCTCCTGGGCAAAAATGTCTGTCGCTTGATTGTATTCTAAAACTCCCGTTTTTCCTACAGAAAAGCCAGCTGTGCGGCAACAACCCCGGACAAAATGTTTCTGTCTGTCAGAGGCCATAGTAGCTCGATCTGAGCGAAGGGCCGAACATGAACCCGGGGAGGGAACCGATGAGCTCTTATAACGCGAAGAATCCGACCGGAGGAGCGATTGTAAGGCGCGTCAAAGGAGTGCCCGACCCAAATCTTCACCTGCTGGAACGAATACTGACAACTGAAAATGTAAGAACCGCCTGGGAACGGGTAAGAGCCAACAAAGGCGCACCGGGAGTGGATAATGTTTCCATCGACCAGTTCCCGGATCGGTTCCGACCACAGTGGAATGATATTCGTAAATCCATTCTGGCAGGCAGTTATAACCCATCACCTGTAAAAAGGGTTGATATTCCAAAGGCATCTGGCGGAACCCGCCCGTTGGGCATTCCATGTGTTCTTGACCGGCTGATACAACAGGCTATATGCCAGATTCTCATGCCTATCTTCGATCCGGGTTTCTCAGTGGGTGAAAATTCATTATCCGGCCACGGCCCGATTAAGTTCATGAACCGCATGTCCGGTGGTGTTGGAAGGAGGGGGGAAAGCCCCCTCTTTACCCGATTCGATGGTCTTCATTTATCGTTTTTTTCAGTTTTCCACGGGTTGAATAATGGAATATCACATCCCTGGAAATCACTTTCATTTCTTGTTACCAGAATCAAATTGTGAGTTCTGGCAATTGATGCAATCAAACCATCTATTGCTGCAAGCGTAAGACCCTCTTTTTCAGCAGTAGCCTGCATTTCACCCCAATTTTCAGAAACAGTCAAATCAACTGAAAGTATCCGGTCATTATAATCTTCAATCAATGTGTTGAGCCACTCCGTAAGCCTGGCTTTCTTCCTGGAACTTGGTAGCTTTGAAACACCTTTTCTGATTTCGCCAATGGTTAAAACACTTAAATAAAGCCTGTCAGATGGTGTCTCCTGAAGCCATTCAATCAGCAGCTTACTTGGACAAGGTTTTACAATCTCTGAAACAACGCAGGTATCTACAAGGTATTTCAAAGGTCGATTCTCCTTGGGCCGTCTTTTTGTCGAGTAAACTCTAATTCAAGACTGGCTTTTGGACAAGAAAGTAAAAAATCCTTGAAAGAAGGTTTTGCAGATTGCAATTTCTCAAACTCTTCGACTGAAACAATAACGACAGCTTCAGCTCCATGTCTGGTAACATATTGAGGACCATTCTTGATTGCTTCGTCAACAATCTGGCTAAATTTTGCCTTGGCATCCTGAAGTTTCCAGAATGATTTCATTTTCGGCCTCCCAAATTTTCATAGCCACCACATACAGTCTAGTCAGACTAGTCTTGTTTGTCAAGTAAAGACAGATGTGAGGCTTTGCGATATCTCAAAGGCGATTTTTCAGACTCTTTGCGATGACAGGTCTTTGAGCTGCGCAGGAGTTGATCGATCGGATTGTCAGAGGCTGCCGATCAGGGTGATTTCGTTGCGGTCGTAGTAAAGATGCTTGATGATGAGACGCGACAGCTGGTGTTTCTGTCTGAGTTCTTCGATGGCAGCCAGAATCGTTTCGGGTTCCTTGCCGCGGAACTTAACATTTACCACGAATTTGCGGCAGGCCTTCTGTTCGAGCCAGCGGTCGAGCAGGCCGAGGGTGGCCAGCGGCCTGACGATCATGTCGCAGAACATCCAGTCGACGGGCCTGGTCGGCATAAAAGCGTAACCGTTGTCGAGCGAATGCTCGCAGCGCGGGTGGCTTTCGACATGCGCTTTGAGATCGGCGAAATCGACGGCGATCACTCTGGCGCCACGCTTGAGTGCTGCCCAGGTCCAGCCGCCGGGAGCGGCGCCGAGGTCGATGCAGACATCGCCTTTGCGTGCTGAAACACCAGATTGTTGCCAGGCCTCTTCGAGTTTGTAATAAGAGCGGCAGGGGGCCTGCGAATCGTGCGGAATCGAGCCAGGAGTCATGCTGCGCATGAATGGCACGAAGCGGCCCATTTCTGTTTTGAATCTTTTTGCAGCGCTGACCCAGAGCTGATCAGTGTCGGTAAGAATGACTTGAACGACAAGGCAGGGTCGCTTTTCGTCGATGCTTTCCCAGGGCTGGTATTTTTCGAGAGTGCGCTTGCGGTATTTTGCCATGCGCTGCATGAACTTTTCGTGCAGCAGCGCCGCGCGCCCGCTCATGAATTCGTAATGCGTCGAGTCTTCGCTATAAAAGTCAGGTGTGCAGCAGTGCAGGGTCCAGGGCAGCGGATTACTGTCGAGAACCGGGTCGAGTGCCGCGCCAAGCGACTGAATAAGATCAGTCAGCGATGCGCCTTTAACCGCACTGCAGTTCGGCAGCCATTGTCTCGCAAAAATTGGTTCGTATCTGAGCCCGGAAGCAGGCGACTCTCCGACCACCAGGCCTGCCGCAGGCGAATAAAAATGCTTGCCGACTCCGGCGGTCGACAGCTCCCGACAGAGAGTTGTCTCCCAGCCGTTCGCGCACAGATATCCGTTCAAGGTTTTTCCCGCAGTCAAATTGTTACTCCGAATCAGGTACCAGGCGTTTATATCACAGTTTGCCGACTTCTGCCAAAGGATATCGACTTGCTGGTTCTTTGATCGTGCAGATGTCTGCGAAAGTTTGCTCTTTATGAAATTCTCATTATAATAAACAAATAGACTCTGTCAGGTGAGGTGTTCTGTGGGTGACATTTGGAAAATCAGACTGATTGCAGTTCTGCTTGTTCTTGGCATAAGCAATCCCCTTCATGCCTGGGACTGCACTGAAGCGCACCCCACGATAAATCAGCTTGCGTTCGAACATTTTGTTGCAAGACTGCAGGCGGGGCATTATAAAGAGCGCTTCACCAGCATGGCGGTCGATAACACGACGAGCTATCAGGGGCTCACCTTCGGCAAAGCGCCGAAGTTCGAGAGTGGAACCGTCGCCAAAACCGTAAATGCCAGCCACAATCTCTCCGGCTGGCTTGAACGCGGCGGTTTTGATGCTGATATGCCAGAAATTAACATGGGGTTCAGGCATTTCTATGATCCGGTTTACGAGCCTCATTACCTGACATGGCAGCACCGTTCTTTCATTAAGAAAAACAAAAGCAATTACGCTTCTGAAGAAGCATTTTTTAAGTCATTGCAGTATCGGGCCGATGACTGGAACCCAAATTTTGAATTCGGGTTCAAAGATCGCAAGATCAAACTGCAGCCCAAACTGCTGCGCCCGCAGATCGATGCGGCTACCTGGGCATTTGAGCACGAAGAGAACGATCACAGCTGGATGCAGGGTAAAATCGCCTACAAAGCGGCCATGGAAAACAATACTGCTCTTTTTGGCAATCTTAATCGCAGTCAGATGTTTGGTAAGGCTTTTCGGGCTCTTGGCGAAACCATGCATCTGATGGCAGATATGACCCAGCCGGCGCATACCCGTGGTGACAGCCATTCTATGTATGAACCGATCGAGAAGAACGTCAAGGCAGACATGATAAAAAAGATCATTGGCGCGCGCCATAAAAGCCCTGAGTTCAGGCCGGTGCCAGAATTTGAAGTGGAAGAAGGACTTGAACTGCCAGAACTGATGAAAAAACTGGCGGCTTTTACCAACGCTCATTTCTTCAGCAATGACACGATTTTTGACTATGAGACCTGGAAATTTCCGCGCAATGGCAAGCGCCCGTATCCCTCGCCACAGCTGAGCCGTCTGCAGCATAATGCCGGCATTTATTCGGCTTATTTCGAAACGGTTGGCTGGGTTCCATTGGCAAAAGAGACCGGGTCACCCTTTTCGAAAGTATTAAATGACAACGATCGCTATGGTCGCAAAAAACCTCATTATAACGTAATGCCTGACATGGCTGAAAGTCAGGCCAAAGTCCTGATTCCGCTGGCGATATATAATTGTGCCGAATGTATAAAAGCATTTCTTCCGGTTCTCAAAGTCGATTTCTCCCTGCGCCGCGGCGGTAACAATAATTATATTGCCACCGGCGAAATTCTACATGACATAAGCCAGGATGAAGACTGGGGAAAAATCGGAGCCATTCGTTTTAATGGTTTCGGTTATGTTCAGATCAATGATGCCTGGCAGAAGGTAGAAATTCGTAACGGCCAGATGATAGATACTTCTCTGTCGCTGAACTCAGGCGATAAAGTTGCTCTGGTCATAAGAGCCGGCGGCCTGATTGTTGCCAGCAGGAAGATTATCATTCCCTGATCGCTGCCTGGAGCGATGCCGGCACTTTCTATTTCAACGTTCTGGCCGTTCAATCTCTTTTGTGCTGCTTGAATTTACCATGGGATGATGATAGGATTTCAACAGCAGGAGGGGATATGGCGGTTACTCATACAATAGAGGGCGATATTGCCCTTTTTGTGCTCGAAGGCCAGAACACTCTTGAAGAGGCCGAAGCAGCTTTTCGGGCAGCGTTTGCGGGTGCCGAAGGCTCGGCAAAATATTCTGTGCTGATCGATGCACGCACTTCTTTGCGGCATCGCGATCTTGGTGAGGTATCTGTGTTTGCTGAACTGCTGACAACATTTCGCAGCCATATCGGACACCGGGTGGCTCTGGTCATGGATGAAAGCCGGCCGAAACCCCTGGAGCTCGAGCGTCGCCTTGCCGGTTTTTCGATTCGCGAGAAGATCGAGTTTGCACTGTTTTATGACCTTGCATCGGCCAGAAACTGGATCGAAGAGCTTGCCGGCATTTGACCCAGACTGTTGCTGTCAGCGTGGCTGACTCTTAAAGCAGCTGAAGGCCACTGTTTTGATGAAAAGCGTTGAGGCTTTTATTCTTGAAAATGGAGAACATCATGGCTGAAAACATCACTGCAGGAACTGGCGAAAACGTAGCGCAGCGACTGGTAGAGATCGATTCGACAAAGTGTGTCGCCTGCGGGCTGTGTGTGTCTATCTGTCCGGCCAGATCGATCAGACAGGAAGGCAAAAAGCCGCCGGAATTCGCCAGAGATGGACGCTGCATCCGTTGCGGTCACTGTGTGTCTATCTGCCCGACCGGCGCTCTTGGCCATACTGAGATGCAGTCTGAAAATTTTAAAACGATCGAACCGGCCTGGACGCCAGAGCTGATCGAGACGTTTTTGCGCAGCAAAAGGTCGGTTCGCCATTTTACCGATAAGCCGGTTGCTAAAGAGACCCTGGAAAAGTTGCTCGAAGTTGCGGCCCAGGCTCCCAGCGATGCGAATCAGCAGGACCGGTCATTCATGGTTCTTACCGACCGCTCTCTGATCGATGGCTATGAAGCGGCAGTGGTTGAGCATTACAGAGAGCATCAGAACAAACTCCTGGCCAGTGGTGTCGACCCGATGTTCTGGGAGCTGCTTTATATCAGGCCGTTGCTGGCAAGGTTCGATGCCGGTGAGCATCCGATTTTTCGGGGTGCTCCGGCTGTTGTCTGCGCCTACTCCAGAAAAGACAACAATTTTGGCTGGTACAACTGCGCGATTGCCATGGATTATCTGATGCTGATGGCGCATTCGATGGGCCTTGAGAGCTGCATTATCGGGTTTTCATTCAATCCGGCCGAGATCGGGCACCGTTTTCTTGGCCTGAGTGGTGAACACCAGCTGCATTCAGTGGTAGCGCTCGGCTACCCGAAATACAAGTTTCGGCGAACAGTGCAGAGAAGACCGGCCGCTGTAATCTGGCGCTCGTAAAGACCAGTATCCATATATCCGGCCAAGGAGCGTTATGTCTGGATTTGCTGGTACAGAACTTGTTGCACGAGTTGGGTCGAAAAAATCCGAATGGGTGAGAATCATTACAGGCTCAAAGCTGCTGCTTGTCGCAGCGTATTTTACTCTTTGTGCATTGTCTGGTCATACTCAGGCATCAGATCGTGACTTTGTCGGGGTCCGGGATTCATTTGACGTTATCATTGTTGGCGGTGATCCAGAGGGAATAGCTGCGGCGGTTGCTGCTGCCCGTGCTGGCGCGCGCACTCTGCTTGTCGATACACGGCCGATACTTGGCGGCCTGATGACGCGAGGGTGGCTGAATACTCTCGACATGAATCTCGACCCTCGTCGGCGGCCGCTAAATGGCGGAATTTTTGCCGAAATTTATCGTGAGCTCGATGACAATTCATTCGATGTTGGCCTGATGGAGCAGCTTTTCGACCGGCTGACTGCACGCGAGCAGAAGCTTTTAGTCATCAAAAACGCACTGACTGTGCTGCCGATAATCGGTTCGCAGACAACGCCTCTTTATCGGTCCGGGCAGACATTACAGCCTGATGATCGTGAGTTACCAGAGCATCTTCTGACGCAGCAGTCACCGCATTGCGCCTTGGCAGAGTCTCCGACAGCGCTCTCCGGAATAGAGATACATTTTGCAGACAGGCCGGCGGCAAAGATAATGGCTGGATTTTTTATCGATGCCACGCAGGACGCCGATCTGGCTGTTGCTGCCGGCGCAGGCTTTAAGGCCTATGGCGAAGACGTCTGGGGTGTTGTTCGCAATATGGCGACGACACTGGTTTTTCGTCTGAACAATGTTTCAGAAGCCGACTGGCAGAAAATGTGCCTGGCGCTTGGCGGAAACAGCGATCCAGGCGGGTTGCTTGGCGGCACCCGGCGCAGCATCTGGGGATTCGGCGATGCGCTCAAAAAGTATACTGCTTCGACGCCGCGGGTTCGCATTCGCGGGCTCAATCTCGGGCGTCAGAACGATGGCAGCGTTCTGGCCAATGCCCTGCTGGTATTCGGCTGCGACGGTCTCGACCGGCAGTCGCGTCGAGAGGCTAGACAGATGGCTGAAGCTGAGTTGCCTCTTTTGCTGTCTTTTCTGCAAAAGAATATAACAGGCATGGACTCGGCCAATATAGCCGGTACAGCGCCTGAGCTTTATGTTCGCACCTCACGACAGATTGTTATGCAATACACACTCAGTGCCGACGATGTGCTGGAAAACCGTGATTTTGCCGATCGCGCCGGCTTTGGCTCTTATCCGCTCGACATTCAGGCGCAGGTGCCGGAGCACTATGGCGATGTCACCGGCAAGCCCGAGCAGTATGCTGTTCCGCTGCGCAGCCTGATCCCGGCTGGTTTCCGCAACCTGATGGTTACAGGTCGCAGCGCCGGTTTTGATTCTCTCGCTCAAAGCAGTGCGCGCACGATTCCGGTCGGCATGGCCGCAGGGCAGGCGGCCGGTGTTGCTGCGGTCATCAGTTTGCAGCGGGGCATCACAATCGATCGCTTCGCCTCTGATTCTGCTGCTATAAATGAATTGCATCAGCGGTTGGCGCAGCAGGGAGTCAGCATTGGCGCAAATCCAGCGCGACCGCCGGCAATCATCGGGCACTGGGCTTACCCGGGGCTTAAATTCATGCGTCGTCGTGGCCAGATTTCAGGCGGGTATGATAATGAATATGCCATCGATCAGCCGATTTCTGGAAAGGCGTTCGCGAACCGCCTGGCCAACCTCGTTTCAGACCTTCACCAGCCTGAACGAAGATGGCTGTATGATTTCTGCGCCGCGCAGGACGGCTTGAATCTCGGAATGGCCTGCAAGATTCTTTTGTGCGTCGAACGCCATGCCAATGCCGGCGATGGCCAGGCAATACTTGAATTGCCGCCAGATGAGGCGGCCGATGGGTTTCGCCAGCGTGGGTTGCTGGTTCCTGCATGGCCGGCAGCACAGGCGAAGTGGAACAGTCAGCTCAGCCGAGGTGCGGCATACATGTTGCTGATGGTCTGGCTCGAAAAGTTGCCGGGCAACGAGTAAAAAAGCCTGTTATATCAACCTGTTGTCGCAGTGATTATGCGGTTTCTTCCCTGTTCTTTGGCGGCGTAAAGTGCTTCGTCGGCTTTTTTTAACAGGGTTTCGCCATCGTCGGCATGGGCCGGGAAGCAGGCTATGCCACCGCTGATGGTTATTTTAACCGGCTGATCGTTGACTTTTAAAGCAAGATTTTCGACCTGTTTGCGAATGCGCCCGGCGACGATTTCGGCGCCTGGTACCTCTGTGTGCGGTAGAACGACGACGAGTTCTTCGCCGCCGAAGCGGGCCGGCATATCGACGCCAACTCTGATGTTCTGTATCAGAATGGCTGCGACTTCCTTGAGAACGACGTTGCCGAATGGATGTCCATAGTTGTCGTTCACGCTTTTGAAGTGGTCGAGATCAAAAATGATCAGGCTGAAAGACATCTTGTAACGCCGACAGCGCATACATTCTTCCGCCAATCGCTCTTTGAAATGTCTGAAGGCATACAGGCCGGTCAGTTCGTCTTTGATCGACATCTGATAGAATTCCTGGCGCTGGAACGCCAGCGAAATCATGTTAGCAGCGACCGAAAGCGTGTCGAGACTGTTTGGCCGAATCGATTTTTTCGGTGACAACATCGAGAAGTTGATGACGCCGATCACGTTGTCTTTGGCGACCAGAGGGATGCAGGCAAAGGAGTAGATTTTTTTGACCTTGATGCCGCTGTCGGCAAATGGCAGAAATCGGCGGTCTTCGCTACCGAGTGGCGCAAAGATTGGTTTGCCGGATGCGAGAACGAGCCCGGCGATGCCTTTGCCCATATTCAGTCGGGCCAGGCGGCAGTTCTGCTTTTCGCCAAGCACCGCGATAGTCTGCAGATTGTCGGTCTTTGCATCGTATTTCATGACCGATGCGCGATCTATCTTGAGCAGAGCCATGACGTTTTCAAGAATTTTGCGCAGCAGGGTGTCGAGGTCGTAACCGTGGTTGAGGCTCAGGCTCATCGCGTAAAGGATTTCCAGTTCACGTTTTTGTCTGGTAAGGCTTAGACTGGCCTCTTTGTGATCGCTGACATAGCGGCAGAATTCGACTGCATTGTCGAGTTGGGCGCAAGCGCTTTTGAGTGAAACCACGTCTTTTTCGCCGAAGGGCTCAGATCTGTTGGCGAGCAGAAAGGCGCCTTCGATGTCATTTCTCAGGATCATCGGTACGATGATGAAATTTTTTATCTCACTATGTTCTGAATCAGGATCTGCGAAGTTCTGAATGAGACCGCCTTTGGGCTCGAGCAGAAATTCACGCAACAGCTTTTTAACTTCAATCTTCGTATTTTCAGGATGTTCGTTTACGCCTGAGGCAAAAACAAAGCCGGCGTTTTCATCAGTCTGCGTGGATGACAGGTTCTGACCTTGGAGAAACGCGCCAATTTCACAATTGAAGAAGCTGACAAGTATTTTTAGCGATTTGTAGATCAGTTTGTCGAGAACCCGATATTTGTCGGTAACCCGGTCGAGGCGATGTATCAGCTGTAATTCGCGGTATTTCGCCTTGAGAAATTTGACTTTTTCTTTGCCTTTCAGCTCTGACAATTTGCCTGGCATCGTGTTTTTCCCCTCCCTGCTTGTCGCGTGAAGTTTTTATGTTGTTGCTGCGGGATCTGAATCAGTATATTGCCGGACTGCCAATAATTCAATCTCTGCAATCACACGATTTTTTCAGTCGAGTTAAGGTTGTCTTTCAGGGCTGATCGTCGAAGTGAATGTCGTGCAGATTGCTCGTTTTCTCAAACTGGCGGGCTTCTTCTTCTGAGGCGAAGCTCTTTATAACATCATAGACGAGGAAATGACGTTCGCCGTCGATTGACAGCTCGATAACCGGGCGCTGCACCATTTCTTTGTCGGGCGGATCGACATCGAGAAGGCGCCAGCGCGGTTCGGAATTCTTTTTGCATAGCTCGCATCGCTCTGGCCCTCTTTTGCAGTGAGGAACCGACAGCTTTTTGATTACGAATTTCACCCTGACATTCTCCTTTTGTTTGGGAACTGGCGACAATTCTGATGTTTCAGAAGCGTTGTCCATGCTTTCTGCACTACAACATGCCGGGGTTGGCGCAGGCTCAGAAGCCATCAGGGTTGGGGATGCCGCAAGCAACGCGACAGCAATTGCGAATAACAATCTTCTCACTTTGATTGTACCTCCTGTTGCATTGATTCTAGCACGTTTTTTGACTAAATGACGGGTTTGGAATAGAATCAGTTAACAGCGGTAAAGAGATGGGAGCTGGGAGGAAAAAGATGTCAGAAATTCGCTATAATTCGATTACTGGCGACTGGGTGATAATAGCGGTCGAGCGGTCGAAACGCCCGATGAATTTTAAAGATGCGACTGCTGCGGCGAATATTCCGGCTTATGTCGAGACATGTCCGTTCTGTGCCGGAAACGAAAGTGCTTCGCCTGATGAAGAATTTCGCATCTCAGATGATCGTGGAGGCTGGCGTATCCGAACGGTGCGCAACAAATTTTCTGCGCTTTCCTTCAAGGGAGAGCCGATCGCGCTGAACCATGGGCAGCGAACCATCAACGGGGTGGGGCGACATGAGGTAATCATCGAGTCCCCGAAGCACAATCGTTTTATGGCGTTTCACAGCCCGCAGGAGACCGCTGACCTGTTCTCGGTTTATCTCAACCGATTCAATGCTTTTTATGAAGACAAGCGGGTAAAACACGTAATCCTTTACAAGAACCATGGTCCCGAGGCCGGCACTTCTCTCGAACATCCGCATTCGCAGGTGGTCGGCACGCCGGTGGTTCCCGGGCAGGTCGTGCAGCGCATCGAACTGGCCGAGCGGTCGTATCGCGAAAGCGGGCAGTGCCTGTTCTGTCGAACTATCGAGGAAGAGGTTGCCGGGCAGAAACGTCTGGTCGCCGAGACTGCGCACTTTATCGCGTTTATTCCATTTGCGTCGTTGTCGCCCTATCATGTCTGGATTTTTCCGAAAGAGCATTCGGCCTGCTTCTCGGCAATCAGTGCGGCGGCGCTGAGCGATCTGGGCACTTTGCTGGTCAAGGTTCTCGGCAAACTCTATACGGCGCTCAAGAACCCGTCTTTCAATTATGTCATCAGATCGCTTTCGCCGCAGGAAGCGGATCTGCCGTATTTTCACTGGTATCTCGCTATTGTGCCGAGAATCTCGAAAGCAGCGGGTTTTGAGCTTGGCACCGGTATGTACATCAACAGTTCGGTTCCGGAAGACAGCGCCGAAAACCTGCGTAATGCGGCGCCGCCGGTTTGATGGCAGGACAGGTGCAGCATAAAAAGCATCCCGTCTGATGGCCGAAGCTTCTGGCTTAACAGTAATCAACGTGCTTTTGTATAATTTGAATTTTTCAGGGGGATATGATGGCTTCAGAAACAGGGGTTGAGAATGCAACAGAAAAGATAAAACTGCTGTCAGCTGCACATGGCTTTGGTATTGCTCAGAACGTCTGGTCCGAGGCGCTGGAAAAAGCAAAGCCTGACCTGGTGGCGAAGATCAGGCATGCCGAGCTCGGCGGTGACAGTTCATGGCGGCTGCATGTCGCAGAAGTTGGCGACAAAGTTGCCTGTCATGTGCATTTTGAGGGTCACGAGATTTACGAAATTGTCTCTGGCAGCGGTGTCATGCTGAGCTCGCCGGTTGCAGCTGCTGGCGGCGCATTTCGAGCCATCCGCTGTGACTCGCTGTCGGTAAAGGTCGGCGACGTGTTCAGTGTGCCGGAAGGTTTCGCGCATCAGCTGGTGCGCAGTGGCAGTGAACCCTTGATAATCATATTTGCCTGCTCCGACAACCATCTCGGC
>Ga0116143_10000219_pt1 | contig 80814 bp, 86 predicted proteins | sample AD_UKC034_MetaG_FD_89745 | JGI IMG/M metagenome (GOLD analysis project Ga0116143, IMG submission 89745) | Active sludge microbial communities of municipal wastewater-treating anaerobic digesters from USA - AD_UKC034_MetaG | ecosystem: Engineered > Bioreactor > Anaerobic > Digestate | place: USA... | reverse complement strand
GCGTCCTGCAGACCAACGTGGTGGGGCTGGCCGCCACCTTCCATCCCTTCGTCGCGCCGATGCGCGCGGCCGGCCGCGGGCGGCTCGCCGGCATCGCCTCGGTGGCCGGCGTGCGCGGCATCCCCGGCGCCGGCGCCTACAGCGCCTCGAAGGCCGCCGCCATCGCCTATCTGGAGGCGCTGCGCGTCGAGCTGCGCCCGAGCGGCGTCAGGGTCGTCACCGTCTGCCCCGGCTACGTCGCCACGCCGATGACGGCGGTGAACCGCTATCGCATGCCCTTCATCCTTCCCGCCGACGTCGCCGCGCGGCGCATTGCCCGCGTCATCGACGCCGGCCGCGCCTATGCCGTCGTGCCCTGGCAGATGGCGCTGGTCGCCCGCACCATGCGCCTGCTGCCCAACGCGGTGTACGACCGGCTTTTCAGGCGCGCCGGCCGCAAGCCGCGCGGGCTGAAGCTGTAGGACGGGAAAAGTCAGTCCCCGCGAGACGGCGGTCGCGCCGGCGCGGAGGTTCTCCGCACGCCGCTACTTCACCAGCGTGACCGGAATCGGGGCGAGCTGTATGACCTTCATGGCAACCGAGCCGAGCACCAGGCCGGCAAGGGCGCCCATCCCGCGCGTGCCCATGACGATCGCGTCGCAATGCCTTTCCCGCGCGAATTTCAGGATGACATCCGCCGGCGCGCCGGTGCGGCTGTAGCTTTTGAAGGGCACGCCGGCGCGCTCCAGCAGCGTGAGGGCCGGGCGCATGGCCTTTTCCCCCGCTTCCAGCTGCCGCAGCATTTCGGCGCGCCGCCTGGATTTTGGGCTCGAGCGGGGCGGGAGCGCCGGCTGGACATTGAGCAGCAGAAAATCGGCCTCGAGCCCGCCCGCGGCGAGCGCGAGCGCATGCCTGAGCGCCCGTTCGGAATGTTTCGAGCCATCGACCGGCAAGAGCAATTTCAGCATCGGTTTGCCTCCCTGCGTCGATTCGGACAGCCGGCCCGCCGATTCCGGCGGGCCGGAACAGACTATAATGAATGCGCGTTCTTTTGTCCTGCGGCATTTCCCGCACAGGCTACCGCATTGAGCGAAAGCGGCGCCGCGGCGTCCGGCGTGTGCGTTTGTCCCTTCCCCAACCTGGCCACTCCCGAGGAGCAGACATGTCGAAACTCGATCAGCAGCAGATCGACCACTTGAGCGGCCTGATGGCCGAGCGCTGGACGCGCGAATTCAGCGAAATCCGTTCCCTGCTTTCCGAACTGGGCGAGGAGCGGGAGCGGGCCACCCTCGGCAGGCGCGAAGCCGATTCTTCCGACGAGGCCTTGCTGAACACGCTGGCCGAGATCGACGAAGTGCTCGTTCGCCAGAACCTGCAGGACGTGCGCGACATCGCCGCGGCCCGCGAGCGGATCGCGGCGGGAACCTATGGGGATTGCATCGACTGCGGCGAGGCGATCGTCTACGAGCGCCTGCTGGCCTATCCGACGGCGAAGCGCTGCATCGGCTGCCAGCGCGAGCACGAACGCCGCAAGGCCGCCCGCGAGGGGCGCGCCATGCCGTGACGGCAAGGACGGCTTGCGTGCGATAAGTCAGTCCCCGCGGCACGGCGGGGTCGGCGTGCCCGCCGCCCTCAGGCGGCCGCCAGCGCCTGCCGCAAGTCGTCGAGCAGGTCCTCGGCGTCCTCGAGGCCGGCGGAGAGCCGCACCAGGCCTTCGCCGATGAGGTGCGCGCGGCGTTCTTCCGGCGTGTAGAAGGAGTGGGTCATGCTGGCCGGGTGTTGCGCCAGGCTCTCGGCGTCGCCGAGGCTGACGGCGCGGGTGATCAGCCGCAGCGCGTTCATGAAGCGGCGGCCCGCCTCGATGCCGCCCTTCAGTTCGAAGGCGACCATGCCGCCGGGCAGCTTCATCTGCCGGCGCGCCAGCTCGCGCTGCGGGAAGGCGGCCAGTCCCGGGTAGTGGCAGACCTCGACCTTTTCGTGGGCGGCCAGGCATTCGGCGATGGCCTGGGCGTTGCTGCTGTGGCGCTCCATGCGCAGCGCCAGCGTCTTCAGGCCGCGCAGGACGAGGAAGGCGTCCTGCGCGGAGAGCACGGCGCCGGTCATGTCCTTGATGCCGTAGAAGCGCACCTGGTTGAGCGATTCCTGCGGGCCGACGATGGCGCCGGCGATCAGGTCGCCGTGGCCGCCGAGGTATTTCGTCGCCGAGTGCACGACGTAGTCGGCGCCGAGTTCGATGGGGCGCTGCAGGTAGGGCGTGCAGTAGGTGTTGTCCACCACCACCTTGGCGCCGTGGCGATGGGCGATGGCGGAAATCGCCGCGATGTCCACCAGCCGCATGTTGGGGTTGGCCGGCGACTCGAAGAACACCACCTTGGTCTGCGCGCCGATGGCGGCCTCCAGGTTGGCCGGCTGCGTCAGGTCGACGTGGGTGATCTTCACGCCGAACTTGGCCAGGCCGTGGTTGAAGAAGCCGAAGGTGCAGCCGTAGAGCGTCTTGTCGGCGATGACCTCGTCGCCCGGCGACAGCAGCGTCCACATCAGCGAGGTGGTGGCGCCCATGCCGGAGGCGGTGACCAGCGCCGCCTCGCCGCCCTCGAGGTCGGCGAGGCGGTCCTCCAGCAGGCAGGTGGTCGGGTTGCCGACGCGCGAGTAGACGAAGCCGGCCTGCTCGCCGGCGAAGCGCGCGCTGCCGTCCTCCACCGTCGGGAAAGCGTAGGTCGAACTCAGGTAGATCGGCGGGTTGACCGAGCCGTGGCCTTCATAGGGATCGTAGCCGTGGTGGATGGCGCGGGTGGTGAAGCCCTTGCCGGGAGTCTTGGATTGCGTCATGGAGGGTTTCCTTGGTCGAGGGGCAAATGTTCGCGATGCGCGAAGCCCAGCGTGTTGTCGACGAGATGGATGTCGGAGGGCACGAAGGCGTACCAGCGGACCCTGTCGAGCGCCTCGAGGAGCTTGCGCGGCACGCCGGCGCCGCCGCCGATCAGCGGATAGCGCTCCCGATAGAGGGCGCGCACGCGCGCCTCGTCTTCGCGCGCGACTTCGCGCACCGTGCCTGCCAGCTGCAGGCCGCGGATGCCGGGCCAGTCGTCGTAGTCGCGCTGGATGGTGGCGGCGGCGCGCGCGTCGTGCGCGAGGTTTTGCGCGTGGCGGGTGTTCGGCGCGGAAAGGAAATGGAGTTTCAGGCCGTCGTGGGCGTAGAACACCGCCGCTGCCCACGGGCCGCCGGCGCCGACGGTGGCGAGCGTCATGACGTGGTGCTCGCCGAGGAAGGCGAGCACGCGCTCGCGCAATGGCGCGCTCATGTCTCGGCCGGTGTGCCGGCCTTCGCCCGCGCGGCTTTTTTCTCCGGCGCCTTGTCCGGCCTGTCGCCTTCCTGCTTCTCCTGCGGCGCCTTATCCGCTTCCTGCATGCGCTTCAGCCGGTAGGCGAGCTGCGGGCGGGTGATGCCGAGCAGGCGCGCCGCCGAGGAGAGGTTGCCGCGCGCCTTGGCCACCGCCGCCTCCAGCAGCATCGACTCCACCTCGTCGAGGGTGAACACGCCGTTGAGCACCGACTCGCACAGCTTGGCGCCCGGCTGCCAGCCCTGGGCGTTGAGCGATCCGTCGGCGTCGAGCCCCAGCTCGGCCGGCTGGCCTTCGCGTTCGGCGAGGAACAGGTGCTCGGCCTCGACGCGCGTGCCGTGCGGGGCGAGGATGACGCTGCGCTCGATGACGTTCTGCAGCTCGCGGATGTTGCCCGGCCAGTTGTAGGAAAGCAGCGCGCGCTTGGCCTTGTCGGTGAAGCCGCGCAGCTTCTTGCCGTGGAGGGTGGCGTACTTCTCCATGAAGGCCTTCGACAGCGGCGAGATGTCCTCCTTGCGCTCGCGCAGCGGCGGGATGTGGATCTGGAAGGCGTTGAGGCGGTAGTAGAGGTCGAGGCGGAACTTGCCTTCCTTCACCAGCCGGGAGAGGTCGGCGTTGGTCGCCGCCACCACGCGCACGTCGACCTTGCGCGGCTTCGAGTCGCCGAGGCGCTCGATCTCGCGCTCCTGCAGCACGCGCAGCAGCTTGGCCTGCGCCGAGAGCGGCAGGTCGCCGACTTCGTCGAGGAACAGCGTGCCGCCGCTGGCGCGCTCGAAGCGCCCCGGGCGCGAGGACTGCGCGCCGGTATAGGCGCCCTTCTCGACGCCGAACAGCTCGGACTCCACCAGTTCCTGCGGGATCGCCGCGCAGTTCACCGCGACGAAGGCCTCGTCGGCGCGCGGACCCATCTCGTGCAGGCAGCGCGCGAAGACCTCCTTGCCGACGCCGGTTTCGCCGAGCAGCAGCACCGGGATCTGGCTGTCGGCGGCCTGCTTGAGCAGGCCGTAGGCGGCGCGGAAGCCGGGCGAGACGCCGATCATGTGCTCGGGCAGCGATTCCTTCTCGCCGATCGACGAGCGCAGGTGCGTCACCTGCGTCTGCAGGTCGATGAGCTGGTCGGCGATGGATTCCGGGTTGTAGTAGCGCATGTGCTCGTCGGCGTTGTCCCATTCCTCGACCGGCTTGCCGATGATGCGGCAGTTGGCGTCGCCGGCGCCGACGCACTCCACCTCCTGGTAGAGGATGCGCCGGCCCATGAAGGCCGAGGTGTAGCCCGAGGCGTAGCCGATCTGCGTCCAGCACACCGGTTCGTGGTGGATGCCGAAGTACTGGCGGTGCCACTGTCCTTCCCAGGAGTTTTCCCAGAGGAACTCGCCGTAGAACTGGCCGCGCGGGCGATCCAGCTCGAGGCGGATCGGCGTCACGCGGACGATGCCTTCCAGCGTGTGCAGCTTCGGCCCGGTCATGAAGGCCTCCATGTCGCTCGCGCCCTGCGCCTGCTTGCGCGCCAGCTCGGCGTCGCGCATGCCCGAGGCGTAGCCCATGCGCGTCAGCAGCCCGCGCGCGCGCGACATGCCGAGGGTGTCGATGAGCTCCTTGCGCAGCAGCGCCTGCGCCTCCGCATGCACCAGCAGCATGCGGTGCTCGTGCAGCCAGATCTGGCCGGTCTCGGCGCAGAAATGGATGTGCGAGCGCATGTCGTCGGCCGCCTTGGCGACCGAGGTCAGTTTGCGCATTTCTGTCTCCTCCAGTGAGCCGACGGTGATTTTTTATCAAATGGTGAAGCGTCGCCGGGCGGCTCTTGCTACGGCCAACATGAAACTGCAGGGGGTAAGGCCCTAAATGTACCAAATGATCAAACCATACTCCAGCCTTGCTTTCGAATTCATCAAATCGTCAAGCGCCGAATGCCGATGGCGAGTGCTCCGGCATGCTGCATCGCAAAGCCGAGTCACCGGCGGCAATCGCCCCGAGGGCCTACTTCCCCCTATCGGAGGAGCGGCCGCCGTCGCAACGCAAACGGCATGTTGCGACGCACATGGCACATCCCTTGCAATAAGCCTTCCACGCATAACCGGTGCACCAAGCATGCCCGGAAACCTAATTCAACCAAAAACCGCATGGAGGAGTAGCCGAAATGAAATTTCCTGTTCCGCATGACGTGAAAGCCGCCACCATTCCCGGCACCGAAGGCTGGGAGCGCATGTATCCGTACCAGTACCAGTTCGTCACCGACGACCCGGTGCGCAACCAGTACGAGAAGGAGATGTTCTGGTTCTACGACGGCCTGCATTATCCCGAGCCGCTGTATCCCTTCGACACCATCTGGGACGAGGCCTGGTTCCTGGCGCTGTCGCAGTACAACAACCGCATCTTCATGGTGCCGCCGGTGCGCGGCGTCGACCACCGCATGATCAACGGCTACGTCTACATCTCGCCGGTGCCGGTGAAGAACCCCGACGAGATCGGCAGCCGCGTGCCGCACTTCATGGAGCGCGCCGGCCACTACTACAAGAACTGGGACGATCTCGAGAAGAAGTGGAAGGTGAAGATGGAGGCCACCATCCGCGAGCTCGAGAAGCTGGAGATCCCGCGCCTGGCCGACATGGAAGACCTCTCCGTCGTCACCGACGCCGTCGGCGAGTCGAAGGGCTACCACCTGCTGAAGAACTACGACGACCTCATCAACCTCGGCATCAAGTGCTGGCAGTACCACTTCGAGTTCCTCAACCTCGGCTATGCCGCCTACGTCTTCTTCCTCGATTTCGTGCAGAAGCTCTTCCCGAGCATCCCGGCGCAGCGCGTGACGCAGATGATCTCCGGCATCGACGTCATCATGTACCAGCCCGACGAGGAGCTGAAGAAGCTCGCCAAGAAGGCCATCGAGCTGGGCGTCGACAACGCCGTCACCTTCAGCCAGGAGTGGACCGAGGTCGAGGCGGCGCTCAAAAAATTGCCGAAGGGCGTCGAGTGGCTGACCTCGCTCAACCTCTCGCGCGAGCCCTGGTTCAACGTGTCGACGGGCACCGGCTGGTTCCACCACGACCGTTCCTGGAACGACGCCATGAACATCCCGCTGAACGGCATCCAGACCTACATCCAGAAGGTCAAGGCGGGCGTGAACATCGAGCGTCCGATGGAGCAGGTGCGCGCCGAGCGCGACCGCATCACCGCCGAGTACCGCGGCCTGATCGAGAAGGAGGAGGACCGCAAGCAGTTCGACGAGCTGCTCGGCTGCGCCAAGACGGTGTTCCCCTACGTCGAGAACCACCTGTTCTACGTCGAGCACTGGTTCCACTCGGTGTTCTGGAACAAGATGCGCGAGGTCGCCGCCATCCTCGTCGAGCACGGCATCATCAAGGACGTCGAGGACGTCTGGCTGCTGCGCCGCGACGAGATCAAGCAGGCGCTGTGGGACGTCGTCACCGCCTGGGCCACCGGCGTCACGCCGCGCGGCACGCAGACCTGGCCGAAGGAGGTCGAGTGGCGCAAGGGCGTCATGCAGAAGTTCAAGGAGTGGAGCCCGCCGCCGGCCATCGGCACCGCGCCGGAAGTGATCCAGGAGCCGTTCACCATCGTGCTGTGGGGCGTGACGAACAGCTCGCTCGCCGACTGGGCCAAGGTGTCCGAGGTCAAGGACCTGTCCAGCGTCAAGGAGTTCAAGGGCTTCGCCGGCAGCCCCGGCATCGTCGAGGGCAAGGCGCGCGTCTGCCGCACGGTGGAGGACATCCGCTCGCTGCAGGAAGGCGAGATCCTCGTCGCGCCGACCACCTCGCCCTCGTGGGCGCCTGCCTTCGCCAAGATCAAGGCCTGCGTCACCGACGTCGGCGGCGTCATGAGCCACGCGGCGATCGTCTGCCGCGAGTACGGCATGCCGGCGGTGGTCGGCACCGGCCACGCCACCAAGATCATCCAGACGGGCATGATGATCCGCGTTGATGGCTCGAGCGGGGCGATCACGGTCGCGCGCTGAAGCAATGGGAGTTGATGCAAGAATGGCAACAAATCTCAACACGGCTGCCGGGGCCGGGTCGTCCGCGGCCCCGGAGCTGTGCTGGTTGGAGGAAGTGCGCAAGGACGATGTCGCGCTGGTCGGCGGCAAGTGTTCCTCGCTCGGCGAGCTGATCAACGCCGGCGTGCGCGTGCCGCCCGGCTTCGCCCTGACTACCCACGGCTTCGCGCGCTTCATGCGCGACGCCGGGGTGAGCGGCGAGATCCCCTTCATGCTCAACGGCCTGGTGCACGACGATCTCGAGCAGATCGAGCTGGTCAGCCGCGACATCCGCAGCATGATCGAGGAGCATCCCTTCTCCTGGGAAATGGAGGATGCCATCGCCGAGTACTACCGCAGGCTTTCCGTGCGCTGCATGGTGCCGGCGGTTCCGGTGGCGGTGCGCTCCAGCGCCACCGCCGAGGACCTGCCCGGCGCCAGCTTCGCCGGCCAGCAGGACACCTACCTGTGGATCCGCGGCGTGGACGACGTGCTGCACCACGCCCGCCGCTGCATCTCCAGCCTGTTCACCGCGCGGGCCATTTCCTACCGCATCCGGATGGGCTTCCCGCACGAGGAGGTGGCGCTCTCCGTCGGCTTCCAGAAGATGGCCAACGCCTACACCGCCGGCGTGATGTTCACCTGCAACCCGGGCAACGGCGACCGCTCGGTGATCGCCATCGACGCCAATTTCGGTTTCGGCGAATCGGTCGTCTCGGGCGAGGTCACGCCCGACCATTTCGTGGTGAACAAGATCACCCTCGACATCCTCGAGCGCACCATCAGCTGCAAGGAGATCACCTACACGGTCGACTTCGAGACGCAGAAGTCGGTGCGAACGGAGACGCCCTTCGAACGGCAGAACGTGCAGTCCGTCATCGACGAGGAAATCATCGAACTGGCGCGCATGGGCAAGGCCATCGAGAAGCACTACGGCCGCCAGATGGACATCGAGTGGGCGGTGGACAAGGATCTGCCCGCCGGCGGCAACATCTTCATCCTGCAGGCGCGGCCCGAGACGGTATGGAGCGAGAAGCGCGACAAGGAGGCGGCCGTCGCCGGCAAGGCCACCTCGGCGATGGACTTCATCCTCTCCAGCCTGATGACCGGGAAGAAAGTCTCATGATCATACGCAACTGGATGCAGCGGAACCCGACGCTGGTCGAAGGCGACACCCTGGTCGCCGAGGCCAAGCGCATCCTCACCGAGCTCAACCTGCAGGCACTGCCGGTCATCGAAAACGGCCGCCTGCGCGGCCTGGTGACGCGGCAGCACTGCCTGCGCGCCGCCCATTTCATCGCCCGCACGCAGAGTTCGAACGAATACGCCTTCTTCGCCAACCGACTCAAGGTGAAGGACATCATGGTGCGCAACCCGGCCACGCTGAACGCGAGCGACACCATGGAGGAATGCCTGCGCCGCGGCCAGGAGCTCGGCGTCGGCCAGTTCCCGGTGCTGGACGACGGCAAGGTGGTCGGCGTCATCTCCTCGAAGGAGATTTTCTCGCTGGCCGCCCACTTCCTCGGCGCCTGGGAGAAGCGCTGCGGCGTGACCATCGGCCCGATGGAGCTGAAGCCCGGCGCCATCGGCCGCATTACCGACCTGGTTGAAGGCGCCGGCGCCGAGGTGCTGGCCATCTATCCGATCACGCGCGGCGAGGATGGCGGCAACGGCCAGCCGCACGAGCGCAAGGTCATCGTCCGCTTCCATTCGGCCGAATTGAAGAAGGTCGAGGCGGCGCTGGAGGCGGCGGGCTTCAGCGTCATCGAATCGGTCGATGCCCAATGTGAAGGAAAACCCTGAAGGAGAAGACACGACATGGATCTGAGGTACTTCATCAATCAATGCGACGCCGCCGGCGAGCTGCACCGCGTCAAGGCGGAGGTGGACTGGAACATGGAGATTTCGCACATCTCCAAGCTGACCGAGGAGCAGAAGGGGCCGGCCCTGCTGTTCGAAAAAGTCAGTGGCTACAGCACGCCGGTGTTCACCGGCGCCTTCGCCACCACCAAGCGCCTGGCCATCATGCTCGGGCTGCCGCACGACAATACCCTGTGCCAGTCGGCGCAGGCCTGGATGAAGAAGTCGATCACCGCCGAGGGCCTGATCAAGGCCAAGGAGGTGAAGGACGGCCCGGTGCTGGAGAACGTCATTTCCGGCGACAAGGTCGACCTCAACATGTTCCCGGTGCCGAAATTCTTCCCGCTCGACGGCGGGCGCTACATCGGCACCACCGTCTTCGTCGTGCTGAAGGACCCCGAGACCGGCGAGACCAACCTCGGCACCTATCGCATGCAGATGCTCGACAACAAGACCTGCGGCGTGCAGATCCTGCCGGGCAAGCGCGGCGAGCGCATCATGAAGAAGTACGCCAAGATGGGCAAGAAGATGCCGGCCGCCGCCGTCATCGGCTGCGATCCGCTGCTGTTCATGGCCGGCACGCTGATGCACAAGGGCGCCAGCGACTTCGACATCACCGGCACGGTGCGCGGCCAGCAGGCCGAGTACCTGATGGCGCCGCTGACCGGCCTGCCGATCCCGGCCGGCGCCGAGATCGTGTTGGAGGGTGAGATCGACCCGCAGAACTTCCGCCCCGAGGGCCCCTTCGCCGAGTACACCGGCTACTACACCGACGAGCTGTACAAGCAGATCAGCAAGCCGGCGCTGGAGGTGAAGCAGATCCTCCACCGCAACAATCCCGTCCTCTGGGCCACCGGCCAGGGCCGCCCGGTCACCGACGTGCACATGCTGCTCGCCTTCACCCGCACCGCCACGCTGTGGACCGAGCTGGAGAAGATGAAGATCCCCGGCATCCAGTCGGTCTGCGTGATGCCCGAGTCGGCCGGCCGCTTCTGGACGGTGGTGTCGGTCAAGCAGGCCTATCCGGGCCATTCGCGCCAGGTCGCCGACGCGGTGATCGCCAGCAACACCGGCTCCTACGGCATGAAGGGCGTCATCACGGTGGACGAGGACATCCAGGCCGACGACCTGCAGCGCGTCATCTGGGCGCTGTCGTGCCGCTACGACCCGATGCGCGGCACGGAAATCATCAAGCGCGGCCGCTCGACGCCGCTCGACCCGGCGCTCGACCCGAACTCCGACAAGCTCACCACCTCGCGCATCCTGATGGATGCCTGCATCCCCTACGAGTGGAAGGAAAAGCCGGTCGAGGTGAAGTTCGACGAGGCGACGCTGGCGAAGGTCAAGAGCCGCTGGGCCGAGTACGGCATCGGTTAAAGGACGAAACATGGAAAGAGCCAAGGACATCAAGCTGGTCATCCTCGACGTCGATGGCGTCATGACCGACGGGCGCATCGTCATCGACGACAACGGCCTCGAGCAGCGCAACTTCGACATCAAGGACGGCTTCGGCGTGGTCGCGCTGCAGATGACAGGCGTCGACGTCGCCATCATCACCTCGAAGAAATCCGGCGCCGTGCGCCATCGCGCCGAGGAGCTGAAGATCAAGCACTTCCACGAGGGCATCAAGAAAAAGACCGAGCCCTACGAGGCGATGATCAGGGAAATGGGCATCACCGACGCCCAGGTGGCCTATGTCGGCGACGACCTGGTCGACCTGTCGATGATGAAGCGCGTCGGCCTGCCCATCGCCGTGGCCGACGCCGTGCAGGAGGTGAAGGACGCCGCCGAGTACGTGACGCAGGCGCGCGGCGGCCATGGCGCGGTGCGCGAGGCGGCCGAGCTGATCCTCAAGGCGCAGGGCAAGTGGGACAAGATCCTTTCCAAGATTTGATACAAGGAGACGAGACGTGGCGGCACCGAGGAGCAACCGGGAGTTCATCGAGGCCTGCGTGAAGAGCGGCGACGCCGTTCGCATCAAGCAGGAAGTGGATTGGGAAAACGAGGCCGGCGCCATCGTGCGGCGCGCCTGCGAGCTGGCGGCGCCGGCGCCCTTCATGGAGAAGATCAAGGATTACCCCGGCTTTTCCTATTTCGGCGCGCCGCTGTCGACCTACCGGCGCATGGCCATCTCGATGGGCATGGATCCGGCGTCCTCCCTGCCGGAGATCGGCAAGGAATACGTCAAGCGCACCAACGGCGAGGTGGTGCCGCCGGTGCTGGTCGACAGGAAGGACGCCCCCTGCAAGGAGAACATCCTGAAGGGCGCCGACGTCGACCTGTGCAAGCTGCCGGTGCCGCTGGTGCACGAGGGCGACGGCGGCCGCTACGTTGGCACCTGGCACGCGGTGGTGACCAAGCACCCGGTGCGCGGCGACGTGAACTGGGGCATGTACCGGCAGATGATGTTCGACTCGCGCACCATGAGTGGCGCGGTGTTCCCCTTCTCCGATCTCGGCAAGGCGCTCACCGACTACTACCTGCCGCGCGGCGAGACCTGTCCCTTCGCCACCGCCATCGGCCTCTCGCCGCTCGCCGCCATGGCGGCCTGTGCGCCCTCGCCGATTCCGGAGCCGGAACTGACCGGCATGCTCGCCGGCGAGCCGGTCAGGCTGGTGAAGTGCGAGACCAACGACCTGGAAGTGCCGGCCGATGCCGAGATCATCCTCGAGGGCGAGATCTGCCCCGACTACAAGGTCGAGGAGGGTCCCTTCGGCGAGTACACCGGCTACCGCACCAGCCCGCGCGACTTCCGCGTCACCTTCCGCGTGAACTGCATCACCTATCGCAACAACGCGACGATGACCATCTCCAACATGGGCGTGCCGCAGGACGAGGGCCAGCTGCTGCGCTCGTTCTCGCTCGGCCTCGAGCTGGAGAAGCTGCTGAAGAGCCAGGGCATTCCGGTCACCGGCGTGTACATGCATCCGCGCTCGACGCACCACATGATGATCGTCGGCGTCAAGCCGACCTACGCCGGCGTGGCGCAGCAGATCGGCCAGCTCGCCTTCGGCTCCAAGCTCGGCCCCTGGTTCCACATGGTGATGGTGGTCGACGACAAGACCGACATCTACAACTGGGACGAGGTCTACCACGCCTTCTGCACGCGCTGCCACCCGGCCAACGGCATCCACATCTACAGGAACTCCCCGGGCACGCCGCTGTATCCCTTCGCCACGCCGCACGAGCGCAAGTACTCGATCGGCTCGAAGGTGGTGTTCGACTGCCTCTGGCCGGTCGACTGGGATCCGGTCAACGACGTGCCGACGGTGGTGTCGTTCAAGAACGTCTATCCGAAGGAAGTCCAGGAGAAGGTCATGAACAACTGGACGGCCTACGGCTATCCGCCCGTGAAGTGAGGAGACAGGACAATGAACCAGTGGGAAGTCTATGTGAACGACGTCAAGGAGCTGGCCGAGGATGCGGAAATCGAGCTGACCATCCGCACGCTGAATCCCGGCATCCACAAGTTCACCTACAAGCGCGTGCGGGCGCAGCTCTCCAGCGACCTGAAGAAGCACGCCGACCAGCTGCAGGTGCGGCTCGGCCGCGGCCAGCTCAGCCCGAGCCGCTTCTCCATCAAGGTGCTCGGCGAAATCCAGCGCATGCCGGCGAAATATCTTTGAAGTGCCATGAGCCGTCGCGATCTCCGCAGCTTTCTCGATGATCTCGATGGCGACCTGATCCGCGTCCGCGAGCCGCTCGATCCGAAATTCGAGATCGCCGCGCTGCTGAAGGAGGCGCAGGGCCGCGGCCGCGCCGTGCTGTTCGAGCAGGTGCCGGGCTTTCCCGGCGTGCGCATCGCCGGCAACCTGCTCTCCAGCCGGCGCCTGGCGGCGCGCGCGCTCGGCACCAGCGAGGAGCGCCTCATCGACACCTACGTCGCGCGCAGCACGCAGGGCGTGCCGCCGGTGCGCGCGCAGGAAGTGCCGGCGCAGGAAGTGGTGCATCGCGACCCGGGCGACGTCGGCGCGCTGCTGCCGCTGATGACCCACCACGAGAAGGATGCCGCGCCCTACCTCACCTGCGGCATGGTGCTGGCGCGCGATCCGGCCAGCGGCATGCGCGGCATGGGCGTGCACCGCATGATGTACAAGGGCAACAGCGGGGGCGGCAAGCGCTTCGGCATCCTGCTCGCCAACCCGCCGCTGTCGCTGTATCTCGCCAACGCCGAGGCGCAGGGCAAGCCGCTGGAAGTCGCGGTGGCCCTCGGCGTCGATCCGGCCATGCTGATCGCCTCCGTCGTCAAGACCGGCCCGCTCGGCCCGGACAAGATGGAGATCGCCGGCGCCCTCGCCGGCGCCCCGGTCGAGCTGGCCCGCGCCCTGACGGTGGACGTGGACATCCCGGCGCGCGCCGAGGTGATACTCGAAGGCCGCATCCTGCCCGGCGTGCGCGAGCCGGAAGGCCCCTTCGGCGAGAACACCGGCGCCTACTTCACCAACCGGTGCCCGGTGGTCGAGGTGAGCGCCGTCACCCACCGCAGGGACTTCATCTTCCCGGCGCTGATGCCGTGGACCGCCGACGTCGACACCCTGCTTTCGCTCGCCGGCGGCGCCGAGCTGCTCGGCCAGCTGAAGGGCCTGGTGCGCGGCGTGGTCGATCTGGAGCTGGTGCCCGGCACCAGCAGCTTCGCCGCCGTCATCGCCGTGCGCGACTGTCCGCGCCACGAGGTGCGGCGGCTGATCCACCTGGCGCTGAACATCGACCGGCGCCTGAAGGTGCTGACGGTGGTGGACGACGACGTCGACCCGCGCGATCCGCGCGAGGTGGCCTGGGCCATGTCGACCCGCTTCCTGCCCGAGCGCGACACGGTGATCATCAACGGCCTGGAAGGCTATATCATCGACCCCTCCTCCGCCGGGGACAGCGGCTCGCGCATCGGCTTCGACGCCACGCGCGGCGCCGGGGCGCAGTTCGACAAGATCGCCCTGCCCCCCGAGGCGGCGGCCCGGGCACGGGCGGTGCTCTCGGCAATCGACAAGGGCTAGCATGAAGACCGGCATGAAACTGGTGGTGGGCATCTCGGGCGCCAGCGGCGCCATCTACGGCATCCGCATCCTGGAGGTGCTGCAAAAGGCGGGCGTGGAGACGCACGCCGTCTTGTCCGACTCGGCCAAGCGCACCATCGTGTACGAGACCGATTACACGATGGACGACGTCAAGCGCCTCGCCACGCACATCCACGACATCAACGACGTCGGCGCCTGCATCTCCTCGGGCTCCTTCCGCCACGCCGGCATGGTCATCGCGCCGTGCTCGATCAAGACGCTGTCGGCCATCGCCAATTCCTTCAACACCAACCTGCTGATCCGCGCGGCGGACGTCTGCCTGAAGGAGCGGCGCCGGCTGGTGCTGATGCTGCGCGAGACGCCGCTGCACCTCGGCCACCTGCGCCTGATGACGCAGGTCACCGAGGCGGGCGCGGTGCTGGTGCCGCCGCTGCCGGCCTTCTACCACAAGCCGAAGACGCTGGAAGACGTGATCATGCAGTCGGTGAACAAGGCGCTCGACCAGTTCGACCTCGAACTCGACCTGTTCCAGCGCTGGACCGGCAACGAGGAGCGGGAGGCCTTGAAGAAGCGCTAGGAATTCTCATGGGAGGGAGGCCATGGCGGTAACGGAGAGGGCAACGGAAGCGCAGACCCTGCTGCTCGTGGGCGAGGCCTGTTCCGGCCTCGGCGAGGGCGCGAGTTTTACCGGCCTGGAATGGGTGCGGCGCGAATTCCTCGCCAAGCTCGGCTTCGAGCCTTATCCGGGCACCTTCAACCTGCGCATGGAAGGGCCGGCCTGGCAAGCGGCGCGAAACGTCATGGCGCGCGAGCCCGGCATCGCCATCACGCCCGAGGCCGGCTTCTGCGCCGCCAGGTGTTTTCATGTCGTGGTCGGCGGTTGCATCACCGGCGCGGTGGTTTTTCCGGAGGTGGCGGGCTATCCGCCGGACAAGTTCGAGGTCATCTCCGCCGTGCCGGTGCGCCAGGCGCTCGGCGTCGCCGACGGCGACAGGATCGCCGTGAGCGTGGTCTGCTGACATCGGCGCCGTCCCGGCGGGACTGACTTTTGCACAAGGAGGCCGCATCATGATCGGCAACATCACCCCGCACATGCCCGAACAGCTGGCGGACTACCTGCGCCCGGGCGCCCCCGGCCTGCTGCTCACCGCCGGCGCCGACGGCTATGCCACCTCGGCCTTCACCTGGATCGTCGCGCTCGACGCCGGGCGGCTGCGCTTCGCCGTCGACGAAGGCGGCTCGACCTCGGCCAACCTGCAAAGGAGCGGCCAGGCCGCGCTGCAGGTGATCGGCCAGGGCGACATGACCTTCCTGGTGAAGGGCCGCGCGCGCCAGCTCAGGCCGCGCCTCGAAGCCGCCCTGCCCTATGTCATCCAGCTCTACGAGATGGAGGTGGTCGGCGCCAAGGACCAGTCCTGGCCCGGCGTCGAGACCAGCGCCCTCAGCTACCAGTGGCCGGCCGCACAGCGTGAAGCCATGCTGGCCATGGAGCAGGCCGTGTACCGCGAGATGCGCGAGGCCAAGTAGCACGGAACAAAGCGGAGAGGCTTTTTTCGAGTTTCCTCATGACCTATTTCGACAGGAGCACCGAAACCCTGCCGCGCGGCGAGCTGGCCGCGCTGCAGCTCGACAAGTTCAAGGCCATGGCCGGCGAGCTGTGGGGACGCAACCGGTTCTACACCGAGAAGTGGAAAAGGGCCGGCGCCGCGCCGGAGGACATCCGCTCGCTCGACGACCTCGCCCGCCTGCCGCTCACCACCAAGCACGAGCTGATGGAAGACCAGGCCGCGCACGGCCCCTTCGGCAACAACCTGACGTATCCGATCGAGCGCTACGTGCGCTTCCACCAGACCTCCGGCACCACCGGCGTGCCGCTCAAGGTGCCCGACACCGAGGACGCCTGGCAGTGGTGGGGCCGCTGCTGGGGCCACGTGCTGGCCGGCGCCGGCGTCACCGCCGCCGACCGCATCTTCATGGCCTTTTCCTTCGGCCCCTTCGTCGGCTTCTGGGCCGCCACCGAGGGCGCGCGCCAGCTGGGCGCGCTGATGATCCCCGGCGGCGGTCGCGACTCGCCGCAGCGGCTGGAACTGATGCGCGAGGTCGGCGCCAGCGTGCTCTGCTGCACGCCGACCTACGCCCTGCGCCTGGCCGAGGTGGCGCGCGAGACCGGCTTCGACCTGTCGACGATCCCGATGAAGGCGACGGTGCACGCCGGCGAGCCCGGCGCCAACGTGCCGGCCACCAAGGCGCGCATCCAGGACGTCTGGAGCGCCAAGTGCTTCGACCACGCCGGCGCCACCGAGGTCGGTGCGCACTCCTTCGAGTGCCAGGCCCAGCCCGGCGGCACCCACCTCATCGAAAGCGAGTACATCGCCGAGATCCTCGATCCGGCCAGCGGCAAGCCGGTCGCCGAGGGCGAGAAGGGCGAACTGGTCATCACCAACCTCGGCCGCTGGGGCTTCCCCATCATCCGCTACAAGACCGGCGACATCGTGCGCACCACCACGCGGCGCTGCGACTGTGGCCGCACTTCTCTCAGGTTCGAGGGCGGCATCATCGGCCGCGCCGACGACATGGTGACGGTGCGCGGCGTCAACGTCTTCCCGGCCGGCGTCGAGAACATCCTGCGCAAGTTCGCCGAGGTCGACGAATTCCGCATCACCGTCAACAAGGTGCGCCAGATGGACGAGATGGACGTCGAGGTCGAGCTGTGCGAAGGCGCCGACCCCAACGTCGTGCACGCCATCGCCGAGCGCCTCGACAGCATGCTCTCCTTCCGTCCCCGCGTGCACCACCTGCCGAGGAACGCGCTGCCGCGCTTCGAGCTGAAGGCCAAGCGCTTCCACGTCCAGCGCTGAACGGCATGGCCGTCTGGCGCAACTGCGAACCGCCGCCGGGGGAGCCGGCGCCGCGCGCCGCCGTGCCCGCGGGCACGCGGGTCTACGCGATCGGCGACATCCACGGCCGCGCCGACCTGCTGGCCGAGCTGCTCGATGGCATCCGCGAGGACGCCGGCCGGCGCCAGGCGCGCCGGCGCGTGCTCGTTTTCCTCGGCGACTACGTCAATCGCGGGCCGCAATGCCGTGCCACGATCGATCTGCTGCTGGCGCCGGATCTCGACGGCTTCGAGACGATCCATCTGATGGGCAACGTCGAGCACGCCATGCTGCGCTTCCTCGACGGCGAGATGGCGATCGCCATCAACTGGCTGGAGTACGGCGGCATCGAGACCGCCGCGTCGTATGGCGTCCCCTGCCCGCTGCCGCGGCGCAACGACGAGGGCAAGCTGGAAGCCATGCGCTGGCAGGACAGCTACCAGGATGTCTATGGCGCTTACATGCTGCCGCAGCCCGAGGAGATCCCGCCGCTGGAGGCGATGCGGCGCGCGCTGCAGGCGGCCCTGCCGTCCGCGCATCTCGCCTTCTTCCGCGGCCTGCGCACCCTGCACCGCGAGGGCGGTTACTGCTTCGTCCATGCCGGCATCGTGCCCGGCGTGCCCATCGAAGCGCAGGCCGCGCGCGACTGCATGTGGATCCGCCGCCGCTTCCTCGACTCGACGCTCGACCACGGCGCCGTCGTCGTGCACGGCCACAGCATCAGCGCCGAGCCGGAGCTGCGCCGCAACCGCATCGGCATCGACACCGGCGCCTACAGGAGCGGCATCCTCACCTGCCTCGTCCTCGACGGCGAGGCGCGCGGCTTCCTGCAGACGCAGTAGCGCCATTCCCGCGGAAGCGGGAATCCATCGAAGTAAAATTCCCGCATGAACGACCTCCGCGACGCCCTCGGCACGCTTCACTCGCCCTGCGAGGGCGAGCCACGCATCGTCAGCCTCGTCCCCAGCCTCACCGAACTGCTCTGCCAGCTCGGCCTCGCCGCGAACCTCGTCGGCCGCAGCGGCTTCTGCATCCATCCGCGCGAAATCGTGCAGGGCATCCCCAAGATGGGCGGCACCAAGGATGCCGACATCGCCGTCATCCGCGCCGCCGCGCCGACCCATCTCGTCGTCAACATCGACGAGAACCGCCGCGAGCAGGTGGACGAAATCGCCCGCTTCGTGCCGCACGTCGTCGTTACGCACCCGAACACGCCGGCAGACAACCTCGCGCTCTTCCGCCTCCTCGGCGGCCTTTTCCGGCGCGAGGCGCGGGCCGAAGCGCTCGCCGCCGACTTCCGCGCCGCGCGCGAGGCGCTGCGCCGCGCGACGGAACGCCTGCCGCGGGAGCGCGTGCTCTACCTGATCTGGAAGGATCCCTGGATGAGCGTTTCGCGCCAGACCTACATCTCCGCCATGCTCGCCGCCGCCGGCTGGGACACCCTGCCGGAAGACAGCGAAATCCGCTACCCGCAAATCGACGCCGTGTCGCAGGGACTGACTTTTGCCGATCGCGTGCTGCTCTCCACCGAGCCCTACCGTTTCGCCGAGCAGCACGTTGCCGAAGCCGAATCGCGCTTTGGCGTGCCAGCGCAGCTCATCGACGGGGAAATGGTGTCCTGGTACGGCAGCCGGGCGGCGGCGGGGCTGCGCTATCTGGCGCGGCTGCGGCAGGCGCGGCCCGGGCAGTCCCGAGGCTGAAAGAAAAAGTCAGTCGCCGCGGCACGGCGTCGCGGCATGCATGCGCGCACGATGCCACGGACCACGCTGCATTCCTGGCTTGCGGTTCCCAGGAAGTCGTTTTCGGCGCAAAATCCGATTCGTATGCCCATCGCCCCCGACACTCTTCAAATCGTCACGCATCTGGTTGCCGCGCTGCTCGCCGGCGGCATCATCGGGCTCGAGCGCAGCTACCACGGCCGGCCGGCCGGCTTTCGCACCCATGCCCTGGTCTGCCTCGCCTCGAGCCTGCTCATGCTGGTCACGCTGTACCAGGAGAAATGGCTGCCCGGCATTCCGCTCGAGGCGGTTCGCACCGATCCCACGCGCATGGCCCAAGGCATCATGACCGGCATCGGTTTCCTCGGCGCCGGCGTCATCTTCAAGGAAGGCCTGTCGGTGCGCGGCCTGACCACGGCGGCCTCGATCTGGATCACCGCCGCGATCGGCATCCTGCTGGGCATCGGCTTCTATCTGCCCGCGGTCCTCGCCACCCTGATCACCGTGGCCACGCTGTCGATCTTTCGCTGGATCGAGTCCAGGATTCCCTCCCATTCCTACGCCCACCACTTCGTCCGCTTCGACCGCGACAATGTCATGCCGGAGCAGGAGCTGAAGGACTATCTGGAGAACCTCGGCTTCAAGGTTGCCAACATGAGCCATCGCCTCTCCGACGACGGCCTTCATTTCGAATACCGCATGGTGATCTGGACCACCAATCCCCAAAACCTGTCCGAACTGGCCTCCGCGCTGCGGGAATTGAAAGCCGTGCGGGCCTTCCGCATCTCGCCGACCGGGGACTGAGGCACAGCAGGCGCCGGAGGCATGCCGGACGGGCGCTCGCCGGGATGCGGCGGAGGGCAGGAGCCGGGATGGTAGAATTCCACTTTCTGCAATCCGTATGCCGCGCGCCTTGCGGCGACGAGCGGCGGCACGATGGACATCGCCTTACTCCTGCTCCTCATCCTCATCAACGGTTTCTTCTCCATGGCGGAGATGGCCCTGGTGTCTTCCCGCAAGGCGCGCCTGCAGCGCCTGGCCGATGAGGGCGGCCCCGGCGCGCAGACCGCGCTGTCCCTGCACAACGAGCCTTCCAGTTTTCTCTCCGCGATCCAGGTCGGCATCACCTCGATCGGCATCCTCAGCGGCGCCATCGGCGAGACGGCGCTCGCCGATCCGCTGGCCGAGTGGCTGAGGCAGATCGCGCCGATCGACCCCTACGCCCGCGGCATCGCGCTGACGATCGTGGTGGTGGGGCTGACTTATGTCTCCGTGGTGGTCGGCGAGCTGGTGCCCAAGCGCCTCGCCTTGCTGGCGCCCGAGGGCATCGCCTCGCTGATCGCGCGGCCGATGCTCTGGTTCGCCGGCTCGGTGCGCCCGCTGGTGTGGCTGTTCACCGCCTCCTCCGGCCTGCTGCTGCGCCTGTTCGGCGCCCGCCGCAAGGACGAGCCGCCGGTCACCGACGAGGAGATCAACGTGCTGATGGGGCAGGGCGCCGAGGCCGGCGTCTTCCACGAAAGCGAGCAGGAAATCGTTTCCAACGTGCTGCGCCTCGACGAGCAGCGCATCGCGGCGATCATGACGCATCGCAACGACATCTACCAGATCGACCTGGCGGACGCGGAGACGGAGATCCGGCGCCGCATCGCCGAGAGTCCGTATACGCGCATCGTCGTCTGCCGCGGCGGGCTGGAGCACATCGTCGGCCTGCTGCGCACTTCCGACCTGCTCAAGTCCGCCCTCGAGGGCGCGCCGCTCGACGTCGAGGCCCATTTGCGCCCGCCGCTCTACGTGCCGGAGGGCGTCACCACGACGCGCCTGCTGGAGAACTTTCGCAATACGCGCGCGCAATGCGCGCTGATCGTGGACGAGTACGGCGAGCTGGAGGGGCTGGTGACGCTGACCGACGTGCTGACCGCCATCGTCGGCGAACTGCCGTCGTCGGATGTCGCCGAAGAGGCGGACGTGGTGATGCGCGAGGACGGCTCCTGGCTGATGGACGGCAGCGTGTCCGTCGAGCGCTTCAAGTCGGTGCTGCAGATCGAGGAGGAGCTGCCGGGCGAGGAGGAATTCAACACGCTCGGCGGTTTCGTCATGCATGCGCTCGGCCGCGTGCCGGCCGCCGCCGACCATTTCGAATGGAACGGCTGGCGCCTGGAGGTCGTCGACATGGACAGGAAGCGCGTCGACAAGGTGCTGGTGGCGCGCGCGGCGCCCGATGAAACTGCCGAAACGCCGCCTTGACCGGGGAGATTGCCGCATGAAATTCGCCGCCCCCTTGCTGCTGGCCTGCCTGCTGACCACCGCCGGATGCGTGGCCAACTCGCCGTTCGGCCTGACCCGCCCCGCGGCAGAGGACCCGCCGCAGGCCGCGGCCGCCGCGCCGGCAGCGGCACCGGCTGCCGCTTCCGCCGTGCCGGCCAGGCCCGCCGCCGTCGAATCGCAGGCCGGCGCGGCGCCGCAGGACACGCCGCCGGATGCCGTCATCAAGCTGGCACCCGGCAGCCGAAGGCTGACGCAGGAAATGGAAGCGCGCCTGGCGGCGATCGCAGCCAGGGCGCGCGAGGACGATCGCATCATCGTGCGCCTGGAGAGCTACGTTCCCGGCGGCGGCAGCCCCTCGCTGAACCTGCTCAGGTCGGAACAGTCGCTGCAGCTGGTGAAGCAGCGCCTGCTGGATCTGGACGTCAATCCGCGGCGCATTCTCCTGGCGCCGTTCGGCGAGGCATACGACACGGCGCGTGACGAGCGCCGGCACTGGGTGGAAATCTACCTGGTCAGGCCGCGGCTGTAGCCGAGCCCCGGAATTCCGGAATCCCTTTTCAGAATTCGTTTGCTTTTGTCGGCAATAGCGTGCATAGTGCGCGCCAGCGATCTTCAAGTAGCGCTGTTGTTGTCTGGTTCAGTACCCGCGGTTCCCGCGGTATTTCTCCCTTCACCACCCTGCCGTCTTGAGCTTCGCCCTCCCCGGGGGCAACCCCCATTTTTGGTTTTTAAAGGAATTCAAGTTATGGCAACAGGCACCGTGAAGTGGTTCAACGATTCGAAGGGCTTCGGTTTCATCACCCCGGAAGCGGGCGGCGAGGATCTCTTCGCCCATTTCTCCGCGATCCAGGGCAACGGCTTCAAGACCCTCAAGGAAGGCCAGAAGGTCAGCTTCGACATCACCACCGGCCCGAAAGGCCAGCAGGCGTCGAACATCCGCGCGGCCGACTGAGCTGGCAGGCGGCAAAGCGGCAGGGCGCCTGCGTCCTGCCGCCACCCCACCGGAAGCGCCCGGCACATGCCGGGCTTTTTCTTTCCGCCCATTCTGGAGGTACGCGCATGGCCAAGGAAGAACTCATCGAAATGAACGGGGTGGTGATGGAAGTGCTGCCCGACTCCCGTTTCCGCGTCACCCTCGACAACGGCCACGACCTCGTGGCCTACACCGCGGGCAAGATGCGCAAGCACCACATCCGCATCATCGCCGGCGACAAGGTGTCGCTGGAAATCTCGCCCTACGATCTGAGCAAGGGCCGCATCTGCTTCCGCCACATCGAGGGCCGCACCCCGGTCGCGCCGGCACGGCGCAGGTACTGAGCTAGCCGGCGGCAGGGCGCGGCTGCCGTGCAAGCTTGCGCGCGCGCAGCTGGCCGCAGCCGCCGTCGACGTCCTGCCCGGCGGACTGGCGCAGCTTGGTGAGGATGCCGCGCCGGTACAGCGCCAGCGACATCGCCTCGGCGCGCGCGCGCGTGGGGCGCCGGAAGCCGAGGCCGTCCACCGCGTTCCAGGGAATCAGGTTCATCACCGCGTACTTGCCGGCGAGCAGCCGGGCGAGGGCGTCCACTTCGGCCTGCGTATCGTTCACGCCTTCGAGCAGGGTCCACTGGTACTGGATCGGGTAACCGGTCTCGCGCGCGTAGGCTTCGCCGAGCTCGACCAGCTCGGCCGGCGCGATGCGCGGCGCCCGCGGCAGCAGCCGCGCCCGCAGTTCGGCGTCGGTGGTGTGCAGCGACAGCGCCAGCGCCGGCTTCACGGCGCACTGCGGCAGCCGCGCGAAGACGCGGCGGTCGCCGACCGTGGAGAAGACCAGGTTCTTGTGGCCGATGTCGCCCAGCGCCCCGAGCAGGTCGATGGCCTCGAGCACGTTGTCCAGGTTGTGCGCCGGCTCGCCCATGCCCATGAACACCACCTTCCTCACCGCGCGCCGGCGGCGGGCGAGCGCCACCTGGGCGACGATCTCGGCGCTGCCGAGCTGGCGCAGCAGGCCGTCGCGCCCGGTCATGCAGAAAGTGCAGCCCACCGCGCAGCCGACCTGCGTCGACACGCAGAGGCCGCCGCGCGGCAGCAGCACGCTCTCCACCGTCTGGCCGTCGGCCAGTTCGAGCAGCAGGCGGGTGCCGTCCTCGCCGGCGTGCTCGGCGCGCAGCCGCGTCAGCGCCCGCCATTCCTCCGCCAGCGCGGGCAGGGCGCGGCGCAGTTCGAGCGGAAAGAAATTCTCCGGCCGGCTGCGGCCGTCGTCGAGCGGCAGCGCCCGTGTCCAGTTGCGCAGCACGAGCTCCTCGTGGCCCGGCTTGGCGCCGTGCGCGCGCAGTCGCTGTCGGAGGTGTTCGATCTTCATGGCGCCGCAATGCTAGCATTGACATTCGACGGACGGGAGCACGCCATGGGCAATCGCATCGCTGCGGTGGTATTCGATTTCGAAGGCACGCTGGTGGATTTTCAGTGGCGTCTGGCGCAGGCCGAGGACGAGCTGCGCGCCGCCTTCGCCGCGCAGGGCTATGCCACCCGCGGCAACTACGCCGAGCTGTGGAACGCCGCGGCCGACAGCGCCTTGCCGCAGGGGCGGCTGGCCGAACTGCGCCGTGCGCTGGCGCCGGTCTATGACCGCTGGGATGCCGATGCGGCGACGCGCTGGTCGCCGCGCCCCGGCGCGGCGGCGCTGCTGGAAGCGCTGGCCGGGCAAGGCATCGGCACGGCGCTGGTCAGCAACTGCGGCCGCGCGGCGATTGCCGCCGTCCTCGGCCGCTTCGGCCTCGACCGCCGGCTGGCGCCGGTGGTGTGCCGCGACGACGTCGTCTATATGAAACCGCACGCGGAGGGCGCGCTGCGTGCCCTGGCGGAACTGCGCGTGGCGCCGGAGGAGGCGCTGTTCGTCGGCGACAGCCGCGCCGACGTGCTCGCCGCGCGCGCCGCCGGGCTGCGCGTGGCTGTCATCCGCGGCGGCGAATGCGACGAAGCCGCCTTCGCCGCGCTGCAGCCGGATTACTGGGTGTCGCGGCTCGACGAGGTCGCGGCGCTGCTCGGCGGCGAGTAAAAAGTCAGTCGCCCCGGGACGGCGGTCGGGGCGGGCCGGAGGCGCCGCCCGCCTCGCCGCCGCGCACGTAGGGCTCGTGCAGGCGCACCGGCTCGGCGGCGCGGCGGCGCAGGCGCAGATTGAGCATTTCCACCGCCACCGAGAAGGCCATGGCGAAGTAGACGTAGCCCTTCGGCACGTGATTGCCGAAGCCTTCGGCGATCAGCACCACACCGATGACGACGAGGAAGGACAGGGCGAGCATCTTCAGCGTCGGGCGTGCCGAGACGAACTGGCCGATCGGTCCGGCGAAAGCCATCATCAGCAGGACGGCGGCGATCACCGCCGCCACCATCACGGCGATCTCGTCGACCATGCCGACCGCGGTGATGATCGAGTCGAGCGAGAAGACGATGTCGATCACCATGATCTGCAGGATCACCGCCGCGAAGGTCGCCTTGACGGCGCCGGACGCGCCGCCCTCCTCGCCCTCGAGCAGCTGGTGGATCTCGCTCACGCTCTTCCAGAGCAGGAACAGGCCGCCGCCGATCAGGATCAGGTCGCGACCCGAGATGTCCTTGCCCAGCACGGCGAACAGCGGCTGCGTGAGGCCGACCAGCCAGGACAGCACCAGCAGCAGGCCGATGCGCATGAACATCGCCATGAAGAGGCCGAGCCGGCGCGCCAGGGGCTGCTGCGCGGGCGGCAGTCGGTCAATCAGGATCGAGATGAAGATGATGTTGTCGATGCCCAGCACCAGTTCCAGCGCGGTGAGGGTGGCGAAGGCGATCCAGGCATTCGGGTCGGCGAGCAGTTCGAGCATGGCGCGCTAATTCTTCTTCTGCAGATCCAGCCGGAACTTGACGAAGGAGCCCGGCGCGTCCTCGATGGCTTTCAGCTTGCCCTTGGCCGGGTCGCGCGCCGGCACCCGGTCGTCGCCGTTGAGGCCGCCGATCCACTGCTGCCAGTCGGCCCACCACGAGCCGGGGTGCTGCGTGGCGCCGTCGAACCACTCTTCCGGCGTGGCCGGCAGCGTCTTCGCCTCGTTGGTCCAGAAGTGGTACTTGTTGGCCGCCGGCGGATTGACGATGCCGGCGATGTGGCCGGAGCCGCCGAGCACGAAGCGCACCGGGCCGGAAAGGCGGGTGGCGCCGAGGTAGGTGCCCTTCCACGGCGCGATGTGGTCCTCGACGGTGGAGATGAAGTAGGCCGGCACCTTCGCCTTGGCGAGGTCGATCGGCACGCCGTTCAGCTCGATGCCGCCCGGCTCCCTGAGCAGGTTCTTCATGTACATGTTGCGCAGATAGAAGCTGTGCATCTTGTACGGCATGCGCGTGGCGTCCGAGTTCCAGAAGAGCAGGTCGAAGGGCATCGGCTCCCGGCCCATCAGGTAGTTGTTCACCACGAAGGACCAGATCAGGTCGTTCGAGCGCAGCATGTTGAAAGTGGTGGCCATCTCGCTGCCCTCGAGGTAGCCGCGCTCGGCCATCTTCTTCTCGAGGCTGGCGACCTGCTGCTCGTCGATGAACACGCCCAGCTCGCCGGGGATGGAGAAGTCGAGCAGCGAGACGAAGAAGGTCGCCGAGACGATGCGCTTGTCCTTCTTGACGGCGTTGTAGCCCAGCGTCGCGCCGAGCAGCGTGCCGCCGAGGCAGTAGCCGATCAGGTTTACCTCGTTCTCGCCGGTCTGCCTGCAGACGGCGTCGAGGGCGGCGAGCGAGCCCCCGCTGAGGTAGTCCTCGAAGTCCTTCTCGGCGAGGCGCTTGTCCGGATTCACCCAGGAGATGACGAAGACGGTGTGGCCCTGGTCGGTGGCGTACTTGATGAAGGAGTTCGACTGGCGCAGGTCGAGGATGTAGTACTTGTTGATCCAGGGCGGGATGATCAGCAGCGGCCGCCGGTACTGCTGCTCGGTGGTCGGGTTGAACTGCAGCAGCTGGATCAGCTCGTTCTGGAACACCACCTTGCCCGGCGTGACGGCGACGTTCCTGCCCAGCTCGAAGGCGGAGGGGTCGGTCATCTTGACGCGCAGCTGGCCGTCGCCCTCCTCGATGTCGCGCAGCAGGTTGTTGAAGCCCTTGAGCAGGTTCTGGCCGTGGCTCTTCACCGTCTCGCGGAACACCTCCGGGTTGGTCAGCGCGAAATTGGAGGGGGACAGCGCATAGATGAACTTGCGCAGGAAGAAGTGCGCCTTCTTCGCGGTCTCCGGCGGGAGGCCGTCCACCCCGGCCATGGCGTCGTTGATGTGGCGCGCGGTGATGAGGTAGGACTGCTTGATGAAGTCGAACAGGAAGTGCTCTTCCCACTGCTCGTCCTTGAAGCGGTTGTCGCCTTTCTTCGGCACCGCCACCGGCGGCGTCTCCATGCCGGCGAAGCGCAGCATGGCGTGCTGCCACAGCGAGAAGTAGTCCCACACCAGGTTCATCTGCGCTTGCGCCAGCTTGTAGGGGTTGGCGAGCAGCTTGGCCATCATGTCCATGAAGGCCTGGGCGATGCCCAGCTCGTCGGAAGGCGCCGCGATGCCGTGCTTCATCTGCCGCTGCGCGTGCTCGGCGATCAGTTTCGAGGCGCGGCTGGCGACTTCGCCGTAGATCCGGGCGATCTCCTTCGGGTCGGGCAGGGCGGGCGGGTGGGATGGTTGCTCGGACATCGATCCTCTCCTGATGGCTAGGTGGCGGTGAAACGGAACACCCCGTCGGGGCCGGGCAGGCGGCGCACGCGGCCGGCGTGTTCCAGGTAGTTCAGGTGGGCGATCGCCTCGCCCATGGCGAACATCGTCTGGTGCGCGTCGAGCGCGCGGCTGAACAGCGTCGGGATCAGCTCGCAGGCGCTCTTCGGCGTGTCGAGCGCGGCCAGCAGCGCCGCGAAGCGCTCCTCGTGGTGGGCGGCGAGCTGGGCGGCGCGGGCCTGGATGCCGCGGAAGGGCTTGCCGTGCGAGGGCAGCACCAGGGTGTCCTCGGGCAGCTCGGTGAAGCGCTCGACCGAGTCGAGGAACCAGCCGAGCGGATCGCCGTCCGGGTTCGACGACATCGCGCTGACGTTGGTCGAGATGCGCGGCAGCAGCATGTCGCCGGAGATCAGCACGTTCAATGCGTCGCAGTGGAGCGAGGCGTGCTCGGGCGAGTGGCCGTAGCCGACGATGACGCGCCAGTCGTTGCCGCCGATGCGCAGCAGGTCGCCCTCCATGAGGCGGCGGTATTCCGTCGGCAGGCCATCGACGCGGCCGCGGTAGGTCGGGCCGCGATCGAAGAACATGGCGGCGCGCGTCTCGTCCAGGCCGTGGCGGCGGAAGAAGCCGACCATGCCGTCGACGTCGTAGTTGGGCAGCTGGTGGAACCAGGCGCAGGCATTCAGCATCTCGCCCTGGGTGATCCAGGTGCCGGCGCCGGTCTTCTCGCCGAGCCAGCGCGCCAGGCCGAGGTGGTCGGGGTGGCAGTGCGTGACGACGATGCGACTGACCGGTTTCGTGCGGCAGTGCGCGGCCAGCACGGACTCCCAGTGGCGCTTGATGTCGTCGAGGTTGAGGCCGGTGTCGACGAGGGTCCAGCCGTCGTCCTCCTCGATCAGCCACAGGTTGATGTGGTTCAGCTCGAAGGGCAGCGGCATGCGCACCCAGAAGATGCCCGGGGCGAGTTCCCGCGCCTCGCCCGGTGCGGGCTGCTGCTCGAAGGGGTAGGTGATCGGCTCGAACGGCTTCAATTGATTAAACGCCGGAAAAGTGATTAACTCGGCACGTCCTTGCGGTACCATGCTGCGGCGCACAACATTTTATACCTGAACATGCCCCGGGAACAGACTTTCACGATCACCGAGCTGGCGCGGGAATTCGACATCACCCCGCGCGCCATCCGCTATTACGAAGACCAGGGCCTGATTTCCCCCGAGCGCGCCGGCCAGAACCGCGTCTATTCGAAGCGCGACCGCACCCGCCTGAAGCTCACTTTGCGCGGTCGCCGGCTCGGCCTGTCCCTCGCCGAGATCCGCGAACTCATTGATATGTATGATGTTGGCCGAGACCAGCGGTCCCAGTTGTCGAAGTTTCTGGCCGTGCTGGCGCGTCAGCGCGCCGCCCTGGAGCGGCAGCGCGAGGACATCGAGGCGGTGCTGGCGGAGATCGTCTCGCTGGAGCGCCGTGCCGACGAACTGCTCGGCGAAGGAGTCGCCCCGCAGAAAAAAAATTTGGCAAAGACCTGACGTTGACGTCAACGTCAAAGGCCCCTAAGATAGGTTGACGTTAACGTCAACGTCAACTTGCGATAGCCCGCACCGGAGGAAGCATGCCCCATCGCGCACGTCCCGAGAACAAACCCCACGCGCCGCGCAACCCGGACTGGGAAGCCACCGTGCGCGCCAGTTTCGCCCGCCAGGGCGTGATGGGCTTGATCGGCGCCGAGCTGGGCGTGCTGGCGCCCGGCCACTGTGAAATCCGCCTGCCCTTCCGCGCCGACCTGACGCAGCAGCACGGCTACTTTCACGCCGGCGTCACCAGCACCATCGTCGACAGCGCCGGCGGCTACGCCGGCCTGACGCTGATGCCGGCCGGCGCCGAGGTGCTCACCGTCGAATTCAAGCTCAACCTGCTGGCGCCGGCCGACGGCGACCTGCTCGTCGCCGAGGGCCAGGTGCTGAAGTCCGGCCGCAACCTCGTCATCACCCGCGGCGAGGTGTATGCCATCAAGGGTGGCCGCGCCACCCATTGCGCCACCATGCAGCAGACCCTCATGACCATGCACGGCAAGGCCTGAGCGGCCCGCCATATTTCCTGGAGACACCCATGCTCGGCATCAATTTCGACCTTGGCGAAGACATCGACCTGCTGCGCGACGCCGTCTGGGATTTCGCCAAGAACGAAATCCTGCCGCGCGCCGCCGACATCGACCGCGACAACCTGTTCCCCGCCGACCTGTGGCGGAAGTTCGGCGAGATGGGCCTGCTCGGCATGACTGCCGAGGAGGAATACGGCGGCACGAAGATGGGCTACCTGGCCCACATCGTCGCCATGGAGGAAATCTCCCGCGCCTCGGCCTCGGTCGGCCTCTCCTACGGCGCCCACTCAAACCTGTGCGTGAACCAGATCCGCCGCAATGGCACCGCCGCGCAGAAGGCGAAATACCTGCCGAAACTCATCTCCGGCGAGCACGTCGGCGCGCTGGCGATGTCCGAGCCCGGCGCCGGTTCCGATGTGGTGTCGATGAAGCTGCGCGCCGACCTGAAGGGCGACCGCTATGTGCTGAACGGCTCGAAGATGTGGATCACCAACGGCGGCGACGCCGACACGCTCGTCGTTTATGCCAAGACCAACAGCGAGGCCGGCGCCAAGGGCATGACCGCCTTCCTCGTCGAGAGGGGCTTCAAGGGCTTCTCCAAGGGCCAGCACCTCGACAAGCTCGGCATGCGCGGCTCCAACACCTACCCGCTGTTCTTCGACGACTGCGAGGTGCCGGTGGAGAACGTCCTCGGCGGCGAGGGGAACGGCGCCCGCGTGCTGATGAGCGGCCTCGACTACGAGCGCGCCGTGCTCTCCGGCGGGCCGCTCGGCATCATGGCCGCCTGCATGGACACGGTGATTCCCTTCGTGCACGAGCGCAAGCAGTTCGGCCAGGCGATCGGCGAATTCCAGCTGATGCAGGGCAAGCTGGCCGACATGTACTCCACCTGGCAGGCCTGCCGCGCCTATGTTTACGCCGTGGGCAAGGCCTGTGACCGCGGCGACCATGCGCGCACCCTGCGCAAGGACGCCGCCGGCGCCATCCTCTATTCCGCCGAGAAGGCGACCTGGATGGCCGGCGAGGCGATCCAGGCGCTCGGCGGCGTCGGCTACACCAACGAGTTCCCGGCGGGGCGCCTCTGGCGCGATGCCAAGCTCTACGAGATTGGCGCCGGCACCAGCGAAATCCGCCGCATGCTGATCGGCCGCGAGCTCTACAGCGAGACGATGCCGTGATCGAAACCGCCCGCGGCACCGTCCATGAATGGCAGCGCGACCACATGGGCCACATCAACGTGCGCGCCTATCTGGAATTCTTCGACCACGCCGCCTGGCAGACCTATGCCGCGCTCGGCCTCACCGCCTCGCTGCTGAGGCGCGGCGCGGTGAACCTGGCCGCCGTGCAGCAGAACGTCAGCTACCTGAAGGAGCTCTACCCGGGCGACACCATCGCCGTGCGCACCGGCGTGCTGGAACTGCGCGAGAAAGTCGTGCGCTTCCGCCACGAGCTCAGCAACACCGAGACCGGCGAACTGGCCGCCACCTGCGAGTTCACCATCGTCTGCCTCGATGCGAAGACGCGCAAGTCCTGCCCTTTCCCGCCCGTCGTGGCGGAACGTGCGCGCGGCCTGATGATCGCGGAGGCATGATGGCGCAGATGGTCGAAACCTACCGCGGCACCGTGTATCCCTGGCATTGCGACCACATGGATCACATGAACGTCATGTGGTACGTCGGCAAGTTCGACGAAGGCACCTGGAACTTCTTCGCCATGCTCGGCGTGACGCCGAGCTACCTGCGCGACAACGGCCGCGGCATGGCGGCGGTCGAGCAGCGCATCGCCTACAAGCGCGAGCTGCACGCCGGCGACACCGTGGCGATCCGCAGCGGCGCCATCGAGGTGAAGGAGAAATCGGTGCGCTTCGTGCACGAGATGCGCAACGCCGAGAGCGGCGAGGTTTCGGCCATCACCCTGCTCACCGGCGTCTTCATCGACACCGCGGCGCGCAAGGCCTGCGCCTTTCCGGAGCACTTCCGCGAGCGCATGGAAAAGTTCAGAATCGACTACGACCTCCCCTGGAAGGATTAGCACATGAGCAACGACCCGATCGTCATCGTTACCGCCGCCCGCACGCCGATGGGAGGCTTCCAGGGCGATTTTGCCTCGCTGACCTGCGCCCAGCTCGGCGCCAGCGCCATTCGTGCCGCCGTCGAACGCGCCGGCCTCAAGCCGGAGCAGGTCGAGGAGGTGATCATGGGCTGCGTGCTGCCCGCCGGCCAGGGCCAGGCGCCGGCGCGCCAGGCTTCCCTCGGCGCCGGCCTGCCGCTCGGCGCCGGCTGCACCACGGTGAACAAGATGTGCGGCTCGGGCATGCGCGCGGCGATGTTCGCCCACGACATGCTGGCGGCGGGCAGCAACGACATCCTCGTCGCCGGCGGCATGGAGTCGATGACGAATGCCCCCTACCTGCTGCCCAAGGCGCGCGGCGGCATGCGCCTCGGCCACGGCCAGGTCTGCGACCACATGTTCCTCGACGGCCTCGAGGACGCCTACCAGAAGGGCCGCCTGATGGGCACCTTCGCCGAGGAATGCGCCGAGAAGTACGGCTTCACGCGCCAGGCGCAGGACGACTTCGCCATCCGCTCGACGACGCGCGCGCAGAAGGCCATCAACGACGGCAGCTTCGCCTGGGAGGTCGCGCCGGTGACGGTGGCCGGCCGCAAGGGCGATGTCGTCATCGACAAGGACGAACAGCCGCTGAAGGCCCAGCTCGACAAGATCCCCTCGCTCAAGCCGGCCTTCAGGAAGGACGGCACGGTGACCGCCGCCAACTCCAGCTCGATCTCCGACGGCGCCGCCGCCCTCGTGCTGATGCGCCGCTCGACGGCCGAGAAGCTCGGCCTGAAGCCGCTCGCCGTCGTTGTCGGCCAGTCCACCCACGCGCAGGAGCCGGGCTGGTTCACCACCGCGCCGGTCGGCGCCATGCAGAAGCTCTTCGCCAGGACGGGCTGGAGCGCGGACAAGGTCGACTTCTTCGAGATCAACGAGGCCTTCGCCGTGGTGACCATGGCGGCCATGCACGACCTGAAACTCCCGGCGGAGAAGGTGAACATCCACGGCGGCGCCTGCGCGCTGGGCCACCCCATCGGCGCCTCCGGCGCGCGCATCCTCGTCACGCTGATCGGCGCGCTGAGAAAGTACGGCGGCAAGCGCGGCGTCGCCAGCCTGTGCATCGGCGGCGGCGAAGCCACCGCCATGGCCATCGAACTGCTTTGAAAACCATTCACCACAGAGGCACAGAGAATTTCTTGCATGGTTCTTCGTTTTCCTCTGTGCCTCTGTGTCTCTGTGGTTAAAGGTCTTATATGTTGCTAACCCAGGAACAGGAAATGATCCGCGACGCCATGCGCGAGTTCGCGCGCGAGCGTCTGGCGCCCTTCGCCGCGGAATGGGACCGCAAGGCCACCTTCCCGAAGGAGGCCTTGCAGGAACTCGCCGGCCTCGGCGCCTTCGGCATGGCGGTGCCCGAGCGCTGGGGCGGGGCGGGCATGGACTACGTCTCGCTGGCGCTCGCCCTGGAGGAGATCGCCGCCGGCGACGGCGCGACGTCGACCATCATCAGCGTGAACAACTCGGTGGTGTGCGGACCCATCCTCGCCTTCGGCACGGACGCGCAGAAGGAGCGGTTCCTCAAGCCGCTCGCCAGCGGCGCGCAGCTCGGCTGCTTCTGCCTGACCGAGCCGCATGTCGGCTCCGACGCCGCCGCCATCCGCACCAGCGCCGTGAAAGACGGCAACGAATGGGTGCTCAACGGCGTCAAGCAGTTCATCACCTCGGGCAAGCACGCCCAGGTCGCCATCGTCTTCGCCGTCACCGACAAGACGGCCGGCAAGAAGGGCATCTCCGCCTTCATCGTGCCGACCGATGCGCCCGGCTACGTCGTCGCCCGCGTCGAGGAGAAGATGGGCCAGCACGCCTCCGACACGGCGCAGATCCTCTTCGAGAACTGCCGCATCCCGGCCGCCAACCTGCTCGGCGCCGAGGGCGAGGGCTACCGCATCGCGCTGGCCAACCTGGAAGCCGGCCGCATCGGCATCGCCGCCCAGTCGGTCGGCATGGCGCGCGCGGCGTTCGAGGCGGCGCTGAAGTACGCCCGGGAGCGCGAGGCCTTCGGCAAGCCGATCATCGAGCACCAGGCGGTGAACTTCCGCCTCGCCGACATGGCCACGCGCATCGAGGCGGCGCGCCAGCTCGTCCTGCACGCCGCCGCCCTGCGCGACGCCGGCAAGCCCTGCCTGAAGGAAGCCTCGATGGCCAAGCTGTTCGCCTCGGAGATGGCCGAGGCGGTCTGCTCCGACGCCATCCAGATCCACGGCGGCTACGGCTATGTGGCAGACTTCCCGGTCGAGCGCATCTACCGCGACGTGCGCGTGACGCAGATCTACGAGGGCGCCAGCGACATCCAGCGCCTGGTCATCGGCCGCAACCTGGCTTAATGGGGGGAGGGAAACCATGTCCGACCCGATCGAGTTCTACTTCGACTTCTCCTCGCCCTATTCCTGCATCGCCGCCGAGCTGATCGACGACCTCGCGGCGAAATACGGGCGCAAGGTGAAGTGGCGGCCGATGCTGCTCGGCGTGGTGTTCCAGAAGACCGGCCAGCCGCTGCTGGTGAACGTGCCGCTGAAGGGCGAGTACTCGCTGCGCGACTTCGCGCGCTCGGCGCGCTACCACGGCGTGCCCTTCAATTTCCCGGCCAAGTTCCCGATGTCCACCGTCTCGGCGGCGCGCGCCTACTACTGGCTGCACGGGCAGGATTGCGCGAAAGCGCGGCAGTTCGCCCGCGCCGCGTTTCGCGCCTACTGGGTGGACGGGCGCGACATCTCGGACCTCGCCGTGCTGCAGGAGATCGCCGCCGGCCTCGGCGTCGATCCCGCGGCGCTCGCCGCCGGCGTCGCGACGCCGGAGATCAAGGAGCGCCTGCGGGCCGAGACCGAGGCCGCGTTGGCCAAGGGCATGTGCGGCGCGCCCTGGTTCGTCGTCGACGGCGAGCCCTTCTGGGGCGCCGACCGCCTGCCGCAGATCGAGAAGTGGCTGCAGACCGGAGGCTTCTGAGGTAAACCAATGACCATTATTAAATCGCAACTCAACCCGCGCTCCGACGAGTTCCGCGCCAACGCCGCCGCCATGCGCGCGCTGGTCGACGACCTGCGCGCCAAGACCGCGGAAGTCAGTCTCGGCGGACCGGCGGAGCATCGCAAGAAGCACGTCGCCCGCGGCAAGCTGCTGGTGCGCGACCGCATCGACGCGCTGCTCGATCCGGGCACGCCCTTCCTCGAGCTTTCGCCGATGGCCGGCTGGGGCATGTTCAAGAACGAGGTCGCCTCGGGCGGCGTCGTCACCGGCATCGGCCGCGTGCAGGGCGTCGAGTGCATGATCGTCGCCAACGACGCCACGGTGAAGGGCGGCAGCTACTTTCCCATCACCGTGAAGAAGCACCTGCGCGCGCAGGAGATCGCCGCGCAGAACCGCCTGCCCTGCATCTATCTCGTCGACTCCGGCGGCGCCAACCTGCCGACGCAGGACGAAGTCTTCCCCGACCGCGACCACTTCGGCCGCATCTTCTTCAACCAGGCCAACATGTCCGCCGCGCGCATCCCGCAGGTGGCGGTGGTGATGGGCTCGTGCACCGCCGGCGGCGCCTACGTGCCGGCGATGTCGGACGAGGCGGTCATCGTCAGGAACCAGGGCACCATCTTCCTCGGCGGCCCGCCGCTGGTGAAGGCCGCCACCGGCGAGGTGGTCAGCGCCGAGGACCTCGGCGGCGCCGACGTGCACACGCGCATCTCCGGCGTCGCCGACCATTTCGCCGAGAACGACCACCACGCCCTGCACCTCTGCCGCAGCATCGTCGCCAACCTCAACTGGCGGAAAAAAGTCAGTCTCGACGTGACGGCGCCGGAAGCGCCGCTCTACGACCCGGAAGAAATCTACGGCGCCGTGCCGGTCGACACGAGGAAGCCCCTGGAAGTGCGCGAGGTCCTTGCCCGCATCGTCGACGGCTCGCGCCTCGACGAGTTCAAGGCGCGCTACGGCGCCACGCTGGTGACCGGCTTCGCCCGCATCCACGGCTATCCGGTCGGCATCGTCGCCAACAACGGCATCCTCTTCGGCGAATCGGCGCAGAAGGGCGCGCACTTCGTCGAGCTGTGCGCGCAGCGCGGCATCCCGCTGCTGTTCGTGCAGAACATCACCGGCTTCATGGTCGGCAGGAAGTACGAGAACCAGGGCATCGCCAAGGACGGCGCCAAGATGGTCACCGCGGTGGCCTGCGCCAAGGTGCCGAAGTTCACGATGATCATCGGCGGCAGTCACGGCGCCGGCAACTACGGCATGTGCGTCCGCGCCTACAGCCCGCGCCTGCTGTGGATCTGGCCCAACAGCCGCGTCTCGGTGATGGGCGGCGACCAGGCCGCCAACGTGCTGTCGCAGATCCGCCGCGACGCGCTGGAGGCGCAGGGCAAGAGCTGGCCGGCCGACGAGGAAGACAAGTTCAAGGCGCCGATCCGCGCCCAGTACGAGACGCAGGGCCACCCCTACTACGCCACGGCGCGGCTGTGGGACGACGGCATCGTCGACCCGGCGCAGTCGCGCCGCGTGCTGGCGCTGGGCCTCTCCGCCTCGCTCAACGCGCCGATCGAGCCGACGCCGTTCGGCGTATTCCGCATGTAAGGGAGAAAGCAGCAATGAGCGAAACCATCCTCACCGAAATCGACAACGGCCTCGGCATCATCACGCTGAACCGCCCGGAGCGGCACAACGCCTTCGACGACGCGCTGATCCGCGAGCTGTCCGAGTCGCTGGTCAAGATGGACACCGACGCCGACGTGCGCGTCGTCGTGCTCTCCAGCACGGGAAAAAGCTTCTGCGCCGGCGCCGACCTCAACTGGATGAAGAAGGCGGCCGGCTACAGCGCCGAGGAGACCCAGCGCGATGCCGTCGAGCTGGCCGGCATGCTGCGCCTGCTCAACGACATGAAGAAGCCGACGGTGGCGCGCGTGCAGGGCCCGGCCTACGGCGGCGGCGTCGGCCTGGTGGCGGCCTGCGACATCGCCATCGCCGCCTTCGACGCGCAGTTCGCGCTGACCGAGGTCAAGCTCGGCATCATCCCGGCGGTGATCAGCCCCTACGTCATCGGCGCCATCGGCGAGCGCAAGGCGCGCCGCTACATGCTCACCGCCGAGCGCTTCTCGGCGGCGGAGGCCTACCGCATCGGCCTGGTGCACGAGATCGTGCCGGGCGAGGCCGAGCTCGACGAGGCCGTCGGCGAGATCGTCGACGCCCTGCTCGCCAACGGCCCGGCGGCGCTGGGCGAATGCAAGGCGCTGATCAAGGCCGTCGCCAACCGGCCGATCACCTCCGACATCATCGTCGACACGGCGAAGCGCATCGCCCGCGTGCGCGCCTCGGCCGAAGGGCGCGAGGGCATGGCCGCCTTCCTCGAGAAGCGCAAGCCGTCGTGGATGAGCAAAACCAATTAACCACAGAGGCACAGAGACACAGAGAACTTCTTGCATATAGGGTTCTTCGTCTTCCTCTGTGCCTCTGTGTCTCTGTGGCGAGGGGTTTTCATGTTTTCTAAGATTCTCATAGCCAACCGCGGCGAGATCGCCTGCCGCGTCATCAAGACGGCGCGCCGCCTCGGCATCCGCACCGTCGCCGTGTACTCCGCCGCCGATGCGGCCGCGCGCCACGTGCGCCTCGCCGACGAGGCGGTGCTGATCGGCCCGGCGGCGGCGCGAGAAAGTTATCTCGTCGCCGAGCGTATCCTCGACGCCGCGAAAAAGACCGGCGCCCAGGCCGTGCATCCCGGCTACGGCTTCCTCTCCGAGAACGAGGCCTTCGCCGAGGCCTGCGCCGCGGCCGGCATCGCCTTCATCGGCCCGCCGGTGGCGGCCATCAGCGCCATGGGCTCGAAGAGCGCCGCCAAGGCGCTCATGGAAAAGGCCGGCGTGCCGCTGGTGCCCGGCTACCATGGAGAAAACCAGGACGCCGCCTTCCTCGAACAGGAAGCGACCCGCATCGGCTATCCGGTGCTGATCAAGGCCAGCGCCGGCGGCGGCGGCAAGGGCATGCGCATCGTTGAGAGCGCCGCCGACTTCGCCGCCGCGCTCGCCTCCTGCCAGCGCGAGGCGGCGTCCAGCTTTGGCGACGACCGCGTGCTGGTGGAGAAATACCTGATGCGCCCGCGCCACATCGAGATCCAGGTCTTCGGCGACACGCAGGGCGATTGCGTCTACCTCTTCGAGCGCGACTGCTCGGTGCAGCGCCGCCACCAGAAGGTGCTGGAGGAGGCGCCCGCGCCGGGCATGACGCCGGAGCGCCGCGCCGCCATGGGACGCGCGGCGGTGGATGCGGCGAAGGCCGTCGGCTACGTCGGCGCCGGCACGGTGGAGTTCATCGCGGAGCAGGACGGGAAATTTTATTTCATGGAGATGAACACCCGCCTGCAGGTCGAGCACCCGGTCACCGAGATGATCACCGGCCTCGACCTCGTCGAGTGGCAGCTGCGCGTCGCCGCCGGCGAGCCGCTTCCCCTCGAACAGGAGCAAGTCAGCCTGCGCGGCCATGCTTTGGAAGCGCGTGTCTATGCCGAAGATCCGGACAAGGGTTTCCTGCCCTCGACCGGCCGGCTGATCCACCTGGCGCCGCCGGCCGAGTCGCTCAACGTGCGCATCGACACCGGCGTCGAGGAGGGCGACGAGATCACGCCGCACTACGATCCGATGATCGCCAAGTTGATCGTCTGGGACGTCGATCGGGACAGGGCGCTGGCGCGCATGCTGCAGTCGCTGGCGCAGTACCGCGTCGTCGGCGTCGCCAGCAACGTCGACTTCCTCTCGCGCCTGGTTGCCTGCCCGGCCTTCGCCAACGCCGACCTCGACACCGGCCTCATCGAGCGCGAACGCGCTTTCCTGTTTCCCGAGGGCGTCGAAACGCCGCGCGAAGTGTTCCTCGTCGCCGCGCTGGCCGAACTGCTGCGCGAGGAAGAAATCGCCCAGGCCGCCGCCGTGCGCGACAGCGACCCGCATTCGCCCTGGCACCTGCGCGACGGCTGGCGGCTGAACGCCTCCTATCATCGGCCGCTGCTGTTCCGCCATGGCGAGGCGGAGAAGAGCGTCCAGGTCGGCTATGCGAACGGCGGCTACGCGTTGACCATCGATAGCGTCGAGACGAGGGCGCGCGGCGAGCGTCTGGGCCACAGCATGCTGCGCATCGAGCTCGACGGCATACGCCTGCCGGCGACGGTGATCGCCGCCGGCGAGAAGCGCCACGTCTTCCTGCACGGCCGTGCCTGGCAGCTCGCCTGCGTCGACCCGCTTTACCACGCCGGCGAGGGCGAGGGCGCCGGCGGCGGGCTGGCCGCGCCGATGCCGGGCAAGGTGATCGCGCTGATCGCCCAGCCGGGCGCCGAACTGGAACAGGGCGCGCCGCTGCTGATCCTCGAGGCGATGAAGATGGAGCACACCATCGCCGCGCCGGCCAAGGGCAGGCTGAAGGCCTTCCGCTTCGGCGTCGGCGACTCGGTCGCCGAAGGCGCCGAGCTGGTGGATTTCGAGCCGGCGAAGTGAGCGGTATCCAGATCATGCCGGCCCACGGAGCGGAAGCCATTCCGGTCGCGCGCGAACTGTTCGTGGAATACGCCGAACAGCTCGGCGTCGACCTCTGTTTCCAGAATTTCGCCGAAGAGCTGGCGACGCTGCCCGGCGCCTACGCGCCGCCGCGCGGCGGCGTCTGGCTCGCCCGCGTCGACGGCCACGATGCCGGTTGCGTCGCCCTGCGTCCGCTCGATGCGCAAGCCGCCGAGCTCAAGCGCATGTACGTGCGGCGCGCCTGGCGCGGCCGCGGCCTCGGCCGCCGCCTCGGCGAGACGGCCATCGGTTTCGCCCGCGCGGCCGGCTACCGGGCCGTCTGCCTCGACACGCTGGCCGGCATGACGGAAGCGCTGGCGCTCTACCGCAGCTCCGGCTTCCGGCCGACCCGCGCCTACTGCCACAACCCGCTGCCGGACACGGTCTGGATGGAACTCGAACTCGATCGGCAGGACAAACGGGCATGACGCTTCCCAACAAGGTCAAGATCGTCGAGGTCGGCCCGCGCGACGGCCTGCAGAACGAAAGCCGGCTCGTGCCGAGCGCCGTCAAGGTCGAGCTGATCGACCGCCTCGGCATGGCCGGCCTGAAAACCATCGAGGCCGCCGCCTTCGTCTCGCCGAAGTGGGTGCCGCAGATGGGCGACGCCGCCGAAGTGATGACGAGCCTGCCGCGCCGCGCCGGCGTCAGCTACCCGGTGCTGGTGCCCAACCTGAAGGGCTTCGAGCAGGCGCTCGCTGCGGGCGCCGAGGAGATCGCCGTCTTCGGCGCCGCCTCCGAGGCCTTCTCGCAGAAGAACATCAACTGCTCCATCGCCGAGAGCCTGGAGCGCTTCCGCCCCGTCGCCGAGGCGGCGCAGAAGAACGGCATCCGCGTGCGCGGCTATGTCTCCTGCGTCGTCGGCTGCCCCTACCAGGGCGCGGTGCTGCCCGCCGCCGTGGCCGAAGTGGCGGCGCGCCTTGTCGAGATGGGCTGCTACGAGATTTCCCTCGGCGACACCATCGGCGTCGGCACGCCGGCTGCCGTGCAGCGCATGCTCGAGGAGGTGGCGCTGCTGGTGCCGGTCGAGCGCCTCGCCGGCCATTACCACGACACTTGGGGCATGGCGCTGGCCAACATCTATGCCTCGCTCGAAATGGGCGTTGCCGTCTTCGACGCCTCGGTCGCCGGTCTCGGCGGCTGCCCCTACGCCGCCGGCGCCTCGGGCAACGTCGCCAGCGAGGACGTGGTGTACCTCATGAACGGGCTGGGCATCGAGACCGGCATCGACCTCGACCGCCTGGTCGACGCCGGTGCGTACATCTGCGCCGAACTGGGTCGCGCGCCGGCCTCGAAGGTGGCGCGCGCCGTGCTGGCGAAGCGAGGCAAGGCATGAAGGACAGCCTGCAGCCTGGTCTCGAGCACGAACTGCAATTCGCGATTTCGCCGGGCAAGACCGTGCCGCAGCTCTATCCGGAATCGGAAGAGTTCCGCGCCATGCCGGAAGTGCTCGCCACCGGCTACCTCGTCGGCCTCATGGAATGGGCCTGCATGGAGCTGATCCGCCCGCACATCGACTGGCCGCGCGAGCAGAGCGTCGGCACGCATTTCGAGTTCTCCCACATCGCCGCCACTCCGGCCGGGCTCACCGTCACGGTGAAGGCGCGCCTGGAGTCGGTGGACGGCCGCAAGCTGGCCTTCTCGGTGTGGGCGCACGACGGCGTGGACCTGATCTCCACCGGGCGCTTCGAGCGCTTCATCGTCGACGAGGCGCGCTTCTTCGAGCGCGCCCGCTACAAGCGCGCCAAGGCGGCCTGATGCTCGACTCGCCCCGCATCGACGTCTGCCGCATGGACCCGCAGAGCGGAATATGATCCGACTGCCCGAAACGATGCGCTTCATCGCGCGCGACTGGCTCAACGCCAACAACATCGTCTTCCACGAAGGCGCCGAGGCGACGCTGGTCGACTCCGGCTATGTCACCCATGCCGACGAGACGCTGGCGCGCGTCGTTGTTGCGCTGGAAGGTCGCCGACTCGTGCGCCTCATCAACACCCACTCGCACTCCGACCACATCGGCGGCAACGCCGCGGTGCGCCGCGCCCACGGCTGCCGCATCCTCGTGCCCGAGGGCATGGCGCCGGCGGTCGAGGACTGGGACGAGGACGCGCTGCTGCTCTCCTCCGCCCACCAGCAGGCCGAGCCCTTCGGGTTCGACGCGACGATCGTGCCGGACGACGAGCTGGAAATGGGCGGCCTCCGCTGGAAGGCCCTGCACGTGCCCGGCCACGACATGCACGCGCTGGCGTACTACGCGCCGAGGGAGCGCATCCTGATCTCCGGCGACGCGCTGTGGCAGGACGGCTTCGGCGTCATGTTCGCCGAGCTGCACGGCGACCCGAGCGGCCTGCCGGCGCAGCGGCGCACGCTGGAAATGCTGCGCGAGCTCGACGTGGACACCGTGATTCCCGGCCATGGCGCGCCCTTCGGCGATTATCCGGCGGCGGTGGCGCGGGCGCTGGCGCGCCTCGCCGCCTTCGAGCAGAGCCCCGAGCGCATGGCGAAGAGCGCCATGAAGGCGCTGTTCACCTTCACCCTGCTGGAGAAGCGGCGCATGCCGCGCGCCGGCATCGGCGACTACTTCGGCCGGGTCGCCATCTTCCGCGACGTCTCGAAAACCTTCTTCCGCAAGGAGCCGGCCGCCGTCGCCGCGCTGGTCATCGACGAGCTGCTCAAGGCCGGCGTGCTGATCGAGCAGGATGGCGACCTCGTCTCGCGCGGCTGAGCGGGCCGCATCATGAGTCAACAGTCGCCCACCCGCGCCGGCTGGATCGCGGTGCTCGCCACCATCTGCATCTGGACCGGCTTCATCCTCGTCAGTCGCCACGGCGGCAGGAGCCCGCTCACCGGCTGGGACGTCACGGCGCTGCGCTTCGGCGTCGGCGGACTGCTTGCCCTCTGCTTCCTGCCGCGCGTCGCGCTGCCGCCGCTGCGCGTCATCGCGCAGTTCACCGTCTTCGGCGGCATCGGCTATGCCATCGCGGTGTACTCCGGCTTTCGCCTGGCGCCGGCGGCGCACGCCTCGGTGCTGCTGCCCGGATCGCTGCCCTTCGCCACCGCCGTCATCGCCTGGCTGTGGCTCGGCCAGAAACCCTCGCGGCCGCAGCGCATCGCGCTGGCCCTCGTCTTCGCCGGCATCCTGCTCACCGCCGCCGACACCTTCTCGCACGGCCCGCGCCTGACCGGCCTGCAGCTCGCGGGCGACGCGCTGTTCCTGTGCGGCTCTTCTTCGTGGGCGGTGTTCACCCTGCTGCTGCGCCGCCATCCGATGGCGCCGCTGGCGGCGACGGTGGCCACCACGCTCGGCAGCGCCGCCGCCTACCTCCCGGTGTGGTACTTCTTCCTGCCGAGCACCCTGGCGCAGGCGCCCGTCGGCGAAATCGCCATGCAGGCGGTCTACCAGGGCGTGCTGGTGGTCTTCGTCGCCATGCTGCTCTACGTCTTCGCCGTGCGCCAGCTCGGCGCGCAGACCGTCGCCCTGCTGATGGCCTTCGTGCCCGGCCTATCGGCGCTGGCCGCCGTGCCCGTCCTCGGCGAGCCGCTGTCGCTGCTGACGCTGGCGGGGCTGGGCGCGGTGACGCTCGGCGCGGTGCTGGGCGCGCGTGCCGTGCCCGGCGGCCCGCCGCGCTGAGAACAAATTCAGCCGCCGTGCCACGGCGGCTGACTATTGCTTCGGCACCGGCCTTCCGCAAACTTCGTTCCGATTCCGCCGAAAGCGGCATAATCCCTCCGGGAGCGTTCCCAGCCATACAGAGGCGGTGCCCTTGTCCGGTACCAGCAGCAGCGCGGCCAGTGCGCAGAACCGCACCGACACCATGGTCGGGGCCGGCATGCGCGTCGACGGCCATATCGCCTTCACGGGCGTCCTCCGTATTCAGGGCGATGTCCTCGGCGACGTGGCCTGCCAGGGCGATGCCGGCGGCACGGTGGTGGTGGATGCGACGGGCAGCGTGACCGGCGCGGTCGGCGCCCCGCGCATCGTCGTCCGGGGCCGCGTCCTCGGCCCCCTGCATTCCGCGCAGTCGATCGACATCCAGCAGGGCGGCAGCGTCGTCGGCGACGCCTTTTACAGGCAAATCGCCATCCATGCCGGCGGCGTCGTCGAGGGCGTGCTGATGCCGGCGCTGCCGATCGACGCGATCCGAGAGGTTCACGCCGGGCAGGCGCCGCAGGCGAGCGCAACGCCGGCTGCCGGCGGCGAAAGCCGCGTCCGGCGCTTCGGCGGCCGGGGCGCGCTGGGCGGGGCCGCCGTGCTCGCCGCGGCCGTCGCCGCCGGCGTGTGGATGAGCCGGCCGCCGGCAAAGCCCGCACCTGCCGCGGCCGAAGCCGCCGCGAAGGACGTTGCCGCGCCCCTGTCCGTCGCCAAACCTGCCGCAACCCCAGAGCCCGCCGTGTCTGCCGACGCCCGCGCGTCAGACCGGCCGGCAACCCCTGCGCCGCCCGCAGCGGACGCGGAAGAAGCGGTCTCCGTGCATGGCGTGAACCCGGCCAAGCCGGCGGGAGCTTTCCTGCTGATCGGCAGGGAGCCGGTGGTCCTCTACAGGAAGAAGCGTGGCGAGGCGGGCGAAGGCACGCGCTTCGTCGTGCAGCAGGGCAAGACGATCAGCGTCGCGATCGGCAGGAACGAACTGTTCCGCGTCGCCGAAGGGCGGGACCTCGAAATCTTCTACCAGGGCCGCAAGGTGACGCCGAAGACCATCGAGCGCGGCGCCTGGATGAGCTTCGTGCCGCAGGGCGCCCGCGCGGCCGGCGAGGAGCGGCCGGCGGAAAGCGAAGACGGCGCGGCGCGCTGAAAACGAAAGTCAGTCGCCGTGGTGCGGCGGCTGACTATCTGGATGCATTGCGGTTGGCGGGGAAAGTCAGTCTCGCCAGTACGGCGAAGACAGGCCGGGTGATCAGCAACGGTTGATCTTCGGCCTGGATGTGCGTCGCCTGGTATTCGAGGATTTCCGCGCGCAGCGCGACGGGGTGCGGCAGCAGGAAGAGGACGGGTTCGAGCAGCAGCAGCGTTGTTGTGGGTCGCGGCGAAAAGGCCGCCATTATTCATGCTTTCGGCAAACCCCTGAACGCCCCGGCAAATGAACGCCCCGGCAAATTGACAAGCCCGATCCGTCAAGGTAACTTTGCCTCACAGCGCCGATTTGACCGTCAGCTTGCGGGCGCTTAACAAATACGGCTAAAGCGAGGGCGCCCCAGTCCAGCTTGAAGCCGACTGGGTTTTTATTGCATGGACGACACGACCGACAGCGTAGGCGCGGCGCAGCCGCGGTGCGCGCAATTCGACTCTCCCCTGATTCTGGCGGGCGGCGGCATGCTGCCGGCCTTCGACCTGGTGTATGAGACCTACGGCGAACTGAACGCGGCGCGCAGCAACGCGGTGCTGGTCTGCCATGCCCTGTCGGGCAACCACCATGTCGCCGGCTGCCATGCCGGCAATCCGAAGGACATCGGCTGGTGGGACAACCTGGTCGGGCCGGGCAAGCCGCTGGATACGCGCAAGTTCTTCGTCGTCGGCGTGAACAACCTCGGCGGCTGCTACGGCTCGACCGGCCCGATGACCGTCAATCCGGCCACCGGCAAACCCTGGGGCGCGGATTTCCCGGTGGTGGTGGTCGAGGATTGGGTGGCGGCACAGGCCCGGCTGGCCGACCGCCTCGGCATCGAATCCTGGGCGGCGGTGATCGGCGGCAGCCTGGGCGGCATGCAGGCCATGCAGTGGGCGCTGGAATATCCCGAACGCATCCGCCACGCCCTGGTGATCGCCTCGGCGCCGAAGCTGACGGCGCAGAACATCGCCTTCAACGAGGTGGCGCGCCAGGCCATCCTCACCGACCCGGATTTTCACGGCGGCCACTATTACGGGCACGGCGTCGTGCCGGCGCGCGGCCTGCGGCTGGCGCGCATGATCGGCCACATCACCTACCTTTCCGACGACCAGATGGCCGAGAAGTTCGGCCGCAGGTTGCGCCAGGGCGACCTGCGGTTCAGCTACGACGTCGATTTCGAGATCGAGTCCTATCTGCGCTACCAGGGCGACAAGTTCGCCGGCTATTTCGACGCCAACACCTACCTCATCACCACCAAGGCGCTCGACTACTTTGATCCGGCGCGCGACTACGGCGGCAATCTGACCGCGGCACTGGCGCGCGCCCGCGCCCGGTTTCTCGTCGTGTCGTTTTCCACCGACTGGCGCTTTGCGCCGGAGCGCTCGCGCGAGATCGTCTACGGCCTGGTGCACAACGGCCTCGGCGTCAGCTACGCCGAGATCGAGTGCAGCGCCGGCCACGATTCCTTCCTGCTCGACGATCCGCACTACCATGCCGTGATGCGGGCGTATTTCGAAGGGATTCGGACATGACCAACGTCCTCGGGCGCTTCGATTTCGACGTCATCGCCAAGTGGATCAGGCCCGGAGAGAAGGTGCTCGACCTCGGCTGCGGCGACGGCAGCCTGCTGCGCTACCTGAAGGACGAGAAGGGCGTGCTCGGATACGGCGCCGAGAACGATCCCGAAAAGGTGCTGGCCTGCGTCAAGAACGGCGTGAACGTCATCCAGATCGACCTCGAGGCCGGACTGTCCGGCTTCGAGGACGGCTTCTTCGACCATGTCGTGATGTCGCTCTCGCTGCAGACGGTGCGCCACACCGAGCGACTGCTCGACGAGATGCTGCGCGTCGGCCGCGAGGCGGTGGTGAGCTTCCCGAACTTCGGCCACCGGAGCCACCGCGAGGCGATCGCCCGGGGCCGCATGCCGGTGTCGAAGAGCCTGCCCTACCAGTGGTACAACTCGCCCAACGTGCGCTTTTTCACCATGGCCGACTTCGAGGCGTTGTGTGCCGAACGCGGCATCGTGTTGCGCGAGCGCCTCGGCTTCGACGGCGAAGCCACCGTCACCGAAGACCTGAACCTGAACGCCAGCATCGCGGTGTACCGGCTGGGCAGAGCGCCGCAGTAAGCGTCCGGCCGGCTGCTAGAATCCTGCCGGATGAACGAAACCCGGAAACCGTCGGTGCTCGCCGCGCTGCTCAACCGGCGCATGCTGATCTGCGTGTTCACCGGCTTTTCCTCAGGCCTGCCGCTGTTCATCCTCCTCAACCTCCTGCCGGCCTGGCTGAAGACCGAGGGGCTGAGCTTGGCCGCCATCGGCGCCATGACGCTGGTGCAGATGCCCTACACCTGGAAGTTCCTCTGGTCGCCGCTGCTCGACCGCTACGCCCTGCCCTTGCTGGGACGGCGGCGCGGCTGGATGCTGGCAACGCAGATCGGCCTGCTCGTTTCGGTGGCGGCCTTCGGCCTGCTCTCGCCGCAGGCCGACCTCGGCCTGGTGGTGTTGTTCTCGGTGGCGGTGGCCCTTCTTTCGGCGACCCAGGACATCGTGCTCGACGCCTACCGCCGCGAGCTGCTGCCGGAAGTCGAACTGGGGCTCGGCAATGCGGTGCATGTGAACGCCTACAGGATCGCGGGGCTGGTGCCGGGTTCTCTCTCGCTGATCCTCGCCGACCACCTGCCCTGGTTGCAGGTGTTCGCTGTCACCGCCCTGTTCATGCTGCCGGGCATGGCGATGACCCTGCTGGTGCGCGAGCCGGCAGCGGCACGGGCCGCGCCGAAGACCCTGCGCGAAGCGGTGGTGGAACCCTTCCATGAATTCACCTCGCGCAAGGGCTGGCGCGAGGCGCTCTATGTGCTGGCCTTCGTCTTCCTCTACAAGCTGGGCGATTCGATGTGCACGGCGCTGGCCACGCCCTTCTATCTCGAGATGGGGTTTTCCAAGTCGGACATCGGCCTGGTGGCGAAGCACGCCGGCCTCTGGCCGAGCGTCATCGGCGGCCTGCTGGGCGGGCTGTGGATGGTGCGCCTCGGCATCAACCGGGCGCTGTGGGTGTTCGGCGTGGTGCAGCTGGTGGCGATCCTCGGTTTCGCCTGGCTGGCCTGGCTGGGGCCGCAGGCCAGCATCGGGGCGAACGAGCGGGTGACCCTGGCCATCGTCATCGGCATCGAGGCGCTGGGCGTCGGGCTCGGCACGGCGGCCTTCGTCGCCTTCATCGCCCGCGCCACCCATCCGGCGTATACGGCGACGCAGTTTGCGCTGTTCACCAGCCTGATGGCGGTGCCGCGCACCTTCATCAACGCGACGACCGGCTGGCTGGTCGGCCAGATGGGCTGGTTCAACTTTTTCCTGCTGTGCACCGTGCTGGCGCTGCCGGGCATGCTGCTCTTGCTGCGCGTGGCGCCCTGGAACGAGCGGCCTGAAGGGAATTAGTTGCGCCGGCCGCGGCGGCGGTCCAGCCACCAGGCGAGCACCGGCAGCATCAGCATGGATCCGGGCACGGCCATGGCGACCAGATAAGGCGAGATTTGCGACAGGGCGTTCAGCCGCACTTTCAGGTCCCGGCGGTCCTCGGCGGTCCAGTGCACGCCGTTGCGCTGCTTCATCAGCAGCGGCATCAGGCCTTTCGCCTGGAGCACTTCCCGCAGGATGCGTTCGCGCTCCCGCGTTTGTGCATCGAGCATGTTGCGGAAGATTCCGGCGGGATGCCGATGCCCTGCGGCAACGGCGGCTGCCTTGATCGTGCGACGATCGTCGTGCGGAAGTTGCGACATGGCGTTCAGCGGGCGGGCAGGATCGACTCGACGGCGCTGCGCAGGTGGCGCAAGGATCGCCAGACGAAAAAGCCGCGCCGGGCCCAGCGGAAAAAGGCGCGCGGCCGGGCGACGAGGAGGGCGATGCCGATGCCGGCCAGCCACTCCGGATGGGACTTCGCCCAGCGCAGCCCGGAACGCACTTTCTCGGCGGCGCCGAAGGCGGGAGAGGCCGATTCGAGCGCCTGCAGGATCATGACGCGCTGGGCGGCCGCCTGCAGTTGCAGGCGCTGCTTCTTCAGGGCGAGCTCAACGGCCTTCGGATTCACGGTCCGGCCGAATCATGTCGCGATCCTGCGCCAGCTCGGCGATGCTGGCCGCGAACAGGCGCGAGCCCTGGCGCCCGAGGCGGACGGCGGCCAGCGCCGCAAGAAGGCCGACGACGAGGAAGACGGCGGTGAACACCCCCAGCGCCAGCAGGCGGTGGCTGTCCCACCACAGCACGGTCAGCAATAGCGCCAGCAGGACGATGCCGAAGCCGAGGAAGAAAAACGCGGCGGCGGCATAGCCGAGCAGCGAGCCGAGGCGGAGCTTTTCCTCCTGGAACTCGGTGGCAAGCAGCTCCAGCCGCGTCTGCAGGATGCCGAGCGCGCCGGCGGCATAGCCGCGCAGGCGCGAACCCAGGCTGCCCGGTGCGGGCGCCATGATTCAGCAGGGGTTCAGCGGCGGCCGATGAGCAGGCCGACGATGAAGCCGATGCCGGCAGCGATGCCGATCGAGCGCCACGGATTGTCGTGAACGTAGTCGTCGGTGGCGCGGGCGACCTGCTTGGTCCGTTCGACGACCGCGGCCTGTGCTTCGGCCAGGCTCTGGCGGGCGTTGTAGAGGTGGTCCTGCAGCTTGGCGCGCAGGTCGGCCATTTTCTCGCCGGCCTGCCCGGCGGTGGCTTTGAGGATTTCCTCGGCATCGGCGACGACGACCTTTAAATCCGAAATGATTTTTTCGCTGGTGACATCGGTCATGGCAACACTCCAAAAAAGGACGAAAATTCAAACGAAAGGCTACCGATTATAGCGTGTCATGGCAATGCTGCCGGCCAGCCGGGGTCATAATCGTAGTCGATGCTCAGCGGGGCATGGTCGGAGAACCGGGAATCCTTGTAAACGGCCGCCCGGCGGGCGGTTGCCGCCAGCGCCGGCGTGGCGACGTGGTAGTCGATGCGCCAGCCGACGTTCCGGGCGCGGGCCTGGCCGCGGTTCGACCACCAGGTATAGGCCTCGCCTTCTGCCTCCGGGTGCAGAAGCCGGTAGGCGTCGGTGAAGCCGAGCGGACCGAACACCTCGCCCATCCAGGCGCGTTCCTCGGGCAGAAAACCCGAATTTTTCAGGTTGCCTTTCCAGTTCTTCAGGTCGATTTCCCGGTGGGCGATGTTCCAGTCGCCGCAGAGCAGGATTTCCCGGCCCGAGCGCCGAAGTTGCTCGAGATGGGGCCGGAACTGCGCGAGGAAACGGAATTTCGCCTCCTGCCGTTCGGGCGACGAAGAGCCGGAAGGCAGGTAGATTGAAATGACCGACAGCTTGCCGAACACCGCCTCGATGTAGCGCCCCTCGGCATCGAATTCGGGTACGCCGAAGCCCTCGATGACCCGTTCGGGCTGGCGCCGGCTGTAGAGGCCGACTCCGCTGTAGCCCTTTTTCTCGGCGTAGTGGAAGTAGCCATGGAAACCCGAGGGGTCGATGAACTCGCGGCGCATGTCGCCGGCCTGGGCCTTGAGTTCCTGCAGGCAGACGATATCGGCCGCCTGCAGCCGCAACCAGTCGAAGAAACCCTTGCGGGCCGCCGAGCGGATGCCGTTCAGGTTCAGGGTTATGATGCGAAGCATGTTTCAGTTTCCGGGTGGAGATCATGGATTGTAACGGCGAGTTCATAGCCTTTGCGGTCGAAACCGGCGTGCTGCGCTTCGGCGAGTTCAAGACCAAGGCGGGGCGGCTGAGCCCGTATTTCTTCAATGCCGGGCTGTTCAACGACGGCGCCTCGCTCAACCGGCTGACCGACTTCTATGCCCGTACTCTCCTCGCCTCGCAGCTGCCCTGCGACATGCTGTTCGGCCCGGCCTACAAGGGCATTCCCCTGGTCGCCGGCACCGCCATCGCCCTGGCCCAAAAAGGGCGCAATCTGCCGTATTGCTTCAACCGCAAGGAAGCCAAGGACCATGGCGAAGGCGGCACGCTGATCGGTGCTCCGCTCGCCGGGCGGGTGCTCATCGTCGATGACGTGATCTCCGCCGGCACGTCGGTGCGCGAGTCGGTGGAGTTGATCCGCGCCGCCGGCGCCACCCCCGGCGGGGTCATCATTGCGCTCGACCGCATGGAGCGCGGACAGGGGTCGCTCTCCGCGGTGCAGGAGGTGCAGCAGGACTACGGCATGCCGGTCGTGGCGGTGGCGACCCTGGATGACCTCCTGTCCTATCTTGGCGGGCGGCCCGAACTGGCGCAGAATTTGCAAGCGGTCATTCGGTATCGACAAGAATACGGGATAAGAACATGATCCAAAGGCTCGGCTTGGCCTTGATACTTGTAACGGCTTCACTGTTGCCGGCGGCCGTCGCGGCACAGGGGCGAACCACCTATTGCTGCACGGACGATAGCGGCAGGCAAGTGTGCTCTGATGTCCTGCCGCAAGAGTGTTATGGGAAGGCCTATCGTGAGATCAGCCCGCAAGGCAGGACGCTCAGGCGCATTGACGCGCCACTAAATGCGGAACAGCGCGTCGCCAGGGAGGCTAAGGACAGGAAAGCCAGGGAAGAAGAACTCAAGCGGCTGGAGCAAGAGCGCAGAAACCGTGCCCTGCTGGCCACCTATGCTAGCGAACAGGATATCGATTACGTGCGCGATCGCACTATCGGCGACGTCCAGAAGTCTATTCAGGCCTCTCAGGAAAAGTTGGTCGAACTGGCCGATAAACAGAAAAAACTCGACGCCGAGGCGGAGTTCTACAAGAAAAGACCTATGCCGCCGGCGCTGGGCACGCAAATACGCGACAATCAAACCGAAATGAAGGCGTTGCAGACCGCCATCGATGGCAGGAAGAATGACATCGAGTCGCTCAAGGCCAAGTATGAAGAAGAGAAACTACGTTACCGCGAGTTAACACAGAAGAAGACGACTGTACAAGGCGGGACAGCGACGCCGGCCGGACCGGATTCCCGGCCGCGCTGAGACCGGCAAGATGTCGACAGCGCAACTGGTTCTCGCCGCAGCCGCCGTGGCCGCCGCCGTTCTGGCGATTCGCGCCCACTATCTCGACGAATCCCGGCGCTGGCAGGTCTTCACCTTCAAGCCGCTCGCCACGCTGTTGATCCTGGCGCTGGCGCTGGCCTTTCCGCCCGTGTCGCCCGCCTATCAATGGACGATCGCGGCCGGCCTGCTGTTTTCCACTGCCGGCGACGTCTTCCTCATGCTGCCGCGCGACCGCTTCGTGGCCGGCCTGGCGAGCTTTCTCGTCGCCCACCTCTGCTACATCGGGGCCTTTGCCATCGGCGTGCCGTTCGCCGCCGCGCCGTTGCTGTGGCTGCCCTTCTTCGCGGCGGGAGGCGTGGTGCTGGCGCTGATCTGGCCCGGGCTGAAGCCGGCGCTGCGCGTGCCGGTGGCCGTCTATGTCGTCGTGATCGCGGCGATGGCCGGGCAGGCGACCGGTCGCTGGTCGCTTGCCGGCGACGGCGCGGCGCTCGCGGCGGTGATCGGCGCCAGCCTGTTCATGGTGTCCGATGCGGTGCTGGCGATCAATCGCTTCCGCTGGCCCTTTCGTGCCGGGCGCGCGATAAATCTGGCTACCTACTGGGCGGCGCAGCTGCTGATCGCGCTATCGGTTTCAGGCGCCTAATTTTGTTCGCAGCAGATCGTTGACCTGCTGCGGATTGGCCTTGCCCTTGGTCGCCTTCATGGCCTGGCCGACCAGGGCATTGAAGGCCTTTTCCTTGCCGGCGCGGAATTCCTCCACCGACTTCGGGTTGGCGGCGAGCACATCGTCGATGATCTTCTCCAGGGCGCCGCTGTCGGAGATCTGCTTCAGGCCCTTGGCCTCGATGACCGCATCGGCCGCATTGGCGCCGCCTCCGCCCTCGCCGTTCCAGAGGGCGTCGAAGACCTCCTTGGCGATCTTGCCCGAGATCGTATTGTCGGCGATGCGCGCCACCAGGCCGGCGAGCTGTTCCGGCCCGACCGGGGCGGCGGCGATGTCCTTCTCCTCGCGGTTCAGGCGCGCGGCCAGCTCGCCCATCACCCAGTTGGCGCAGAGCTTGGCATTGCCGGTACCGGCGGCCGTTACCGCCTGCTCGAAATAGGCCGCCGTTTCGCGGGCGGCCGTCAGCGTGCCGGCGTCGTAGGCGGAGAGCCCATAGTCGCGCTCGAAGCGCGCCTGCATGGCTTCCGGCAGCTCCGGCATGGCGGCCTTCACTGCATCGATCCAGGCGGCGGAAATCTCCAGCGGCAGCAGATCCGGATCGGGGAAATAGCGGTAGTCATGCGCCTCCTCCTTCGAGCGCATGGCGCGCGTCTCTCCGGTGGCCGGGTCGAACAGCACGGTGGCCTGATGGATGCGGCCGCCGTCCTCCAGCGTCTCGACCTGCCAGCGCGCCTCGTATTCGATCGCCTGCTGCAGGAAGCGGAAGGAGTTGAGGTTCTTGATCTCGCGCCGCGTGCCGAGCGTGTCGGAGCCCCTCGGCCGCACCGAGACGTTGGCGTCGCAGCGGAAGGAGCCCTCCTGCATGTTGCCGTCGCAGATGTCGATCCAGCGCACCAGGGCGTGCAGCGCCTTGGCGTAGGCGACGGCCTCCTCGGCGCTGCGCATGTCCGGCTCGGTGACGATCTCCAGCAGCGGCGTGCCGGCGCGGTTGAGGTCGATACCGGACTTGCCGTGGAAGTCCTCGTGCAGCGACTTGCCGGCGTCCTCCTCGAGGTGGGCACGGGTGAGGCGGACGAACTTCTCGCGCGCCGTGTCGCCGGCACTGACTCTTATCGTCAGGCCGCCGCCGGCGACCACCGGCAGCTCGTACTGGCTGATCTGGTAGCCCTTGGGCAGGTCCGGGTAGAAGTAGTTCTTGCGCGCGAAGATCGAGCGCGGCGCGACTTTCCCGCCCACGGCGAGGCCGAAGCGGATGGCGCGCTCCACCGCGCCGCGGTTGAGCACCGGCAGCACGCCGGGCAGGGCGATGTCCACCGCGCAGGCCTGCGTGTTCGGCGCGGCACCGAAGGCGGTCGAGGCGCCGGAAAAGATCTTCGAGGCGGTGTTGAGCTGGGCGTGGGTTTCCAGCCCGATGACGATTTCCCAGTTGGCCATGCTCATAAGAAAATTCCGTTTCAAGTCAGGCGCAGGTGCCGTCGCGCCGGTCGTAGATCATCGGCAGCAGCTGGTCCCAGGCGCTGCCCGAGCACATCTTCTCGCACTGCTGGAAGGCGACGGTGACGCGCGTGCCCTGTTCCCACATGCGGACGATGCAGCTGCCGTTCGGCTGGCTCAGCTCGATGGCGGGCATTTCCCTGGTCTGGCGGAAATCCTTCAGCTCAAAGTGGCAGCTGCCGTGCTGCGGGAAATTCGCCTTTGCCTCGAAGGCGCGCACCCGGGCCGCCGCCACGTCGAGCCTGAGCAGGCCGCTGCCGCCGGTTTCGTCGCGGTAGCTGCAGTCCGCCTTGACGGTGAGCGGGCGCACCGGGATCGGCGTTGGCCGTTCGACGATGGCGCAGGCGCCGAGGAAGGCAACGAGGGCGATGAGCAGCAGTTCGCGCAGCATGGTCAGGCCTTTCGCTCAGGCGCAGGAGCCCTTGTCCCGGTCATTGAGGATCGGCCAGAGGTAGCTGTGGGCGTTTCCCGAGCACATCTTTTCGCACTGCTGGAAGGCCACCGTGACGCGCTCGCCCTGTTCCCACACGCGCACGATGCAGCGGCCCCGCTGCTGGCTGAGCTCGATGGCGGGCAGCTCCCGGGTCTGGCGGAAATCCTTAAGATCGAAGCGGCAGACGCCGTGCTTCGGGATATGCACCTTCACCGCGAAGGCATGCACTTTCGCTTCCGCCACCTCCAGCTTGAGCAAGCCGTTGTAGCCGGTCTCGTCGCGGAAGCTGCATTCGGTCCTGACGTTGAGCGGGCGCACCGGGATCGGTCCCGGCCGCGCCGGTTTCGCCGCGGCCGGCGGCGCCTTGGCGAGGGCAGGAGCCTGCCGGGTTTCCGTTGTCGGCGGCGCCTGCTCCGGCGTGGCGCAGGCGCCGAGCAGCAGGGTGGCCAATGCCGCGGCGGGACGCAGACGCATGTTCACGGTTCCGGGCGGCGTATGTGCCAGTCGGTGGCGAGCTGGTACTGGTGCGCCGCATTCAGCATGCGCGTCTCGCCGAAATAGTCGCCGATGATCTGCAGGCCGACCGGCAGCCCTCCCGCGAAGCCGCAGGGAAGCGACATGCCGGGCAGCCCCGCCAGGTTGACGGCGATGGTGTAAATGTCCGAGAGATACATCTGCACCGGGTCGGCGGCCTTCTCGCCGAGACGGAAGGCGGTGGTCGGGCTGGTCGGCCCCATGATCAGGTCGCAGGACTTGAACGCCGCCGAAAAGTCAGTCGCGATGAGACGGCGGATGCGCTGAGCCTGCAGGTAGTAGGCGTCGTAATAGCCGTGCGAGAGCACGTAGGTGCCGATGAGTATCCGACGCTTCACCTCCGCGCCGAAGCCCTGGGCGCGGCTCTTGCAGTACATGTCGATGAGGTCGCCGTACTGCGGCGCGCGGTGCCCGTAGCGCACGCCGTCGAAGCGCGACAGGTTGCTGGAGGCTTCCGCCGGCGCGATGACGTAATAGGCCGGCACCGACAGCTTCATGTTGGGCAGCGAGACCTCCACCGTCGTGGCGCCGAGCCGGCGGTATTCGACCAGCGCCGCCTCGACCGCCTGCGCCACGTCGGCCGAGAGGCCCTCGGCGAAGAATTCCCTGGGCAGGCCGATCCGCAGGCCGGCGAGCGGCTTGCCAAGGTCGCGGGCGTAATCCTCGGCCGGCCGGTCCAGGCTGGTGGAGTCGCGCGCATCGAAGCCGGCCATGGCGTTGAGGAGCAGGGCGCAGTCCTCGGCGCTCTTCGCCATCGGTCCGGCCTGGTCGAGCGAAGAGGCGAAGGCGATCATGCCCCAGCGCGAAACGACGCCGTAGGTCGGCTTCAGGCCGGTCAGGCCGCACAGGGCCGCCGGCTGGCGGATCGAGCCGCCGGTGTCGGTGCCGGTTGCCGCAGGAGTCAGTCGCGCCGACACGGCGGCGGCCGAGCCGCCCGAGGAGCCGCCCGGCACGGCGGCCTGGTCCCAGGGATTTCTCACTGGGCCGTAGAAGGAGGTTTCGTTCGACGAGCCCATGGCGAACTCGTCCATGTTGGTCTTGCCCAGCGTGACGGTGCCGGCGGCCTTGCAGCGCTCGATTACCGTGGCGTCGTAGGGGCTGACGAAGTTCGACAGCATCTTCGAGCCGCAGGTGGTGAGCCAGCCCTCGGCGCAGAAGATGTCCTTGTGGGCGAGCGGGATGCCGGTGAGCGGACCACCCTCGCCGCGCGCCAGGCGTTCGTCGGCGGCGCGCGCCATGGCCAGGCTCTTCTCGCGATCGAGGGTGATGAAGGCGTTCAGGGCCGGATTCAGCCGCTCGATGCGGTCGAGGAACAGCGTCGCCAGCTCGACGCTGGAGATTTTCTTGCCCGCCAGTGCGGCGGCGAGCTGTTTCAGGCTGGCGTTGATCATGGACGGGCCGGTCATTCGATGACTTTCGGCACCAGGTACAGCCCGGTCTCGACTTCCGGCGCGACCTTCTGAAAATCGGCGTGGCGGTCTGCCTCGGTGACGCCATCCTCGCGCAGGCGCTGGGCGACGTTCTGGGCATGGGCCATCGGCTCGACACCGGCGGTATTCGCCGCCTGCATGTCCTCGATCAGGGCGAAGATGCCGTTCAGCTGGTCGCGGGTCTGCTCGGCCTCGCCGGGCGCGAGTTCGATGCGGGCGAGGTCGGCGATGCGCCGGACCTGGTCGAGGCTGAGGGACATGGCGGTGCGGAGGGCTGATATTACGAAGCGCAATAGAGTATCATAGGCAATTGATTTTTCGCATTCGGCAGAGGCTTTCCCGATGTTTGGTTTCTTGCGTTCCTATTTTTCCAACGACCTGGCGATCGACCTCGGCACCGCCAATACGCTGATCTACGTGCGCGACAAGGGCATCGTGCTGAACGAGCCCTCGGTGGTGGCGATCCGCACCGAGGGCGGCCCCAACGCCAAGAAGACGATCATGGCGGTCGGCCACTCCGCCAAGCAGATGCTGGGCAAGACGCCCGGCACCATCACCGCCATCCGTCCGATGAAGGACGGCGTCATCGCCGACTTCACGGTCACCGAGCAGATGCTCAAGCAGTTCATCAAGAAGGTGCACGACTCGCGCCTGTTCTCGCCCAGCCCGCGCATCATCATTTGCGTGCCCTGCGGCTCGACCCAGGTCGAGCGCCGCGCCATCCGCGAATCGGCGCTCGGCGCCGGCGCCTCCCAGGTCTATCTGATCGAGGAGCCGATGGCGGCCGCCATCGGCGCCGGCCTGCCGGTGTCGGACGCCACCGGCTCGATGGTGGTGGACATCGGCGGCGGCACCACCGAGGTGGGCGTCATTTCGCTCGGCGGCATGGTGTATGCCGGCTCGGTGCGCGTCGGCGGCGACAAGTTCGACGAGGCCATCATCAACTACATCCGCCGCAATTACGGCATGCTGATAGGCGAAACGACGGCCGAGTCGATCAAGAAGGAGATCGGCTCCGCCTTCCCCGGCTCGGAAGTGAAGGAGATGGAGGTCAAGGGCCGCAACCTGGCCGAGGGCATCCCGCGCAGCTTCACCATTTCCAGCAACGAGATCCTCGAGGCGCTCACCGAGCCGCTGAATGCCATCGTCGGCGCCGTCAAGCAGGCGCTCGAGCAGACCCCGCCGGAGCTCGGCGCCGACATCGCCGAAAAGGGCATGGTGTGCACCGGCGGCGGCGCGCTGCTGCGCGACCTCGACCGTCTGCTGATGGAAGAAACCGGCCTGCCGGTGATCGTGGCGGACGACCCGCTGACCTGCGTGGTGCGCGGCTCCGGCATCGCGCTGGAGAAAGTCGACACCCTCGGGAGCATCTTCGCGAATGAGTAAGGCCGTGCGGCACGGGCGAGAGCTTCTGCCGCATTGCCGTTTCTAGCCGCCGATGCCGGTCGCCGGTCACCAGCCGCCTCCCTTCTTCAAGCGCGGTCCCGCGCCCCTGGCGCGACTCGCCTTCTTCGTCATTCTGTCGCTGGCGCTGCTGGTGCTCGACCTCAAGTACCGCTACCTCGAGCTGGCGCGCCAGGCCGTGGTGGTCGCGATCTATCCCTTGCAGCGCGCCGCCTATGCGCCGGTCGACCTCTACGAACAGCTCGGCGGGTATTTCACCAGCCTCGCCGTTCTGCAGCGGGAAAACGTCCATCTCAAGCGCAAGGAGCTGGAGTCGGCCAACTGGCTGATGCGCCAGCAGCACCTGGAGCTGGAGAATCAGCGCCTGCGCGAACTGCTCGACATGAAGGTGCGGCAGCCGGTATCGGGCACCCTGGCGGAAATCCTCTACGCGGCGCGCGATCCCTTCTCCCGCCGCATCATCGTGGACAAGGGATCCCAGGACGGCATTGCCCCCGGCCAGGCGGTGGTCGACGAGGTCGGGGTGCTCGGCCAGGTGACGCGCGTCTTCCCCCTGCAGAGCGAAGTGACGCTGGTGACCGACAAGAACCAGGCGGTGCCGGTGAAGATCGTCCGCAATGGCCTGCGCACGGTGCTGTTCGGCGCCTCCGGCGGGCAGCTCGAGCTGCGCTTTCTGGCCGCCAACGCCGACGTGCAGACGGGCGACCTGCTCGTCACCTCTGGCCTCGACGGCGTCTACCTGCCCGGCCTGCCGGTGGCGAAGGTGGCCCGGGTCGACCGCGATGCCGCCTATTCGTTTGCGCGAATCCTCTGCGAGCCGGTCGGCGGTGTCGAGAAGCACGGCCAGGTCCTGATCCTCGGCGGGCGGGATTCCGCGCCGCTGCCGCGGCTCGAGGAAACCGAACCCCGCGACAAGCCGTCCAAGGGACGCCGGATCAGGAAAAAGGAATAATGGCCATCCAGCCCACCCACAGTTCTCGCCGCATCCTGCTGCCCGTCAAGCAGTGGTTCATCCTGCTGTCCCTGGCGGCGGCCTTCTTCCTCAACATCATCCCGCTCGGCGATGCCATCGGCGTCCCCGACTGGGTGGCGCTGGCGCTGGCCTTCTGGAGCGTGCGCGAACCGCAGCGCCTCGGCATGGGCACCGCCTTCGTGGCCGGCCTCCTGATGGACGTCGCCGGCGGCAGCGTCATGGGCCAGCACCCGCTTGCCTACATTCTGCTGGCGTTCGCCGCCGGCGGGCTGTCGCGCCGCATCCTCTGGTTCCCGCTCGCCCAGCAGGCGCTGCACATCCTGCCGCTGCTGCTCGCCACTCAAGGCGTGATGGTCGTCACGCGGCTGATCGGCGGCGCGGACTTCCCCGGCTGGGGCTATTTCCTCGGCAGCCTGACCGGCACCCTGCTCTGGTTCCCGCTCACTTTCGTCCTCCTGTTGCCGCAGTACCAGCCGATCGATAAGGACGAGAACCGTCCGATATGAGGCCAACCTGATCGTGCGACTGGCGGAGTTCAGGAATCCGGAACAGGAGCTCGAGCGCTTCCAGCGGCGCCTGGCCGTGGCGGGCGGATTCGTCCTGCTGGCCTTCTTCCTGCTCTTCCTTCGCTTCTCCTGGCTGCAGGTGGTGCAGCACGAGCATTACCGGACGCGCGCCGAGGACAACCGCATTTCACTGGTGCCGATCGTGCCCAACCGCGGGGTCATCGCCGACCGCAACGGGCTCGTCCTGGCGCGCAACTATTCCGCCTACACCCTGGAAATCACGCCGGGCAAGGTGGCCGACCTGGAGGCCGTCATCAACGCGCTGGCCGCCATCGTGGACATCCAGCCGAAGGACCGCAAGCGCTTCCGCAAGCTGCTCGAGGAAAGCAAGAACTTCGAATCGCTGCCGATCCGCACGCGGCTCTCCGACGAGGAGGTGGCGCGCTTCATCGCCCAGCGCTTCCGCTTTCCCGGGGTGGAGATCAAGGCGCGCCTGTTCCGCCAGTATCCCCAGGGCGAGCTGGCCTCGCATGCGCTGGGCTACATCGGCCGCGTGAACGACCGCGACCTGGAAAAGATCGGCGACCGCGAGCAGGAGAACAACTATCGCGGCACGGAACACTTCGGCAAGACCGGGCTGGAACAGAAATACGAGTTCGAGCTGCACGGGCAGACCGGCTTCGAGCAGGTCGAGGTCGATGCCGGCGGGCACGCCGTGCGCGTGCTGGAGCGCACGCCGCCGGTGTCCGGCAACAACCTGACGCTGACGCTCGACGCGAAACTGCAGCAGGTGGTGGAAAAGGCCTTCGGCAAGCGCCGCGGCGCGCTGGTGGCGATCGAGCCGTCGACGGGCGGCATTCTCGCGCTGGTGTCGATGCCCGGCTACGATCCCAACCTGTTCGTCGACGGCATCAATCCGCAGGACTGGGAGTGGCTGAATACCTCCGAGGACAAGCCGATGGTGAACCGGGCGCTCAACGGCGCCTATCCGCCCGGCTCGACCTTCAAGCCCTTCATGGCGCTGGCGGCGCTGGAGACGGGCAAGCGCACTCCACAGCAGACGATTGCCGATCCCGGCTTCTTCAATTTCGGCGGCCACACCTTCCGCGACGACAAGAAGGGCGGGCACGGCCTCGTCGACATGTACAAGTCGATCGTGCATTCCTGCGATACTTATTACTACCTGCTCGCCAACGACATGGGCATCGACGCCATCGCCAATTTCATGCGCCAGCTCGGCCTCGGCAGCCGCACCGGCATCGACATCGAGGGCGAATCCGAGGGCGTGCTGCCATCGCAGGAATGGAAGCGCAAGCGCTTTCGCAAGCCCGAGCAGCAGAAGTGGTATGCCGGCGAAACCATTTCCATCGGCATCGGCCAGGGCTACAACGCCTACACGCCGATTCAGCTGGCGCAAGCCACCGCGGCCCTGGCCAACAACGGCGTGATGTACCGGCCGCATCTGGTGAAATACATCGAGAACATCAACACCGGCGAGCGCACCCCGATCGAACCCGAGCCCATGCGCACCGTCCCGCTCAAGCCGGCCAACCTCGATGTCATCCGGCAGGCCATGGTCGGCGTCAATAAGGAAGGCACCGGCGCGCGCGCCTTCGCCGGCGCCGAATACGTCTCCGCCGGCAAGACCGGCACGGCGCAGGTGTTCAGCCTGAAAGGCGGCAAGTACGAGCACGGCAAGGTGCACGAACGCCTGCGCGACCATGCGCTGTTCATCGCCTTCGCCCCGGCCGACCAGCCGAAGATCGCCCTGGCGGTGCTGGTGGAAAACGGCGGCTTCGGCGCGCAGTCGGCCGCGCCGATCGCGCGTCAGGTGCTGGACTATTACCTGCTCGGCAAGCTGCCGAAGGAAGCTGCCGCCGAGGACGAGGAGAGCGGCGAGGATGACTGAGTTCGCCTTCCGGCCGCGTGAATGGGGACGGCGCCTCGTGGCGCCCATCGATCCGACCCTCATGGTGCTGCTGGGCCTGATGCTCGGCTACGCCCTGCTGGTGCTGGGCAGCGCTTCCCCGGAACGCCTGGTCAACCAGACCGTAAACCTGGCCGTGGCGCTGGTGGTGATGCGGGTGGCCGCGCAGATTCCGCCGCAGCGGTTGATGCACCTGGCCCTGCCGCTGTACCTGGGCGGCGTGCTGCTGCTGCTGGCGGTGGCCCTGTTCGGCGACGTTTCCAAGGGGGCGCGGCGCTGGCTCAATCTCGGCTTCATGCGCATCCAGCCGTCCGAGATCATGAAGATCGCCATGCCGCTCATGCTGGCCTGGTTTTTCCAGAAGCACGAAGCCATGTTGCGCCTGCGCGACTGGCTGACGGCCGCCTGCATCCTGCTGCTGCCGGTCGCCCTCATCGTCAGGCAGCCTGATCTCGGCACGGCGGTCCTCGTCCTGTCGGCGGGCTTCTTCGTGATCTTCCTGGCCGGGCTGTCGTGGAAGGTGCTGGCGCTGCTGTTCTTCGGCGGCCTCGCCAGCCTGCCGCTGGCTTGGACAGTCCTGCACGACTATCAACGGCAGCGCATCCTGACCCTGCTCAACCCGGAAGCCGATCCGCTCGGCAAGGGCTTCCACATCATCCAGTCGACCATCGCCGTCGGCTCCGGCGGCATCCTCGGCAAGGGCTGGGGCAACGGCACGCAGACGCACCTGGAATTCATCCCGGAGCGGCATACGGACTTCATCTTCGCCGTGCTGTCCGAGGAATTCGGCCTGCTCGGCAATACCTTCCTGCTGGTGCTCTACGCGCTCATCATCGGCCGCTGCCTGATGATCGCCGCCAACGCGCCGACCCTGTTCTCGCGGCTGCTGGCCGGCAGCATCACCCTGATTTTCTTCACCTACGCCTTCGTGAACATGGGCATGGTCAGCGGCATCCTGCCGGTGGTGGGCGTGCCGCTGCCTTTCGTCAGCTACGGCGGCACGGCGCTGGTGACGCTGTTCCTCGGCGTCGGCATACTGATGTCCATCCACAAACACCGCATGCTGGTGCAGAAATGACCCCCCATCCCCCGACCCCTGCCCCAGGGCAGGGAAGCCTGCAAGCTCGCTGCGCGCGATTGTTACGGGTAGCGGCAAACGGGCGCGAGTACGCATGTTCGCTCCGCGAACGTGCCGTCTCGCCTTGGGGCGGCCCGGCGGCGAGACTGCGCCTTTCCTGTCTGGCGGCCATGGTCGTTTTGCTGGCCGGTTGCGGTTCACAGCCGCCGCGAACCATTGAGCGCGACGGGGCCAGTGCGCCGCCGGCCGCGGCGAAGTCGGCGCCGCAGAAGCCCGCCTACGTGCTCAAGCGCGGCGGCGGCTTCTACCAGGACGACGGCCCGGGGGACGCCGTGCCGGGCAACCTCGATGCGCTGCCGGATGCCGAACCGCGCCTCGAGCCGCTGCACCGCTTCGCCAACAACCCCTATTCCGTGCTCGGCCGGGATTACGTGCCGGCGAAGGAACTGAAACCCTACAAGGCGCGCGGCGTCGGCAGCTGGTACGGTCGCAAGTTCCATGGCCAGCGCACTTCCAGCGGCGAGCCCTACGACATGTTCGCCATGACGGCGGCGCACCCGACGCTGCCGATCCCCAGCTATGTCCGGGTGACGAACCTCGCCAGCGGCAAGTCGGTGGTGGTGCGGGTGAACGACCGCGGCCCCTTCCTGCACGAGCGCCTGATCGACCTGTCCTACGCCGCGGCGTGGAAACTCGGTTATGTCGGCAGCGGCAGCGCCATGGTCGAGGTCGAGAGCGTGCTGCCGGGAGAAGCGCCCCGCCCGCTGGCGTCGGTGGCCGCGACGGCGGAGCCGGCGGACACAACGGCCGCGGCGGACCCGATCGCCGGACTTGCCGCCGCGCCGCTGCCGGCGCCGGCGAACCTTCCCGCCGTGCAGGAGCTGCGCGGCACTTTCCTGCAATTGGGTGCCTTCGGCAACCCGGACAACGCCGAAAGCTTCCGCGCGCACCTCGCCCGGCAGCTCGACTGGCTGGCCGAGCCGATCCACATCCAGCTCAAGGAAGGCATGTACCGCTTGCATCTCGGCCCCTACCGGGATGCGCAGGAAGCCGGCCGCGTCGCCGAGCGCATCCGCGAGGCGCTGGCCCTCAAGCCTTTCGTCGTGCAGCGCTGACGGTATAATTTCCCCTTTCCCGCGCTTTCCCCCCGATGAAAGTCCTCGCCCTCGTTTTCGGCCTTTGCCTTTCCATGTCGGTGCAGTCGCAAATCCGGCCGCAGGCGCCGACCATCGCGGCGAAATCCTGGCTGCTGCTGGACTATTCGACCGGCCAGGCATTGGCCTCCTACAACCCGGACGAGCGCGTCGAGCCGGCCTCGCTGACCAAGATGATGACGGCGTATGTCGTCCTTGCCGCGCTGAAGGAGGGCCGCCTCAAGCCCGACCAGGCCGTGGCGGTGTCGGAGCGCGCCTGGAAGGCGCAGGGCTCGCGCATGTTCATCGAGCCGAAGCGCCCCGTCAGCGTCGACGAGCTGCTGCACGGACTGATCGTGCAGTCGGGCAACGACGCCTGCATCGCCCTGGCCGAGGCCGTCGCTGGCAGCGAGGAAGCCTTCGTGCAGGCGATGAACCGCGAGGCGCAGCGGCTCGGCCTGAAAGCCACCCGCTTCGCCAATTCCACCGGCCTGTCGGATCCGCAGCATTATTCGACGGCGCGCGACCTGGGCGCGCTGGCGGCGGCGCTGATCCGCGACCATCCCGAGCACTATCCGCTCCATGCCTTGCGCGAGTACACCTACAACCGCATCAGCCAGGCCAACCGCAACCGCCTGCTTTGGCTCGACCCGGCGGTGGATGGCGTCAAGACCGGCCACACCGAGAACGCCGGCTATTGCCTGGTCGCTTCGGCCAGGCGCGGGCCGCGCCGCCTGCTCTCGGTGGTGATGGGCGCGGCTTCCGACGGCCTGCGCACGCAGGAATCGCAGAAGCTGCTCAATTTCGGCTTCCAGTACTTCGAAGCGGTGAAGCTCTACGCCGGGGACCAGGCGGTGTCGCAGCTGAAGGTCTGGAAGGGCGGGCAGAACACCGTCAGGGCGGGCTTTCTCGAGGACTTCACGCTGTCCCTGCCGAAGGGGCTGGCGGACAAGGTCAAGGCCAGCCTGGTCAGCAACCAGCCGTTGCTGGCGCCGGTGCAGAAGGGCCAGCGCATCGGCACGTTGAAGCTCACCCTCGACGACAAGCCCTACGGCGAGTATCCCGTCGTGGCGCTGGAAACCGTCCCGGTGGCCGGCCTGTTCGGCCGCGCCTGGGACACCCTGCGCCTCTGGTTCGAATGAGCACCGTCTACCTGAACGGCGCGTTCATGCCGATCGCCGACGCGAAGGTGCCGGCGATGGACCGCGGCTTCCTCTTCGGCGACGGCGCCTACGAGGTGATCCCGGTCTATTCGCGGCGGCCCTTCCGCCTGTCCGAGCACCTGCGCCGGCTGCAGCACACGCTCGACGGCATCCGCCTCGCCAATCCCCACGACGAGGCGGAATGGACGCGGCTGATCGGCGAGATCGTCGGCCGCAACGAGGGCGAGGACCAGTCGGTCTACCTGCAGATCACCCGCGGCGCCGACATGCAGAGGCGCAACCATGCCTTCCCGGCCGGGGTGGCGCCGACCGTCTTCATGATGTCCGAGCCGCTGCTGACGCCGCCGCCGTCCCAGCGCGAAAGCGGCATCGCCACGGTGTCGGCGCCCGACGTGCGCTGGCTGCGCTGCGACCTGAAAACCATCTCGCTGCTGGCCAACTGCCTGTTGCGCCAGCAGGCGATCGAGGCCGGCTGCGTCGAGACGATCCTGTTCCGCGACGGCTGCATGACCGAGGGTGCCGCCTCCAACATCTTCGCCGTGAAGGACGGCATCCTGCTGGCGCCGCCGAAGGACAACCTGGTGCTGCCCGGCATCACCTACGATGTCGTGCTGGAACTGGCGGCCGCCCACGGCCTGCCGGCCGAGGTGCGGCCGGTGACCGAGGCCGAAGCGCGCGACGCCGACGAATTGTGGATGACCTCCTCGACCAAGGAGGTGCTGCCGATCGTGCTGCTCGACGGCCAGCCCGTCGGCGCGGGCCGGCCCGGCCCGATCTTCGCGCAAATGTACGCCTGGTACCAGGCTTTCAAGCAGACGGTGATGCGCGCCGGTGAATGACGAGTCGCTCCTGCGGTTCCCCTGCGATTTCCCCATCAAGATCATGGGCCAGCGGCAGGACGGCTTCGCCCAGGCCGTGCTGGACGTCATCCTGCGCCACGCGCCCGACTTCGACGCCGCCGGCATGGAGATGCGGCCGAGCGCCAAGGGCAACTACATGAGTTTGACGTGCACCATCCGCGCCATTTCGCGCAGTCAGCTCGACGCGCTCTATCAGGAGTTGTCGGGCCACCCGCTGGTGAAGGTCGTGCTGTGAACGGACAGGGCTGGGAGCCGCGCAGCGGCGAACCACCGTCACCCCCTCCCGCGGGGAAGGGGCGGGGGGGAGAGCCCGTCCTCCAGCGCCGTCTCGGGGAGACTGACTTTTTCCCCACCTGGCGCGCCATGCAGCGCTTCACCGCCGACCGGCATGCCGACACGCCGGACGAACTCTGGCTCACCTCGCATCCGCCGGTGTTCACCCAGGGCCAGGGCGGCAAGCCGGAGCACCTGCTGCGCGACATCGGCATCCCCGTCGTGAAGATCGACCGCGGCGGACAGATCACCTATCACGGTCCCGGGCAGGCGGTGGTGTACCTCCTGGTCGACCTGTCGCGGCGTGGCCTCAAGGTGCGCGAGCTGGTCTCGCGCATCGAGCAGGCGGTGATCGACCTGCTCGCCGGCTACGGCCTGCGCGGCGAGCGCGTTTCCGGCGCGCCCGGTGTCTATGTCGGCGGCGCCAAGGTCGCTGCGCTGGGCCTGCGCGTGAAGGGCGGCTGCTGCTACCATGGCGTGGCCCTCAACGTGGACATGGAACTCGCGCCGTTTTCGGCGATCAATCCCTGCGGCTATCCCGACCTGAAAGTGACCCGGTTGCGCGACCTCGGCGTGCCGGTCGGCTGGGAGGCCGCCGGCGAGGCGCTGCTGGAACAACTGAAGAGGCAGATCGAAAAGTGAGCGGCGAAAAACAGAAGGGCGAAGCCAAGACCGCGCGCATCCCGATCAAGGTGGTGCCGGCCGCCGTGCCGCTGAAGAAGCCCGACTGGATCCGCGTCAAGGCCGGCAACAGCCACGCCCGCTTCGGCGAGGTCAAGCGCATCCTGCGCGAGGCCGCCCTGCACACCGTGTGCGAGGAGGCCTCCTGCCCGAACATCGGCGAGTGCTTCGGCAAGGGCACCGCCACCTTCATGATCCTCGGCGACCTGTGCACGCGGCGCTGCCCGTTCTGCGACGTCGGCCACGGCAAGCCGCTGCCGCCCGATGCGCAGGAGCCGGCGCACCTGGCGCGGACGGTGGCGGCGATGAAGCTCAGATACGTGGTCATCACCAGCGTCGACCGCGACGACCTGCGCGACGGCGGCGCGCAGCACTTCGCCGACTGCATCCGCGCCGTGCGCGCAGCCGCGCCGGAGACGCGCATCGAGATTCTCGTGCCGGATTTCCGCGGCCGCCTGGAGATTGCCGTAGACATCCTCACCGCCACGCCGCCGGACGTCTTCAACCACAACCTGGAAACCGTGCCGCGCCTGTACAGGCAGGCGCGTCCCGGCGCCGACTACGCCCACTCGCTGGCCCTGCTCAAGGCCTTCAAGGCGCGCAACCCGGCCATACCGGCCAAGTCGGGCCTGATGGTTGGGCTAGGCGAGACCGACGAGGAAATCCTTGCCGTGATGCGCGACCTGCGCACCCACGGCGTCGACATGCTCACCATCGGCCAGTACCTGGCGCCCTCGAATCACCACCTGCCGGTGCTGCGCTACGTGCATCCCGACGTCTTCGCGATGTTCGAGCGCGAGGCGGCGGCGATGGGCTTCGCCCACGCCGCCTGCGGGCCGATGGTGCGCTCGAGCTACCATGCCGACATGCAGGCGCACCGGGCCGGCGTTTCATGAGGAGCATCATGCTGAGGAAAATCCTGCTCATCGCCGCCCTGTTTTTTGCCGCCACCGCCCAGGCCCAGGTCAGGACCGGGCAGGCGGTGCCGCCCTTCGACACCAAGCTGCTCGACGGCAAGGCCCTGGGCGCAGAAACGCTCAAGGGCAAGGTGCTGCTGGTGGTGTTCTGGGCGAGCTGGTGCCCGACCTGCCAGAAGGAGCTGCCGCAATTGCAGGCGCTCTACGAGAAGCACCGCGACAAGGGTTTCGAGATACTCGGCCTGTCCATCGACGCCGACCGCTTCACCGTCGAGGAATTCTGGAAGGATCACGACTACGCCTTCCCGGTCGCCATGCGCGCGCCCGCCCATGCCCAGGTTTTCGGCCCGATCAAGGCCATCCCGGCGCTCTACCTCGTCGACCGGAAGGGCGTGCTGCGCTTCGCCCGCATCGGCGGGATCGGCAAGGACAAGCTGGAGGCGCAGCTGCTGCCGCTGCTCTAGCGCTTTTGCGCCAGGGCGGCGTCGACCGCCCGCTTGTAGTAGATGTAATCCATTTCCGGCGCCGGCGCGCCGAGACGGGTGGCGGCGGCGGAGACCTGGCCGCGGTGGTGCACCATGTGGCCCATCATGTGGGTGAGCACGTCGCGCACCCAGTTGCGCCGCTCCTTGCCTTCCGAGCTGCGGTAGGCGATCTCGGATTCGAAGAAGGCGTCGGGCTTCGTCTCCAGCCAGTGCTGCAGGCCGCGCATTTCCTGGCGCAGGGCGGCCTTCAGCTCGCGCCAGTCGGGATGGTGCAGGCGCTTGTAATCGAGGATCGGACTCTCGCCCTGCAGGCGCAGCCGCCACAACTGGGCCACCACCAGGATGTGGTCCATGGTCTGGTGGATGGTGGAGAAGTGCAGCCCCTGCGGCTCGGCCAGCGCCTTCGGGTCGAGCCGATCGAGGCACTCGAACAGCACCTCGTCGGCCCAGTGCTGGTAGTCGGTCTGGTAGATGAAGAATTGTTTCCAGCTCAGCGCGCCCATCGTGCTCCCCCGTTTGCTTTCGTGCGAGAATGCCGGCAACACGACAGGAGTCCCGTCATGGCCAATCCCTCGCGCATTTTCATCGCTTTGTTCCTGCTTGTCACCCTCTCCCCCGCACGGGCGGCGGGACTGGACGCCATCAGCGCGGACGAGAGCAGCGGCGCCCTGAGGCAGGCGCTCTCCCAGGGGGCCGTCGCCGCGGTAACCAGCCTTGGCCGCACCGACGGCTTCCTCGGCAACCCGAAGGTGAAGATCCCGCTGCCGGAGAACCTGCAGAAGGCCGAGAAGATGATGCGCAAGCTCGGCATGGGCAAGTACGCCGACGAACTCATCGTCACCATGAACCGCGCCGCCGAGGCCGCCGTGCCGGAGGCGAAGGAGCTGCTGCTGAATGCCGTCAAGCAGATGACCCTGCAGGACGCCAAGGGCATCCTCACCGGCGGCGACGATTCGGTGACGCAGTACTTCCAGCGCACCACCTCGGCGCCGCTGACGGAGAAGTTCCTGCCCATCGTCAGGCAGGCGACGGAGCGGGTCGAGCTGGCGCAGAAGTACAACCGCTACGCCAAGCAGGGCGCCAAGCTCGGCCTGATCGACAAGAAGGACGCCAGCCTCGAGGCCTACGTCACCGAGAAGGCGCTCGACGGCCTGTTCCTCATGATCGCCGAGGAAGAGCGGGCGATCCGCAAGAATCCCCTGGGCCAGGCCAGCAGCCTGCTGCAGAAGGTGTTCGGCGCGCTCAGATGACTAGAGCCTTCCCCCCGACCCCCTTCCCCCGGAAGGGGGTGACGGTTGTTCGCTTCGCTCCGTGTCGTACGCCGCAGCCTGCTTGGGGCGGCCCGGCGCCGGCTGCCAGCCCGCCGTCCCGGCGGGACTGACTTTTGCAATGGTTTCGACACTCAACCCGCCGCAGCGGGAGGCGGTGAAATATCTCGACGGCCCGCTTCTCGTGCTGGCCGGCGCCGGCTCCGGCAAGACGCGCGTCATCACGCAGAAGATCGCCCACCTGGTCCAGCAGCGCGGCTACCAGCCCGAGCACATCGCCGCCATCACCTTCACCAACAAGGCGGCGAAGGAAATGCGCGAGCGGGTGAAGCGGCTGCTGCCCGGCCAGCCGCTCGACTCGCTCAACGTCTCCACCTTCCACGCGCTGGGCGCGCGCATCCTGCGCCAGGAGGCGAAGGCCGTCGGACTCAAGCCGCGCTTCTCCATCTTCGACGCCGCCGACAGCGGCGCGGTGCTGGCCGAGCTGGCGAAGGAGGCCGACAAGGCGCGCCTGAAGTCCCTGCAGTGGCGCATCTCCGGCTGGAAGAACGCGCTGGTCGAGCCGAACGAAGCTGTCTCGCTCGCCGAGGACGAACTGGAACTAGCCGCGGCGCGCCTCTACGGCGACTACGAGCAGGCCCTGCGCGCCTACCAGGCGGTGGACTTCGACGACCTCATCCGCCTGCCGGCGCGCCTGTTCGAGTCGGAAGCCGGCGTGCTGCTGCGCTGGCAGGGCAAGCTGCAATACCTGCTGGTCGACGAGTACCAGGACACCAACCGCAGCCAGTATCGGCTGATGCGCCTCCTCGCCGGTGCGCGCGCCGCCTTCACCGCGGTGGGCGACGACGACCAGGCCATCTATGCCTGGCGCGGCGCCGACGTCGAGAACCTGCGTATCCTGCAGGCTGACTTTCCGCAATTGAAGGTCATCAAGCTCGAGCAGAACTACCGCTCGACCACGCGCATCCTGAAGGCCGCCAACGCGCTGATCGGCAACAACGAGAAGCTGTTCGACAAGCGCCTCTGGTCGGAGCACGGCCACGGCGACGCCGTCCAGGTCAGCGTCGCCCGCGACCACGAGCAGGAGGCCGAGCAGGTGGTCATGAAGCTGATGGCGCATCGCTTCGAGCACCGCGGCAAGTGGGGCGACTACGCCATCCTCTACCGCGGCAACCACCAGGCGCGCGTCTTCGAGCAGCAGCTGCGCAACCAGAAGATCCCCTACGCCATTTCCGGCGGCCAGTCCTTCTTCGACAAGGCCGAGATCAAGGACCTCGTCGCCTGGCTGAGGCTGATCGCCAACAGCGACGACGATCCGGCCTTCATCCGCGCCGCCACCACGCCGCGCCGCGGCATCGGCGCCACCACGCTGGAGGGGCTCGGTCGCCTCGCCGGCGTGCGCCACGCCTCGCTCTTCGCCGCCGCCTTCGACGATGCCGCGGCGGGCTACCTGAATCCTCGCCAACTCGAGGCCGTGCGCGAGTTCGGCGACCTGGTGAACAAGCTGGAATGGCGCGCCCAGCGCGAGCCGGCGCGCCAGGTGCTGGAGGACTTCCTGCGCGCCATCGGCTATGAAGCCTGGCTCTTCGACAGCTGCGAGCCGCGCGAGGCGGAAACCAAGTGGGCCAACGTGCGCGACTTCGTCGACTGGCTGTCGCGCAAGGGCGAGGAGGAAAACAAGACCCTGCTGGAACTGACGCAGACCGTGGCACTGATCTCGATGCTCGACAAATCGGAAGATGGCGGCGACCAGGTGCAGCTCGCCACCCTGCACGCCGCCAAGGGCCTCGAGTTCAAGCACGTCTTCCTGGTCGGCGTCGAGGAGGGCATCCTGCCGCACCGCGAGTCGATCGACGCCGGCACCGTGGAGGAGGAGCGCCGCCTGATGTACGTCGGCATCACGCGCGCCGAGCGCAGCCTGACGGTTTCCTGGTGCGAGCGGCGCAAGACCGGCAAGGACTGGCGCGAATGCGAAGCCTCGCGCTTCATCGCCGAGATGGGCGACGACCTGAAGCTCAGCGGCGGCAGGGCCGCGCAGCCCGTCGATCGCGCCGCGGGCGCGGCTCGGCTGGCGCAGATGAAGGCGCTGCTGGCAAAAAGTCAGTCCGCGTAGGACGGCGCCTACTTCGCCGCGGCCGTCATGTATTCCACGGCGGCGCGGATGTCCGCATCCGGAATCGAGGCGTTGCCGCCCTTCGGCGGCATGGCGCCCTTGCCCTTGATGGCGCTCGCCGTCAGCGCATCGAGCCCCGTGGCGAGACGTGGCGCCCAGGCCGCCTTGTCGCCGAACTTCGGCGCGCCGGCGACGCCGGACGCGTGGCAGGCCACGCAGGCGCTGTCATAGACCTTCTTGCCCTTGCCGGCGTCTGCGGCCGGGGTGGCTGCCGCCGGCGCGGGCGCAGCGGGGGTGGATGCGACGGCGGGTGCCGGTGCGGCCGATGCGGTTGCCGGCGCCGGCGCGGCGGATTTGGGCGCCGCCGGCTCCTTGAAACCGGCGCCGGCCTTGTTCGCCAGCCAGGCGACGACGCGAGCGAAGTCGGCGTCGGGGATGTCGGCGCCGCCCTTCGGCGGCATGGCGCCCTTGCCATGGATGCCGGAGGCCGCCAGCTTCTCCAGTCCGACGGCATAGCGCGGTGCCCAGGCCGCCTTGTCGCCGAGCTTCGGTGCGCCGGCCACGCCGGCGTCGTGGCATGCGGAGCAGACCGACTTGTAGATTTCCTCGCTGCTCTTGGGCGCGCCGCCGCCGGCGCCGCTGCTCGCAGCGAGCGCGATTTGCGCCATCGGCTGAATGCGCCGCAACACCGCTTCCTCGCCGAGGTCGTCCGCGGGCTTGCCGCCGAGCAACTTGGCGACGAAGTACCCGCCAACGGGAAGCACGATGGCGGCCGCCAGGGCAATGGCGATCAGGGCCGGCGAAGCGCACAGCCCGCCACATTGCTCGTTCTGTTCGGCCATGTCGATGATCCTCAAGGTACTGTCAAAGCACGGATTATAGCGGTTCGGATTGGACGCTGAAGGGGAAACCCGCTATCCTGTGCAGCCTCGCGCCCGTAGCTCAGCTGGATAGAGTACTGCCCTCCGAAGGTAGTCGTCATTCGAGCGTGATGAAGTAAAATGACGATTGCTCTTGTTGTGTAGATTTACCCCAACGCGCCCGTAGCTCAGCTGGATAGAGTACTGCCCTCCGAAGGCAGGGGTCGGACGTTCGAATCGTCTCGGGCGCGCCAATTTCCTCAACACAAACACCTTTTTTACTTATTCCAGTTGCTTCATCGTGCCCAATCATCAAAACGGCATAAGAAGCCAATAGTCATTTCCTGAATTCCTCCGTTCGTTACAGGCGCGAGCGGTAGTAGTCACGTCTCGATCTGCAATTTTCATCGTGCCCATGGCGTGCCCAATGGGCGCCCAGGTCGTGCCCACGCAATTTCTGTAGTTCAAACCAGGAAAGCAGATTTGACTCGTAGCCTCCGTGCCCGGGGCGAACGGTCAATTGTCGGGACGGAATTCGAAAAGATCACCGACCTTGCAATCGAACAGTTTGCATAGGCGATCTATCGCGTCGATATCGAGGCGGGTGGCGGTTTCGTTGTAGAGCAGCGTGATGGTGTTTCGATGAAGCCCAGTCTCCCTGGCGACATCGACGATTTTCATCTTGCGCTCCCCCATCAGCCGCGACAGGTGGCACTTGATCATTTCCGCGCTCCAAATAAAAAAATCATCCAGGATGAAAAAAAGTTCTTGAAAAAGTCTTTTTGTTGTGCATAATGTTATTCAGGATGACACTTGGCCCTGCACAACAGCCAAAACGAATCCTAGAACACTTTTCACACTGGAGGTTACATAAATGTCACAAACTTACCTGACCACGGACGAATTGTCCGGCCGCATCAAGTACGACCCCCGCACCATCCGCGAGCGCCTGAAGGACAGCGTCCTGATCGAGGGCGTGCATTACATCCGCCCTTTTGGCGGTCGCAAGATTCTCTAATATGGGAATCCATCGAGCGTGACATGCGCATCGCCGGCGACAGCCTTGGCATTCCCATGGCAAGCGGCGAGGTGTGCCATGGGTAGTGTTCGCGCTCGCAAGGACACGGGCCTGCTGTTCATTGACTTCTACTACTGCAGCATCCGCTGCCGCGAGCAGACCGCGCTGGAGGATACGCCGGCCAACCGCAGGAAGGTGCAGAAGCTGCTCGACCGCATCGAAGGCGAGATCAGCCTCGGCACCTTCGACTACCAGCGCTACTTCCCGTCGAGCCGGAATGCCGCCAGGTTCAGACAGTCGCCGATGGCCAGTGCCGTACAGGCGCTTGGTTCCGCGGTTTCCGACAACGGCAGCGCACAGCACGCGAATGGTGTGGGAAAGGCGCAGACACCGCTCTTCAAGGAATTCGCGGAAACCTGGTTCAATGAGAAGTCGGTGGAGTGGCGCGAATCGTACCGCAAGGGGGTGCGCGCCAATCTCGACAATGCGCTGATCCCGCGCTTCGGGGAGATGGCGGTCGGCCAGATCGCCAAGGCAGACATTCTTGCATTCCGCGCTGAGCTCGCCAAAGTCCAGGCGCGTGGCAAGCAGACCGTTCTCTCCAACCCCAGGATCAACAAGATGCTGAACCCGTTGCGGATGATCCTCAACGAAGCGGCCGACCGCTTCGATTTTCCCACGCCTTTCCAGAACATCAAACAGCTGAAGGTCAGAAAGACCGACGTGCAGCCCTTCAGCCTGGAAGAAGTGCAGCGGATCCTCGCCACCGTGCGGGCGGATTTCCGCCACTACTTCACGACGCGCTTCTTCACCGGCATGCGCACCGGCGAGATTCATGGCCTCAAGTGGAAGCACGTCGATTTCGATCGCCGCCTGATCCTGGTGCGCGAGACGGTCGTCGACGGGCGCACCGAATACACCAAGACCGACGGCTCGCAGCGTGACATCCACATGAGCCAGATCGTCTTCGACGCCCTCAAGGAGCAGGAGCGGGCCACGCGCAAGCTCTCCGAGTACGTCTTCTGCACCCGCAACGGCGCGCCGCTCGACCACAAGAACGTCACCAACCGCGTCTGGCATCCCTTGCTGCGTCACCTGGGGCTCGCCCGGCGCCGGCCCTACCAGTGCCGCCACACGGCGGCCACGCTGTGGCTGGCTTCGGGCGAAAGCCCGCAGTGGATCGCTGCACAGCTTGGCCACACCACGACCGAGATGCTGTTCCGCGTCTATGCGCGCTACGTGCCGAACCTTACCCGCCGCGACGGCTCGGCCTTCGAGCGGCTGATCACCGGCGTGATGGGCACTGGCGAGCGGCAGCTCCATCTGCCGGAAGCGGCGAACGAGCCGGCTGGCAAGCAGAAGGAGGTGCAGCATGGCTGAGAATCGCCCCCTGGCTTCTTTTGCCGTGCATCCGGTACCCCGCACGATGAACGACCCCGTGCCGGACAAGCTGCCGCCGCTCTTCCGCGTGCAGTCGATCGAGCGCCATCCGGGCGCCGAGGGCGGCATCCTCAACCGGGCAACGCTCTTCCACGAGCGCGCCGGCCTGTCGGTCGAATGGCCAAGCCGGCATGCCGACATTCGGCTGGTTCGCGGCAGCCTGGTTTCCCTCCGCTGGCTGGGCCGGCCCGCCTCCTGCGATGGACACGTCCGCATCTCGCGGCTGGTGCTGCTGGAGCGCCCGGAAGCCGAGACGAACCTCTTCGATCTCGTGCCGCACGGCTGGGTGTCCGACCGGGCGCTGGCGGCGCGGGCATCGTCGCTGTGGGAAGGACTGCCGCGCGGTTTCCGCCATCTCATCAACGCCATGTTCTGGGACGGGCGGCGCTTCCAGCGTTACCTCATGGGGCCGAGCTCGCTTGGACATCACCACAGCGGGCTGAACGGGAATTTCCGGCACTGCGTGGAAGTGGCCGAGCGCGCGTTGCGCATGGCCGACGGGCAGGCACTGGCGAACCGCGCCATCCTCGCCTTCGGCGGCCTGGTCCACGACGCCGGCAAGGCCGACGAGTACCGCTTCGACCATGCCCGTCGCTGCTTCGCCATGTCGGACCGCGGCGCGCTGATCGGCCACCGCGAGACCCTGCAGCAGTGGATCGCCGCGGCGATGGCCAGTCACCGGGTGATCCTGCCCGAAGCCCACTACCTAGGACTGGTTCATGCGCTCACCGCCGCCAAGGGAGCGCCGGCCTGGCTGGGCCTGCGCGAGCCGCGCAGCCTCGAGGCGACCATCCTGTCCATGGCCGACCGGCTCTCGGGCGAGGAGGAACTCTACGCGCGGCTGGCGCCGGCCGAAGGCGGCTTCGGCCGCTACCACAGGCAGCTCAAGTACCGGCCGTTCGTGGTGGGAGTGGGACAGGAGCCGTTCTGACAGGCACGGTGCAGCCCCTGCTGGCCTGGAACGCCTCGCCGGTTGAATTGCTGGCGGCGGGGGGCACGATGAGGTTTGCGGCATGCCGGGGAGCATTGCCCGTGGCTTGTGCGCGCGAGGGGAATTGGAGATGGTCGGGTGCCTTTCACGCGACAGATTCCTGGCTAACGCCAAGGCTCATCTCCTGAGCCTTGCCTCGGCTTATCATTGCCCGCCATGAAGACACCCACCGGACCCGGGGCGGCAAATCCCGGCAAGCTTGTCCATCTCGGCCGGAGATCTCCGGCCAATGCCGTGGCGCTCCAGGTGCTGAAGGAAGCCACGGCGTGGGTCGAGGCGCATCCGGAGGCGAGCAGCCTGATCGTCATGGTCGGCAGCCCCGGCCAGTGCCGGCCGTTCTCGACGCCCATCGACCGGCCGCTCGACTTCATCGGCATACTCGAACTCATGAAACACGATCTTTTCCGGGAGAAGTGAATGCTCGGCGCCTGCATCGGCGACATCATCGGTTCGGTCTATGAATACGGGAACTGGAAGAGCCGGGACTTTCCGCTCTTCAGCGAGAAATCGGAATTCACCGACGACACGGTATGCACCATCGCCGTGGCCGAATCCCTGCTCGACGGCACCGATCCGGCCGCAGCCCTGCGTCTATGGGGGCGACGCTATCCCGGCCGCGGTTATGGCGGCCGCTACGCTGTTTGGCTGAAGGATCCGAAGATGGGTCCTTACAACAGCTCTGGCAACGGCGCCGCGATGCGCGTCAGCCCCGCCGCCTGGCTCGCCCGCAGCCTGGAAGAAGCGCTGGCCTTCGCCAGACAGGTCACCGAGGTCACCCACAACCACCCGGAAGGGATCAAGGGGGCGGAAGCCACGGTCACCGCCATCTGGCTGGCCCGGCAGGGCGAGGCGCCGGTGGCCATCCGCAGGCGGATTCAGGATTCCTTCGGCTACGACCTCTCCCGTACCGTGGACGAGATTCGCCCGGACTACCGCTTCAACGAGTTCTGCCAGGACACGGTGCCGCAGGCGATCGTCTGCGCGCTGGAAGCGGCGAGCTTCGAGGACACCATCCGCAACGCCGTTTCCCTGGGGGGTGATGCCGACACCCTGGCGGCGATCGCCGGGCCGATCGCCGAGGTCCTGCACGGCATTCCTGAAGACATCCGGCGCAAGAGCTGGATGCGGCTGCCGAAGGACATGCGCGATGTCCTCGACAGGCTCTACCAGCAGGCAACGGCCTAGCAGTAGAAATTACAGGCCCTTTCCAGCCTGGCGACCTACCACCTCCCGGCTTCGGCAATCACTCGGCAGGAAGTCAGGTTGGGCACGGGAGTTTTTCTACAGCCTCGTTGAAAACGGGCTTTCAGAACACACTAAGCTGACCAAGTCAGAGAAGTCCGCTTTAGTCGAACTCCAACATATCAGGGCGACTTACTCGGCCATTCCGGATGTTCGTGCGTCTGGAAAACTAGACTGACATGATCATCTGCTTGCTAACTTTTTTCACATGCCCCCACTTAATACGGAATCGAAAAAGCAAGAAGGTCTCATCAAGGCTCATCCCCTGAGCCACGAGGCCTATACTATGCAACTATAGCCTATCGTTACCAGTAAAATAGGCCTGACAAACCGGCTATAGAGGGAGGTTCAAGCTGAAACGGTAATCGCCGCCGAGGCTTGTGATAAAAATGGCCATCGAACGGGAGCGACTCATCTCGCTCGTTGAATTTGCCCAGCAGTCAGCCAGACTGCGAAGCACCCCTGCGTCTACCGTTACTCAGCACAATCTCTTTGCACTCTACGAACATCAGTTGCGCAACTTGCCTGGTGTCCGGCTAAATATCAACGGCACGGAAACCGAAGATGAGCTGTGGCTTTCCGTAGAGCGTCTACACGAGGGAAAACCTCCTGACATCAATAGTTCATTGCTCCGTCCCTGGGTACAGATGAGCCAGGGTCCGGTAGACGAGCCAAGGTTGTTGGAGGTTACAGACGGGGCAAGCCTGATTGCCGCGGGAACGCACCGCTCCTCATTGGCCTCACCCCTGACAGATGAGGAAGAAGCAAGGCCCGCTATTGATCCGAGAGCTACGGTAACGCTTGCTGAATACGACAATGCCACCAAAGTCAAATCGCAATTCACAACTTACCTAGTAACAAAGTGGCGCCCTTGGGCCGAGGAAGAAAAGCTTCGCCGCAAGACTATTCGCTTTTACTCCCAGCTTTTCACACTGAAGCAGCAGCTCGAAGGCGGCATTGTCGAGACGCAACTTGAGCTCGTATGGGGTGTTGGGCTAGGAATCTGGAGCTGCAACGGAAGCACCGTTGGCTATCCCCTGATTGCGAGACCGGTTGAACTTTCGCTGAACCCCGTGACTGCGGAAGTGGAAATCCGCCCTCGCGATGCTGATGCCCGCCTCGAAATCGATTGGTATGCCTCAGCGGATAACCCCGGCGTGGCCGAACTGGAAAGGGCCGCTAAGGAATTCTTTGGCGAAGCAACCACGACGTTTTCACCATTCGACCGCGGTACCTTCGAACCGCTCCTACGCACGGCGGCAACCAACCTCGACGCCAATGGCGTCTACTGGCCGAATGAGGTTCCCGCCGAAGATAGGACGCCACCCAAACCTGAAGGGCATCTCAAGGTCACCGATACCTGGGTTTTGTTTGCTCGGCCACGTACGAATAGCCTGTTCCTACAGGACCTGGAAAAGCTTAAGAAGGAAGCCGAGAACATCGACGACTTTCCGCCTGCGGTCGCCGCTGTCGTAACGGATCCATCTACTGACAACCCGGCAGTTGAGCTGCCTCCGTTCCGCGGCGTGTCAGCCACATATCATTCGGGTGGCGGTTCTAGCTCGAGCAGCAAGAAGGTGCGCGACCTCTACTTCCCCAAGCCCTTCAACGATGAGCAGGTCCGCATCATCCAGCTCCTCGACATTTCCGATGGTGTCGTCGTTCAAGGACCTCCCGGTACCGGCAAGACGCACACTATAGCCAACGTCATCTGCCACTACCTGGCCGGAGGTAAGCGGGTTCTAGTCACCTCAATGAAGGACCCGGCGCTGGGCGTTCTGCAGGAGCAACTTCCCAAAGAAATCCGCCCGCTCGCCATTTCTTTACTGACAAGCGAGCAGGAAGGCATGAAGCAGTTTGAACACGCCATCCACAAGATTGCCTCGGAAGTGCAGAGCCTGGACCGCAGTGCTACTGCCCGCGCCATCAATCACCTCGAAGAATCCATCGATTCTCTACATGGCAAGCTCTCAAGCATTGACCACAAGATTGCCGGCTGGGCGAAGAAAAACCTAACCAAGGTTATCCTTGAGGATGAAGCTATCGACCCGCAGGATGCCGCTCGCGATGTGGTAGAGAACTCCGGCCAGTACGAGTGGATTCCCGATGCCCTCGGAGTGGAGCCTGCCTATGCTCCGCAGTTCTCTGACTCAGACATTGTCCGCTTGAGGGAGGCAAGGCGAGAACTGGGACGGGATATCGATTACCTTGGGGCTTCGTTGCCGCAGTTGGTCGAATTTCCGGACTCGAGGGCGCTTCTCGAAGTCCATCAGGACTTGTCTCAATTCCAGACCCTGAAGGAGGGAGTCGAGAACGGTGAGGTACCGGCGCTTGCAGACTCGAGTCAGGAAACGCTCACTGTCGCTCAGCAACTCCTCACTCATATTGCGAATCTTCAGCACCTACGCGATGAGGTGCTCCAGGCGCATCGCCCCTGGACATTGCTCATGCGTGAGCGCCTTCGTCTAGAGAGTGCCAATGATTTACTCCAGATGCTGGAAGCCTTGGGGACTGAGCTAGTGCAGGTACTGGAGACGCGCAAGCCCTTTATCGAACGCCCGGTCGCAGCGCCTGCGGGTGTGGAGATTGACGGTGAGTTCATGGAAGCCGTGGGCAATCTGGCCAACGGCAAGGGCGCATTTGGTCTCAAGGGTCTATTCGGCAAAACCGAGCAGAAGAAGCGGCTGGAATCAGTGAAGTTGCTGGGGGCCAAGCCAGACTGCGCTGAGGATTGGGGTCATGTCAAATCGTATCTGGAATTGCTATCTAGGCTGCGGGAGTTGGCGCTGCGCTGGAATACGATTGCCCCGGAGTTCCATTTGGACGCAGTGCCCTCAGACAAGCCTGAAGGTGGGCTGGCGGCCGCGCAAGGCTATTTACTCTTCCTCAAAGTAAAAGCTGTAGTGAAGGCAGAAAGAGATCTCAGTACAGTTGCCTCGCACGTATTCCCTAATTGGCCGCATACCAGGGAGCTCGCCGATAACCCAACGAGCCTGGCAGAACTGGAAAAGGCGCTGCGCCACCACCTCACCAAGAACCGATTGGCCAACGTCTGGACAATCAAGGAGCGCTTCCAGAAGGTATTGGAAGGTCGTAATGGACGCATTACCGAGCGTATCCGTGAATTCCTTGCCGCAACTCTCGGTAACCCGTCGGTGGAAGATGCTCAGATGCAGGCGGCGTGGACAGAGTTGATGGCGGAACTGGCGCGTGTGCTGGGTCTGGCCCAGCACCTGGAAACAGTTCGCGAGGTCTGTGACAAGGTTGAAGCTTCAGGCGCGCCTAAGTATGCCGAAGCCCTCACAAATCCGCTCGAAGGCACGATCGACTCTCTTTTACCTGATAACTGGCGCAAGGCGTGGCGTTTGCGTCGACTTGCGACCCACCTAGAGTTGATTGACGCTCAGGAAGAACTGAAGAAGCTGGCGAAGGACCGCCATGAAGTGGAAGGCGACTTGGCACGCGCCTATAGCGACATCGTCGTCAAGCGTACATGGCTCAAGCTCGCAGAGAATGCTTCCCCTAGCATCCGTGCTGCTCTTCAGGCCTATCTAAACGCCATCCAGAAAATCGGCAAAGGCACTGGCAAGCGCGCTGTGCGTTATCGCCAAGACGCCAGGATGGCGGCCTCATTGGCAAACCCAGCTGTCCCCTGCTGGATAATGCCCCATTACCGCGTGTCGGAGTCACTTCCCCCTGAGCTTGGCTGCTTTGATCTTGTAGTTATCGACGAAGCTTCGCAATCTGACCTCACGGCATTGCCCGCGCTGCTCCGAGCTCAGAAAGTGCTCATTGTCGGCGACGATAAGCAAGTTTCGCCTGAAGGCGTAGGTCTCGAGGAGGAGAAGGTTCGCAGCCTTATGAACCGCTACTTGGGTAACCAGGTTAAGACCTACCAGCCTCAGATGTCTCCGGAGCGGTCCATCTACGACCTCTATAAAGTGGTGTTCGCCAAGAGCGCAGTTATGCTGAAGGAGCATTTCCGCTGCGTGGGGCCAATCATCGAATACTCCAAGCGCGAGTTCTACAACCACGAGTTGCGGCCACTGCGAATTCCAAAAACCTCTGAGCGCCTTGACCCTCCGCTTATTGATGTCCTGGTTCAAGATGGCTATCGCAAGGGGGACATAAACCTTGCCGAAGTCAGGTTTATCGTCAATGAAATCAAGTCGCTGGTGAAAGACCCAGTGATGGCAGGACGCAGCATCGGGGTGGTGTCGTTGTTAGCGGACAAACAGGCGCTTCGTGCCTGGGAGCTGTTGACCGAGGAACTCGGCCCTGAACTGATGGAACGGCATCGGATTGCGTGTGGGGATGCTCGAACCTTCCAGGGCAAGGAACGTGACGTTATGTTCCTTTCCATGGTCAGCGCACCGAACGAGGTGGGCGCAGCGCTTTCCCGCGACACCTTTGCCCAGCGCTTTAACGTTGCGGCTTCCCGAGCAAGGGACAGGATGTATTTGGTGCGCTCAGTGGGTCTGGAGCATCTTTCCGAGGCCGACCGGCTTAGGCGTAGCCTCATCTCACACTTCAGCTCACCGTTTGTCCAAGACGAAACGCGGTTGAAAGACTTGCGCAAACTCTGTGAATCACCCTTCGAACGTGAGATGTACGACGCTCTGACACAACGTGGATACTGGGTAACGCCACAGGTTAAGGTGGGGCATTATCGCATCGACATGGTTGTGGAAGGGCACAACGATGCACGTCTGGCCGTCGAATGCGATGGAGACCAATACCACGGCGCAGACAAGTGGGCAGACGACATGCAGCGCCAGCGTGTGCTGGAGCGGGCTGGCTGGGTATTCTGGCGCTGCTTTGCCTCCGCCTTCATCCGACGGCGTAATGAAATGCTAGATGACTTGGGGAAGACATTAAAAGAGCGCGGTATCGAACCGATTGGTGCCGAGGGAGCGCCAATGAGCGTGCATACCGAGCACAGGACGATTGATACCACAGCTATTCATCCTGAGTCTTCAACGATCATGGAGAGCGCGGACGAAGAAGATGAAGTTGAGTCTTCGCTCCCTACTACCGCGAAAACTGCCCCTACAGGTACCTTGGTAGAAGTTGAGGTGCCGGTTTTCGTGCCGCCCAAGCAGGAGGATCAGAAGACTGAGATGTTCCGACCGAGGGTTGAAGCCAGTCGCTCTTCGGGTCGTACCGAGTGGATGGAACAGGTAATAAAGTTCTGCCGATCTAAAAACCTTAAGTTAGTCGATAACCGCGAAAAGAATGGCGCCTTGTGGGCGTATTACCCTATACAGGATGGGGCAATAGCAAGTCGATTCAAAGAATGGGGCTTTAAGTTTGCGGAGGGTAAAGGGTGGTGGACGAAATGAACGTATCGAAGAAGGAACTTCAGTTGCTACTCGTTGCAAAGCCTTCTCGCTCTTTTTATTCGATTTAAAGGATTTTTCAAGCTAGAGTGCTGAATAAATACTGCAAGCTTGGCGTTGTGTCGACTATTCGCGATAGGCTCTACCCGCAGGCCATGGTCTAGGGCCTGAGGCGAATTTAATATGGTAGCTCAGTAGTGTCCGGTTAAATGAGTGTGCGAATCGCTGAAAGCCATGACTGACGCGGGATTCCGGGCGATGAAGGGTGGTGTCGATTTGAACGGCGGCAGCCGGTTCGGGCAGTCTTCCGGGTT
>Ga0116143_10000218_pt1 | contig 80819 bp, 64 predicted proteins | sample AD_UKC034_MetaG_FD_89745 | JGI IMG/M metagenome (GOLD analysis project Ga0116143, IMG submission 89745) | Active sludge microbial communities of municipal wastewater-treating anaerobic digesters from USA - AD_UKC034_MetaG | ecosystem: Engineered > Bioreactor > Anaerobic > Digestate | place: USA... | reverse complement strand
GGAATGGCGAGGTGTCCGGCTGCGGAGTACGGTGGGTGGAACATCCGTTATGACTGAACTCCCCTGTCTCGACTTGAAGACCCTCCCTCTGTCGTACGATGGCAAGAAGCCCGGGAGGCTGACCACGTGGGCCACGAAAGCGTTCCGAGGGAAAGTGCCTGGGGGCTGGTTGGTGGTCACCTGCGGTAACAACGGGCTTAGCGGCATCACGTTCTATCCGGATCCGAAACACGAGTGGAATGGTGGCAGCCGTCGACTGACGGCTCGTATTTGTTACCCGGGCGGTTGGCGCTGCCGTTCCCGGCGCCATCAGTGGCGTTCCGAATCGGGCGCGGGGCGCCAGGTGGCGGCAGTGGGGATGCTATGCGTCCCGGAGGTCGTGGGGGGGGGCGGAGGGTGAGGACGGTCGGTGAGGGAGGACAACATGGCGGGGCGGGATGGTGCGACTTGCGGGCGATGGCATTGCGACCGACTCTCGATGGGTTGCAGTTCTGCTCCGCAAACCGTAGTCTGGCCGCCAGATCAAGATCATGCGCCCTTCATATGGTTGCCCTGCGGTCGCCTGGGGAAGGCGGTTGCTGTTGTCCCTGCTGACAGTGTTGGCCGCCAACGCCCTCGGGGCAGGCGAAGCCGCCTCGCCCCGGCCCATGGTCATCCCGTGAAGTGTGGATTTGGGTTTATCACGGCGGAAAGGTGGACTTGTGGGAATCACACATGGCCAGTCGCCATGGCGATGTGAGCAATAGCGACCGGGACCCGGACGATCTGCCGGTGTTCAAGCACACGTACACGGTCTACCACTACTGGATAGGCGCAGGCCGATCTCCGCGGCGAGAATGGCGAAGTTGGCGGCAGTCAGTTCGCGGAACAGGGCGGCGTTGCTGACGTGACCGTAACCTCGGACTGACCGACATGTCGGGCAGGGCGACGACGGAATGCCACCGCGTTCGCCTCACCGCCCCCACAGGGGTCCGCCTTCTTCGTCTCTGTTCCGGTCTGCTCCATTACTGACCTGGGGGGAGGACGGATCGGAACCCGATCAAGTGGAACCCGGTGTGCGGCTCAGGGTAGCCGCGGTCCGCGACCCGGCAGCCGGAGGCGTGGCTGAGCCAACAGCCCCCGCGGATCACCCGATATGAGCCCGACAAGGGAGACACGGGACCGCGTGGGTCAGAAGAGAGCGAAGACTTGTAGTACATGTCCCAGTACCAGTCCCAGCACCATTGATACACGTTCCCCGCCAGGTCGTACAAACCATACCCGCTCGGCGCAAATGACCCCACCGGACTGGTGTAGGGCTCGTCTCCCGTCGCGTACGTGGGGTGAAAGCCCTCTTTTGAAGTGACGTCATAGGTGTAGTGCGGCTTACCGCCTTCCCAGTAGCTACAGTAATTCGCCTTGCTGTGGCTGATCGTATCCCCCCAAGGAAAGCGGCTCGCTGAGAGTCCACCCCTCGCCGCATACTCCCACTCCGCCTCCGTCGGCAAGCGATACCCCTTGTTCCACTTGACCCAGTCGTTCTGAACATCCACCTGCCCCGTGCGGTACACTGTTGTCTGGGCCGCTCTCGTGTAGTAGGCCGGAACCCTCCCCTCTTTCTCGCTGCGCGCATTGCACCACTTCACACAGTCATACCAGTCAACTGTCTGAATCGGGTGATTCGCCGCCTTCCCCGATCCCGGATTGTCAAACTGGTAGCCGTGGTCGATGGCCCACTGGTACACGTCATCCCACAGCGCTTTGGTGACTTCCGTCCGGTCCATGTAAAACGCGCTGACGAGTACGCTGTGCACCGGTTGTTCACCGTAATCTCCATCGCCGAAACTGTCGCCCATATGGAAGGAACCCGCCGGGATCAACGCCATGCCGACCGGGGGATTCGGATCGAAGAGACGAAGGATCGTCACGCCATCATTGGTTGGAACATGGACGTAGTCCGCCCAGCGTGATTCATCCACCAGTTCGCCCGCGGTTTGCACGGTGAACGTGGCGTTCGTAGGCATATTGGCCCAGGTGATGAAGCCGTCGGCCGTGACGCCCGTAATCTCCGTCGGCACGGGTCCGACGATGCGGAAGAAGCGGTTGCTCTGCGCGAGGGCGGTCCCCACTTCAGTTGCCAACAAACTCCCCGCGAGCATCAGACTGATCCTCAGCATGTTCATGGATGGGGTTTCTCTCCTGTTCTCTGCTGATGTGAACCTGTGTCAAAGGATCGGGCTGTTCACTTGGGTACACTATACGCCTCCCTGCACACGTCAATCTTGATGCAGGTCGTTGATTGCCAAGAACTGGTAGACTCCATGCGTGACGGATTCTGAGTGGTGCAAAGCTTACCCCCCACCCCTGACAACGCCCTTCCCGACGAGCGCCGCCCAGAGCTCTCTATGCAGCGTGATGGCGGCGAGCGCGCCGTCCTCGACCGCCTTCGCCTGTACCGGTGGGCGTGAGGACGTGCGCTGGATACGTGGCGTTCTCGCGGATTGCCTCTCGGGCGATCGTTGCCGTATAAGGGCTTCAAGACGATCTGCATCATGTCGCCGACCATGAATCCGCTGGAACCACCAGACAGCCGCCACCTGGACGCCGCACAAGGGTGGCTGCCGCTGGGCGATCCCATCGAGGCGAACGTTCGAGGGCTGGAGTGAGGCTGGGCGGGAGAGCATTTGGCGAGACTGCCCGGGGGGGCGGAAGGGACCGGCACCAGTGGGAACCCGCCGAAGCCGCTGGGACCGCGCGATTGACGCCGAGGGGAGGACGGCGTATTGGAGAGGCATGAGCCCATCGACTGAGGATCTGACCTTCCGGGTTCGAGGCGTTGTGTCACATCGTTTCAGCGTTTTCGTCTGTGGGCGGCGGAGGGCTGTCGATAGGCTTAATGGAAGGTGGGGAGTTCGGCAGTGATGCAGGAAGAGATCTAAGGGGCGGGTGATCGGGGCCCATCGAGATTCTCCGTGAAGGCGTGTCCTGAGTGCTGTAGCGAGATGCCGGATGAGGCTGAGGTCTGCCGTTCTTGTGGGCGGAGGGTTCTCGGCAAAGCATGTCCCGAGTGCGCGGAACTCTCCAAGGCCGCCGCGAAGAAGTGCCGATATTGCGGGTACGATTGGGCCCGGGAGGCGAGGATTGCCGTCGTTGAACCCTACAGTGCCAAGGCATCATTCCTGCCGACCCTGCTGTTGCGGGGGCGTCTGATCCCGCAAGAGATCCATCTGACGCCGGAGAAGATCGTGATCAAGACCTGGGGCTTCTTCTGGCTGAGCCACACGGACGAAGAGATCCCGTGGGAGAAGATCGCGGGCTATCATTACCACTCTGGGTGGTTCTGGGATGGCATTGAGATTCAGACGCGTGGGCAGAAGTCCAACACCATCGGCTGCCTCCCAAAGTCCGCGGGACGGACCATCAAAGCGAGTCTGGAGCGGATGAAGGAATAGAATGCGAGTCCTGTTGGCCGGTGGCTGAAGTGCAAGGTCAGGGACCTCCTGCGTGTCGGGGTGTACACGAACGCGTTGGTTTCTTGGCCGACCGCCGAACGAAATGCGCGGCGACTGATCCTCTTCATTCTCGACAAGCAAGGGGGGAAGGAGCAAGCTCTCCACTGACGCAACACACTGCGTCAAACAGGTCGCCGGAGGCGAATGTCAATCCGTGATCGCATTGGTTCCCATCCGCAAGGAGGTTTTCCACAATGGACATCCCACGAATATTCACCATCGCTGAAAGTGCTCACCGCATCCACAACCCGATCACAGCCGAGAAGCTCGCCACTCTCGGGAAGGCGCTGCGTCTGGAATCGGGGGTCCGAGTGCTGGACCTCGGCAGCGGTTCGGGGGAGATGCTGTGCACCTGGGCGCGGGATCACGGCGTCATTGGCACAGGCATCGACCTGAGCCCGTTGTTCACGGAACAAGCGAGAGCACGTGCTGAAGAACTCGGCGTCGCCGATCAAGTCAAGTTCATCCATGGCGATGCTGCGGGCTACGTCGCTGACGAGAAGGTTGGTGTGGCAGCCTGTGTCGGTGCCACTTGGATCGCCGGGGGAGTCGTCGGCACCATCGAGCTTCTGGCGCGGAGCCTGCGGACCGGGGGGATCATCCTCATCGGCGAGCCCTACTGGCGACAGTTGCCGCCGACGGAAGATGTTGCCAAGGGGTGTCTTGCCGAGTCGACCTCCGACTTTCACAGGCTTCCAGAGCTTCTCGCGTCTTTCGGCCACGTTGGCTACGACGTCGTTGAAATGGTTCTGGCTGACCAGGACGGCTGGGACCGATACGAGGCGGCCAAGTGGCTCACCATGCGCCGATGGCTTGAAGCCAATCCCAACGACGATTTCGCGAAAGAGGTTCGAGCCCAGCTGAGCTCGGAACCCGAGCGCTACGCCGCCTGCACGCGTGAATACCTGGGCTGGGGTGTGTTCGCGCTGATGCCGAGGTGATGCGCTGGCAGGGAGGGGGCCAAGGGGGGCGCATCGAAATAATTGACCTATGCGGGTTCGTGGGGTTGTGTTTCGGCTCGCATGGGGAGGCCGTTGGGGATCGAGGTTCCGGACGTCGGGGAGGAGCGTCGTTCGCGGATGATGCGGAGCGGCGCCGATTTCCGGGTGCGGTGGCGGAGTTGCCGGAGCGTTTGGGGCGGGAGGTGCACGCGCTGGCGTGATGCCGATCATGACCCCGTGGTGGTGGGGACGAGGGAGGCCAATCGGGGCCACGCGATGGACGAAGCTCAGAAGTGAATTGTCAACCATTTAGATGCGACCCCATTGCCCCCCGCCGATGGCCTCTGGCGCTTCGTCGACGAATCCGCCCGGGATTATCTCAACAGCTTCTACCGCGCCCGCCAGGTCCCCTGATCCGGACGCGGAGAGACAATCTGGGGATGGGATACGGCAGAGCTGGGCTGCGTCTTGGCGCTGAATGGCTGCGGCCCGGGGGGCGCGAGGGCGGGGAGGCGCCCGGGTTCAGAACATGCAGCCGATGGCCACGCGGACTTCGTGGAACAGCATGTCGTCCTGGATATCGTCGAGGCCTGTGTGCCAGTTGGCTCGATAGAAGACCTTGAGGTACATGTGATCCGAGATGTCCCATCGCAAGCCCGCGCCCGCGCCCAGGGTGAACGTGGACTGGTCCTGGATCACGACGGTGTAGTAGTAGGGCACACCCCACGAATCGTAGTCGTAGCAGTCGAACGTCTCGTACTCGTAGAAGTACGCAAATCCGACGCCAGCGGTGAGAAACGGCGTGACGCGCGAACGGAGGATATTGTAGTCCATGTTCAGGTTGATGGTGAACGCGGCGACGTCCGAGTCGTGGTGGCTGAACGTGGGCGACATGTCCAGGGCGCCATAGCTGAGGTCGCCATTCACGTTCCAGTGCTCGTCGAGGTTGTACCCGAAGCCGAGGCCGCCCCCGTAGACGGTGTCGTAGTCCGCCTCGACCTGCCGGCCGTTCTCGGTGTGCATGGTCGCGTGATCACCGGCCATGTACTGGAAGAACAGGCTGGCTTCCCCTCTGCCGGTGCGATGGGATTCCGCCGCGCTCGCTGGCAGGAAGGCCAGAGCCGTTGCCACCAGGCAGACCAACGTCTGCGAGCGGGGGGCTCGGGCGCGAAAGACGATAGGGCTCATGGGATCTCCAGGGTTGGATTGGTTGCGGGGATCAGCTGTCAACAGTGTACCCGACGAGACAAGAGAAGGCAATTCCAAGAGTTGAAGGACTTAGATCGAGAACGACTTCCGGCGTGAGCGCGCGCTTCCTGTGAGCAGGATGATGGGAGGTCGCTCGGGGATCATGGGGAAACCTCGGGATATGAAAGTCAGTGGTACAAGCCGGGGAGGGATGTCGCGAGGCGGTTCGCGGACACCGTCTGAACGTCATGGCGATGCGAGAGACCGCGCGAGCGCCTGGCATCCTGCTCCTTGAGGAACTCGACGGCATCGGCGAGGACGGTGTGCACGACAGGCAGATCCAACTCGCGCGTTTTGCCGAGATGGTCTCCTTCGTACCACTTGATGGTCTTCGGTTCGAGGGCGGCGTTCTGGAGGGCGCGGGCGCACTCCGGCGGGATTACGGTGTCGGCCTTGCCGTTCTGAATCAGCACGGGTCTTGGGGAGATCGCCGCTACGTGCCGCACCGGATCCCAGACGCTGCTGAAATACCAGGCGAGCAGGCGCAACCCGTGCCGCCACTTGCCAGCCTCTTCGGCCGCAGCGGGCGAGGACAGCAGCTTCGTTACGCTGCCGCCTCCATAGACCAACACCGCCGCGCAGATGCGCGGGTCGAACGCGGTTGCCGTGCTGCCGGTCATCGCACCGTAACTGGCGCCACAGAGATAGATGCGGTTGGTCGCGATGTCGGGCCGGGTGACCAGGTAGTCAATCAAACGCCGGGTGTCGTTCACGGTCCGCGAGGCCCGGATGCGAAAAGCGGCCAGAGCATGGAGTCCGCCCTTCTGCTTCCGCTCGCCGCGCATCAGTTGGTCGAAGCAGACGAACGCAAACCCCGCCTTGACGAACGGCTCGTCGAGCCGGTTCCTCGCCATGAACTCCTTGTCGTTCCCGATGCCGTGCAGGAACACCACACAGGGGAACGGTGCCGGCGAGTCCCTCGGTGTCGCCATGACGGCCGGAACACGATCCCCGTGCGCACCCGCATAGTAGAATTTCGTCCAGGTGTATGCCGACCGCTCCTCGACCACGACCACCTGGGGGTGCAGGGGAGCTTTCGGATCGTAGCCGTCGAAGTACGTTGCATCCAGCCACACTTTGCCTGCGACCAGCGCCATGAGGCACAGGACCAGGGCGATGGCCAGGATCCTTGCCCAGGCATTTGTCGTTCCGTGCCACATGAGTCGGACCCCACGGCCAGCCTGGATCGAGTCACCTCGACGCCGGCCCCGGCCCCGGGGATGCCTCCACTGTAAGCATGATCAGGGCCTTGCGACAAGGCATTTGGGGCGGCCCAAATCCTCTTGTCGTGGCCCTCGCCGCCGGCCTATCGTCGCAGCTTGCCGGAAGGGCCGACTGGCCCTGCGGTCTGGGTAAAGCACCCCATGGCGCCCGGGCAGTTTCCGTGCATAGGATTGCCGCCGTGACGACGAAATGGGCCCGTGAACAGCAGGCCAGCGACTTGGAGAAGGGAGAGCGCTCATGAAACGCCTCATGTTGTTCATCGAACCCACGGCCGCCCAAATCAACATCTTCAGCCAGTTCACGTTGCCCCGGCTCGGGAGCTTCATCCTGGCCGGTCTGGCGAACCGGCGTGCCTCGTGGAATGCCCGGGTGTTCATCGAGGGACGCGAGCGGTTCGATCTGGCGGCGTGGACCGCCCGACACGGCCGCCCCGACATCGTGGGCATCTCGACAATCACCGCGACGGTGAAACGGGGGTACCAGCTTGCCGACGAGTGCCGCGCTCGCGGCATTCCGGTGGTGCTGGGTGGGCCGCATGTCACGTTCCTTCCTGAGGAGGCGCTGACGCACGCGGGGCTGCCCTCTCGATGGCTCGTTTTGTTCCGTGACCGGCACGTTCGAGAAGGAGTTCCGATATCGTTCGGTCGCGGCCATCCTCGAGGAACTTCGTCGCTACGACACCCGGGATCACTTCGTGTTCTTTTGCGACCCCCGACACCGCTCCACCCGGCAATCCCCCGAGCACGGTGCGGGAACAGGAATTGAGCGTGGGAACGGACCCGTGGGCTCTGCCGGGGACCCTCAGTTTGCCGGCAGGGGGCGGCGGACCCTGGCCCGCCGTGGTCCTGGTGCATGGATCCGGTCCGAACGATCGGGACGAAACGGTGGGGATGTGCAAGCCTTTCCGGGATCTGGCCTGGGGCTTGGCGGCACGGGGAATCGCCGGGCTGCGCTACGACAAGGCCACCCAAGTCCACCCTGAGAGATTCCGGACGTTGCCCGGGTTGACCGTGAAAGAGGAGGTCATTGATGACGCGCTGCGTGCGGTCGACCGGCTGCGCCGGACGGAGGGGATTGCCACCAACCGCATCTTTCTCCTAGGCCACAGCCTGGGGGGAACCTTGGCACCCCGGATTGCCCAGGCTGATCCGACCCTTGCCGGCGTAATCATCCTGGCGGGGGCAACCCGGCCGCTCGAAGACTTGATGGTCGAACAGACACGCTATCTGCTGGCGTTGGATGGAGGACTCTCCACCGACGATCTGGGTCGGGCTCTGGGAACGGTACGTGGAAAGCCAGAGCGACTACCGGGCCAGTGCGGAGACGCTGGGGTGCAAGCTGGGGGAAGCGGGTGCCGATGCGTGGGCGTTGCTGCAATGGGTGCGCAGGCCGGAGTGGGGAGCGTGGGCGCAGGGAGCACACGTGCAGTTGCTGGAGCGGGTGTTTGGGGAACAGTTCAAGGTGGTGGGGGGACAAGCGGCCCTTCGCGCTCAGGAGCCAACGCGGGTCGAGGGGCGCGAGATCATTGGGCCGGCGCAGCCGGCGCCGCGCAAGGATGGGCGCTTCAATGTGGAGGACTTTGCGATCCGCGTGGAGGATCGCCAGGCGGTGTGTCCGGCGGGCAGAAGGAACACGCAGTGCAGCCGGCTGGAGGAGGTGGACAGGGTCAAGGTGAGTTATCGCTTCGAGTTCAGCACGGCCTGTCAGGGCTGTGCGCTGCGCGCGCGGTGTCTGGGGCAGGGGCAAGCTCACCGTACGCTGGTGGTCGGGGAGCATCACACGCTCCTGCAACACCGGCGCCAGGAACAGCAGACCGAGGCGTTCCGGCAGCGGATGAAACAACGCAACGCGATCGAAGGCACGCAGAGCGAACCGGTGCGGGGCCATCGCTTGCGGCGGGCGCGCTCCCGGGGCCTGGCCAAGGCCAAACTGCAGAACTACTTCATTGGGGCGGCCTGCAATGTGAAGCGATGGCTTCGACATGAGGCGTGGACACTGCGGCAGAGGGCGGCGGTGTCGGGCGCCGCGCCGGCCGTGGCGGCGACGCCGGCGCTCCCGCCAAAATCGGAAGTAATGTTTGCACAGACCCTAACGCCCCAGGCCGAGGGTCCGGCCGAAGTGCTCACTCCGCCGCGCTGGTTTGGTGCCGTAGGGACGTATGGCCGAAATGTCATGTTCTGGCGCTCCGCCGAACGATCCGATCGCTCCGCCACAGCCGTGATCATCGAACGCCGTGAAGGAGACGATGGCCGCTGGCACGCCATCAGCCCCGGCATCCGCGATGTTGACCGGTGCTTTGATGACGACGTCCGCCTCGGCAGGAGTTATTCCTATCGAGCGCGTTCCCTGGCCGGCGCACGGCACAGCGAGTTCACCCCCGTGCGCTCCGCCAGTGCCCGCGATCCGAGCCAGTGGTCGTTGCCGGTCTATGAGTTGACGACCTCTCTGCTCCTGTCCGGTGCACTGGACGCCATGATCGAGCACAATTTCGCGCGGCTGAAAAGCGAGTATGTGGTCGGTCCTTATCGGGTCGCCTTCGAGGGGCCGGATCCGTTTCTCCGGTCCGGGCAAGACCTCAAACGCTTCGTGCGCCAGCATGGCGAACGCCTGCGGCGCTTCATCGCACAAGAGCGCAACCGGAAAGCGTCCGCCGTGGTCATCAACGAACTCTCCTTCGGGGCTGAATCCGGCTGGGTGGAACTTCACAACCGTGGGTCGGAAGCTGTGTCACTGCGCGGATACCTGCTCGTGACCAAGGGCAAGGATGGGAATCGCGAACTGCCGCTCTCCGATGCGGAAGTACCGAGGCCGAACGATTACACCGTGTTAACCTGTCCGCGCCTGGCCAACCCTCAAAGAGTGTCCCGTCGGAACAACGAAGACGCCCCCAGAGATGATGCACCCGGGGCTTCGGTCCAGTCGGACCGTGACGTTGCCCAGCCGTTTCCCGGCTTCGATCCCGCGGTTGAATTCATTGGATTGGTGCGATGCCAGCCGGTGTCCAAGTTGGAACGTCGTGAAGACCTGGTCGATTTCTGGCACTATGGTCCGCGGCCGGTTGGACGCTCTTACGGGCGGCTCGGAGCCGAGTTCGCTGAACTGGAACCGACGCCGGGGCGCGCGAACATTCGGGCCATCACAAAGTGATTTCGACCTACATACCTGACCAGGACATTCGCGGCGTTCGGGTTGGCCTGGCCATCTGCTACGACATCTGCTGGCCGCAGGTTTACACGGCTTACCGGGAGCACGGCGTCACGCTGATGCTGCACTCTTTCCACAACGCGCGCAGCCAGGGAGAAAACTGCCTCGATGTCCTCAACGTCCGCCAGGTCCCCACGCGTTGCGCCGACAATCGACTTTGGGCAGTGGCCAATAACTCCTCTAAGCCCTACTCGCACTGGGGTTCTTTTGTGGCCCGGCCTGACGCCACCATAGCGCAGCAACTGCCGATCAGCGAGCCGGGCATGCTGGTCCACGACTTCCCCGACGGTTTGTCCAAAGGCGGGTGGTATCACAACGAGCAGCCGCTGCGCCTTCGCGAGGGCGAAGCCATGAGTTGGGGGCAGCCGAGCCAACACCCACGCCAACTCGATTCCCGCGCGGCGCCGTGAGCCATGCCGAGCAACCAAAACTCCTCATGTATCAATCCTCCGTGATTCGCGCGAGTCTTGCCGGGTTCGTATCGCTGCCGGCGATGCGCCCTCTCACGCTGCTGCTCGCGCTGGCCACAGCTCTCGGTGCACAGACGCCCGCTGCTCCTGCGGCCGCGCCCCGCATCTTCCACGTACGCGACTACGGCGCAAAGCCGGACGATCACTCCGACTCCGGCCAGGCCATCCGCGCCGCAATCCAGGCCGCCATCGCGTCCGGTCCGGGCGCCGAGGTGGTGCTTGATGCGGGGGTCTATCGCGTGAAACCGCCGGCGGCGGAGTGGTCGAGGACAACCTCTTTGAGGATACCACCGGGGCAGGCATCGTGTTAGCCAACGAGCCCGACTGGCCGGAAGGCCCGGTGCCGTGGAACATCACCATCCGCCGCAATCGTTTCCTCCGGGGCGGCACCTGCCTGGGCTATGCCGATTCGCCCCATGGCGCGGCTCTGGCGGTGCGGGCGGCGAAACTCGGGCACGGTTTGGCGAACGCGGAGTCCATTCGGGACGTGGTCATCGAAGACAACGAAATTGGGGACCGCGCCGGGAGCGCCCTGTTTGTTGGCGGCGCCACCGGCGTCACCGTGCGGAGAAATCGCATCGTTGCCGGGGCTCAGGCCGAGTTGCGGCGCAAGGGGCCGGTGATTCTGCTGGAACGTAGTTCTGGCGTCATTCTGACAGATAACACGGTCTCCGACCCGCGTCTTGGAACCATCGCGGCGGTGGCGATTGGGGCCAACGTGGCGCCGGGTGAAGCGGGCGTCCGGATTTCCGCTCTAGAGACCACTCTCGACAAGGGAGCCCGAGCGATCCAAGACCATCGCCTCCCGCCCCGCGCACTTGACCGCCCATGATTGCCAACGTCAGACTGTAACACGGAAGGTGATTCGCGCTAAACTCAAGACGATGAAAGCGCAGAACAAGATCCGCGGATGGTCCCGTCGCCAGTTTGTATCCGGTGGTGTCGTCGCGGGAACAAGCGGTCTTCTGACCGCCCTGCCGCTGACGGCCCATGCCGCCGAGGAAACGCCCCCCGTCACCGTTCCGGTCGCCAAAGTCCGGTATGCCATCCTCGAACAACTCCAACGCGCCGGTTTTCGCGCCGTGTTCGCCGATGGACACGGTCCCTCGCGCTGGTCGTGGGCCGAGAACCTCAAGGAGCGCGAGACGCGCTTTGGCCTGAAACTGTTCGGGGTTACTTCCGAAGTGGCCAAGGACTGGAAGAGCCAGATGGACCACGCCGCGCGGAACGAGACGTCGTTGATGATGCACTACCGGCCTGAGTTGGTGGACCTCGCCCAGTTGCCTGCGGCGCGCTCCGAATGGCCACAGGGCGTGGGCGGCGAGGATCCGCGCGATGCCACCGCGGCGCACGGTAAACAATGCTTGCAGGCCTCGGTCGAGGTGGTTCGACGCCTGTTCAGTCGGGCTGGGCTGCTGTGAGGCCACGGACGGAACAGGCGGTGTCCGTTTGTCCCTCCCAACTCCAGCATGGACAGTTGCACCAGTTCGCATCTCGACGCCCCGGCGGATTTTGGGGGCAAGGTCTACGGGCTGCAAGCTGGCCATCTTCACAAATTCGACTTGCAGCGTCCGTTCCGTCCGTGGCTGCGCGGCATCGCCTGGCAGCTTGTCCGCGCCGAACTGCAGCGCTTCGCCAGGGAACAGGTCAACCGCTCCCGGCTGGAACAGCTTCAACTCGCCGAGTTGCTGGCCGAGACCACCCAGCCCGCGCCGCCGGAGGAGGCGACGTTCCTCGAGGAATGCCTCGCCGAGACTCCGCCGCACCTGGAGAACCAGAACGATGAACCTCCGACGCATCCTCACGACGCTGGCCGCCACGCTGGTCCTGGCTTCAACCACGGTCTGGCTGCTGGCCCAGGCCCCACCAGCCCCCGCGCCTTTGACCGAACAGCAACTTGAGCGCATTCGCCCCATCGTCCAGGGCACCACGGCCGAAACGGCGCGCGCCCAGGCCAGGTTGGCCGAATGCCAGCGGGAACTCGCCGGGCTCTATGCCCGCTATGAACTGGACGAAGCCGCCGCCCGCAAGCTCCAGGACGAGATTGTAGACCTTCGACGCCAGCTTCTGACCGCTCATCACCGGATGCAGAAAGCGCTGCGCGCCACCGTCAATGCCGAGCATCTCGAACGCCTGCGCCGACGCCTGGAGCAAGCCGCGGCTGCCGATCCTGAGGCCAGTGGGCAGTCCACCTCACGCTCTCAAACCACACCGCCGTGTCAGCCATGAACGCGCCCCGCCGCTTTCAATCGATCTCCAGCCCCGTCCGCAACTCAATGAAACTCATCCTCGCGACCATCGCTTTCGTTGCCGTTTGGCTTGGTACGCTGGAAGCCGCTCCCGCCCCGGGATCCTTGGCTCCGTTGTTCGGCGACCCGCCGGCACAATATCGCTCGTGGCCGCTCTACTGGCTCAACGCCCCGCTCGATCCCGCCACACTGCGCGAGCAAATCGAGGCCATGCGCGACCAGTGCGGCTTCGGCGGTTTCGCGCCCCTCACCCTGCGCACCGCCAAGCCGGACTACCTGACCGAGGGCTTCTTCGAACGCTACGCGCTCATGCTGGAAACGGCGGAGAAGCTCGGGCTCAAGATCATCTTCTACGACGACATCAACTTCCCCACCGGCACGGCGGGCGGGCGGTTGGCGAAGCAGTATCCCGACAGCACGCTCAAGAACCTGCGCAAGGTGGAAGAGGAAATCACTGGCCCGAGCCCCGTCGAACTGCCAGTGCCCGGCGGCACGCTGATGGCGGCGGTGGCGATGGAATGCCAAACCAAGCAGCGCGTTGACCTGGCCGGTTTCAACAAGGACGCCAAGCTGACCTGGGACGCGCCCGCCGGCACGTGGAAGGTGATGTTCTTCGTCTGCGAACCGCAGAGCGAGTTCGTGGACTATCTCGACCCCGAGGCTGTGAAGCGATGGATGACGCTCACCTACGACCAGTTCTTCCAACGCTTCGGCCGGCATTTCGGCACCACCATTGCCCAGTCGTTCTTTGACGACCCCGCGATGGTTTACACGTCGGGCGGGCGCACCTGGACCACGGGTTTCAACGACGAGTTCAAGCGCAAGCACGGCACCGACCCCGCGTTGCTCTACCCGGCGTTGTGGTATGACATCGGTCCGGACACCGAAGCCGCACGCGTCGCGCTATTCGGGATGCGGGCCGAGCTGATGAGCGAGGGTTTCGTCCGCACCATTCACGAGTGGTGCGCGGCGCGCGGCATCAAGGTCTCCGGGCATCCCGCCGGCAACTACGAGCCGCAGCCGGTCGAGGTGAGCGGCGACAACATCAAGTTCTACGAGCACTGCGACATCCCGCTGTTCGACTCGATCCACTACTACGGACACGGTCGCGACGGCTTCAAGCTGGTCAGCTCCGCGGCCTTCACCTACGACCGCCCGGTGACCGCCGTGGAAATCTATGGCAACTACCCGGACAACAGCGTGGACAACGCGATGCTCTACCGCTCGGCCATGGAAGTGTTTGCCCGCGGCGCCAACCAGATCATCCCGCACGGAATGTGGTATGATCCGGCCAAGATGCACATTCCGCCGGAGATTTCGCATCGCAACCCGCGCTGGGGCGCAGAACTGCCGATCTACAACCAGTTCGTGGGACGGTGCAGCCTGCTGCTGCAAGGGGGACGACACGTGGCGGATGTCGGGATGCTCTACCCCGTGGTGGCGTTACAGGCGGCCTACCGGTTTGATGTGCCCGGTCTCCAGCAGCCCAACTGGGGCAAGGACGCGCCGCGTTGGGCGGACTACCTGAAGATCAGCGACCGCCTCACCGGCAGCGTGCGGCGCGATTTCACGTTCCTGCACCCGGAGATTCTGGACGACCGTTGCCGCGTGCAGGATGCGACGCTGCGCCTGAACAACGCCACGAACTGGGAGGAATACCGCGTGATCATCATCCCCGGCGGCGAAGTCATTTCCTGGAGCAGCCTGCAAAAGATTCAGAAGTTCTATGACGAGGGCGGCCGCGTCATCGCCACCACGCAACTGCCGTTCAAGTCCAGCGAGTTCGGCCACGACGATGGCGTGCGCCGCACCATGACAGCGATGTTCGGCATCGCCCCGGCGGCTGCGGTGGCGGCGGCGTCTGACGCAGCCTATCGCATCCGCATCGAGGTGAGCGGCCAGACCATCAGGACTTACGTCAAAGGCGTGCTCGTGGACGTGACGGAGGACGAGGCAGTCCGTCAGGGCGGCATCGGGTTCCGCGAAAGCGACAACGAACAAGGTGGATTTGCGAAGCTGAAGGTGATCTCGCCGGAAGGGAAGATCCTGTTCCAGGACGATTTTGACAGCGGGTTGCAGCAGTGGATCAACACGGAGAACGCCAGCGTCAGCACCGGCTGGTTGACCGTGGGAGAAAACCATGCGATGCGCAGCCGCGTCGGCGCCGACTGGAAGGACTACGTCATCGAGGCGGAACTCAGCACGAACCACGCACCCGCGGGGCTGGTCTTCCGCGCCGCGGCCGACGGGCGAAACCATTACATGTGGCAGTTCTGGCCGGCAAAGAACCAATTGCGCCCGCACAAGCTGGTGGATGGCCGCTACTGGGTGATCAAGGACATCCCGTGCGTGGACGTGGATGAAAGCGCCAAGCCTTTCGTGACGCGGACCAACGCCAACGGCGGCAAGGCTTACTTCGCGGCGAATCCCACGGCCGGCACGCTGCAGGCGATTTTGAACGATGCGCTGCCGGTGGCGGACGTGGCCTTCGAGAACGCCCCCGAAGCCAGATCCGGCGGCGGCATGCTGTCGTATCTGCACAAGGTCAGAGACGGCGCTGACCTCTACTACGTCGCCAACTCGAGCAATGATCGGGTGGAGACGTGGGTCCGGCTCCGCGGCAAGCACACGTTGCAGCTCTGGGATCCGCACACCGGCGTGATGACGCCAACGGAGTGCGCGCACGAAACGCTGGCGGGTCAGGACATTACGAGGGTCAAGCTGGTGCTCGAGCCGGTGAAGTCGGCGTTCTTGGTTGGGCTGCCGCAAGCGGCGGACGACGCCAGGGCCCATCGAAGATGAGAGTCACGCGAAGATCCACGGCGATGGTTCTGGGCGCACTGCTCAATTCGGCTGTCCTGCCGGCGGCCGATGGCAACGGGGCCATCGACCGCCATGCCCTGGTCACACGCCACAACGTCGAGTGGAACGATTTGCACGGGCAGGTTCCGCTCGGTAACGGCGAGTTCTGCTTCAACGCGGATGCCACCGGCCTGCAGACCTTTGGCGGAAACACCATGTCGCACTGGGGATGGCATTCGGCTCCTCTGCCGCCGGGTTCCACGTCAGCGGACATTCCGCCGACGGGCACGGTGGAGAAGGGCCGAATCAAAGGCCCCATGCGCAAAGCGGCCGAGCGCGGGGAACTTGATGGTTGGATGTTCCGCAATCCGCATCCGATGAATCTGGGTCGCCTGCGTTTGTTGCGCTCCACCGGGGCGGCATTGGAGCCCAAGGACGTCGGCAACGTGGCCCGGCAATACAACTTGTGGACCGGGGCGCATACCAGCCGCTTCGACGTGGATGGCCAGCCGGTCATGGTGGAAACCTGCGTGCATCCAACCCTGGACCTCATTGCCGTCCGCGCCGAATCCCCGCTGCTGCGCGACGGCGTACTCGTGGTGGCGCTCGACTTCCCGTATCCCAGCGCCAACAACAGTGCGCCGTGGGTGGGGGACTGGAATCGTCCCGGCGCCCACGCCAGTGAACTGACCCTGCGCGCGAAGGAACGTCACGCCGACATCCAACGTGCCGCCGACGCCGCGACCTATCATGTCCGCGTGGCCTGGGCCGAAGGGTGCGTGTTCACCCAATTCCAGTCGGCAGCGTGGAGGCATACGTTCAAGCTGGCGGGCGACAACTCCGTCCGCTTGGAGTTTGTCTGCGCGTTCTCCAGCCAGCCGATGGATTCCTTACCCACCGTCAAGGAAACGCAGATGGCAGCCGCCGCACAGTGGAAACAACTCTGGACTACGGGCGGCGCCATCGACCTCTCGCAGAGCAAGGATCCGCGCTGGAAGGAACTGGAGCGGCGCATCGTGCTCTCGCAATACCAGATGGCGGCGCAATCCGCCGGAAGCTGGCCTTCGGCGGAAACCGGCTTGATGGGCGTGGATTTCTGGAGCAGCCAGTTTCACATGGAAATGGTCTGGTGGCACCTGGCTCACTACGGCTTGTGGGACCGATGGCCGATGGCGGAGCGGGCGCTGGATTGCTACCGGAAGTTTCTGCCCGTGGCGCGGCAACTGGCGCAGCAGTTCGATTACCGGGGCGCGAAGTGGGGCAAGCAGGTTGGACCCGAAGGCCGCACCGCGCCGTGGGATGGCAGCTTCGTGCTGCACTGGCAGCAGCCGCATCCGCTTTTCTTCGCTGAACTGGAATACCGCCTGCGCCCGACTCAGGCGACGCTGGAGAAGTGGCGGGAGGTAATCGATGCCACCGCGAACTACATGGCTGACTTCCCTGTGCGCGATGCGCAGGGCCTTTACCACCTTGCACCGATCATGCCGCCCAGCGAGCAAGGCATCACGCGCGACACCGTGTTTGACTTGGCCTATTGGCGCTGGGGCCTCGATCAGACCCAGCGTTGGCGCGAGCGCCTCGGCCTCGAACGCGAGCCGCGCTGGGATGAGGTGCGCCGCAACCTCGCTCCGCTGCCGGTGGTGGATGACGTGTTCGTCCACTCTGCCGAGTGGCACGACACCTACACGAAGCGCGCCTGGGAGCATCCCGATCCGGTCGGCGTCCTGGGCATGTTGCCGCCGATGGAAGGCGTGGACCGCGAGATCGCGCATCGCACCGTGCTCAAGGTCTGGCAGACCTGGGACTGGAAGAAATGCTGGGGCTGGGATTTCCCATGGATGGCGATGGCTGCGGCCCGCGTCGGCGAACCTCAGATCGCGGTCGAGGCACTGCTCAAGGACGCCGCCAACAAGAACCACTACGACGAACGCGGTGTGAACACGGGCGGCCCGTGTCCTTACCTGCCCGGCAACGGCGGCTTGCTCTACGCTGTCGCGATGATGGCGGCCGGCTGGGATCCACCTCCGCCTCAAGGCTTCGGTGCGACCAGCGGCGCGCCGACCAACCGCGCGCCCGGATTTCCCAGTGATGGAAGCTGGACGGTGCGCTGGGAAGGCCTGAAGCGCGCCCCTTGACCCGCCATGAACCCAATCCCGGCTGGCGCTTCCTCGAGGGTGTCGGCCGCAAGTTGCCCAAGGGTGGGAGTGTCGTCGGCTTCGTCGCGCCGAATGGCAACGACATCTCGCTCGTCATCGAAACCACCGAAGCCCAACGTCCTGCTCCTCTGTGTAGATGACCTCAAGCCGTTGCTCGGCTGGTACGGTGATGCCAGGGTCAAGACGCCGAACATGGACCGGCTCGCCCGGCGAGGGGGGCTATGTGAAACAGCCTACTGCAATCAAGCGGTCTGCGCGCCGTCCCGCAACAGTCTGATGACCGGGCTGCGGCCCACGACCCTCGGCATCTACGACCTGCCGACGCACTTCCGGAAAGCGGCACCCGAGGCGGTGACGGTGTCGCAGTAGTTCATTCAGCACGGTTACCACGCCGAGGCGTTGGGCAAAATCTACCATGCCGGCCACGGGAAGTACTGGGATCTCTACGACCGCGCCTCGTTCCAGTTGCCGAAGCTGCGTGTGCCGCCGGCAGGTGCGCCGGAATTCGCCCCCACCACTTGGGGCGAGTTGCGCCAGTATGCCGACATTCCCCAGGTGGGACCGCTCACGGACGCGCAGGCGGTGGAGTTGATTCACGGGTATCACGCCACGGTGAGCTTCGTGGACGCGCAGATTGGACGGGTGGCCAAACCACAATGGCGAGGCTCGTCTGCTTCCGCGTCCGGCGCAGAATAGACTCCTGAGGACCTTGACGCTGTTGATGCAACCCAGACCTTGTCGCGCCTGGTGGTTAGCGCACTTTACCAGTAGTTGCGGCTGGTTTTGGCGGGCGACGAAGGCTGAGAATACCTCGCAGAACATGAAATGGATTCTTGTCATTGCGAGCGCGCTGTTTGCCCTCGCAGGTGAACTGCACTCGGCTGAGCCAGCCGGCCGGCCCAACATCGTTCTGTTCCTCATTGACGATCTCGGTTGGAGGGACCTGGGCTGCCAGGGCAGCACGTATTACCGGACGCCGAGCATTGACCAACTGGCGCGCGACGGGGCACGATTCACGGACGCCTACGCCGCCTGTGCCGTGTGTTCGCCCACGCGCGCGGCGATCCTGACTGGCAAATATCCTGCGCGGCTGTTGCTCACCGACTGGCTGCCATCGGGGCGTTGGCATCCGAAGGCGCGGCTGCAGAGCGGGCGCTTCGTTCGCGCCCTGCCGCTGGAGGAATTCACACTGGCCGAGGCGCTGCGTGAAGCCGGCTATCGCACCGCCAGCATCGGCAAGTGGCATCTGGGCAGCGAGCCGTTCTCGTTGCCGGAACATCACGGTTTCGACGTGAACATCGCCGGCAATGCGCACGGCGCGCCGGGCAGCTACTTCTTTCCTTATCCCGGCGACTGGTTGATCCCATCCACCGGGCTGCGCGCCCAGTGGAATGTGCTCGCGGATGGCACGCCGGGCGAGTATCTCACCGATCGCCTGACGGACGAGGCGGTGAGATTCATCCGCGAGAACCGCGCGCGCCCGTTCTTCCTCTACTTCCCGCACTATGGCGTGCACACGCCGCTGCAGGCGAAGCCGGAGATGATCGCCAAGTATGAGAAGATCCCAGAGGCCGAGCGCCAGGGCAAACCGGCGTATGCGGCCATGATCGAGAGCGTGGATGAAAGCGTGGGCCGCGTGCTGGCGACGCTCAAGGAACTCGGCCTCGACCAGAGCACCGTCGTCATTTTCACTTCCGACAACGGCGGATTCTACAACGCTACCAGCAACGCGACGCTGCGCGCCAACAAGGGGGCGTACTACGAGGGCGGCATTCGCGTGCCGCTGATCATCAAGTGGCCCGGCGTCACGAAGCCCGGCTGGGTGAGCGCCGAGCCGGTCACCAGCTCAGACCTGTATCCGACCTGCCTCGCCGCAGCGGGCCTGCCGTCACGACCCAATCAGCATCTGGATGGCCTCAACCTGCAACCGCTGCTCGCCAGCGGAGCATCGCTCGGGCGGAAGTCCCTCTTCTGGCATTTCCCGCATTACAACGAGCATCCGTCCAGCGTGCCGTCCAGCGCGGTTCGCCGCGGTCCGTGGAAGTTGATCGAGACCTTCGATCCTGAGGGCTTGGAGCTCTATAATCTGGCCGATGACCTCGGCGAAACCAACAACCTCGCCGCCGCCAAGCCCGAGTTGCTCAGCGACCTGCGCGGCGAACTGGAGGCGTGGCGCAAGGAGGTCCGCGCCGAGATGATGCGGCCCAATCCCGATTACGATCCGAACGTCCCGCTCCCCGCCAAGAAGAGGCGACGCGAAGCCAAATAGGCCCCGCAGGATTCACCAGAACTCGCCCGCACCATGAAACCATTACCCTTGCTTGCCGCCCTCCTGTGGACTCCACTGAGCGCGCTGTGCGCTGCCGACGCCCCGCCGGTCGCCGGCAAACCCAACGTCCTGTTCATCGCCATTGACGACCTGCGCACGTCGCTCGGCTGTTACGGCGACAACCTGGCGAAGTCGCCGAACATCGACCGCCTCGCGCAGAGTTCACGCCTGTTCCTTGGGGCTTACACCCATCAGGCGGTGTGCGGGCCGGCGCGCACGGCGATTTTGACCGGCCGGCTGCCGGACAACACCCGCGTCTGGCACAACCGCAATCTGTTCCGCGACACGCTCCCGGATGCCATCACGTTGCCGCAGCTTTTCAAGAACAACGGCTACCAGGCGCTTTCGTTTGGGAAGATTTTCAGCGGCGCGGAGACCGAGCTTGATCCGCCCTCCTGGTCCGCTCCCGAAGTCCTGCGGGGCGCTGGGCCGGGCTGGAAGAACTACGCTTTGCCCGGTGCCAAGGCTGAGGGCAAGGGCGCGGCCTACGAGGTTGCCGACGTGGCGGACGAGGGCTATCCCGATGGTAATCTCGCCAAGCTCGCCGTCGCGACGCTGGAGAAGCTCGAGCAGCAGAAAGCGCCGTTCTTCCTCGCGGTGGGTTTCTTCAAGCCGCACCTGCCGTTCAACGCACCGAAGAGGTATTGGGATCTTTACGATCCCGCCGTGTTCGCGCTCAAAGACCAGACGCGGGTCAAGGGCGCGCCGGAGATCGCCTATCACACGCATCGGGAACTGGGCGGCTACAAGGAGATGCCCGAAGACGAGCACGTATCCGCCGAGCAGGCGCGGGCGCTGCGGCACGGTTACTACGCCTGCGTCAGCTACGTTGACGCGCAGGTCGGCAAGGTGCTGGACGCGCTCCAGCGACTCGGCCTGGACCAGAACACCATCGTCGTGCTCTGGGGCGACCACGGCTGGTCGCTCGGCGAGAAGGATCGCTGGTGCAAGGGCACGAACTTCGAGCGTGACACCCGCGTGCCGCTGATGATTCGCACGCCGGGCCTGGCGAAAGCGGGCGCGCCCGCGGAGGCGTTAATCGAGTACGTGGACATCTATCCTACGCTCGCGGCGTTGTCCGGCCTGACACCCCCCGCCGATCTTGACGGGCGCAGTATGGTGCCGATCCTGCAAGATCCCGGTGCACACGGTCGCGACGTGGCGTTCAGCCAGTATAGCCGGCCCTGGAAGGCGACCGGCTTCGATTCCATGGGCTACACGTTGCGCACCGCGACACAGCGCTACACCCGCTGGGTCGAATGGCCCTCGCGCAAGACCCTCATTGAGGAATTCTACGATTACACGTCCATGCCAAGCACGACGCGGGAGGGCGCAATCCTGATCGAGCTGGAAAACGTGGTGGCCGATCCCGCCTATGCCGAGGCCGTGAACCGGCTGCGCGCCACGATGGACGAGACTCTCAGCACCCGCATCAAACTGAAGGCGGAGCAAACCCCGGCGACGGCTGAGCCCAAAGTGAAGAAGAAAAAGAAGAAGAGCCCGTGAGTCGTCGCGCGCTTCGCGAGAGCCAGCCCTTGACCAATGCGACGAATCGCGAAACACGAAGGACGTATCTGCCGGAGCGTTCTGGCGTCCGCGCTGTTCCTGCTCACCGGACTGGCCCTGCCGGCGGCTGAACCGTTCCTCCAAAAGACCAATCTGTTCACGGAAGAGACGGACGGCTTCCGTCTCTATCGCATCCCGGGAATCGTCGTGACGGCCAAAGGCTCGGTGCTGGCCTACTGCGAGGCGCGCAAGTTCACCGTCGCGGATCGCGGCGAGATTGAGATTCACCTGCGGCGCAGCACTGACGGTGGACGCACGTGGTCGTCGGCAAAGCAGGTGGCCCATCTCGGCCCGCGCCTGCCGCGCAACCCGCACATGCCGGAAAACAAGAAGACGAAGGACATGGGCGGGCCGAACGAACAGACCGTCAACAACCCCGTCGCTATTGCTGCGCGCGACGGCGCGTTGCATCTGCTCTATTGCGTCGAATACCGGCGCGCCTTCCAAATCCGGAGCGACGACGACGGCGTCACGTGGACCGCTCCGGTCGAGATCACGTCGGCCTTCGACCGGTTTCGCTCCGAGCTGGACTGGCAGGTGATTGCCACCGGTCCGGGCCACGCGGTGGAACTTCAGAGCGGCCGGCTCGTCGCACCCTTCTGGATGGCCACTTACGAGAAGCAGCCAAAACTCAGGAACGCGGTGGGGATCATTTACAGCGACGACCGGGGCAGGACCTGGCAGCGCGGGGAGATCGCGCTCCGCAAGGCCGGCGAGCCCAACATCGCCGAGCTGCCGGATGGCCGCGTGCTGGTGACAGCCCGCAACACCGACCCGCGCAATCGTCGCGTGGTCGCCTGCAGTCGCGACGGGGCGACCGGTTGGTCGAAGCCCGAGTTCGTCGAGGAGCTGCTCGAACCGGGCTGCATGGCGGGAATCGTCAGCCATCCCGGAATGGCCGACCGAAAGACACCGTTTCTCCTGTTCTCCAATCCCCACACCACGAAACGCGCCCACAGGGACCGCGTGGACCTCACCATCAAACTCAGCGAGGACGGCGGGCGGACCTGGCCCGTGAGCAGAATCCTCCAGCCCGGCCCAAGCGCCTACAGCGACCTCGCGGTGCTGCCGGACGGAACGATGCTGTGTTTCTACGAGAGTGGCGACCCGGAAGCTCCGCGCAACAATGGCCGGCCTTGGGCGTATTCTTTTCTCATGCTCGCTCGTTTCAATCTCGACTGGCTCACGAGCACGAATCAAACGCGGAAGCCGACCGAGATCGAATTCAATGCCCCAAGGAATCCATAGACCGGAGAATCTATGACCCATCGCAAGACCGAAGGCCTCATCGCCGCCCCTTTCACGCCGATGCGTGGGGATCGAACACTCAATCTTGACGCCGTCGAAGGCTACGCCCGCTGGCTGCACCGGCAGGGCGTCGTGGGCGCATTCATCTGCGGCACGACCGGCGAGGGCATGTCGCTGACGCTCGACGAGCGCCGTCAACTGGCCGAGCGCTGGGTGACGATCGCCCCGACCGGGCTGCGCGTCGTCGTGCACGTGGGCCACAGCTCGCTTGCGGACTGCCAGGCGCTGGCCGCCCACGCTCAATCCATCGGCGCGGACGGCATCGCCTGCCTGTCGCCGTTCTTCTTCAAGCCGGCGGGTGTCGAGCGCCTGGTGGATTGGTGCGAACAGGTGGCCGCCGCCGCGCCCCGGTTGCCGTTTTACTACTATCACATGCCCTCGATGACCGGCGTGTCGGTCAAGGTGCATGAGTTCCTGCGGCTCGCCAGCCAGCGCCTCCCCAACCTGGCCGGCATCAAGTTCACCTTTGAAGACCTGGACGATTACCAGCGTTGCCTCGAACTCGAGGACGGGCGGTTCGATGTGTTGTTTGGGCGGGATGAACTGCTCCTGTCCGCTCTCAAGCTGGGCGCGCGGGGCGCGGTCGGCAGCACCTACAACTACGCCGCGCCAGTGTATCACGCGCTCATCGCCGCGCATCAGCAGGGGGACTCGACCAAGGCTGCCGCCTTGCAGGCGCTGGCCGTGCGGATGATCAACGCCTTCCTCGGGTGCGGCGCACACCCGATCGCGGCGTTCAAGTGGTTCATGGGCCACGTGGCTGTCGAGTGCGGTCCGGTGCGTCTGCCGCTGGTCAACCCGACGCCCGAACAGAGCGCCGCGCTTGAAACGAGACTCGACGCGTCGGGAGTCTTCGAATGGGTGCAACGCCGTTCCACCGCCTCGGCCGCCGTCGGCGCATGATTCGCACGCCTCTGGCCCTGCTGGCGCTGTGGGTGACGTCCGCCGCGCTTGGCGCTGCCTCGACGGGCTCGCTTCAGTGGAGCGAATTGCCACCTCTGCCCGACGAACTGGGTTTCGCCGGCCCATTCGTCGGCACGCACAACGGTGCGTTGGTCGTGGCCGGCGGCGCGAACTTTCCGGAGAAGCCACCGTGGGAAGGCGGCGCGAAGGTCTGGCACGACTCCGTCTTCGTGCTGGAGAAACCGGATGGCGCGTGGAAACCCGCCGGCAAGTTGCCGCGTCCGCTTGGCTACGGCGTGGCGCTGAGCGCCAAGGACGGCGTGGTGTGCATCGGCGGCAGCAACGCGCAGCGGCATTATGCCGAGGTGTTCCTGCTGCGCTGGGAGAATGGCGAAATCAAGACCTTAGCGTTGCCGTCCCTGCCCAAACCCTGCGCCAACCTGAGCGGTGCGCTACTCGGCAACACGGTGTACGTTGCCGGCGGCATCGAGACGCCAACCGCGACAAATGCGCTGAAGACGTTTTGGTCGCTCGACTTGACGGCAGCGCAACCGCCGTGGCGGGAACTCGAGCCCTGGCCTGGCCCGGCGCGGATGCTCGCTGTGGCGGCGGTGCAGGACAAGTCGTTCTTCCTGGTCAGCGGCGCGGAGTTGAGCGGCGACGCGCAGGGGAAACCAGTGCGCCGCCACTTGAATGACGCCTATCGCTATCAACCCGGTCGAGGTTGGCAACGCGTGGCCGACTTGCCTCGCCCCGCCGTGGCCGCACCGTCGCCCGCGCCCGCGCTTGGCCAGTCCACGTTCCTGGTCATGGGCGGCGACGACGGTTCGCTCGTGAGTTTCCAGCCGCTCGATCTGCACCCGGGTTTCCCGAAGACGATTCTCGCTTACCACACGATCACCGACACCTGGAAACCGCTGGGGACAATGCCCGCGGCGCACGTGACCACCACGCTGGCCCACTGGAACGGCGGATGGGTGATGCCCAGCGGCGAAGTCCGGCCCGGTGTGCGTTCACCCGCCGTGTGGACGATGCAGGCGTCGTTTCAGAAAGCCGCGTTCGGCTGGCTGAACTACGGCATGGTGCTGCTGTACCTGCTGGGGATGGTGAGGATCGGCTTCGTCTGCTCGAAGAAGAACAAGAGCACGAACGATTTCTTCCGGGGCGGCCAGCGAATCCCGTGGTGGGCGGCGGGCCTCAGCATCTTCGCGACGATGCTCAGTTCGATCACTTTCATGGCCATCCCGGCGGCGGCTTACACCGACGGCTGGAATCTCTTCCTCGCCAACTCCTACATCCTCATCACACCGCTTGTCGTGTTCGTTTATCTGCCGTTTTACCGCACATTGAATGTGACCTCGGCCTACGAATATCTCGAGCGGCGCTTCAACGCGGCCACGCGCCTGGCCGGCAGCACGCTGTTCATGCTCTATAACGGTGAACTGGAGCTGGGATCTGACGGTGGCATCGGGCTGGGTCATCCTGATCGGCAGCCTGTTTCACAACCTGCTGCCCTACACCGCGAGCCAGGACGTGGTGCAGCGTTATGTGACCACGCCCGATCAACAGACTGCGGCGCGCGGCATCTGGCTCAACGCGCTGGTGTCGGTGCCGGCGCAGGCTGCCTTCTTCGCCATCGGCACCGCCCTCTTCGTCTTTTACAGACAGCAACCGGCGCAGGTCGACGTCATGCTGCAGAACGATGCCATTTTTCCATTCTTCATCATGTCCCAGCTTCCCGTGGGGGTCGCGGGCTTGATCGTGGCGGGCATTTTCGCCGTGGCGCAATCCACGCTGGCCAGCAGCATGAACTCCGTGGCGACGATCTACGTCACCGATTTCCACCATCGCCTGCGGCCCGGCGCGGGTGATCGAGCCTATCTTCGCGTGGCCCGTTGGGTGACCGTGCTGGTGGGGATGGCTGGCACAGGCGCGGCGCTCGTGATGGCGGCCACGGACATTCGCACGATCTACACGCTCGTCCTCGAGTTCATGGGATTGCTGGGCGGCACATTGTCGGGCCTGTTTGTGCTGGGAATCTTCAGCCGGCGGGCTTGCGGCAAAGGGGCGCTGATCGGCGCGCTGCTGAGCGGCGTGATCGTCTTCACCGTGCGCCTGACTCACCCGCTGAACGTGTATGCCTATGCGCCGATCGGACTGATTTCGTGTGTCGCCATCGGCTGGTTGGTCAGTCTGGGTCTGCCGGCTTCCGCCCGGAATCTCCAGGGGTTGACTCTGCGCGCGGTGGATTCAAAGGCCGCAACCGACTAAACGGGCAGACGGGCGCGTGCGCCCACGACCTCCGCAACGCGCGCCGCCGGCGACCCTGGGAAACCTCCACTCGACCCTCCCGCTCCAACACCTTCAAGGCTTGCCGCAAGGTGGGGCGGCTGATCTGGAGCGCCTCGCAGAGATCCCGTTCCCCTGGGAGAGACTCCGTCCATCGCCCCGGCTCGATCTGGGTGAGCAGCGTCTGGGCCGTGCTTTCGGCCGGCGTCTGGCGGTGGGGCAGGGGGATGGGAAACGAGTCGGGTGCCACTGGTCAAGCGTTATGACCAGAACCTTAGCCTTGAGATGGGTGGGCAGCAAGTGGAAATTGAGAGCAATGCAAGAAGAGACGTGTGGATTCACGGGAGTCCGGGGGCCGGCATTGGGGAGGCGGATCAAGGAATTCGAAACTGGCACTTCAGTCGGAGTGAATTCAGATGTGAGTGTCGGAACTTTTAAACAGCCAACCCCTTGATACCTGACAGTGGGGCGGTCCGGGGCATCACCAAGACCGGGGATGGGGTTCTTGCCTTGACGGGCGTGCACCAGTACAGCGGGACCACCGCGATCAACGGCGGCGCGTGTGGTGTGTTGGGCGGGAATGCCAGCCTGGCGGGCGACTTGAGCTTTGCCCCCGGCGCCGACCTGCTTTTCAGTGACACCGACACGCTCACTGTTGCCGGCAACGTGACCTTTGGCGGTCTCGGCATCGCGGACCTGGTCGGCTTGGATTCCTCCGTGGACAGTACGACCTACGCGCTGATCCGTGGCAACGTCGGTGAGGCCAATGCGGTGGATATCGGCGGCGGCAGGAAGGCCTGCTTTGAGCACGGCAGTTTGAATCTGGTCGTGGTGCCTGAGCCTTCAGGCGTCGCGCTCATGGGCATGGGAATGGGCGCAGTACGGATCGGTCGGCGACGTTTCCGATCTTGTTGAAAACGAGAGCCCGATGCGCCAGATCCGCATGTGCCCGAGCATCGCACGAGGTCCGTCTGGATGAACCGGCAGAGTGGTCAGGGTCCGGGTTGTCGATCAGGGCTTCCTCAGCGGGACGCGAATCGAGCAACGCCGGTCGCTTCTGCCCAACCGTGGCGCCGGGAGACCCGAATGCAAATGCCCAGACTCGCAATGTGAAGGCATTACCAGTAATGAATACCAAGCAAGTCTCCTTGTTCATCCGCAACGCCCTGCTTCTCGCGATCGTGTCCTCCCTCTTCGCCTTCTCACTCACCTCGCGAGCTGCCGGTGGCACATGGATCAATGCCACTAGCGGTGGTCTGTGGTCCGACACGGCACATTGGTCGGATGGAGTCATCCCAGGCGGGGGGGGGCGAGCGATCAAGCATTCATCAATCAACTGGATCTGCCAGGCCCCGAGTTCGTAATCTCCACCGACGGCGCCGCCGTCCCAGCGCTGCGGGCGATCGCCTACAACGACACCGGTGCGGCGCCGGATGCGGTGCTCAAGATCACCGGCGCCAATGCCCTGACCTTGTACAGCACCCAGGGAAACGACCCCATCCTCAACACCGGCGGGTTCGTGCCTGCCAACAATCAGATGCTGGATCTGGATGTTGCGGTGTCGGGATTGGGACCGGATTTCATCAAGCGGTGCGTCGAGATGAATGGCGGGGGTGACTCGTCGCGGATCAATCTGCTCAAGCCGTGGACCGACGTGGCCGGTCTCCGAATGTCGCGAGGCTTGGTGTACCTGCAGGCGGGCAACAACACCCTGCCGACGGACAGTCTCCTGGCGTTTACCGCGGGGGACGTGCACAACTGGTTTTACTTCAACGGCAACAGCCAGGAGTTGGCCGGGCTAATCGGTCCATACCAAAACAAGCACCGCATTTTCAACAACAGCGCCACGGAGGTTACCCTGACCCTCAATGTGCCTGCCGGGAGCGCTCACGCATTCTCAGGCCGCCTCGGATTCAACAACTCGACTGCCCCCGACACCGACTGCAACATTTCGCTCGTCAAGAAAGGCGCGGGCATTCAAACCATGAACCAGAAAAGAAATGCCTATACAGGGACGACGACGATCGAAGAGGGAATACTGAACATCGACAATGAGGGCGACCACAAGGAAGCTCAGTCTTTCGCGTGGACCACGAGTTTGGGAACAGGGGATGAGGGAACAACGGTCAACGCGGGCGCCACGTTGAACATTCAGGGAACGGGAGGGGGCACGGGAGGGGGGGTCTTCTCCGAGCCGCTCACCCTCAGCGGTAACGGCTTTGGGGGCATGGGTGCGCTGCGATTCTCCGGGGACGGCACCGGCGTCGGGATCGGCATCACGTGGAAAGGTGCCATCACGCTCGGGGCGGACACCACGGTCGAGACTTCAACCAACACCATTCAGGCGACGTGCAGCGGCGGCCTCACCGACGACAATTCGGGCTACGGCCTCACCAAGAACGGCGCCGGCACGCTGAACCTCATTCCGGCAACCGTCTCGGGTGATTGCTTTGTGAATGACGGTGCCCTCGGCTTGGGCGCGGGTTCTTCGCTGGGCAGCCTGTTGGTTGCGAATGGCACCACCCTGAGCGTGGCCAACGCGGTGACCGTGGTGAACACGCTGACCTTCAGCGGTACGAGTGCCGTGTTGAACGTTGATTACGGCGACGTGGGTGGAGTCAACCCCGTCGGCGCGGCCATCACCGCCGGCTCGCTGGCCAATCATGCCACGGTCACCGTCAACGTGACCGGGCTCGGATTCGGGGCCACAGGTGCAGATCCCATCGTGTTGCTGGACTACGGCGGCACCAGGAGCGGCAGCGGCACTTTTGTCCAGGGCAGCCTGCCGACCGGTGTGGTCGGGAGCGTCACTGATGACGGCTCGCGCATTCTGCTGAGTATCACCGGCACCGTGAACGACCTGGTGTGGTCCGGGACGGTGGATGGGAACTGGGATCTTTCGACGCTGAATTGGAGTTCGGGCTCGGCCGCCTATCAGCAATCCGGCGGCATAGGCGATATTGTCAAGTTCCTCGACGGCCCCGTCAACAGAGCCGTGACCGTAACCACCACTGTCACCCCGGCCTTGATGATCGTCAACAACTCCAGCGCCTACAGCTTCAGCGGGCCGGGCAAGATCAGCGGCATCACCGAGCTGCGCAAGGACGGGTCTGGCCAACTCACCCTGAGCACGGCCAACGACTACACCAACGGCACCGTGATTCTCGACGGGGACGTGCTGGTGGGGAACAATGCGGCGCTGGGCACGGGCACCATCTTCGTCAACCAACTCGAACTTCCCCAGCCCATCCGGTTCATTAACCTGTCCTCGGACGGCGCCAGCGCGCGGACATTACCCAACAGCGTCTATATCGCCGCCGCCCATGGCACGCCGAACGTCGCCACCCTGGGCAGCGTGTGGAACAACGGCTTGCTGACGATCTCCGGACCGGTCGAGTTCCTGCCCGGCGTTACCCACAACGTGACCATGAACAGTGATGTCACGTTCAGTGGCGGGGTGGTCGGCGGCGGCATGCACAAGCTCGGGTCGGGCACGTGGACCGTGACGGGCGCCCCGGCCAATTTCACCACCGGCTTTGACGTGCGCGATGGGACGTTGGTTTTCAGCGCGGTCAATGCGACGAACACCGGCGCCATTCGCGCAGACGCTGAGAATGCCACCCTGGGCTACGCCCGGGTTGTGGTTACGAATGGCGCCGTCGTGAGGACGGGTGGCAACCTCCTGCTGGGTAATGATGCCGAAGGCATTGGCCGGAACTATTTCGATGTTTCAGCCACCTGCCTTGCCCCCAACGGGGGCATTGTGATGAACCGAAACCGATCCACCTATTCCGAGTTCAACCTGCTGGCGGGCGGCGACGTCACCGTGGAAAGCGTGGGCGTGAGCGGAGCCTTTAATGCCAACCATTCTCAACGGTTCAACTTCAACGGTGGGACGCTCCGCGCCGCCACCAGCACCGGCAGTTTCATGCAGGGCCTCACCGAGGCCGTCATCCAGGATGGCGGAGCCATCATTGACTCGGGCGGTTACAATATTGACGTGAACCAGGCACTGACCGGCACCGGCGGCCTGACCAAGAATGGTCTCGGCCAGCTCACCTTGCAGGGCACCAACACCTTTGCCGGCAACGTTCAGGTTAACGCCGGCGATCTGACCCTCTACTCCGCCCACGCGGGCGCCGGCAGTGTCACCTGCGCTGACGGCACCACCCTGGGCTTCAACTCCTCGGGCAGCAACGAGGTGGTATACCTATCGGCGGCCACGGTCGGCAGCGCGGTGGGCGGCAAGCTCAAGTGCCGGTTCGGTGGCGGACAGACCGGCAACCCCACCTCGCCGGCCGCGCATGTGAGCAACCTCACCCTCAATGGCACCATCACGGTTGATCTCCCGAATTCCGACGGCGCGACCACGGCCGGTGTGATTCCGCTGGTCGGCTATGACACGTTCAGCGGCACGCCGACGTTTGTCGTCGGTGCGCTGGCCGATCTGAACGGCGCGGACTGGGTGGTGTTGAACAGCACCAGCGCCAGGCAAATTCAGCTGGTGCCCAGCGCCGTCACTCTCACTTGGAGCGCCAGCGGGGGCCTGCTCCAGTTGAGCTGGCCGTTGCCGGGAGCGGTGGTGCAGTCCAACTCGGTGAGTGTGGCTGAGCCGAACTCATGGTTCGCCCTTCCGGGTTCGGAAACGGTCACCAGCCTGAGCGTTCCTGTGGATTCAGAGCAGACCCATGTGTTCTACCGTCTTCTGCATCCGTGAGTGTCGACCACCAGCCGGCGGGGGGGAGCGAAGAAACTTCTGGGCGAGACGGATGAGCGTCATAGGAACGCAAAGCGAGATGAACAAGCAATCGCATAGGAACCCGGTCCGCAGCAGTGTTTCGCTGCGGGCCGCCTTCACGCTTATCGAACTGCTGGTGGTTATCGCCATCATCGCGATTCTGGCCGGCATGCTCCTGCCCGCGCTGGCCAAGGCCAAGCAGAAGGCCCAGCAGGTTAACTGCATATCGAACCTAAAGCAGTGGGGGATTTCCTGGATCATGTATACGGACGACCACAATGAGAGCTTTCCCAGTGCTACCCCGCGCGGACAATGGGTCACCGCCCTCAAGAATACCTATAACCGCAAGCCGGATGTGTTGCTCTGTCCCAGCGCGACGCGCAAGAACCCGCCCACCCAAGGCAACAGCGAAGCACGCGGAGACACTCGAACTGCCTACCGCTTTGACCGGAGCGACATCACGGACCCGGACATTGCCACCGATCAGGACGGGTTCGTCCATGCCAGCTATGCCCCCAATGGCTGGCTCTTCACCACAACCAAGGGAAACATGAATTCCAGCGGGCTCTTTAAGAAGCTGACGTCGGTCATGACACCTACGGATACGCCGATGATGGGTGATTGCACTTGGCGGCACGCGGCACCGGGCCATCCTCCTGATCAAACCGAGAGCACGGCATTGACCCCTCCCAGCGGACCGGACCTGAAGCTGGCGGGAACTTATGAAATCGCACAATTTGCCATGAAACGCCATGGCAAGGGAATCAGCCTGCTTCGGTGCGATGGCTCGGCTGGGAATGTCAAAGCGGTCACACTCTGGGGCTCCTTCCAATGGAGCGTGAACTACGACCAAGGCCTCGGCCAGCGTTACTTCGACAACAGCCCGCAGGGCAGGTGGCTGTATTGAAGTCGATTCCGCGACAAGGGTTTCCTCGGATCCGACCAAGAAATGCGTGGTCGTCTGCACCTGGCGGCAATTTGTTGCCGCCCAAGGCGTCCAGGTTGGGGAATGTGTTGCCCATGAGGCGGGCAATTGACTTCTGCCCGCTGGGACGTTGGAATGTGCGAAAACCTTGAAAGCCAGAGCCATCCGCAGCCAGGCACTCACCTGCCAGTTGGCCGGAGCGCTGTTTGCGCCTCACGCCGCCGGCGCGCCAACCACCGAAGCCCGTCCCAACATCCTGCTCATCATTTCCGAGGATAACGGTCCGCAGCTCCGTTGCTACGGCGATCCTCACGTGAAGGCGCCCAACCTGGACAAGCTGGCGTCTCAGGGCTATCGCTTGTATCGCGAGGAGACGCCCAACATTCCGCGCAGTCTCAAGGCGGCCGGCTACCGCACCGGCAAAACCGGCAAGCTGCACAGCAACTATCCCGACGCGCATGATCCATTCCTCAAGCCAGGGGACGGGCTGCCCAAGAATCCGCTCACAGGCCAGGAGGTGGCATCGCTGCCCAGATCGCCGGCGGCCGAAAAGCCGGCCAAGAAGAACAGGAAGAAGCAGCAAACGGAATGAGACTGCCGGTTGTCATCCCACCGATTCTCCTGCTGCTGCAGTTGGGACCACTGGCTGCGGCCGACGTGCTCGAGCAAGCGGTCGCTGTCTCCACGTTGAGGCCGAGCGCAGATGCATCTGCTTTCAAGGGACTCGGGGCGTTTCTGGGAGCGCCGCTGTCGCTTTCGATCCAGCCTTTCTGGAAGGGCGGCGGCGGCACGAGCATCGTGACGGCCCAGGACGGCTCGGTGATAGCGTTTCAATCCATGGCGAGCAACAGAGTCCGCCGCAGCACGGATGGCGGCGTGACCTGGGGCGCGGACATCGAGATCGGCCCTGGCGCAACCTTCGCCAACGCCATCGTGGATGAGAGCACCGGGGAGATTCTCCATAATTCGCGCGAGCACATGAGCCGCGGAAACCGCTTCGTTGCGTGGAGTCAAGACGGCGGCGAACTCTGGCTGGACGCCTATCTCAGCGCGGAGCTGCCGGACGGCCCGCGTGGCAGTTCCTACGGCTGCATGGGCGGGATGATTCGCCTCCCGGTGGAGGGGCTGGACATCCTGCTCTCCAGCAACCTCGACACGGACGCCGGACGCATGCCCGACCGGGTGGGTGCAAGCATCACCAAGCAGCGGGAGAAGATCGCCGTGTGGGCCAGCTTCAATGGCGGCGACCTTTCCGATCTGCTGGACAGACGATCCGATCCCCAATGATGAAGACGACCATCACTCTCCTCACCGCCCTGCTGCTCGCGCCGCTGGCCGCGTTGCCGGCTGCCGACGGCCCGCGCCCGAATGTCCTCATGATCATCGCGGACGACTTGAACGATTGGATCGGTTGTTTGCAGGGGCATCCGGATGTGAAGACGCCGAACCTGGACCGCCTGGCGAAGCGCGGATTGCTCTTCGCGAACGCGCATTGTGCCGCGCCCGTCTGCAACCCTTCGCGCGTGGCCACGTTCACCGGACGGCGACCAAGCAGCAGCGGCGTCTATGGCAACGACACGGTTTGGCACGAGGCCTTGCCCGGTGTGGCGACGATTCCGCAGCACCTCAAGGCGAACGGCTACCACGTGGCGGGCGGCGGCAAGGTCTATCATCACCCGCCGGGTTTCAATCGCCGCAGCGACTGGACCGAGTATTTCGACCAGGTGTTCGACGGGCATTACCAGGCGCAGTGGGCCCGAGGCGAGAAGCCGAAACACTTCACGTGGCCGGCAGGTTTTCCGCTGAATCAATTGCCCCGGGTGAAGGCGCTCACCCCGCCGCCAGTCAACCCCAACGAATTTGACTGGGGCGAATTCGACAAGAGCGACTCGGAGATGGGCGACGGCCAGATGGTCGAATGGGCCGCGAAGTTTCTCAAGCAGCCACCCCGCCAGCCGTTTTTTCTCGCCGCTGGCATCTACCGTCCGCACGTGCCGTGGTATGCCCCGCGCAAGTATTTCGAGATGTATCCGGCCAACCGCGTGACGCCACCGCCATTCAAGGCCGATGACCTCGAGGATCTGCCGCCCGCCGGGAAGGAGATGGCCGCGTTCCGGGCTGAGGACCTCGAACTGGTCCGGCAGGCGGGCCAATACGAGCGAATCCTCCAAGCCTATCTGGCGAACGTCACTTTTTGCGACGCGCTTGTCGGCCGGCTGCTCGATGCGTTGGACGCCAGCCCCGCCGCCAGGAACACCATCATCGTCTTCTGGTCCGACAACGGTTTTCATCTCGGCGAGAAGCAGCATCTGCACAAGTTCACGCTTTGGGATCGGTCCACGCGCCTGCCGTTCATTGTCGTGGCTCCCGGCGTGACGCGCGAGCAGGGCCGCACCGAGCGCCCGGTGAGTTTCGTGGACCTCTTCCCGACCTTGAACGATCTCTGCGGCCTGCCGTCGGTCGCGAACCTCGACGGCGTCAGCCTCGTGCCGTTGCTCAAAGACCCGCAACGCGAGTGGGAACAACCCGCGCTGACCACGCACGGTCCCGGCAACCACGCCCTCTGCAACGAACGCTGGCGTTACATCCGCTACGCCGACGGCGGCGAGGAGCTTTACGATCACCAGAACGATCCGAACGAATGGATCAATCTGGCGAGCAAGCTGGAGTTTGCGAGCGTCAAAGCCGAACTGGCGAAATGGCTCCCGAAAACAGACGCGCCCAACCTCTCGACCAAGGCCAAACGCAACAAGGAAAAGAAGAGCGAATGAACCCCAGCATCAAGACGGTCTTTCACGCATTCACCGCGTTGTTGCTGGCGCCTCTATTCCCGGCAGTCAGCAACGCGCAGAGCGCCACGCACCAAGGCGATGTCACCGCCGTCACGGTGATCCGCCGGGTTGAGCAGCATCCGCAGGCAGGGCGGTTGTGGCAGCCTTTCATCATTCAAGGCGAGAAGAGAAAGCAACTCATCGTGGCCTTCGGCGCCATGGCCCATGGCAAGAAGGACATGGGCGACATCCTCGCCAGCCTCTCCCGGGACGACGGCCAGACCTGGGAAACGCCGGTTGCCATCTTCGATCACAACCAGCGCCAGGGCGCGATCCAGTTCGCCTACGCCAACCCGGTCCTATACCGCGCGCCGGGGCAGGATGTGATCTGGTGCTTTGCGATGCGGTGTCCGATCGCCTTTGACAACAGCGAGGAGTCGCAGTTGGTGGGCGCCTTCAGCGCCGATGGCGGACGCTCATGGACGCCGGTCGAGATGGCCATGCACTACACGGGGCCGCTCATTCTCAACGCCGGCATCGTGGAGGCGGAGTTTAACGGCCAGAGGCGATTTCTCCTGCCCGCACACCGCAACACGCTGCAAAAAGACCCGCGCGGCTCGCGCGACCATTTCATCCTGAGCAGCACCAGCCTGCTGGAGTGGAAACTCGATGCGTTCATTCCGCAGCCGACGAACGCCGGCGTCTTCTTGCACGAGGGCAACCTCGCTGCCGGCGACGCGCCCGGCGAGCTCAAGATCGTCATGCGCACCGCCAACTACGATCAGGACGAGCTCACCACCGAGCCGCCGCGCGCCTACTCCAGCGTCAGCAAGGACGGCGGCCGGACCTGGAGTGTGGCGAGGGAAGAACCGGACTTGCATAACGCCAAATCGAAAGGCTTCTTCGGTCGCGCCGCGAACGGCACGCATATCTACGTTTACAACGACGGCCCGGCCCAGCGGGACAAGACGCCTGAGTTTCCGAACGGCGGACGAATGTCATTGCGTTACAAGACCAAGCCGCCCGGCGGCGCGTGGAGCGCGCAGAAGACCTTTTTCGACGCCGGCATCAAGAATTCCTATCCCACGCTCATCGAGGTCGCCCCGGGGGAATTTCGGGCGGTGTGGGACAGTGGCACCGCCGACACGCCACGGACCCATATTCACTTTGGCAAACTCACGCTCAAGCCATGAACGCAACGCAACTACGTCAACAACTGCGCGCCGGGAAAACGGTGATCGGCACGCTCATCGTTTCCCCTTCACCTCGCTGGCCCGAGGCGGTGCGGAGCTGCGGGCTGGATTTCGTCTTCATTGACACCGAGCACATCGCGCTCGACCGCGCCCAGTTGAGCTGGATGTGCCAGGCCTACGCGGCGCTGGGGTTGCCACCGATAGTCCGCATTCCATCGCCCGACCCTTACGCGGCCGCGATGGCTCTGGATGGTGGCGCGGCGGGTATCGTGGCGCCGTATGTCGAAACCGCCGGGCAAGTGCAGGCGCTGCGCGGCGCGGTCAAGCTGCGGCCCATCAAGGGGCGGCGACTTCAGGAAATGCTCCAGGGCAATCCCGTCGAGCCGGAACTCGACACCTACCTCAGGAACGGCGCCAACGACCGGCTGCTGATCGTCAACATCGAAAGCGCTCCGGCCATCCAGGCGTTGAATGAGATCCTGGCCGTGCCCGGTTTGGACGCGGTGCTGATCGGCCCGCACGATCTCTCCTGCAACCTCGGGGTGCCGGAGCGCTACGACCATCGTGACTTCCTTGGCGCCTGTGAAACGATCTTCATCAAAGCGCGAGCGGCGGGGGTGGGCGCGGGCATTCATTTCTGGGGCGAGATCGAGCAGCAGACGCGGTTCCTCAGACTCGGGGCCAACTTGCTCATTCATAGTTCGGACATCACGCTGTTCAAGAAACATCTCGAAGCGGATTTGCAGGCCATCCGGCAGGCCGCCGGTCTGGCGAAGGAAACCCGGGGCGTGCGCGCGGAAATCAACATTTGAGCCATCCATCTGCGTTCAGGGGCCAAACGACCAAACGGCACCCTGTCAGTCAAAGCAGCCCATCATGCGCATCGTAGTGTTGGACGGTCACACGTTGAACCCCGGCGACGTGAGCTGGGACGGTTTGCAGGCGCTGGGCGACTGTGTCGTTTACGACCGCACGCCGCCGGCGCAAGTCGTCGCGCGCGCCCGCGAGGCGGAGATCGTGTTCACCAACAAGACGGTGCTCGACGCCGTCACACTCCGGGCGCTGCCCATGCTCCGTTACATCGGCGTACTGGCCACCGGCTACAATGTCGTGGACGTGCGCGCGGCGCGCGAGCGCAACGTGTTGGTCACGAACATTCCGACCTATGGCACGCGCTCGGTGGCGCAGCACGTGTTCGCGTTGCTGTTGGAATTGACCCAGCACGTGGGGCATCACGCGGACACGGTTCGTGACGGGCGCTGGTCCACCTCCCCGGATTTCTGTTACTGGGATCATCCCTTGATCGAGCTGGAAGGGTTGACGATGGGCATCGTGGGTTTCGGCCGCATCGGTCAGGCAGTGGCCACGCTGGCTTTGGCGTTCGGCATGAAAGTCCTCGCGTATGACCTTCAACCGCCACCGGTTCTGCCGCCGGGCGTGCGGCTGGCGGACCTCGACGCGGTGTTTGCCCAAAGCGACGTCATCAGCCTGCATTGTCCGCTCACCGCCGAAAACCAGGGGCTGTTGAATGCCCGGCGACTCGGGACGATGAAACGGTCGGCTTTCCTCATCAACACCAGTCGCGGCCCCCTCATCAACGAAGCGGATCTCGCGGCTGCGCTGAACGCCGGCCGGATCGCCGGCGCGGGGTTGGACGTGCTGGCCGTCGAACCGCCGCGGGCCGACAATCGGCTGTTGACAGCCAAGAACTGTCTCATCACACCACACATTGCCTGGGCCACGCATTCGGCCCGGCTGCGCTTGATGCAGATCGCCGTCGAGAACCTGCGCGCCTTCCTCGCCGGCCAACCGGTCAACGTGGTGAACTGAGGCGCTGATAACTCCCGAGCCTGCGAAGCCGAACTGCTGCTGCCGGCCGGCGTCGCCTCGCCGATCCCGGCACTGGCGCCCGATGATCCGACGGGTTGGAAACGCTGCCGTCTGCCCTCAGGCGGCGGGCGCTTCGACATACTTGTTTGTGGTGTCCCATGTCGTTGGGACTCCAAGGCTCTTCGAGTTTTGGGCCACGCCGCCGCCGCCAGGCCCGCGAAGCTGCGGCCATGCGCTCCCGCCCCCGGCAGACGCCGACACCGGAATTCCCCCCGCCAGGAATCCGGCACAGATACGGCGTATCGCTTCGTTTCTCATCGTGGCCCCGCAGTTACAAGTTCTCCTGCTCATTAAGGCTCTGTGCAAGCAATAGCTCCGGTTCTGCTGGAGGGGATTGGGCTCGTTGGCGAGGTTCGACGAAGGAGCAAAGCCTTGACCTCTGTGACTGAGGAGCAACGGCGCCAGCGAGCCCAATCATGGCCACGGGTGTGGTGGGGGCGAGGGAGGCCGATCTGGGGCACGCGATGGGAGAAGCTCAGGAGTGAATTGTCAACCATTTAGATGCGACCCCATTGCCTCGATTGGCCGGGGGGTGGCGGGGAGGACGAGGATGTTTTCGGGGGTGACGTGGAGGGCGAGCTGGGCGTCCCGGGTGCGGATCTCGAGGGGATTGGCTTCGATGGCCTTGAAGGTGAGGCCGGGGGCGGCTTCGAGGAGGTACTGTTCGACTTCGCCGAGGTAGGTGACCTGCAGGATGCGGGTGTTCCAGCAGTTGACGGGGGCGGGGCCGATGCTGACGGCTTCGGGGCGGAAGCCGATCCAGACGGGCTGGCCGTTATCGAGGCCGGGTCGGGGCAGGGCTTGAACCGGGCCGCAGGCGGTAGCGACGCTGAGGGCTTTGGGGTCCTGACGGGCGACGGTGCCGGGGAGCCAGTTGGTTTCGCCGATGAAATCGGCGACGAACCGGCTGGCGGGGTTTCGGTAGATGTCGCGTGGGGATCCGACCTGTTCGATGCGGCCATCGCGCATGACGGCCATGCGGGTGGCGAGGGAGAGGGATTCCTTTTGATCGTGGGTCACGTAGATGGACGTGATGCGGGTCTGCTGATGGATCTGGCGGATTTCATCCCGCATTTCGAGGCGGAGCTTGGCGTCCAGGTTGGAGAGCGGTTCGTCGAGGAGAAGGACATCGGGCTCGACCACGAGCGCGCGGGCGAGGGCCACGCGCTGCTGTTGTCCGCCGGAGAGTTGCGTGGGGGACCGATCCCGGTAGTCGGCCATCTGGACGGTTTCGAGAGCGCGCTGGACGCGGCGTTCCCGCTCGGTGCGCGGGAGTTTCCGGACTTCGAGTCCGTAGGCGACGTTGTCGGCGACGGTGAGGTGGGGCCAGAGGGCGTAGTTTTGGAACACCATGCCGGTGTTGCGGTGGTGTGGGGGGACGCCGTTCATGCGGCGGTCGCCGAAGTGGATTTCGCCGGTGTCCGGCTGGTAGAATCCGGCGATGAGTCGGAGCAGGGTGGTCTTGCCGCAGCCGGAGGGTCCCAGGAGGAAGAACATCTCGCCGTCGTGGATCTCGAGGGTGATGTCGGACAGGACCGGCGTGGGGCCGAAGGATTTCCCGACGGCTTTGAGGGAGATGTTCATGGGGCGAGAGCGAGGGTGAGCTTGCGGTATTTCTGCTGCGCCCAGGTTTGCCATTCGAGCCTGGTTCGGTTCCGGAGGGCGGGGTCTTTCCAGGGCGTCTGGGCGAGGGTGCGGGCCTCGTTTTCGCCGAGGGGGACGCTGCCGTACGCGGCGCGTTCGGGGGCGGGGAGGCCGCGGCGGACGAGGGCTCGCCAGGCGGCTTCGAGCTCGGCATGGGTGTCGACCAGGAGGGCTCCGGCGAGAGCGGCGACGACTTCGCGGCGTTCCCGGGCGACGTGAGCGGAGTAGTTGAACGCACGCGGCAGGTCGAAGGGGGAATAGGCGATGTTGCTGACCTCGCGATAGCGCCGGTAGAAATCGGGGCGGACGGACATTCGTTCGATCGAGAACTGCTGGGCGCCCTCGGGATGGCCTCGGGGCAGGAACCAGAGCTTTTGTCCGGGTTCGCCGAGGACGAACTCGAGGAACCGTCGGGCGATGGGGAGATGGGGTGCGCCTTTGAGGATGCATATGCCGTCCGGGCTGACGGCGGTAAAATCCTCGGGAAGGACGAACGTCATGTTGGTGCGGCCGGCGACGGCCACCTGGGTGAAGCCATAGAAATCGATGGCGAAACCGCAAGCGACCTCGCCCAGGGTGATTTCCTTGGCGGTGGTGGAGGAGAGGCGGTCGAATTTGCGGACGTTCCCGGCGATTTCGGTGAGGACGCGCCAGCCCTGTTCCCAGCCGTAGGCTTGGAGGAAGGCTTCGAACATGTTGTTCATGGTACCGCTATTGCGGGGGTCGCCGGCGCCCACCCAGCCCAGGAGACGGGGATCGGCCAGTTGCTCCCAACGGGTGATCTGAGGGAGGCCGCATCGGGCTTGAACCCGGGTGTTTTGCAGGATGCCGAAGCTCGACAGTGCGGCGCCGTACCACTGGTATTGGGGATCGTAGAGCTCGACTCCGTTGGCGGACTGGGGAATGGCGCCCAGGATGTCCTGCGGCAGCCGGTAAGGCTCGGTGAGTTGCCGGTCGGCCAGCAGGAGGTAGGGCTCGGGTCCGCCGCCAAAGAAGCAATCGATGCCGATGCCCTTGGGTTTGCCGGCGAATTCGGATTGGACGAACTTGAGGGCGTCGGCGGTTCCGCCCAGGTCCCGCCACTCGACGGTTGCGGGCTCGCGGAACGTGGATTGGTGCCAGGCACGAAAGGCGCGACCGAACTCATGGCGGATCGAGCTGGCGTGGGGGGAGATGACGACGACGGTGGGTTCAGCGCATGGCGCCTGGGGGTCAAGGCTGGCGGCCAGGAGCAGGAAGGCGGCTCTCCAGGGCAGGCTTTTCCGCGAGCTCGTTTGGCATCCGCACGCGGTGGGGTTTCCGTTCATGCCGATGCCGTGGCGGTCAGGAAATACGTTCCAGGGCGGCGATGCGGTTGGCGAGGGGCGGGTGGGTGCTGAAGAGGAGGCGGAGGAGGCCTCCGCCTTGTCCGTGGATCTTGAGCGTGTCGAAGGCGCCGGCCTGTTTGGGCGCGGGCCGCATGCGGGCGCTCAACTCCTGGAGGGCGCGCAGCGCGGCGATCATGTTTTCGCGACCGCCGTACTCGGCGCCGCCGGCGTCGGCCCGGTACTCACGCCAGCGGGAGAACCAGCAGGTCACGATGGCTCCCAGGAGCGAGAAGACGATCTCGAACACCATGATGAGGGCGTAATGGAGGAAGAAGCTGGGGCTGTCGTCCTCGTCGTCGCCCCGGCGGAGGAGGTTAGCGACGGCGAAAGCGGCGATGCGGGCGAAGAACATGACGAAGGCATTGATCACGCCCTGGATGAGGGTCATGGTGACCATGTCGCCATTGGCGATGTGGGCGATTTCGTGGGCCAGGACGCCGCGGATTTCGCGGCGGTCCATTTGTTGGAGGAGGCCGGTCGAGACTGCGACGAGCGCGCGCGAGCGGGTTGGGCCGGTGGCGAACGCGTTGGGATCCGGGGAATTGTAGACTCCGACCTCGGGCATGACGGGCAGGCCGGCGCGCTGGGCCAGTTCGTGGACGGTCTGGACGAGGATTCGAGCCGAGGCGTCGGGAGCATCGGGCGGGATCACTTGGACGCCCACCATCCACTTGGCCATGAGGCGGGAGAGCGCCAGGGAAACGAACGCGCCGATCATCCCGTAAGCGAAGCAGAAGATGAGGAGCGTTTGGTAGTTGCGGGAACCGAGGCGGTGGTTGACGCCCAGCAAGCTGAGCACGAGAGATAACGTCAACAACACCAAGAGGTTGACGGTGAGAAACAACACCACACGTTTGGCCATTCCTGCGATCTTCATAGGTCAAGCGTTTCCATCGTTGTTGTTCAGCCCGCGGACGGTCCCAGCTCCGCTACTGACGGATCCCGGTCCAGCCGCCGGATCGGCGTCCAAGATGGATGCAAGAGGTTCCGTGCGCAAGTGGAAGTGGTGGGCCCAAATCCTCCTTGCCCCGAGCGCAAGGGCTCAGGACGCCGATGGCGATGGGGGCGTGGCCGGGGTGTGGGGAGCGACGGCCGGGGCGGCGGGCTTTCGGTGCTCGGTGTAGGTGATGAGCCCGGCGCCCAGCATGATGAGGCAGACACCGCACCAGCGAAGGGAGGGGACCTGTTCCTTGAGGATGAATCGGGCTGCGAGCGTAGTCAGGACGAAGCCGAGCGACGTGAGCGGCCAGAGGAAGCTGACGTCGCTGCGGGCCATCAGGACCAGGAGCCCGGCGAAGAAGAGGGCCTCGAACAGGACCCCGAGCAGGACATTGGCGTTGGTCAGGCCGCGGCCCACCACCCGGGCGATCTCGGTGACGGAGAAGGTCTGGGGCGAGCCGATCTGCTTGAGTCCATGGCTGAGGAAGACGACACCGATCGCCTCGAACACGAGCGCGACGAGGAGGATGAGGAGAAGACGAACCATAGCGTCAGAGGTCCTGATAGCGGATGAGTTGGATACCGGCGCGGTCGACGGCCTGGCGCACAGGCCGGCTGACCAGCGCGTCGAGTTCGTGGCGAAACTCGGTCAGGGAAGGATGAGAGTAAAGCTCAGAATCGCCGGCCGGCAGGCGATCCAGCAACCGGAGGAGAAACGCTTCATCGACGCGGCCGTTTTGGAGCAGGCCAAAGACGCGTTGCGTGGTGCGCAGCCCGGCCTGGCGCAACCGGGAGCGGGCGGCGGCGGCGAGAAGGGCGAAGACGAGGGCGTGGCCGAGGCGGTAGGCCCAGCGGCCTCCTGCCAGGCGGAGATTGAGCGGGAGGGGATCGCGAGTCAGCCGGAGGCCGCGGAGCCGCGGGTCCGCGGGCGGATCCAGGATCAGCCGGAGGACGGTAGGATGGAGGTGGATGTTCAGATGCCCGTTGAGGTGATCGAGGGGAAGGTCGGTGTCGGCGAAGCGTTGGAACTGAGCTTCGATCTCGCGGCGGAGCAGCGATCGGAGGTGCGTGAGGAAGAAGTACCGCAAGCCGGCACGGACGGGGGAAGGGTCGAAGTGGCCTTGGGGGCGGACGAGTTCCGGGGCTTGGTCGGGGGTGAGGGCGGCTGTTCCGCAAGCCAGGACGAGGTGGAGGCCGACGCCGAGGCGGGGGTGTTGCCGGGCGAGCGCGACGGCGTCGGCGGCGGCGGGCTCATTCACCATGAGGCTGGCGCTGGTGAGGATGCCGTGCGTGTGTGCCTGGACGATGGCGGCGTTGATGGCCGGGGAACGGCCGAAGTCGTCGGCGTTGACGATCAGGCGTCGGGGTTCACGCGGGCCCATAGTTTGGCAGGCGGGATCGGGTGCGGCAGCGCCACCAGGTGCGGAGGATCAACCGCAGTTTTGTGGCTTTGCCGACCCGGAGGGTGCCCGGGGCGAACACGTTGAAGTGCCGGGCTTCGAGCCGCTCGAGCAATCGCCAGTAGACGGCGCCCATCAGTTCGGCGGCCTGCATGGCGGGCTGGTCCTCGACCGGGAGGAGGTTCCGGGCCTGTGCGTAGAAGTGGCGGGCTCGACCGGCGACGGCCTCTGCCAGGGCGCGGTAGGCCGGGGTGTAGCGGTGGCGGAGGAGATCGTCGCGGCTCACGCCAAAGCGCCGGCGTTCGTCGGCGGGCAGGTAGACCCGGCCGCGGTCCGCGTCGTCGGCGACATCGCGGAGGATGTTGGTGAGCTGGAGGGCTTTGCCGAGAGCGACGGCGTAGTCGCGGCATTGGGGATTACGGTAGCCGAAGATCTCGATCGAGAGGAGGCCCACGACCGAGGCGACGCGGTAGCAATAGAGCTCGAGTTGGGTGGCGTCCGGGTAATCAGTGATTTCAAGATCCATGGCGACGCCTTCGAGAAGATCCTCGAAGTGGACATGGGGCAGGTGGTAGCGGGCGATGACCGGCTGGAGCTCCTGGAGCACCGGGTGTTCCGGCCTGGCTTCCGAGAATGCGACGGCGAGGCCGCGCCGCCAGTCCTCGAGCTGTTGCCTGCGGCGGCTCTGGGGGGTGGTCTCCTCGTCGGCCAGATCGTCGACCTGGCGGCAGAAGGCGTACAGGGCCGACATAGCCTTGCGCTTCTCCGGACGGAGAAGAATGAACGCCAGAGCGAGGTTCGAGGCGCTCTTGCGGGTGATCGACTGGCTGACGGCGTAGCTCAAAGCGACGGAGGCGCCTGGCCTTCGGGTCGCGGGGGCGGCAGGCCGCCGGTCTCGGCGAGAGTCGGATTGCGCCGGCGATGTTCGCGCCGGCGTCGGCGGTGACGGTGGTGATGCGTGGACGAATGGCTTTCCTCGTCCCCGTCTCCGCCGGCGTCGGCATCGGTCGCGGAAGACGAATGGGAGCTGGAGTCGATGCCCGACGCGCGAGTGCGAGAGGATCGGTGCGAGTGACGGTGGGAGCGATGCCGCCGCCGCCGCCGGACGAAGCCGGCCCAGAGCATCAGCACCAGGAGGACGACGGCGCCTGCCGCGATGACCACCAGGGCATCCTGGAGCATGCCCGGAACCCGCGGCAGATCGACGACGCGTCCTCCGCCCGAGTCCGGCATACCTGGCTGTCCGGCGAGGAGCTGAAGGCTCACGGCCTTTCCTTTCCGGGCGCCGGGGCCGTTTCCTCCTCGGGGCCGTCGCCGGTTTCGATGTTGAGGCGTTGCATGCGGTGGCGCAAGGCGTGTCGGGTGATCCTGAGATGCTCGGCGGCGCGGGTCACGCTGAAACCATGTTTCTCGAGAGCAGCGAGGATTTGCTGGCGCTCGAACCCTGAGACCAGATCGTCGAGATTGGCGGGCTCGCCGGGTGCGGCATCCGCTTTCCGGAGCCGCGTTTCGATTTGGAAGTCGGGCAGGCTGTCCGCCTGAAGATCGGTGTGGTTTTCCAGGATCACCGCTCGCTCGATCGCGTTGCGGAGCTCGCGGACGTTCCCGGGCCAATGGTGGCCTTTAAGCTTCTGGACGGCTGTCGGGCTCAGCCGCCGGATCCCCTTGTTCATGCTCAGGCAGAAGTGCTGCAGGAAATGGTCCGCCAGCAGCAGGACGTCGTCCTCGCGATCCCGCAGCGGCGGCGGCTGGAACTGCACGACGTTCAGCCGGTGAAACAGGTCTTCGCGGAAGAAATTGTCGCGGATCGCCTTGACGATGTCCCGGTTCGTGGCGGCGATGAGCCGGACGTCGACCCGGAGTTCCCGGTTGCCGCCAACCCGGGTGAAGGTGCCGTCTTCGAGGAAGCGCAACAGCTTCGCCTGCAGCGGGCGGCTCATGTCGCCGATCTCATCCAGGAAGATCGTCCCGCCATCGGCTTCCTCGACCCGCCCCGCTTTTTGTCGGAGGGCGCCGGTGAAGGCCCCCTTCTCGTGCCCGAACAGCTCGCTTTCGAGCAGGGTCTCCGGGATGGCGGCGCAGTTGATCCGGATGTAGGGCTTTTCGCGGCGGTGGCTGAGGCTGTGGAGGGCGCCGGCGATCAACTCCTTGCCGGTGCCGCTCTCGCCCAGGATCAGGACGGTGGCGTTGGTGGGGGCGACGGTCTGGATGAGCTGCCGGAGCTGGACCATCTTGGGGGAGTCCCCGATGATCTGTTCGAGGCGATAGAGGTTGCCGGCCTGGGCCCGGAGGGCAGCGTTTTCCTGGAGCAGCTGGTATTCCTTGGCGCAGCGGGCGACGGCATGGAGAAGTTCCTCGGGCGCAAAGGGTTTCGCCAGGTAATCGATCGCGCCGGCCTTGATCGCCTCGACGGCAAGCCGCGGCGTGGCGTAAGCGGTGATCATGAGCACCGGGAGCGAGGGCCATCGGCTCCGGATCTGCTTCAGGAACTCGTAGCCGCTCATTCCCCCGAGGCGGGCGTCCGTGATCACCATGAACACCTCGGTCTGCTGCAGCGTCCGAAGCCCTTCTTCCGCCGACTCGACCGCGCAGACCTCGTATCCTTCGTCCGCCATGATGGCCTGCAGGGAAAGGCGCATGTTCTTCTCGTCATCGACGAAAAGCAGCGGTGGCAATGGCAGGCTCATGGCTTCAGTCGCACCAAGGCTCGGGCGGGGAAGGTTAGGATGAACCGCGCCCCCTTTCCAAGTGCAGATTCAACGGCAACGCGTCCGCCGTACATTTCGACATTATGTTTGACGATAGCCAGGCCCAGGCCGGTACCCTTGTCCCGGGTCGAGAAATACGGCTCGAAGATCCGTTCGAGGTTCGCCGGCGCGATGCCCGGGCCGTCGTCGGCGATGGTGATGACAACCGAGGTGTCCTCGCCCAACGCGGTGGTGATCCAAAGGTGACCGCGGCCGCCGGTGGCCTCGCGGGAGTTCTGGAGGACATTGACGAAGACCTCGGCCAGGTGGCTGCGCTGAGCCAGCAGGTGAGGCAGGCCCATCGCATACTCGCAGTGGATCTGGACCTCATATTTCACCGCCGGGGGGAAGACTTGCAGGAGCGCTTCTTGGAGGAGCTCGCGGACGTCGAGCCGGTCGACGCGCCCCTCGCTGAGCTGCGCATAGCCCATGAGCTCGGTGATGAGCCTGTCCGATTTCTCGACCTCCTCGCGAATGATCGCGATCTGCTGGGTGATGGTCTTGCCCTCGCGGACCGTCCGCTGGAGCGTGTACGAGGCGTTGTTGATGATGGCCAGGGGGTTCTTCAGCTGATGCGCAATCTCGGCAGCAAGCCGGCCGGAGGCCTCGAGCTGCTGTCGGCGGAGGGCGAGTTCCTTTTGTTCCTCCTGCCGGCGGCGCTGGCGGTCGAGGAGCACCTGCATCGTCCAGCACCAAGCCGCCACCGCGGCCATTAGCAGCAAACGGAGGACGAACGACATCCCCAGTTCCGGCATTGCCGGCGCGTCCATTGCCGCCGCCGCTTCCTCCTCGAGCGTGGGCGGCACGGCGTCCATTCGCGTGATGGTGCGGTCCATGAGCACGCCGCCCGCGTAACACAAGCCCATGAGGACATTGAGAACGACCTGGGGCACGGTGGCGCTTACGCTCAGGGAATTCCTCAGGACGAGCCCCAGATAGAGCCAGTAGAGAGAGCTCTCGATGCCCCCCGTGACCGTGATCAGCATGCCCAGAAACAGGCCGTCGACCAGGGCGCTGACGAAGACCGTCCATTGGACGAGCGGCCGCGGGACCTGGCGGACGCCCAGGATGACGAAGGCCACGCCGAAGTTGAGGGCGACGTAGACCATGAACACGTACTGCACCACGCGTTGCGCGAAGCACCAGGTCACCTTCTCCGCGGCGATGTTCGGATTGATCGGGGAATCCGACACCCAGTTGGACCAGTAGAGGAAGTACAGGAGCAGGACGATGACGAATCCCTTCGCCAGGAGGCCGATGTCCCGCTCGATCAGGTTGATGCGGGTCAACTGCTGCACGGGGTCTGGCGACGACATCGAGAGCAACTCGATGCGGGAGATCGAAGGCTCGCTGGATGGGGAACTCTTCGGCATCGGCGCTACGCGGATCCCAGCAACTCGAGCGCGCGCGCCGCGATCCGGTCCACCGGCCAGAGGCGGCCGGGTCCCTCGTGTCCGCAGGCCAGCACGCCCTCTTCAGGCCCGATGAACTCCGTCCCGCGCGCGCGGAGGGTGGCGACGTGGGCCTGGGTGGCCGGATGCAGCCACATGCGGGTATTCATGGCCGGTGCCAGGAGCACCCGCGTCTCCGGCCGCAGGGCCAGGGCAACGCACGAAAGCGCGTCGTCGGCCAGGCCGAGGGCCAACCGGCCCAGCGTGTGGGCGCTGGCCGGAGCCACCAGCAGAAGCTGGGCGGCTTCGGCCAGGGCGATGTGCGCTGGCCGCCAGCCGTCCAGGGCTTGAAAGAGATCGGTCACCACCGGATGGCGCGACAGGGTCTGGAAGGCCACCGGCGTGACAAAGCGCTGGGCGTCGGCAGTCAGCACCACGCGGACATCAATTCCCTGACGAGCCAGGAGGCTCGTCAGGTCAATGGCGCGGTGCGCTGCGATCGAACCCGTGACCCCCAGGACCACCACCGGCGCGGAGGAAGAGCTCATGGTGACCGCAGTCTACCGGGTCCAGGCTGGAAACGCCAGCGGGAGGTGCTCAGGCCGAAGCGGAACCGTCCTCGGAGAAGGGCGGGATCACGCGACCGGTCCGCATCTTCTCGGCCTCGTAAAGGAGCTGCATGCGCCGGAGATCCTCGGTCACCGTTGTGCTGATCACGAGGAAATCGAACTCGCGCCAGCGGGCGATTTCGGCGCGGGCTGCGGCGAGGCGGTGTTGGATGGCCGTTTCACTGTCTTTGCCCCTCGCGCGAAGGCGGCCTGCAAGCACCTCGAGGGAGGGGGGTGCAAGGAAGACGGTGACCAAGGCGCGGGCAAGGCGCGCATCCGCGGCGGCTGCCCGCCGCACGCTGGCCGCGCCCTGGACGTCGATGTTCAGCAACACATCCTGTCCGCGATCGAGGCGGTGGTCCACCTCGCGCCGCAGCGTGCCGTAGCGGTGGCCATAGACGTCGGCGGACTCGAGGAAGTCCCCCGCGGCCGCCAGTTTGGCAAAGGCGTCGGACGAAAGGAAATGGTAGTCCACGCCATCCCGTTCGCCCTCTCGTGGCGGGCGTGTGGTGCAGGTGATGGCCCGGCTCAGGCCCGGAACCGCGGCGAGCAACCGGTCGCAGACCGTGGTCTTGCCACCCCCGGACGGGGCCGAAATGACCAGGACGAGAGGGGAGGGAAATGGAGCTGGCATGGCGGAAGGGAAAGGGCGCCGCAGGCGGGCTTATTCGAGGTTCTGGACCTGCTCGCGGAACTTATCGAGCTCGGTCTTGAGGCGGACCACGGCGTGCGAGATGGCGGCGTCATTGGCCTTCGATCCGAGCGTGTTGATCTCGCGGTTCATCTCCTGCGCGAGGAAGTCCAGGAGGCGCCCGACCGGTTCGCGCGAGACGAGCGCAGCGTCGAACTGCTTGAAATGGCTCCGGAGGCGTGTGAGCTCCTCCGTGATGTCGGCGCGGTCGGCGAAAACCACCACTTCCTTGAGCAGCCGTTCGTCATCAGCGGCGAGCGGGACGCCGGCTTGACGGATGCGCTCGAGGAGATCGCAACGGTACTTCTCGACCGTGCGCGGCGCCTGGCGTTCGATTTGGGAGACGAGCCGGCGCATGGCGGAGATCCGGGCCTTGAGATCGGCCGCCAGGTGCTGTCCTTCGCGGCGCCGTGTGCGCTGCAGGCGTTCGAGGGCCTGTCCGAGGGCGGCCTCGACGGCCGGCCAGCGGCTCTCGGCATGGGCGCCGGCATCCAGCGGCTGGAGCACGCCGGGCAGGCGCAGCAGGGAATCCAGGCTGACCGCTGCCGGGATGTCGAGGTGGTGTGCGAGCGCGGCCAGCTCCTTTGCGTACGCGGCGGCGAGCGCGCGGTTAAGGCGGACCCTGCAGGCCCCTGGGTCGTCGATCAGAGCCATCGCGATGCGAACCGTCACCCGGCCCCGGGCAACCTGGCGCTGGACTTCCTCCCGGATCCGGCCTTCGAGAGGTTCGAGTTCGTCCGGCAGGGCGAGACTCACCTCGGTCTGCCTGCGGTTGACCGAGCTGAGCTCGACCGTGATCTTGAAGCCGTTGCGCGAGCTCTCACCCCGCCCGTATCCCGTCATCGAATTCATCCGACAACGAGCATGAGCCCCCGGGGGGGAATTGTCTAGCGGCGGGCGATCGCCGGCCGGGGGGCGGCGCCAGCCGGCATTGTGCACAGACCCTTACCACCAGAAGGGCGGGTCGCCGTCGGTTCGAATGACCATTTGGGGGAACTTCCGCCACGATGAATGGCCGTCGAGGAAGAGCAGATTGCCGCCGGCAGGGAGTTTCTTCTCCATGTGGGCCGTGCTGTGCCCCTTGCGGTCGGTCCAGCCGCCGATCGTGATGCCGGTGTACGAGTTCCGGTTCCGGTTCACTTCGTCGTTGCCGTTGGACAGCGTGCCGTCCGCGGCGAGGACACGTTCGCTCGGCCCTGGCTCGACCAGGCTGCCGTCGCGCATCCTCCAGGGGGCGGGGTTGACGGACTCGGTCTGATTCGTCGTGCGGACGCGGCCTGAGTTCTTGAACGCCACGGCGTAGCCGATCACCCGGTATCCGCCCGCATTGTCGGGGGCGAGCTCGTTCGTCACCCCGGTGCCAAAAGCCCATAACTCGTCGCAGTCCTGCTTCGAGAACGCGGGGCAGTAGAGGATCCGCCGCGTCCCGCCATTGCGCACGAAGGCATTGGCGGCCTGGGCGGGCAGATCCCACGGCCAATACGCACCCCCGCAGTCCGGGAACGCGCCGCGGCCTTCGTCCGCGTACATCAGGATCGCGATGCCAAGCTGGCGCATGTTGCTGTTGCACTTGATGCGGATGGCTTTGCTCTTGGCCTTGGCCAGCGCCGGAAGGAGCATGCCGGCGAGGATGGCGATGATCGCGATCACGACCAGGAGCTCGATGAGGGTGAAAGCCCGGCGCGGTCGCCGGAATCGGGTTCCTGCGACGCCGCAGGCGGTGTGGTGGGGGAGGAGCACGCGTCTCATGGGCTGGGCGGTTGAGTGTGAACGTCAGGGGCGCACCAGAGTTGGGTCACGCGACACCATGCTCCAGACGCGGCCGAGCTGCAACCGAACTCGTGGGTGCAGTATGCGCGATGCGCAAGCGTCACAGAAGCTGTTTGAGCCGATCCAGGCGGAATGAAACGAATCATTGTCATCGACCACAAACAGTTGCGAGCTTTGTTACTTAAGTGTACTAAGTATTTAGTTTGGTGCAATTGTTTTCTTCGGTTTTGTGGTCGCCGATCGAGGCGCGCCGAGTCTGCTGACTCGGTCGGCAAGGACGTGCTGCAGCCGCCCGCGGTTCCGGACTCGGGTGGGTCAGGGTGCTGCCCGGTATACGACGGCCTCCCGAAGCAGGATTTCCTTGCCCTGGGACCGCGGATCGGCTGCGTCGACCGTCACGATACGCACCGTGTGGGGGCCTGGTTTGAGACCGTACGTCTGCCAGAGCACGTTGTCGTGGGTGCGCTCGACGATGTAGGCATCGAGGGGCAGTTTCTGGCGTTTGCCATCGAGGTAAATCTCCGCCCTGCCGCCCTTCTGGTTCAGGCCGCCGAGGATGGCCAGCGCGACGCCGTCGAAGTGGAGCAGAGCCTCCGCGCCGGAACCGCTGTGGGAACGGCCGTCCTTGGTCGGCGTCCACGGACCGCTGAAACTCCACTCCGGCGCCGAGCAGGGGATCCGCCGATCCGGGATGCCGGGCGACCACTGTTCGAGCCGTGGCGCCTTGGGGCGCTGGACTGGGACCTGGACTTCGGAATCGGTGACCCTGCCGCCGGCGTTGCGGATGACGCGGAGCGCCCGGTTCTCGGTGGACTTGACGATGTCGTTGAACGAGTAGCTCGTGTAATCGAACTTCTGGTCGGCGAGCCCCGGCAATTCGGTCTTGTAGACGTCCGGGATGCGATCGTAGCCGAGCATGACGCCGAGGACGCCCGCGGCGCTCGAGGGATTGCAGTCGGAATCCTGGCCGCAGCGGGTTGAGATCTCGAGGGTCCGTCCGAAATCGCCCGCGCCGAACAGCAAGCCGAAGGCGACGTAGGCGCCATTGAGTTTGGCGTCGATGTTGAACGGCGTCTGGAAGCCATCCGGGCAGGGATCATCGCGATCCCATTTCTGCTGGACCCAGCTCCAGACGCGCCGCCAGTCCTGCGGAGAGACCCTTGACCAATCGATGAGATCGCGGATGAGGCGGCCGTACTCGCTCCGGGCGGGGATACAGGCCAAGCCGGCCTCGGCGACGGCCCTCGGGTCGGTCTCGAAGAAGGCGGCGGCATACATCCCGCACACGAACATGCCGCCGTAGAGGCCATCCCCGTAATTCATGACGCGGCCGACCCGATTGCAGTACCGGTTGGACTCTCGCGGAAGGCCAGGGCACATGAGCCCGATGAAATCGGCTTCGATCTGGAAATCGATGTCATTGGCGTGGAAGTTGTACTTGGGATGGCCGGACCAGGGGGCTTCGATGCCCTGGTTGAGGGCGCGGCGGGCGCCCGCGTTGGCGTGCCAGAGATGGTATTGCGAGTCCCGGAAGGCGCGTCCGTAATCCCGGCACGTCGCGTCGAGTCCCAGATCGTCCATCACCTTCGAGAACGTCATTTCGACGTACAGATCGTCCTGGTGCAGCGTGTTCTCGAGCATGCCGGCTTTCCACTCGAGGGCGCCCTCGAGAATCCTGCCGTTGGATCGGAACTCGGTTGGCGCGCCGAACGCGACGCCGATCATCTGGCCGGCCCAACCGCCCCGGATCTTGTCGCGCAGCGCGTCGCGGGAGAGCGTCCGGTTCTCGGCTCCGTTCATGGCCGCGGCACCGACGACACCGCCCGCGAGCAGGAGCGCGAGGAGTGGTCGGACAGGACAATGACGATGACACACCGTGTGTTGCATGGCGGTCATTCTGACGCCGAATGGCCGCGGGAATCAAGCTGGAGAGCAACAAGGAGACAAGGACAGGTGGGTGAGACGAAACTTGACAGCAGAGTCTTGCTTTTGAGAGTTTGCTTGGCCGCTGATGCCGAGGCCAGCATCCGAGACCATGCGCCGTTGGAGGAAGCCGGCGGCGCTCGAAGCCTTGATACCCAGCGACGTGGGGCGCTCAAGAGGATGTGAGTATGATCTTTATGCCGGGATAGCTCAATTGGTGGAGCATCAGATTGTGGATCTGAGGGTTACGGGTTCGAGTCCCGTTCCCGGTACCAATTTCACCTGGAGACAAAGTGGACAGCTCGGAAGAGAAGAGGAAACGCCTGGTCGCACCGCAGACACTGAAGGGTTTTCGCGACCTGATGCCTGTTGCGATGATCGCCCGGAACGCGGTTATCGAGAAGATCCGGTCTGTTTACGAGAAGTACGGTTTTGTTCCCATCGACACGCCGGTGCTCGAACACCTCGGCACGCTTTTGGGTCCCGGCGGCGAAGAGATCAACAAGGAGCTGTTCCGCCTGGAAAGCCCGGAGCGCGAGCCCATCGCGATGCGTTTCGACCTGACCGTTCCGTACGCCCGGCTCCTGGCACAGTATCCGGATCAGCTGAAGCTGCCGTTCCGCCGCTACCACGTCGGGCCGGTATTTCGCGCGGACAAGCCCGGTCCGGGTCGTTTCCGGCAATTCGTCCAGTTCGACATTGACGCCGCGGGTTCCGAATCGGTCGCGGTGGACGCGGAGATTGTGGCGGCGATGGCGGAGGTGATGCGAGCCTTGGGTCTTGGGAACGGCGAATTCCAGATCCGCATCAACAACCGAAGGCTCGTGGACGCCCTGCTTCTTTGCCAGGGCATTGCGGATGGCGAGACGCAGAAGCATGTGCTGCGGGTGATTGACAAGCTCCCAAAGGTCGGGGCTGAGAGCGTGCGGAAAGAGCTGGGCGATGGGCGCGTGGATGATTCAGGGGACCCGATTCCTGGCGTGGGGCTGTCTGGCGGGGTGATTGAGGATCTGATCCAGTTCATCTCGATCCAAGGCACATCCCGAAAAGAAGTCCTGGATGGGCTGGCCCGGGTGCTCCCCCAGGGTGCGACCCGCGACGCTGCGCTCGGCGAGATGTCAGAACTGAACGAAGCCCTGGCGAGCCTGCGGGTTGCCGAACATGAAGCGGTCTTCGATCCAAGCCTGATGCGTGGGCTTGACTACTACACAGGGCCAGTTTTTGAGGCTCATTTGCCTGGCGCGCCACATTTCGGGTCGGTCATGGGTGGTGGTCGCTACGACCAACTCGTTGCCCGATTCATGGATCAGAGCGTCCCCGCGACCGGTGCCTCCATCGGTCTGGACCGTCTCATGGACGCCCTTGCGCACCTTGGAAGAATCAGGACGGCGCCCACCACCACGAAGGTCATGGTTCTCTCCCTGCGGGGCGTTCCATCGCGCGAACTCCTTTCCATTGCCCATGACTTGCGCGATCAGGGGATCCCGACCGAAGTGTTCTTCGCTGGCTCCAACGCCGGTTTCCGGGATCAACTTTCCGCAGCCAACGCCCGGCAGGTGCCCATCGCCGTGATTCTTGGCGAGGACGAACTCAAGACGGGCAGAGTCTCGATCAAGGACCTGCGGGTTGGGATGCAGGCGCGTGCTGCCATTCAGAGCCACGAGGAATACAAGAAGTCCGGCAGGACGGGTCAGGTGACGGTCGCCCGCAACGAATTGGTCCAGACCGTCACGCACCTGCTTTCCGGCCAGTGAAAGACCCGGAACCCGTCAGTGACGCGAACGCGCTTGTCTCGGGCTGGGCCGGATTTCGCATCACCGGAACGATGAACCGGAAATCCGGACTCTAGCCCGCATCGATCTGGCGATGAGCGGCGCCGGTTGTGCGGTGACAGGGATGGTGTGCAACATTCGTCTGTAACAAACCCGGTCTCCTGTCATCTAAAGCGTGGTAGAAAGAGCTGTCGATGGATCGGGAAACACAATTCAAGAGTATCCTGGAAACGAACCAGGATCGGATCTATCGCTTCTGCTGCTGCTAGATCCGGGACGAAGAGGAGCGGCGGGACGTGTTCCAGGATGTCCTGCTGCAGATTTGGAAGAGCCTGAAGCAGCTTTGGGAGGCCACCGACCATGAACATGAATGATTAGAAGAACCGCTGCCAGGCCGTGAAAGCGCCGGTCATTCCGAGCGGCGGCGTGGATGCTGCCCAACCGGTCAACAGCCTGATCGAACGCGTGAGGGCGCAAGAGGCAAAGGAAGCCCGGCACCTCAGGAAGGCCCGGCCCCTCTGGCTGATCGCGACGGCGATGTTCCTGTTTGTGTTCGCGGGCCTGCTCTTGCAGCCCTCGGCCACGGTCCGTCCGGCCCGGTTGGTGTTCTGCGGTGTGCTGGCGGCGGTTTACGTGGTCAACGCCGCACTCCTGGCGCGGAGATTGCGGGCACTTTCGCGGATTGACTACGCGGATTCGCCCCGTTCGTTCCTGCAGAGCGCCGAGCCCCGGCATCGGTTCATGGGGCCACGGGAGCTCTGGCTGGCGGGGAGCGGTCTGGTCATCCTGGGTGTGGTTACCGAGGTCTATGTTGAAGACATGCTGCTTCAACGCTACGTGGCTCCGGAGCATCAGGCGCTAGGGATAGCCGTTTATTGCCTGGGCTACCTGCTGGTGTGCGCGGCGGGCTTCATGTTCAGCTACCTGAACTGGATGAGGGACACCACACTAGCCTTGGAGATGTTTGACACCCCGACGGGGCAGCGGCTAGAGTCCTCGACTTGTGGAATATGTGGCAAAGAGGTCAAGTTTGGTCCCTGCCGTTCCAAACCCGCCCCCCCGCCTCCGAGGACTCTACATTAGCGAGGCGCGGAAGAGAGGGTTCGGAAAGGCAGGGAGGTTTCATCGGATCGCGGACTTTGTTAGGTCTGAGGTGCGCCTCGCTAGGTTATGGTTGGCATGAAGGTGTTGTTGGCTTCCTTGGTGGAACTCATCCGGCGGACATCGGCGGAGATACCGGATGATGTCCAGAGGTCCATCCTCGAAGCGCTCGAGCGGGAGCAGCGGGGCACGATTGCGGAGTCGGCGCTTCGGATCATCGAGCGGAACATTGCGTTGGCCCGGGGCAAATCGCAGCCGCTGTGCCAGGATACGGGCAGTATTCTCTTCTATATCGAGCATCCGTCCGGGTTCGATCCGATCGAGTTCGAGGAGACGGCGCGGGAGGCGGTGGGGGGGGCGACGCGGGTGGGGTATCTGCGGCAGAATTCGGTTGATTCGCTCACGGGACGGAACGACGGGACGAATGTGGGGCCGGGGTCGCCGGTCTTTCACTTTCAGGCGGTGCGATCCGGGGGGCTGAGCGTGCGTTTGATATTGAAGGGGGGCGGGTGTGAGAACGTGGGGGCCCAGTATTCGCTGCCGGACGAGCGGCTGAAGGCGGATCGCGACCTGGAGGGTTGTCGGCGGGTGATCTTGGATGCGGTGGTTCAGGCGCAGGGGAAGGGTTGCGGCCCGGGGATTCTGGGGGTGTGCATCGGGGGGGATCGGGCGACGGGCTACGAGCACTCGAAGCGGCAGTTTCTGCGCCGTTTGGACGATCGGAATCCGGATCCGCGCCTTGACGGACTCGAGCAGGAGGTTTTGGGGACGTCGAACGCGCTGGGGATTGGGCCGATGGGGTTTGGCGGGCGCACGACGTTGCTGGGGGTGAAGGTGGGGGTGCTGAACCGGTTGCCGGCCTCGTACTTTGTCAGCGTGAGCTACATGTGCTGGGCCTACCGGCGGCAGGGTGTGGCGCTGGACGAGTCGGGAGGCATACAACGATGGCTGTATGGTGGCGCTTGAAGCACCGTTCACGGAGGAGAAGATTCGCCGGCTTCGCGTGGGGGATGCCGTCGAGGTGAGCGGCATTTTGTACACGGGGCGGGATGCCGTGCATCGCCATTTGGCGCACGGCGGGGATTTGCCAGCCGGCGTGAACCTGCGGGATGGCATCATGTACCATTGCGGACCGGTTGTGCTTCGGGGTGAGACGGGCGAGTGGCGGGTGGTGGCGGCGGGGCCGACCACTTCGGCGCGGGAGGAGCCGTACCAGGCGGAGATTATCCGGCGGCATGGAGTCCGGGGGGTCATTGGGAAGGGGGGCATGGGGGAGCGCACGCTGGAGGCCTGTCGGGCGGAAGGCTGCGTGTACCTGCATGCCGTCGGCGGGGCGGCCCAAGTGTTGGCGGAGCAGATCCGGCGGGTTCGCGCGGTGTATTGGCTCGAGGAATTCGGGTCGCCGGAGGCGATCTGGGAGTTCGAGGTCGAGCGGTTTCCGGTGGTGGTCACGATGGACGCGCACGGCGGCTCGTTGCATCGGGACGTGGCGTTGGCGAGCGAGGCGGAGTTGCGGAAGCGGCTGTGAGGGTGCATGCACGAAGTCGGGATCATTCAGAATGCCGTGGCGATGGCGCTCCAGACAGCGAGGGAATCCGGGGCTATCAGGGTGCATCGCGTGCGGCTTCGGGTGGGCACGATGAGCGGGGTCGTGCCGGACGCATTGCGTTTCGCCTTCGATCTGGTTTGCCAGGGGACGGCTGCGGAGGGGGCGGAGCTCGAGATCGAGGAAGTGCCGGCGGCGTGCTGGTGCGCCGCCTGTGCGGCGGAGTTTGTTTGTGAGGATTACATCAACGAATGCCCGCGTTGCCACGCCGTGAGCGGCGAGCTGCGTCGCGGTCGGGAACTCGAATTGGCCACGGTGGAGGTTTCCTAGCGAGGCGCACGTCACAGAGGACCAATGAAGGGGCAAGGAACCTGATATGTGTCGAGAATGCGGCTGTGGAGAGTCGGGGGCGGATGGATTGGCTGGTGACCCCGGCCACGATCACGCGGTGGATCACGCGGCGGCGGGGCACCGTGCGGGGGGGGCGGGAGCGCACGAGCCGCATCAGGCTGTTGCGGTGCATCGGTCGCTGCTCGAGAAGAACGAGCGGCTGGCAGAGCGCAACCGGGGCTATTTCCAGGCGAAAGGCCTCCTGGTGTTGAACGTCGCATCGTCCCCGGGGTCGGGGAAGACCACGCTGATCCAGAGGACGGCGGAGCGGCTGGCGGGCCGGCTGCGTGTCGGGGTGGTGGTGGGCGATTTGGCGACCGACAACGATGCGGCGCGGCTGCGGTCGTCGGGGATTCCCGTGGTGCAGATCACGACCGGCACGGTCTGTCATCTCGAAGCGGAGATGGTGTCGCGTGCGGCGGCCCAGCTCGACCTCGATGCGTTGGACCTGTTGATCATCGAGAACGTGGGGAACCTGGTTTGTCCGGCGTCGTACGACCTGGGGGAAGACCTCCGGGTGGTGTTGCTCTCGACGACCGAGGGGGAGGACAAGCCGCTCAAGTATCCGCCGATGTTCCACTCGGCGAACGTGGCGGTTGTGACGAAGACCGATTTGGCGGCGGCGGCCGGCTGGGACCGGGAGCAGGCGATGGCGAACCTGCATCGGGTGAGCCATCACGCAATGCTGTTCGAGGTCTCGGCCCGGACGGGCGCGGGGATGGAGGCTTGGTGCGACTTTCTCGTACAACAGCACGCCGCCCGCCGGAGGTAACCCGACGGCGGGTTGTGGTCCGGCAGCGTGCCGCGGAGGATCTTGGCCCCATGAAAGAGCTGTTTGTGTTGGCGGCGATGGTGTTTGCGGCGGGGCAGGCGGGGGCTGCGGAGGCCCCGGTCCGCCGGGCGATGCAGTTCCGGGCCGGCACCGTCGAGGCGGCGGCCGCCTGGCAGCGGGACGCCCGCGAGCAGTTGATCCACCTGATGATGGGGGGCAAGGTGCCGCCGCGCGTGCCGCCCGATCCGCGGGTGACCGGCCAGTGGGACGCCGTTCCTGGCGCGACCGGGTATCGGCTCGAGGAAGCGACGATCCAGACCCTGCCCGACCGTCGGGTTCATCTTTGGCTGGCGCGGCCGAAGTCTCCCGGGGGCAGGGTGGGGGCGGTGTTGGCGCTGCATGGCCACGGGGGGAGCGGCGAGGCTGTGGTGCGTGGGCAGGGGTTGTACTGGTACGGCCGGACGCTGGCGGAGATGGGTCTGGTGGTGGTGGCGCCGGACATCGGCCAGCACGAGCTGCAGCATGCGGACTGGACGTTGATGGGGGAGCGGACGTGGGACGCGCTCCGGTGCCTGGACTACATGACGGCTCTGCCGGAGGTGGACCCGGCCCGAATTGCGGTGGCGGGGCTGTCCTTGGGAGGCGAGACGGCCATGTACGTTGCCGCGCTCGACGAGCGGGTGCGCCTGGCCTGCAGCAGCGGCTGGCTGACAACGGTGGCCAACATGAAGAACGGGCACTGCCCCTGCTTCGATTTCCCGGGGCTCGAGGCGACCTTCGATTTCGCGGACATTTTTGCCTGTGCGGCACCGAGGGGGATGGTTTGCGAGCTGGGGGAACAGGAGCGCGCGCCGGGCGGTTTCCCGGTGGCCATCGGCCGGTCGGCGCATGCGGAGGTGGCGGCGGCCTATCGGCTGTTCGGGGCGGAATCGAATCTGACGCTGACGGTGCACTCGGGGCCGCACGTGTTCAGCGGGCGTGATTTTCTGCCGCGGTTGCGAAGCGCCTTTGGGGTGAATGTCCCGGCGGTTCCCGAGGACGCGGCGGCACGCGCCTGGGTCCGGTTTACGGATGGTCCCGAGTCGTTTGAAGGCAGCGCGTATCACTGGCTGGGGCGCAGCGTGCTCGAGGTGACTTTGGATACACCGCCGGAGCCGGGCGACGCTCTCGAGCTGCGCTGGGGCGCGAAGTCGGATCGGCGGCAGGCCGTGATCCGCGTCAACGGCCGGAGCAGCGTGGTCGAGGAGGGCGGGCATTGGGGGTTCCGATGGGTGCGGGTGCCGATCCCGGCCGGGGTCCAGGGAGACCGCTACCGGATCCGGTTCGAGCGGGGTCAGGGGCTGCCGGCGTTCCTGGCCGAGGTCCGAGTGGCCGGTCTCGAACGACCCGCGGACCGGCCCGAGCTCAGCCGGAGTCGCCATCGGGCGGACTTGACCGTCAGCGGGGTGGACGAGACGGCCGCAGGGGCCGAGGCATTCCCCGCGATGCGCGCGGTTTGGGACCGGGAACCGGCGGCGGCGGCGTTTCCCGCCGTAGCGGAGGGCGTCAAGGCGGCGTTTCGTCAGGCGGAACGCAATGGGCGGATGGCGAGCGAAGCGTTGTATCGTTGCCGGCGGTACGTGGACGGCTGGCTGGCGCGGGCGGACCCGGCGACCGGGCTGATTCCCCGCAACCTGCGCGAGAGCGATTTCTGGAACGGGCGCGATGCCGCCGCGGACAATTATCCCTACATGGTGCTGACGGCGGCGATGACGGATCGGGGGCTCCTGGAAGGGCGGATGTTGGAGATGCTCCGGACGGAGACGCGTCTGACCTGCCGGCTTGGGCGGTTGCCGGACGACTATTCGTTTTCCAAGAAGGGCTGGCGGCGGGAGGCGTTGGACGTCGAGCAAGTGATGTTTGACGGGGCGGAGTACGTCAAGGACGGGCTGCTGTGTGTGACCGAATGGCTTGGAGCGAGCCCGTGGTCAGAGCGGATGATCGGAATCGTCGACGATCTCTGGGCGCAAGCGTCCCTCGAGACCCCCTACGGAAAGCTGCCGAGCCTGAATCTCGAAATCGCGGGGAACCTGCTTCAGGCGAACTCGAGGCTCTTCTGGTTCACGGGCAATTCCCAGTACCTGGACCAGGCGATCCGGCTTGGGGACTATTACCTGCTGGGCACGAACCACCCGACGCGCGACTTCCGGACCTTGCGCCTGGTGGATCACGGCTGCGAGATACTCAACGGACTGAGCGAACTGTATGTGGCGGTGGCGCACGCGCGTCCGGCGAAGAAGCAGGCCTACCAGGAACCGCTGCACGCGGTCTTTGACTGCGTGCTCGAGAAGGGGCGGAATGCGGATGGACTGCTGTATTCGTGGTTCAATCCGCAGACGGGGGAACACAGCGCGGACCTGTGTGACACGTGGGGCTACGACTACGACGGGGTCTACGCCTTGTGGCTGATCGATCGGACACCGGCGTATCGGGAGGCGGTGCGGAAGGTGCTGGGCAACCTCGAAGGCAAGTACGTGGGGGCTTGCTGGGGCGACCGCAGCGCCGACGGGTTCGCCGATTCGATCGAGGGCGCGCTCAACTTGTACCATCGCGAGCCCGTGGCCTCGGCGGCGGCATGGATCGACGATCAGACCCGCCGGATGTGGCGGATCCAGGGTGCGGACGGGGTGATTGAGGGTTGGCATGGCGACGGGAACTTCGCCCGGACCTCACTGATGGTGGCGCTCTGGAAGAGCCAGGGGGCGAGGGTGGAACCGTGGCGGACGGACGTGCGGTGCGGCGCGGTGCGGGAAGGCAACCGGCTCTATCTTCACGTGACCGCCGATGGACCCTGGGAAGGCCGCCTGGTGTTCGACCGACCGCGGCATCGGCGCCACCTGAAGCTGCCCCTCGATTATCCCCGGATCAACCAGTTTCCCGAGTGGTTCGCTGTCGAGGAGGCGGGCCGGTACACCGTCCGGCAGTTGCCCGAGAGCCCGCGCGAGTGGACCGGGGCCCAGCTGGCCGAGGGCATTCCCCTAAGACTGAGAGCTGGACACGCTGTGTCCTTCGAGGTGCGGTGAGGGGCGGGATTGGGGATTTGAGATTGGAAACTGGAGATTGGAGATTGTGAAACGAACGAGGGAGATGCGGATGAAGTCGATCGCGTTCTGGGCGGAGCGAAGTCCGTCGGTGGGGAGGGTGGGGGCGCCTTGGGGGGCCATCGGGGCCTTGGCATGGGCAACGTGCATGACCATGGCCTCGGGGGCGGTAACACCCCAGGAGTTGGACGAGGCTGCCCGATGGTCAGGCGCCCGGTTCGAGGGCATCGCCGAGCCCGCAGCGACGCCGACGCCCGGCTTGGTTGTCCTGGCCAATCATGATCCGGTTCAGAAGAACGCGCGGGGCGGCCGTCCGATGCGCCTTGGGACGGCGAGCTACACGCGTGGTCTCTATTGTCATGCCACGAGCAAGGTGATGGTGCACTTGCCCGGTCCGGGCGACCGGTTCATGGCGGTGGCGGGAGTGGACAGCAACGACCAGACGAGCGGCGGGCGGGGCAGTGTCCGGTTCGCCGTGCGTGTGGGCGGGGCCGAGGCCTTTCGTTCCGAGGTCCTGCGCGAGGGTCAGCCGGCGGTGCCGGTTTCCGTGCCGCTGGGGGGGGCGCGCGAGTTCGTGCTCGAGGTCGATGATGGCGGCGACGGTATTTCCTGTGACCAGGCGGACTGGGCGGATGCCCGGGTGGTGTTGCAGGGCGGGCAGGAAGTGTGGCTTGGGGACATGCCGTTGCGGGCGGGCGCGGGAAGGCCGCCGCACCCCGTCGAAGTTCCGTTCTCGTTCCGCTACGGCGGCAAGACGCTGGCGGCGTTGGGATGGGTGCCGACGCGGTCGAGCCGTCCGCTTGACGCGCAGCGCACAGAGCATGTCGTTCGCTATCGCGATGAGCGGACCGGGCTCGAAGTCGAGTGTCGGGCCATCACGTACCGCGATTTCCCAACCGTGGAATGGACGGTATTCTTCAAGAACACCGGTGCGAGCGAGACGCCGATTCTGTCCGAGGTTCAAGCGCTGGATGCGGCCTGGGTCCGGGGCGGCGGGGGCGAATTCCTGCTGCATCATTGGGTCGGGAGTCCTTGCCGGGCGGATGATTTTGCGCCGCTCGAGACGGTGTTGCCGCCCAAGGCGACGAAGCGGATCAGCGCGGCGGGGGGGCGTCCCAGCAATTCGGATCTGCCCTATTTCAACCTCGCTTGGGGGGACGAAGGGGTGATCCTGGCGGTCGGCTGGCCGGGGCAATGGGCGGCCCAGTTTGTCCGCGATGGGGAGTCCGGACTGCGTGTGGTCGCGGGCCAGGAGCTCACCCGGTTCCGGCTGCGGCCGGGGGAGGCTGTGCGGACGCCGCTGATGGCGGTCCAGTTTTGGAAGGGCGACTGGATACGGGCGCAGAACATCTGGCGGCGGTGGATGCTGGCGCACAACGTGCCACGGCCGGGCGGACGGCTGCCCGGGGTGCAGATGGCGGCCTGCAGCTCGCACCAGTTCGGTGAGATGATCCATGCCAACACCGAGAACCAGAAGCTCTTTGTTGATCGCTACCTCGAGGAACGGCTGCCGCTCGATTACTGGTGGATGGACGCCGGCTGGTATCGCTGCGACGGGAGCTGGCCGAAGACCGGGACCTGGGAGGTGGACACCAACCGATTTCCCGGGGGACTGCGGGTGATCTCGGATCATGCGCGGGCGAAGGGGGTAAGGACGATTGTCTGGTTCGAGCCGGAGCGGGTGCACCGGGGGACGTGGCTGGCGGATTCGAGGCCGCAGTGGGTGCTGGGGGGAGGGGCGGGCGGCTTGCTGAACCTGGGGCATCTCGAGGCGCGGCAGTGGTTGACGGAGCACATCGACAGCCTGATCACCAGCCAGGGAGTGGACTTGTATCGGCAGGACTTCAACATCGACCCGCTCGAGTTCTGGCGGAACAACGACCCTGAGGACCGGCAGGGGATCACCGAGAACCATCATGTCACGGGGTATCTGGCCTACTGGGACGAACTGCGACGGCGGCATCCGGAGATGTTGATCGACTCGTGTGCGTCGGGCGGCCGGCGCAATGATCTCGAGACGATGCGTCGGGCGGTGCCTTTGCTGCGGAGCGACTACATCATGGAACCGGTCGGCAACCAGGGGCACACGTACGGTCTCTCCTTCTGGTTGCCGTTCCAGGGGACCGGCAGCGGCTCCGGGGCGATCTCGGCCTACGCGCTGCGAAGCACGATGCCGGCACATTTCACGGCGTGCTTCGACGTGCGCCGGAAGGATCTGGATTACGACTTGATCCGCCGTGTTCTTGGCCAGTGGCGGCAGTACGGTCCCTGCTATTTTGGAGACTACTATCCGCTGACGGCGTACAGCCTGGATCCGGCGCTTTGGATGGCATGGCAGTTCGACCTGCCGGAGAAGGGCGAGGGCGTGGTGCAGGCCTTCCGGCGCGGCGAGAGCGTCTATGAATCCGCCCGGTTGAAGCTGCGGGGCCTCGAGGCGTCGGCGCGGTATCGGTTCACGGACCTGGACACGGGAGAGACGGAGACGATCGTGGGGCGGGAGGCGGTGGAGAAGGGGTTGCGGGTGGTCGTTGCCGACAGGCCCGGTGCGGCCGTGGTCACCTATCGCAAGGCGGATTAGGCGGGCCAGCGGTCCGCGGGTGGTTCCGGAGCGAAGGGTTCACGATGGCGAGGAACGTGGCGGACAAAGGCATCAGGCGAGAGACCGCGGGTTGGCGGTGGTTGGGGGCGGCGGTCCTGGCGCTGGCCGTGGGTGGAGTGGGCCCCTCTTGCATGGCGGGTTCCACGCCGGAGCCCGGGGATGGTGTCTATCGGAAGCAGACGACTTGGTCGGCGGCGATCCAGGCCGCGCGGACGGCCTTGAACGCGGCCGCGCTCGAGGGTGAAGCCCGCGAGCAGGAGGAGGCTCGCGCCTGGCAGCGATTGCAGGACGACTTTCCGGCCCAGTGGGATTGGATTGTGCAGGACTCGGGGAATCGCCTGCCCACGGAGATGCTCGGCGGGGATGCGGGGACGGCGGTGGCGAACCTTCGCGGCGTGGCGATCGCGGCGCTCGAGGCGGAGGGCGCGGCCTTGCGCGAGCGCGTGAGCGAGGGAGCGGCGGCCCGGGGCGGGGACTTGGAAGCCAGGGACTGGGATCTCTACTTCGAGGCGTGCGCCGTGCGTCGCGCATCGCGGTTGAAGGCATGGACGAGCCCTGGCGTCCGGCGGGTGGTCTTTGTCCGACGCCACATCATTCGTCCGTCCTTCTTCGCGTACACCGAGGGGCAATCCGACGCGCAGAACGAGCGACATTTCCTGCCGGGATCAGCCTTATGTTGGCTCGAATGGGAAGGAGGCGAGGGACGGGTCCGGGCGCTGGTCGAGGACGCGACGGGGGTGATCCGGGATCCGGCGGTTTCGTGGGATGGATCGAAGATCCTGTTCGCATGGAAGAAGTCGTTGGACGAAGACGACTATCATCTTTACGAGTGGGATCTCGAAAAGGGGGGGGTGCGGCAACTGACGTTCGGGCTGGGGTACGCGGATTACGAAGGGGCCTATTTGCCGAATGGGGAGATCGTGTTTGCGTCGACGCGGTGTGTTCAAACGGTGGACTGCTGGTGGACCGAGGTGAGCAATTTGTACGCCTGCGACGCTGATGGCGGGCATTTGCGGCGGTTGGGGTTTGACCAGGTGCACACGGTGTTTCCGAGCGTGCTGGATGACGGCCGGGTGATTTACACGCGCTGGGACTACAACGATCGCGGCCAGATCTTCCCGCAGGCTTTGTTCCAGATGTACCCGGATGGCACCGGCCAAACCGAGTACTACGGCAACAACTCGTGGTTCCCCACAACCCCGGTGCACGCCCGCGGGATTCCGGGCACCGGCGAGGTCCTGGCCACCTTGTGCGGACACCACACCGCACAATCGGGGAAGCTCGCCCGGATCGACCCGGCGCGCGGACGACAGGAGAACCACGGCGTCCAACTCATCGCCCCCGTGCGGTCGACTCCTGCCGAGCGGATCGATGGGTACGGCCAGGACGGGGATCTGTTCCAATACCCGTTCCCCCTCACGGCGACCGAGTTTCTGGTGTCGTACGCGCCGCTGGGCTGGGGGTGGCGCGAGGGGCATTTTGCCATCTACTGGATGGACGAGGCCGGCCGGCGGGAGCTCCTGGCGTCGGATCCGAGGCTTCCCTGTGCGCAGCCGGTGGTTGTCGCGCCGCGGGCGCTGCCCCCGGTGCGACCGAGCCTGGTCGACCACGCCCGCAGCGACGGCGTTTACTACCTGCATGACATTTATGCAGGCCCGGGTCTCGAGGGCGTTCCGCGGGGGACCATCCGGCGTCTTCGGGTGGTGGCCCTCGAGTATCGGGCGGCCGGAGTCGGGTTCAACTGCAGCGCGGGTCCCTCAGGCGAGGCGCTGATCTGCACGCCCGTCGCCATCGGGAACGGGAGCTGGGATGTCAAAGCCGTTCTCGGCGAAACGCCGGTTCATGCCGATGGTTCGGCGGCGTTTCGGGTGCCAGCCCGGATGCCGGTCTATTTTCAGGCGATCGATCCGCTGGGCTTTGTCGCGCAGACGATGCGGAGTTGGAGCACGCTGCAGCCGGGGGAGATGCAAAGCTGCGTGGGCTGTCACGAGCACAAGAACACCGCGCCGCCCGTCCCGGCCCAGGGTGTGCCGCTGGCGCTCCGCGAGTCTCCCAAGGCGCTCGAGCCCTTTCAGGGTCCGGCACGCGGATTCAGTTTCGCCCGGGAAGTGCAGCCGATCCTGAATCGCCACTGCACCCGGTGTCACAACGATCGCACCCTGCAGCCGCCGGCTCCGGGCTCGAGGAGTGCCCTGGTCGCGGCGTCGGGACCTGATCCGCAGGACGGCGAGTCGCCGGCTCCGCGGGCCGCCTTCAGCTTGTTGGGGGAACGGGTTCTGGATCACAAGGCGAAGCGCTATTGGAGCGACGCTTACCTGGTGCTGACAGAAGCGCACCGGGGGGATTTCCTCGATGGACGGGGCATTCTGGTGGGGAATCCGGGCGGGCGCTGGGTGAATTGGATCAGCTCGCAATCGGTGCCCGAACCGCTCCCAGCCTACGCGGCGGGTGCCGCGCGCAGCGGCTTGTTCCGGTTCCTGGACGAAGGCCACAACGGGGTCCGGCTCGCCCCAGCCGAACGGGCGACGCTTGCCTGCTGGATCGATCTGTTGGTCCCGTTCTGCGGGGATTACCGGGAGGCGAACGCGTGGTCGGAAGCCGACCTCGAGAGGTACGAGCAATACGCGCGCAAGCGGAGCACGATGGAGGCATTGGAACAGCGGAATCTCCGCAGCGCGCTGACCCGGGAGTGACGTCGGTACGTCAGTGCGTCGGTGGGTCAGTGCGTCGGTGGGTCAGTGCGACGGTAGGTCAGTGCGACGGTAGGTCAGTGCGACGGTAGGTCAGGGTGCTGAGCTGGTGGTTGGGGCTGCCGTCAAGGTCGTGGGGGTATTGGGCCCCGGGCGTAGCGTGCGCTCGATGTAATCAGGCCAGAGGGGGCAATTGAGGTCGATCCAGCACTTGACGCGGTGCATTTCATCCCTCGAGAGGCGGACATCGTAGTGGCCGGCGTCGAGCAGGGTCCAGAGGCGGCTCCGGACGGTTCCGAAGGTGAGGGGATCGGCCTTGTGATGCTCCTGGCCCCACGTGTAGTCGAAGTAATGCACCCAGCCCTGGGTGATGAGTGTGCGATAGGAGGCGGGGATGCGGTCTGCGGCCCGGGTGCCGGTGAAATCGAGGTGGCGCGGATCGGAGGCGTCATGGCATCGGACGCAGTGGGTGTCCCAGACAGGCTGCACCTGGCGTTCGTAGGCGATGGGCCCGGTGCCCCAGGACGGGGGTTCGGGGGCTGCAGGGGGGCGGCGGAGGGCCATGAGGGACCGTGCGGGAGCGGCGAGCGACCGGTGTTCGTGGCAGCCGATGCAGCCGCGGCGCTCGCCGGGTTGGAGTTGGAGCACGCTGCGCATCCGTTGCACTTCGGTGAGATTCTCGTCCAGGGCCTGGAAATAGAGGACCTTGCCGGCGGGCGCGGTGAAGGTGGCGGAGCCATCCGGTTCGACCGGGACGAGGCCGAGGGAGGCTTTGGCGACGTAGCTGGGCCAGCCGTTGGGGCCCCGCACGAGGTGGGTGGGCGACGCGTAGAAGTCCTCGAAGGGCGGATGATCCTGGCGGTATTCGCCGTTGGGCAGGCGCTCGAGGTCGGCGCGGACCTCCTGGCAGACACGCAAGTACTTGACGGTGCCGCGGGGGACGTGGGGTTCGAGTCCACGGTGGACATCCTGGAGCACCAGGACGCCGGGCAAGTCCGGACCGGCTTCGGGATCGGGTGCCGGGAGGCGCGCCGGGATGGGTTCGGGCCGCAGCGGCGTCGGGGACATGCTCCCGATCGCGGGGTCCAAGTGCAGCAGCTCGCGGTTGCCGTAGCGATCGATGACGTAGAGCCCGAAGTGATCCTGGGGCGCATGACTGACGAGGATCAGGTCGCGCGCGATGGGGATGGGATCTCGGAAGCACTCGCGTTGGGCCCAGGTCATGTGGTAGCGGGGGGGGCAATCGGGGGTGAGGTTGGTGATGGCGCTGGGGTTGAACCGGCCCCGCTGGACATCGACAAGGGCGATCGGGCCGTTGAGGTCGCCGCCATGGGAGATGAGGGTGCAACAGATCTCGTCGGTGCCCGGGACCTCGCGGCCGTTCATGTAGCAGCAGAGGGTGTTGTTTCCGAAGATCAGCTCCGGGTGGGTGCCATCGGGGCGAATGGCCCAGAGCGTGTGGCCGAAGTCCGCGCCCTTGTCGAGGTATTCGGACCGGGTCCAGAGAATGCGGCCGTCGCGCATTACCGACGGTGCCCATTCGCTGAGGTTGGCATGGGAGAGGGCCCGGACGTTGCCGCCGTCGGCGTCCATGCGGAACAGGACGAAGGCCTGGGGTCGCCAGCAGAGGAACCGCGCCCGGCAGCGCGTCGAGATGAAGGCCAGACCGCCATCGGGCAGAGGGCAGGGGTAATAATCGTGGAACGGTCCTTCAGTCAGGGTTCGCAATCCGGTGCCGTCTGCGTTCACCGTCTGGAGATGGTAGTATCCCGGGTCGGACGTCCGGTAAGCAAAGTAGACGCGGCGGGCGTCGGCGCTGGGCATGGGATCGCGGGCGACCCCGGCCCCGGCGTCGAAGAGGACCGAGACCGTTGCTGTCGAGGGATCGAGGCGGCCGTCTCGGATGGGGATGTCGAGGACGCGGATGCCGCCGCCGGGCCGCCATCGGGCGTCGAGGATATCGCTGTAGTTATGAGAGGGTTCGTAGGCCTGGCGGGCGACGAACAGGATCCGCGCGAGCGGCGCGAGGTCGGGATCACGGAGGAACAAGCGTCGTTTGGCGGCGCGGGCCTCGAGGCAGATGGCCTCCTGCGACTCGTTGAGCGTCGGGCGGACCGCTGAGGAGGGGGGCTGGGCGAGGCGTTGGCGCAGGGTGTTCAGCTCATCCCGCTCGTTTTGCACGTCAACACCCTTGGCTGCCAGGCGGTCGGCAAGTTCCGTCATTTGCCGGAGCACGCGTTCGGCGGGCGGTGTGGGGTCAATGCGCCCCCAGGTCTCCTGTTCGCAGAGGAAGGCGTACCGGAGGAGCTCCTCTGGATCGCGCGACGCAGGGCGCGGGATACGAGTGACGGCGCGGCAGACCGGAGTCCACTGTTGGCCGTCCAGGGAGAGATGGACCTCGAGATCTGTGGGGAGACGATCGCGGAAGCGGCCCGAGCGGTCGCGGGAGAAGACGACGGTGTCGACGACTGACGAGCGGGGCAGCACGATTTGGGCCCACTCGTCCGCGGTGCCGGCGGCGATCCAGCTGTGGTCATTCCCGTAACGGCCGTCGTTTAAGTGGCCGATCTGGTGGATGGCGTAGCCCTGAAGACAGGAACCGGCCCTGGCCGTCGACCCTTGGGCGGTGAGGGCGAGGTTGGCGGTATCGCCCGGGCCGTAGACTTCGAGTTCGTCGAAGCACGGCTGGCCGTTTTCGGACTCCCGGATGACGACGCGGATGTAGCGGGCTTCGGTGGGGGGGAAGACCAGGCGATTGGGCCGGTCCGGCTCGACCTGGATGCGGCGCGGGGGCGGCGGGGTCGGGTCGGCTGCCCGTGGAGACGGCAGGAACAGCAGGCTCGATCCGATCGCGACCAGAGCGATGATGCGCAGTTTCATGTCCTCTCCCAACCGAGGGCCACTTTGCACGTTGCCAGGTGCTTTTCAAGGCTTGGGTTGCGGTGGCCCCCGGGGTCGGCCTATGCTCCGCGCATGCGCGAAGCGACTCGGCGCCGCCGTGAGCCTGTTGTCGAGAGGCGATCGACACCGGAGGGGAGTATTGGAATTCAGGATCGGCCGGGCGCCTGTTGGCGGAAGGTCCGTGGGCTGGCGATCGTTGCGGCCGCGGCATGGCTGTCCCCGTTCGAGGGCGGGGGGATGCTGGCGCTGGGCGCCGCGGCGGAGATCCGGCCGGCGCCGCAGCAGTTTCTTCAGGAGATCGCGGTGGCGTCCGAGTGTCCGGCGGGATGGCCGAAGGGGCGGGTTCAGCTTCTCGACGCCGCGCCGGGGCAACCCGTGCGAGCCTTCGCGGCGGGCCGATGGCACTCCCTCGAGGGCGAAGGGTCTGTGGTTGCGTCGCTGACGCCGGGATCGGCGGACGAGTTCTGTCTGGCGGCTGCGGAGGGCGGGCGGCTGCGGCTGGCGGTTCCGTGGAAGGAGGTCGTTCACGTGCTGCGCCGCGGCAGCCGGATTTGGGTGGCCACGCCGAGCGCCGTCTGGGCAAGCGCAGAATCCGGCTTTGTCGCCCTGGGGGGGATCGGGCGGGTCCACCAGATTGCCGTGGGATCGGAGGATTCGGTGCATCTGGCCAGCAGCCAGGGGTTGTTCCGCCGCGTTGGCGGGGAGTGGCAACCGGTCGAGGTGACAGACGATCTGGGGCGTGCGTGGGGCCGCTGTGAGGCGCTCGGGATTGCGTTCGATACGGAAGATCGACTTTGGCTGGCAACACGGGGCGGGGTGGGTTGTCGATCCAAGGGGCGTTGGCACTTCTACGAAGGAAAGGACGGGTTGCCGTGGAACGACTTCACCGGCCTGGCTGCGGGCACGGAGGGGGATGTCTGGTTCGGCACGCGTCTGGGGGCGATCCGCTACGATGGGAAAGAATGGCATTACCGCCAGGGCCGGCGTTGGCTGCCTCACGATGAGGTGCTGCAGGTGGCGGTCGAGGGCGGGACCGCCTGGTTTGCCACGGCCGCCGGCGTGGGCCGGATCGAGCGCCGTCCGATGACGCTCGCCGAGAAAGCGGCGTACTACGAAGACGAGATCGCGCGCCATATCCGGCGCACGCCGCTGGGTTATGTGGCCGAGGCGCCGCTCCGGCGGGCAGGGGACCGCTCGACAGCCGATCCGCAGGACAGCGACAACGACGGCCTGTGGACCGCGATGTACGGAGCCGGCGAGTGCTTTGCCTATGCGGCGACGAAGGACGAGAAGGCCAAGGCCCGGGCCCGGCAGGCATTCGAGGCGCTGCGGTTCCTGCAGAAGGTCACCCAGGGCGGTTCCCACGCGCCGCCCAAGGGCTTTGTGGCCCGGACGATTCGATCCACAGACGGGCCGGATCCCAACGACGGCCGGCTCGAGGCGGATCGCCGGGAGCAGCGGCGGGATGCGCTCTGGAAGGTGTACGAGCCGCGCTGGCCGAAGAGCGCCGACGGCCGGTGGTATTGGAAGAGCGACACCAGCAGCGACGAGCTGGATGGGCACTTCTTCTTTTACCCGCTCTACCATGATTTTTGTGCGGACACGGACGCGGAGCGGGATCGCGTGCGGGAGGTGGTGCGGGATCTGGCGGACCATTTGCTGGCGCACGACTACTGCCTGGTGGACCACGACGGCCGGCCCACGCGCTGGGGCGTGTTCGGTCCGCGCCAGTTGAATCACGATCCGAATTGGTGGCCGGAGCGAGGACTGAACTCGCTCAGCCTTCTCAGCTACCTGGCCGCCGCCGGGCACGTGACCGGCGATCCGAAATACGCCGCGGCGTCGCGGGATCTTGTGGATCGCCACGGCTATGCCCAGAACGCCATGTACCCGAAGGTGCAGCACGGCCCGGGGTCGGGGAACCAGTCTGACGACGAGATGGCGTTCATGTGTTTCTACGGCTTGCTGCGGAATTCGACGGACGAAGCCCTCAAGGCGCGGATGCGGTACGCGTTCTTCCGGTATTGGGCCAATGAAGCGCCCGAGCTCAATCCGTTCTTCAACTTCGCCTACGCGGCGCACAACCTCGAGGCGCAGGTGGAGAACCCATGGGGCGCCTTCCCGCTGCGCCCCTGGGGTGCGTGGCAGGAGGAGTCGATGGCCGCGCTGCGCGGGTTCTCGCTGGACCGGCTCGACTGGGCGCACCGGAACAGCCACCGTCTCGATCTCCGGCTGCTGCCGCTGGTCGGCTCGGTGGACCTCTACGAGGCCCGCCGCGGAGGGCGCGGTTGCCGCGCCGACGGCCGGGTGCTGCCGGTCGAGAACCGGCATTTCAACCATTGGAACACCGACCCGTGGCGGCTCGACTACGGAGGTACCGGCGGCGAGTTGGCATCGGGCACCGTGTTTCTGTTGCCCTACTATCTCGGGCTGTACCACGGGTTCATCGAGCGACCGTGACGTGCACGATCTTGGAACCCGACGAAGGAGATTGCACCGTGGGTTGGGCCCGATAGAATAGACGCGGTGAAAGAAGTGGCCCTTCTGCTCAATGCGATGCGCGATGCCGGCGTAATCTCGGACTACGCGCTGTTCGGCGCTGCGGCCCAGATGCGCTACACCGACGCGGTGGCCACCTTCGATGCCGATGTTCTCGTGGCGGTGCCCGGGCCGGAACGGATCGATGCCCTGGCTCCCGTGTACGAGTTTTGCGCCCGGCACGGCTGGCAGCCGGCCGGCGAGGCAATCCGCGTCGGCGCTTGGCCTGTCCAGTTCATCCCCGTGTTCAGTCCACTGACACGCGATGCCCTTGCCGCTGCCGAGACCGCCGATTTCGAAGGGGTGCCGCTCCGCGTTGTGAGCGCACTCCATCTGGCTGTGATTGCCCTGAGTGTCGGTCGAGCCAAAGATCTCGCCCGCATTCTGGCCCTGATCGACGCCGGGGCCGTCAGAACATCAGACCTGACTGAACTGGCGGCGGAACACGGCCTCTCGGAAGCGTGGCGCCGGTTCGAACTGCGGTTTCTCCATGAACCCGGAAGTGCAGCGGATGCTTAAGCGCCAGGCGGATTGGCAGCGCCAGCGGGCCCGGCTCTCCTGGCCGGAGAAGATCCGTATGGCGGAGGTGATGCGCGAGACCGCCCGCCGCCTGCGCTGCAGCACGCGCGCCCAACCCGCGCCAGCCTCTCCGTCCCATCAGCGGTCTCCGCGGATTGGGATGCCCGCCCCCAGGGCGTGCCCATTCCCTCCCAACTCCATAGAGCCCGCCCGCGAGCGGGCGGGCACCCCCGGAGCCGACACCCCACGCGCCTTCAAGGCGAAAGCCCACCAGGAGCCGATGGCGGACGTTCGCACCGCACGCGTTAGTCGAGGATCCGGGGACCGATACCTCCCTTGACGAGCGTCGAAGATCCGGGCTAGCGTCGGCTTCACCGGACGGGGGAACCGCGAATGCATCGCGGGTCCTTCGTGCCGGCCGTTTGACATGAAACCACTTCATCGCGCTCCGCTGCGGGTTCTCCTTGGGTTGCTGACATCGATCGTGATTCTGGCGCCGGACGCTTCCATGGCGGTCCGGGCGGCTGGCGACACAGATCCAGTCGCCCTGAAGCCGAAGTGGGAGGTCGGCCGGCGGCAGGTGATGCGGGTGTCCATGGTGCAGGAACAGAGAATCCCGATGCCGAACGTGGCGGAACCGGTTCAGCAGGTGACGACCCAGGTGCAGGAATTCTCGACGACCGCCTTGAAAGCGCTGGACGGTGGCGGCTACGAGATCGAGGTCGAGTTCCTGCACATCGTGCTCAACAGCAGGATGGGCAGTCAGATCGTGCTGGACTTCGACTCGAAGAAGGACGCGAAGGACGACGCCGCGAATCCTCTGGGAGCGATGCTGCGCCCGCTCGCGGGGGCGAAGCTGAAGGTGTACACGACCCCCAGCGGCAAGGTGGACAGGGTGGAAGGCCTGAAGGAACTTGCCGACAAGGTCTCGAGCGGGGCGCCGGCGATGATGGCCGGCATGATGCAGAGCCTCGTTTCCGAAGACATGTTCAAGCAGATGGGCATCGTGCCGGTAGGCCTGCCCGATGACCCGGTGAAGCCCGGGGACGAATGGCCCGTGCGGATGGACTACAAGCTGGGCACGCTGGGCACGTTGACGACCTCGATGACGATGACCTTCAAGGGTTGGGAGACCCGGGAGGGACGCCGCTGCGTCGCCCTGACGCACAAGGGCCGCATGTGGAGCCAGCCCCCCGCATCGGGCGGGACCGCACCCATGGCCCGGATCACGGGCGACACGGAGGGGACCTCATGGTTCGATCCTGAGGCGGGCTACACCGTGGACAGCGTGGCCACACAGACCTTGCAGATCAAGGTCTCGGCCATGGGCACGGAGATGAACATCCAGAGCCGGCAGAGCCTCACTAACCGGGTGGTTGAGGTCAGCGGCTAACCCGCCTGTCCTACACCGTCTCGGTGGACGCCCACGAGGTGCCCCCCAGGGCTCACCCGATGCGGGCGGGTTCCGCAGGCCGCCGGCGGCTCAGTTGGCGCCGCGACCGGCGACGCCCTTGGTGCCCTTGGCGATCCTCCGGGCGGGCTCCTTCGGGCGCAACGCCCGAACAGCCGCGCCGGCCTGCCACATTTCGGAATCGCGGATCTGGTTGAGCTCCTTCTGAAGCTGCGCCTGGTAATCCGGGGCGCCGCAAGCCTTGAGCACGCGGGAGCATTCCTTGCCGGCTCTGACGCGCTGGTAGAGCTCGCGGAACACGGGGAGGACGGCCTTCCTGAACCGCGGTTTCCAGTCGAGGGCGCCGCGCTGCGCGGTTGCGGAACAGTTGGCGTACATCCAGTCCATCCCGTTCTCGTCGACCAGGCGGATGAGGCTTTGGGTCAGCTCCTCGACCGTCTCGTTGAAGGCCTCGCTGGGGGTGTGGCCGTGGGCGCGGAGGACGTCATATTGCGCCTCCATGATGCCGGCCAGGGCGCCCATCAGCACGCCGCGTTCGCCGGTGAGATCGCTGTAGACCTCATGCTGGAAGGTGGTGGGGAAGAGGTAGCCGGAGCCGATGCCGATGCCGACGGCGAGGCAGCGCTCGCGGGCTTTGCCGGTGGCGTCCTGCTCGACGGCGAAACTCGAATTGATCCCCGCGCCGCTGAGAAAATTGCGGCGGACCGACGTTCCCGATCCCTTGGGGGCCACCATGATCACGTCGACGTCGGCGGGAGGGATCACGCCGGTCTGCTTCCGGTAGGCGATCGAGAAGCCGTGCGAGAAGTAGAGCGCATCGCCGGGCTTGAGGTTGGCCTTGATCACGGGCCAGACGGCGCGCTGCGCGGCGTCGGAGACGAGCAACTGGATGATCGTGCCGCGCCGGACCGCTTCATCGATCGGGAAGAGCGTCTTGCCCGGTTTCCAGCCGTCCTTGACGGCCCGGTCCCAGTCGCGCTTGAACTCCGGGGCCTGGCCGACGATCACGTTGAAGCCGTTGTCGCGGAGGTTGAGGGATTGGGCCGGACCCTGCACGCCGTAGCCGATGATGGCGATGACCTCCTTCGCCAGGACTTTCCGGGCGCGGGTCATGGGGAATTCCTTGCGGGTGATCACTTCTTCCTGGGTGCCGCCGAAGTCAATGATGGCCATGGTCAGATTCCGTTGTGAGGTTGAGTCGTGTTGCTATTCTCGAAACATGAATGCTGGCGGACGCGTCGTGCTGCGTCAACCGAAAGGTCCGCGGCGCCTATTTGCGCGGCAGCGCCACCTTGCCCGTCCGGGTCAACTCGATGATCCCGAAGGTCTTCATGAGCTCGATGAACTTGTCCACCTTGCTCTCGTCCCCGGTGATCTCGATGGTCAGGGTTTGGGGTTGGACGTCGATGATCTTGGCGCGGAAGATGTCCGTGATCTGCATGACCTCGGCCCGGGTTTCCGAATTGACGCCGACCTTGATCAGGATCAGCTCGCGGCCCACGTACTCGCCTTCGCGGAAATCGGTGACCTTGATGGTATCCACGAGCTTCTCGAGTTGGCGGACAATCTGGTCGACGGTGGCGTCGTCTCCCCGGGTGACGATCGTCATGCGCGAGACCGTCGGATCCTGCGTGGGCGCGACGTTGAGACTGTCGATGTTGAAGCCGCGTCCGCTGAACAGGCCCGCCACGCGCGTGAGCACGCCGAACTTGTTCTCCACCAGCACCGAAATCGTGTGTCGCATACGTCTCGCTCCCGTTCCAGGGCTTCATGGCCCTCGAGCCTTCCCCGGAACCAGTCCGGAAACCAAAACGCCCGGCATCAGACCAAACGATGCGGGCGACCTGCACGCCACGGACCCGATGCCCGAGGTCGCGTCAGCCGACGACGGCGACGCAGCCTCTCGTGGTTTCAAGCACCGATTCCCAGCACATGCAGCCCCTATGGCTAGTGCAACAGGATCCGATGGTCAATGCAAAAACCCAAGTGGGCGAAAACTCACGAAAGCAAGCCCCCAACCCTCCGAGTCGGGGCAAGCCGTCCTACAGCCACTGCCACGGAATCGCCTGGATGTTCTCGGTGATCTGCCGGGGTTCGGCGCAACGACAGACGACGAAGCCGCGGCGGGCCTTCCTGGGGTACGTGGCGAGAAAGAGCTTCAGATGGCGAGCGTCCGACTCGTCCGGACGCTCGGTCCATTTGACTTCAATCGGGATGGCCTCGGAAGGCGTCTCGACCACAAAATCGACTTCGGCGCCGTGGGCGGTCCGCCAGCCGCTCACCCGCGCGGTGCGACCGAGGTAGTGGCAACGGTGGATCAACTCGAGGCCAACCCAGTTCTCGAACAACGACCCGGCCTGCGTCCGCACCAGCGCGGCAGTCAACGGCAACCGGGCAGCGGCGTTGCGGACGCCCAGATCGAAGAACAGAAACCGCGGGGTGGTGAGCACGCGCTTGCGCGATCGCTCGCCGTAAGCCGGAAGGCGGTACCCGATGAAGGTGTCTTCGAGCACCTGGTAGAAGATGCGGAGTGTGGCGACCGGCACACCCGATTCCTTGGAAATGGCGCTGAAGTTGATGGTCTGGCCCGATTCCAGCGCCGCCAGTTCGAGGAACTGCTGGAACGCGCCAAGGTTTCGCACCAAACCCTCCCGCCGTATCTCCTCTTCAAGGTAGAGCTCGACGTAGCTCTCGAGAGTCCGCACCCGGCTCTCGCCCGGCTCGAGCGCGATCCCCGGGAGGCTCCCGAACACGAGCAGGTCGTCGAGCGCCGGCAGCGGGAAACCGGGGGCAAAGGAAGGACCGACGGGCAGAGGGAGGAGACGCCCCGCGATCGATCCGGATCGCTCAGGCAGCACCAGCGGGCACAGCCGGTGGAGGTGCGCGCGACCCGGCAACAGGTTGGCCGTTGAAGCCTTCAAGCGCCGCGCCGAACTGCCCGTCAGGAAGAACTCGAATCGCCCGGGTTCCTGATCGTGCAGGAACTGTACCTCGTCCAGCAGTGCGGGCACCTTCTGGATTTCGTCCACGAGGACGCGGACGCGGGATTCGCTTCTGGCCTGCAATGCCTGGGTGAACGCCGCGGGCTGGCGCTCGAAATCCAGGCGTTGTCGGCGGTCCTGGAGATTGATCCAGGCCACACCGGGGCCGGACAATTGGCGGATCAGGGTGGACTTGCCGGTCTGGCGGGCGCCGAAGACCAGACGCACCTTGCCGGCGGAAGCCGATCCGGCGAGCGGCGACAGCAGGAGCCTCGGATGATAAACCACATCATGACGTTATGATGGTATTATTAACATTTCAATATCAATACTCCAGCCACGATGCTCGATGCGTAGGCGGGCGCTGACGGCGTAGCCGCCGGCGTGAGCCGGCGCTGACTGGCCGGAGGACCGGTGGCTTGCGAACGGTGAAGCCAGCACGGCGCTGACGGCCGCGGCTACGAGCGGCTACGGCGTAGCCGCCGGCGGTGAGGGTGGCGAGGGGCGCGTTTGCGGGCTGATCAGGCCTTGCGCCTGCGGGCGACGGCCAGGCCGGCGGCCAGCGCCAGAACACCGCCGCTCAGGATCGCGGAGGGTTCGGGAACGACGCCATAGAGCTGGAAGGCGTGCTCGAGTGGGTAGAACTCGTCTTGGAAGTCGTAATACCCTTCGATTTGCCAATCGCTCAAAAAGGGAGAGGGGTCCGACATGCCGTACGAAACCGGTTTCGGGGAACTGCTATCGGTCGTTTCCCAATAGAATCCGCGCCAATCGCGGTAGTCGGCGGGATCTCCGTTATGCAGCCCCAGCCAGTAGGTGCCTGCCGCCAAGGCGAGGGATCCCACGGAGAAATCATTGACGTACTCATTCATTCCAGACACGAGATTGCCCGTGAGCGACCGGGTTGGAGTTGCGGTGCCGGTGTAGATCGTGCTGCCTGGAGCGCCGGCGATGTCGGCGTAGATCCACCACATGATCGAGCCCGTGTATGCAGCGCTATCATATTCGTAATCCCAGAAGCGGACATCAGTGAGCACTTGCGGGCTCGTGAAGACGAAATCCTCAGCTTGGATCCAGCCGGTCATTTCATTTCCGGTGAATTGATTCGGCGCTCCGTTGTCGTAGAGCAGATCAGCTTTGGCGGACAGGCCGAGTGACAGCACCAAACCGGCGGCAACAACGCGCATAACCCTCTTCATAAGCCCTTATGTCTCAATCACTAAACAGAGCCTGGATGACCGCAGGCTCATTTCACAACTCATTCTGCCTGAAGCCTGTGCAATCTGTCCAGACAAAACTGCCCTATCCGATTTCGCCCGGCCCGTCGGGGGGGCGCGGGTAGGGTTGGGGGAGGAGATCGCGGACGAGTTCGAGGGCTTTCGCCTCGTCCGGGGCGCCGATAGCGACGAGGGCGCGGCCGCGTCGGCGTTCGATGAACCGGACGCTGCGGAGGCTGACGCCGGCGTCGCTGAAGCGTTTGGCGACGCGGGCGAGGGCGCCGGGCTCATCGGCGACCTCGATGACGACGGTGTTTTCCGCGAACACCTTCCAGCCGCGGCCGGTGAGGATGCGGACGGCGTCGTCGTAGTGATCGACGGCGATGGTGATAGCGGAGGTTGGGCCAGCGGCTTCGGCGTCGATGTCCTGGATGTTGATGCCGGCTTCGGCGAGGGCGGTGGCGATGTCGGTGAGCAGGCCGGGCCGGTCCTGGGTGATGATGGTGAGCTGTTTCATGAGGCGGCGGCGACGTCGGCGACCAAGGCGTCGATGAGCGGGGGGGTGACGTGTTGCATGGTGATCACGTGGGCGATGTCCTCATGCACCGCGAGGTGCCAGCGGCGGACGACGGCGTCCGCCGGGCGCGGGAACACGACCGTCACCGAGTGGCGGTGGCGCCAGGCGCGGATGCCGGCGGCGGCGAATTGCCGGATGGCGTATTCGGCGGCGTCGAGGCATTGGCGGGTCTGGGTGCGGAAACCGCTCTCGCCCAGGCGCCGGATCTGGTACCAGAGGAAGACCGGGGCGATGCCGTTGCGGGAGCCCAGGACGGTGGTATCGAGCGAGCCGATGTACTCGACGTTGCGGGCGATGCGATCGACGATCCGGCGTCGGGCCAGAGCCACGCCACAGGGAAAGGGGCAGCCGATGAACTTGTGTCCGCTGATGCTCAGGCTGTGGGCGCCGTGCGCGAAATCAAAGGGGTCGGGCTCCTCGACAAACGGGAGGATCATCCCGCTGAGGGCGGCATCGACATGGATGTAGTAACTGCGGATGGCGAGGTCCTTGAGGATGGCGCGGACGCCGGGGAGATCGTCGACGGCGCCTTTCATGGTGGTGCCGGCGTTGAGGAAGAGGATGGGCGGCACGTCGCGATGGAGGTTCAGGGTCTCGCGGAGGTCGTGGAGGTCGATGCGGCCGTCGGGGTTGCTGCGCACCATGAGATTGCGCACATGAAGCATCCGCAGCACCTTGGCCACGGAGTAATGGGTGTCCTCGGAGTAATAGACCATGCCCTCGGGATGGAGCTCGCGTCCCAGGAAGATCCCGTAGAGGTTGCCCTCGGTGCCGCCGCTGGTCACATAGCCCCAGGTATCGTCCTCGGGCGCGTGGGTTTGCCGGGCGAACCAGGCGACGACCTCCTGTTCGAACTCGTGGGTGTTGAGTCCGTAGAGCGACGGGCTCCAGGGGTCGCCGATGTTGTTCAGGGGCAGGCCGAGGAGGTCGAAGAGCTCGCGATAGTCAAAGAGCGCGTTGACGGGATAGCCGGCGAAGCGCGTCGCGTCCCCGGCGAGCCGTCGGCGAAGGGTATCCAACCGGAGACGGTCGGCTTGGCTCAAGGCCGGCTGGGGGGCGGAGGCGGTTGGGCCGTTGGAGGACGGTGCACTCATCGGAACGTTGGTTTTGTACCTGTTCGGGTGACTCTGGACGAGGGAAATCGAGGGCGTTGTGATCTCCCCGCGGTCAGCGCCCGCGGCTGCAGACGCGCGCGAGGGCGTCGGCGAGGTACTCGTACTCCGGCAGGTGATTGTAGATGTGGGCGGAGACGCGGAACCACCGGCGTTCAGGCTGACCGAACCGGGTGAGGGGCACCTCGATGTGGAACTCGTCGTAGAGACGGAGTTGTTCCCGGTCGATCTTGCCCGTGCGCGGCGAGGACTGGAACTCCTTCGGGAGGGGGAGAGTGGCCATCGAGCCGAGGAGTGGGGCGGGGCAGGGTGGCTCGACGCGGAGGCGGCGGGCGAGGAGGTGGCGGGCCTGGACAGCCAGGGCATGATTGCGCCGGCGCAGTTCGGTCCAACCGCCGGGCAGGCGGGCGCCCATCCAGGTGATGGCTTCTCCCACGCAAAGCCACGCGGAGGGATCGAACGTGCCGGTCCAGTCGAAGTGATCCTGGAATCGGGTGAAGCCGGGCCGGGGCCGGTTGTATCCGTGGCTGATCACGGGGGGCAGGACACGGGCTTGGCGGTCGGCGCGGACCCAGAGGAAGGCGGCGCCTTTGGGTGCGGCGACCCACTTATGGAGGTTGCCGGTGTAGTAGGCGGGCCGGAGGCGAGCCAGGTCGAGGGGGAGCATGCCGGGGGCGTGGGCTCCGTCCACGAGCGTATCGACGCCGCGGTGATCGAGCTCGCGGATCAGCCGGGCGATGGGGAGCACCAGGGCGGTGTCGCTGGTCACATGATCGAGCATGGCGAGGCGCGTGCGGGGTGTGACCGCCTCGAGCACGGCGGCGACGATGTCGTCCGCGGACCGCAACGGGAAGGGGATTGGGGCGACGACGACGCGGGCGCGGTATCGGCGGGCGGTTTCGGCGAGCACGTTGCGGCAGGCGTTGTAGTCCAGGTTCGTCGTGAGGAGCTCGTCGCCCGGTCGCCAGGGGAGGGATCGGACGACGGCATTAACGCCGGTGGTGGCGTTGGTGACGAACGCGAGGTCCTCGGGGTTGGCGCCGACGAATCGGGCCAGGACGCGGCGGGACGGTTCAAGAAGAGCATCCAACCGGCGCCAGAGGAACTGGACCGGGTCGGCTTCCATCTGGCGTTGGAGTCGGGCTTGGAGCTTGAGGATGGGGAGCGGGCAAGCGCCAAAGGAACCGTGGTTGAGGAAGACGACGCCGGGTCGGAGTCCCCAGGATTCTCGGGCGGGGGCGGGTTCAGGGGGCCGCATGGGGTCGAGTCTAACGAGGCCGGGCCTCAGACCACAAGGCACTGGATGTCCGGGAGGGATGGATAGGGGGACAGATGGCATGAGAGCTGGTGGACGCGCAACAAAGTTGCTACGTCCACCAGTGATATGCGTAAACGAACGACCGTTTCTACCGCTCAGACTGGCGGAGCGCAAGGCG